>Ga0081538_10002187_pt1 | contig 19393 bp, 22 predicted proteins | sample TabmetS5T2R1_FD_71022 | JGI IMG/M metagenome (GOLD analysis project Ga0081538, IMG submission 71022) | Tabebuia heterophylla rhizosphere microbial communities from the University of Puerto Rico - S5T2R1 | ecosystem: Host-associated > Plants > Roots > Rhizosphere ... | reverse complement strand
ATTCCACGACAGCGGCTTCGGTGAGTGGCTGGCGCTGACACCAAACAATCCAGCGCTGGCGGGCTGGTCGCTTAACGACATTCTGATCAATACCCGCGGGGCGGCCGATGCGGTCGGCGCCACAATGATGGATCGTCCTGAGTGGATCGATACTTTTCCGAAGGCGCTAACCGCGATCGCGACCCTCACTAACAACAACCGGCGCGGCACGACTCCAGTACCCCCTGGGGAACCCGCAGCCAACAATCCCGATGGCAGCACAACGGCTGGTTTGGCGCGCCCGCCGGGGGACGCCATCAATCCGCGCGCCATTAACAATTACGGGCACATCATAACTTGGAGATACGACAACGACTTTGATGAGCCAGACTTCGACTGGGACATTTTCGTCCTCTGCGGCGATCCCGCGAACCCAGCCCACGGTTCGACGATCAACGGCGACAAGTTCGCGGCCCCCGACGGCATTTACGTGGCGCCAAGCGGCCGGCTTTGGATCGAGACCGACGTGTCGTCCAACACGATCAACACGGGGGTCTATGCCGGTTTCGGCAATAACCAGATGCTTTGCGCCGATCCCGCGACGGGTGAGATTCGCCGTTTCCTCCACGGCCCCAAAGGGTGCGAGATCACCGGCGTATTCACCACTCCCGACGAGCGGACCATGTTCGTCGGCATCCAGCACCCGGGCGAGACACCCGACCTCCCCAGCGGCAGCGACTCGCGTAACGACCCGGAGAATCCGAAGGCATTTAGCTCTTGGCCCGACGGTGACGCCGGCGGACGTCCGCGTTCGTCGTGCATCGTGATCACCAAGGACGACGGCGGGGAAATCGGCAGCTGATCGCTGAATCACGGGCCCCACGCCGAAAAATTTAATCTCCGTGGGGCCCTGTGATTTGCTGCTAGAGACTTCTGCGGCGGTCACCTTGGGTGAGAGTCGTTCTTGGGCTTGCAAGTTTTGCTCAGAATTAACTGACTTGTCATCACTGATTAACCGCGGTCACGCTAGAGTTTCGTCCAAACTCATAGAAGGAGGAAACCATGGAACGTGTCAATTTGGGCTCGGTTCTTGAGCAGGCGATTTCAAAGTTCAGCCAAAACCGCATCGGCGACAAGCCTCCCGTATTTGTCATGATCTCGCCAACTTTAACCCCTATTCCCTGGCACGATCGCAGTTTGAAAGAATTCGTACGAATGCTTCTTTATGAAGTCCTGTTGACGAATGATCCCGACGCTGCCATAGAGGTTGTCCTTCGTCGTAAAATGGAGCTTAAAGATCTCAATGCTTTTGTCGGCGTTCGCCCGTCGTGTTGGGTGCAGCTCAGAATTTCCGGGCGGGGTCTGAGGATCAGGGAGCTTTTGGTCGAAGAGCTATTCACCGAGGTCGGTTACTGCTGCGAAGAGTGGGTAGGGGTCGAGGATTCCACGGCGCGTCTCGGGATCTTCGGCAGCAAGGACAAGCCCGAGCTGAAGATGGTTTTCTGTGTCGAGCTACACCACAATACCCGCAAATGTGATCTGCTTTTGCCCGTTTCCGAAACTATCCCGCTTTCCCCTGTAACTGTCGGCTAAGTCAACGTGTAGCATGACGAACTTAACTCGCTGATCACGCGGATGTCATTGCCGCCTAACAATCAGCAATTAAATTACCTCCAAGATCAACATGAGGGAGGCTTTAATGAAGCGTATTCAAAAACTCTTGGTGCCAACGGACCTTTCCGAAAACTCACGGCGAGGCTTGCTTTATGCGTGTTCGTTGGCCGCTGAAAACAGGGGCGGGTTGACGATCTTGCACGTTGCCAACGAATTTGTCGCCTGGGAGCTCTACTGCGACGAATTCACGTTTATCGAACCGGCCCGCCGGGCCTGGCCGACGGATCGAGTGCTTGCCGAAGCGAATCTCGATCTCAATCGATTTATTGAGCCGCATCTAGTAGCCATGCAAAACATTCCGACCGTCAACAAGAGGCTTGTTCTGGGAAAGATAGCGGAGCAAATCGTCACGGTCGCCGAAGAGGAAAAAGCCGATCTGGTGGTGTTGTCCCCACGGCGGAACCGAGGCCTTCGGCGTATTCTTAGCGGTGGTATCACGGACAGAGTAACTCGAATGAGCCCCTGCCCGGTTCTATCCGTCGCGCCGCCATTGCCGTCGCGTCCCTGGAGAGGCGCGTTGCTGCCGGTGCCGTTTCGCTGGCCCAGACAAAGGCCGGCGACTATCTGAGCAGACCCTGTGCTGACGACTGCCCCGAAGAGAAAACGCTATGAACCCGATGTTTCCGCCCAAAAATAGACGCGACGAAGAAAATGAAAAAAGGACAAATCAGACTTCTCCTTCCGCGGTAGACCGCGTGACCCACGATATCGTCAATCAACTGAGCGTCATTTGCCTGTGCTGTTGCGAGCTGCGCCACTCGCTAGCTGAAAAGCTTCTGCCTAACCAACTCGACGAGCTTGGGAGGATCGAAAACGCCGCCCAAGAATCCGCCAGACTGATCGAGAAACTCAAAACAACCCTGTATGATCAGGAACGTGCATCGAAAAACCCAGCATCGATCTTGACCAGACTAGAGGCAAGAGATAGTTTATATCCCATCGCGTCTCATTCTGCATTACGTCGATAATCCATTTGCCGCGACCCTATAACGTCTCCAGGCTCGAAGGCTGGGGGAGTCACGAAACACGTCGTCATTCCACATCCCGCCGGTCGCGTTCTGCAAACTTCCAAAAAATGACAACAATTTATAGTAATTTAATCAAATTGTAACAAACAGAAAATTGCTTTTTGTGCTAAAGAATCAGGATTAATGGCTGACCATTTCGCAGTCGTCGACGTCGGCAGCAACGCGATGCGGTTTCAAGTGGCTTCGGTTATGGACCGCGGGCGACACTATCGAATCGTCCATCAAGATCGCAAACCCGTGCGGCTGGGCCACCGGGTTTTCCAGACCGGCAAGCTCGATCCAAAGGTCACCGAGGAGGCCCTTAAAGGACTCGCTGAATTTAAAACCCTTGCGGATCGCCATGACGTAAAGGCGACCTATTCCGTCGCCACCGCAGCGTTGCGGGAAGCCACCGATGCGCGCTCTTTCCTCGCGCGTTGTAGAAAAATCGGCATGCCCCTGGAAGTTCTTTCGGAGGAAGAGGAAGCTCGGCTCATCAGCCTCGGAATTATTAGCGGCCTTCGCTTTCACCTCCCCTTGGGTCTCTTTCTCGACATCGGCGGCGGCAGCCTGGAAATGGCGGTCGCCAATATGACCAATAATTACTGTCTTTTCAGCCTGCCAGTAGGAGCCGTCCGATTAACCGAGAAATTCTTTACTTCCGACCCGCCGCGCCACAAGGAAATCAAGAATCTGTCCTGCTTTGTCGAGAAAGAGCTGCGCAAGGTCGTCCGGCGCATCAGAAAGGAAAAGTTCACGATGGTTTTCGGCAGCGCCGGAACCATCACGACCTTGGCCGACACCGACACTCGCCTCACCGGCGAGACCAAAGTCGGATCGCTGACCGTGTTACGGCGTCCGCGGCTGAAAACACTGCTGGACATTCTCAAAAACGAACCCGTTGAACGGCGGGCTACTTTGATCAGCGGCGATCCCAAACGGGCGGATATTATCGTCGCCGGCGGCCTGGTGCTCCTAGAGGTCATGACCCAGCTCGAGCTGGACTACATCTTCGTCTCTCAACGCGGCCTGCGCGACGGCTTGATGGTCGACCTGCTCCACAAACACTATGCCCGTCACGCGCCCGGCCAGCAAGACGCAGAACACACCGAGTCGCTAGAGCAAATCGGTCTAAAATACAACTTCGACGCGGCCCACGCGCGGCAGGTGGCCCAGCTCGCCCTCAGCATTTTTTATCAGTTACAGAGGCTGCACCAACTCGAGGAAAAACATGCCAGCATTTTGCGGGCTGCCGCGATGCTCCATGAAATCGGAACGTTTATCGCTTACTCCAAGCATCACAAACACTCGTACTATCTCATCAAAAGCTCAAGGCCCAGCTCCTTTAATAAAGAAGACATCGATCTGATCGCCAACGTTGCGCGCTATCATCGCAAAGCCCATCCGAGCCCCAAGCACCTCGGCTTCAGCCAACTCTCCCCCGGCAATCAGGACGTCGTGCGCAAGCTTAGCGCTATTCTGCGCGTTGCGGATGGCCTGGACTACAAGCACGAACAGAATATTAGAGAAGTGAAGTGCGCGCTTTCCGCGCCCAAGAACCTGTGCATCGAAGGCATCGCAGCGACAAAACTCAGAGGAGAAATCGAGCGAGCCTTGGCAAAAGGCGCGTTGATGGAAGAGGTTTTCAATGTTAAGTTATTGATTCGTCAGGCTAAGGGAAGTCGTTCAAACCAAACGAAAGGAAGTCAGCATGCGGCGAACCAAAATTGAAAAAAGCATTCTCTTTTTGGACGAGGACAACGCTTGTCTGAGCCTGATGGCCGAGTCTATGGCGAAGCATATGAACCCACCTAAGATCCGCATCTTCAGCGCCGGCGTCAGGCCCGGGCGGATACCTCCTGAAGTACGCCGTGTATTACAGGAAATTGGTGTCGAACAGTCAGCCGCCACGACCAAAAGCGTGGATCAGATTCCCACCAAAGATATCGATCTGGTAGTTTCCTTTGGAAACGCCCACGAACAGTGCCGTTCTTTGCCCAGCAAAGCCAAGGTGGAAAAGTGGCCGATTTCAAACCCAATGCGGGCCCCGGGCGAAAGCTCCGCCGGTCTATCGGAATATCGCCGGGGCAGAGATGAAATCGACAAAAGGGTCGCCGCTTTGTTCCTGGACCACTGGCGCCATTTGGTGTAGGAGTGGATACAGCCTTGCGTGAACGGTTATGGGCTAATGAATCTTTATTTGATGCGTCATGGTATCGCTGTTGTCTCAGATCAACCCGGGATGGAATCCGACAGCGAGCGACCGCTGACGCCCAAAGGAGTCAAGCGTATGCGGCAGGCGGCGCGGGGTCTGCGCCGTTTGGGACTATCCTTCGATACGATACTGACCAGTCCCCTCGTGCGGGCGCACCAAACAGCGGAGATCGTCGCCGAAACACTTGGCTTGGAAGACCAGCTCGAGGAAATCTCCGAGCTCGCTCCCGAAAGATCTGTCGATCACCTCATGTCCGGTCTCGCCCGTTTTAATGATAGAGAGCACCTCCTTTTAGTTGGCCACAATCCGCTCCTCATTCGGGCATTTTCCTTTCTCATTTCTGGCAAAGATAATCTCGAAATCGAGCTCAAAAAAGGCGGCCTCTGTTGCATCGAAATTGACCGTCTGCCGCCCGGTGCCCCGGGTACACTGCATTGGTTTTTGACCCCGAAGCAGCTCCGTCGCTGCGGAGCTTAATAGCAACGACTCTGAGCCGACGATGAGCGAAGCAGAGCCGCATACGGCTGAATCGATCACCAGCAAAAAGCTTCTGGCAGTAACGCACAAGCGCCTCGAGAAGTTTGTCTCCTTGTTCGCGAAGGTGTTGGTCAGCGACGATCCAGATACCATTCATGATGCTCGGGTCTGGAGCCGGCGACTTCAAGAAGCCTTCCGCGTCTTATTTCCCAAACCGAGAACCGGCAAGAATCGCAAGCTGGTTCGTACGCTGCGACAGGTGCGGCGCGCTCTGGGCAATTGGCGAAATACAGACGTGACGATTGGTTTGATCGATGACAAGCTCAATTCGGCGAGAACGTCTGCGGCCAATACAGGATGGGACCTGGTAAAAGACTACTTGCAGGAAAGGCGGGAGCGCCAGATGGCCAGAGCACGGGAAGAGCTGTCCCGGCACGACATCGCGCAGTTTGTGACCCGGACCCAGAGCGTGCTACAACCTAACGGGTTGCAGCAGGAACCGGAGGAGCTACTGAAACAGAGTGTCGAAGCGGCGCTTACTAATTGGAACGATGCACTTCAGAAGGCCAAAGAAAGCTCGCAAGCCGACCAAATACATGCGCTCCGCATCGCCGGCAAGCGGTTACGGTACAGAGCGGAGTTGCTCGCGGAATTGGGCGACGCCTCGGTCAAACCACGGGTCAAATCCTTGAAGTTACTTCAAGATGCACTCGGCAATTGGCACGACCGTTATGTCTTATTGCAGCTGATCGCGGAGTTCATAGGGCGGCCGGATTTTCTCGTCGAAAACCTGGATGCGGGCCGCGCCCTGCTCGCTCAAATGGAAAAAGAACGACACAAAAACGAGCTCACGGTAAGCGCCATTTTGAAGCGCGCGGAGAAGACTCGCGATGCATGGGGCGAGCCAAAACCGGGCGTCGGCCAGGAATAGCTTCAGGGAATTCAAGAATGGCGGCCGTTTTTGGCCACCGCCCGCTCGACGCGAGAACGCAGATCTTCAAATACCTCTTCGATCGTCCCGGAAGCATCCACGACCTGAAAGCCGTAGTTCTCAACCATCTTGTCAAACTCCACCAGCAGCCACTTCTGGTAACGCACGAAGCTTTCGTACATGTCTTCGCCCATGTGCATGTCCATCCCCGACTCCCAATAGTCGAAGCCTGTGCTCTGCAGCACCCGCGTCACCAGGTCATCGATCTTGACTCTCAGATAGAAGATCGCATCCGGCTTCAAAGCAAACCCATAGACCTCGCTTAGCCATTCCGGATCGGCGCCGCGAACGATCGCCCGCGCCATCAGCGAATAGATGTAGCGGTCGGTGAGAACGATGAATCCCGCGCGCAACGCCGGAATGATTTCATTCTCCAATCGGTCGGCGAAATCCGTGGCGTAGAACAGACTCATGGTGATCCCGCCCAGGGTATGACCTTCCTTGGCCTGCTTGAGTCGCTTACCGGCTAAAGCGGAGCGGGTCATGCCGGTGTCCAAAACGGCGTGCCCGTTGTTTTCCAACCATTCTTTCAACAGACCGATGTGTGTCGACCGGCCTACGCCATCGGTGCCTTCGAGAACAATCAGTCTGCCCTTTAGCTCTTCCAGATCTATATCTGGGAGGGCCTCGCCAAAGAATCCAAATCGAGCCATCGTCTGATCCTGGTCTTTTTCGTGCCGGTCAAAGCCTCGGTGACAATTCGCCGCACCTCGGCCTGCTGCTCCTCAATGGACTGGGTAGCGTCAATAACGACCAAACCAAACTCGTCTACCATCTTCTCATACTCCTCGATGATGCGGGCCTGGAACAGCCGGAAACTTTCTTCGATGTCGTCGCTCAACCCGAGGTCCATACCCGCTTCATAGTATTTGATTGCGTCCCGACCGCCGAGGATCCTTTTCATTGCCACATCCAGCGGCGTCCGAAAATAAAAGGCGATGGTCGGCTTCACGGCGAAGGCGTAGAGATCCCGAACCCACTTAGGGCTCACGCCGCGCACAACATCCCGGGCAAAAGCAGTATAGATGTAACGATCGGCCAAAACCACAGCGCCCGCCTTGAGAGGAGGAATAATATGGTGTTCGGTGCGATCGGCAAAGTCGGTAGCGTGAATCAGGCTAAACGTCATAGACGTGAGCATCTTCTTTTTCTTGCCGCGCTTGGTGACGTCTTGCACCAACGGTGACGAATTCCATTCACTGAAATAGACGACATAACCTTCGGATTCAAGCCACTTTTTGAGCAGCATCAACTGCGTGCTTTTACCCGAGCCGTCGATACCTTCAACGACAAACAGCCGTCCGGGCAAACGGTGCTTACCGTACATTTTCATTCCGCCGGCCATAATCTAACCTTTCTGCGCGTAAGCCCGCCGGGCAGGAACACTAACCATGTCACGTTGTGGAAGGACACAGGCCGTGAGATGGCCGCCGTACACACAACCCGTATCAATGCCGAGAGCGTTCTTTCTAATTAACGGCTCGCCAAAAACCCAGTGTCCGAAAATTACTGTTTGGTTTCCTTTGTAGAGATCAAACCACGGAATTTCCTTGTCGCCGATCAGGACTTTCCTGATTTCCGTCAGGTCCGTGATATCTTGTTCTGCCAGCGAACGGCCGGGCCTCAATCCAGCATGGACAACCACGTAATTCCCTAAGTCGATATACGGCGGCAATACCGCGACCCACTCCATGTACTCCCCAAAGCGATCGCCGAATTCCGCAATCGCTTGGGCGTGATGAGTTTCCAACTTAACATCGATTCCCGAATATTTCTCCAAGAGCACGCGATCGTGATTGCCAATCACGGCGCTTCTATTTTTCCCTGCGCGGAAGAAGTCGATGACCGCGGCATTGTTCGGACCTTTTGTGACAAGGTCACCCACGCTGATCACATGGTCTCCGGCCGCCGGTCCTACGCGGTCCATGAGATCCAGCAGTTCTTCATAACAACCGTGGATGTCACCCACAACAACCGTTTTGTCCATCGTTGACTGTAAATAGGCCAGCGGCTAAAGGCGTTTCATTACGAAATTGTTAAGAAAATATTAAATCAGGACCTTCGAGATCCCCTCGACTTAACATTCTCTTCATTAATCCTTCACATAGCATTCATTCTCGCCAATTACTAGATCGTCCAAGAATTAAGGAAAAATCTCGCAAAGGAACGGTAGGTATGATGTCGCGTTGCCGGAGCCCCTGTGTCACGCAAGGTTAAAAGTCTTGTAACAATTTCTTAACATTCGATCGCTAAACAAATAAAAATAGGAGAAAAAACTATGAAAATTGGACAGAAAAGCTGGTTCGTTTTTCTTGCCTTCGCGGTTCTGCTCGGGTTCCTTCCGAACACCGCTAAGGCGCAGGTGATTCAGATCGATGGATCGAGCACGGTTTTCCCAATCACCGAAGCGGCTGCGGAGGAGTTTCAGAAAGCCCAGAAAGGCAAGATCAAAGTTACCGTCGGTGTATCTGGGACGGGTGGCGGCTTCAAGAAGTTCTGCCGGACCGAAACTGATATCAGCGGCGCTTCTCGACCGATCACATCGGCAGAAATGCAATCATGTAAAGAAGCCGGTGTTGAATATATAGAATTACCGGTCGCCTTTGATGCCTTAACCGTAGTTATCAATCCAAAAAACGACTGGGCGAGCACCATGACTGTTGCAGACCTTAAAAAGATTTGGGAACCGGCCGCGCAGGGAAAAGTTACCAATTGGAACCAAGTTCAGGAAAAATGGCCCAATCAGCCAATGAAGCTTTTCGGTCCTGGCGCGGATTCCGGTACCTTCGAGTATTTCACTGAAGCAATCGTCGGCAAGGCAAAATCGAGCCGCGGTGACTTCGCCGCTAGCGAGGACGACAATACTCTAGTCCAAGGCGTGGCAGGCGACCGGGGCGGCTTGGGTTATTTCGGCTATGCCTATTACGCCGAGAATTCGAAAAAACTCAAGGCAGTGTCGATCGATGGCGGCAAGGGGCCAGTGGCACCTTCAGCGCAGACAGTCGAGGGAGGAACTTACCAGCCACTTTCTCGACCGATTTTCATCTATGTCTCCAAGAAATCTACAAGCAAACCGGAAGTTAAGGAATTTGTTGAGTTTTATCTGAAAAATGCTCCGACTTTGGTTAAGCAGGTCAAGTACGTGCCGCTGCCGGCCAAAGCCTACAGCATGGCTCTCGAACATTTTAACAAGGGCCGAGTGGGAACAGTTTTCGGCGGCAAGTCGGAAGTGGGCGTTACCATCGAAGAATTGCTTAAAAGGGAAGCCAAGTTCTAGTGGCTTCGATGCTCGACCAGGCGGGGCGACCTAAGATGCCCCGCCTGAGTTCTTTGCCACTCGCGAATTTAACACCTATGGACCAAGGAAAAAAACGTGAAAGCAGATCAAGTTGACGCCGGTTATCTTGGCGCGCCTAGCCAAGCGAGAAGCTTCGCTCGCAGCGCAGCCGCACAAAAAATTCGCGAGCGCCTCATCGAGTTTGGCATGTTGCTATGCGCTTTTTTTTCCGTCCTCATCACCGCGGGGATCGTCTGGGTTTTGCTCGTCGAGTCCTGGCATTTTTTTGAGAATGTATCAATCATCGATTTTCTCACCGACACGCAGTGGACGGTTCTGTTTGAAAACCCGCGCTACGGCATCATGCCGTTGGTGACGGGAACCCTGGTAACCTCGGGCGTCGCTCTGCTGGTGGCGCTACCGCTGGGAACGATCATCGCGATCTATTTGAGCGAATACGCCAACAATACGGTTCGTGAAATCTTGAAGCCGATTCTCGAGCTATTAAGCGCCGTGCCGACCGTGGTTTTCGGCTACTTTGCGCTGCTGCTTGTCACGCCGCTGCTACAGAGCGTGCTGCCCGAGCTGCCAGGGTTCAACATGCTGAGCGCCGGTTTGGTGATGGGCATCATGATTATTCCATATGTCAGTTCTCTTAGCGAAGACGCGATGAAGGCCGTCCCTGTGCATATTCGCGAAGGTTCGTATGCTATGGGGGCGACTCGATTACAGACAGCGCTTCGCGTGCTCGTGCCCGCCGCATTCTCCGGGATCGCCTCCGCCTATGTGCTGGGATTCTCCCGCGCCGTCGGCGAAACCATGGTGGTAACCGTCGCCGCCGGCACCCAGCCCAACCTGACCTTGAATCCGTTGGAAGGCGCCGCGACGATCACGGCCTACATCGTGCAGGTGAGCTTGGGCGATCTGCCCCACGGCAGCATCGCTTATCAAAGCATCTTTGCCGCTGGATTGACTCTGATGTGCATGACTCTGCTTTTTAATATCGCCGGCTACTTGCTGCGAAAGCGTTTCAGGGAGATCTACTGACATGGAGAAGCCTTCTCATTCCGAAATCGAAAAAAGCGTCTCCCGCAATAAGAACCGGGACAAGCTATTTGCCGTCCTCGGCTTGCTCGCGACTTTCATCGGCATGCTGACTTTGGCCGCCTTGCTTGCCGACCTGGCCATTAATGGATGGGCGCGACTGCAACCACACTTCTTTACGTCGTTTCCGTCGCGTTTTGCCGGCCAGGCGGGGATACTGTCCTCCTGGGTGGGCACCATTCTCGTTATGATCGTCACGGCAGTGGCCGCGATTCCGATCGGCATCGGCGCCGGTGTCTATCTGGAGGAATATGCTCCGAAAAACTGGTTCACCGCGATGATCGAGATCAACATCGCCAACCTTGCCGGAGTGCCCTCCATCGTTTATGGTTTAATGGCGCTGGGCTTGTTCGTTTACCAGTTCCGATTCGGCCAGAGCATACTCTCGGCGGGGCTCACCTTGGCTTTGTTGATCTTGCCGATCGTCATCGTCGCCACCCGCGAATCCCTGCGCGCCGTTCCCGGCAGCATGAGAGAAGCGGCCTACGCCCTCGGCGCGACGAAATGGCAAACCACCAGCGATCACATATTGCCGTACTCGATGGGAGGCATCTTGACCGGCGTCATTATCGGCCTCTCGCGCGCCATCGGGGAGACCGCGCCGTTGATTACCATCGGCGCCTTAACCTTCATCGCTTTTCTGCCGGACTCGCCCTTCAAGGCGGAATTTCCCTTTATTTCCTTCAACTGGATCTGGTCGCCCTTTACGGTGCTGCCGATTCAAATGTTTAACTGGGTTTCGCGCCCCCAAGCCGAATTTCACCTCAACGCCGCCGCCACGGGCTTGGTACTGATGGTTCTGACCTTGGCGATGAACGGCATTGCGATTTATTTCCGCTACCGCTTCCGCAAACGCATCAAATGGTAGGCGCGAAGCCTAATGAAAAATACACCCGATGGAGGTAAGATGAGCGTACAAGAACCCAGGGAAGCCGTCACCGCAAACCGGCCTGCCATGAAAGCCATGGACGCCTCTATGATCAGGACGAAAACCGGGGAACCGGTAAACAAGATTTTCAGCGTCGAAAACGTGAATTTTTACTACGGCGACAAATGCGCGCTCAAATCCATCAACTTGGAGATCGGCGAAAAAAAATCGACGGCGTTCATCGGCCCTTCCGGTTGCGGCAAAACCACTTTGCTGCGCTGCCTGAATCGGATGAACGACCTGGTGCTCAACACCAGGGTTACCGGCGAGATAAAGCTCTTCGGTAGAAATATCTACGACCCATCGATGGACGTAATCAATCTCCGGCGCCGGGTCGGCATGATTTTTCAGAAATGGAACCCCTTTCCCAAGAGCATCTATGAGAATATCGTCTATGGCTTGCGCATCGTCGGCGTCAACAACCGCGCCTACCTAGACGAAGTCGTCGAAAAGAGCTTGCGGCGCGCCGCCCTGTGGGATGAGGTTAAAGACAACTTGCACAAGAGCGCTGCGGATATGTCCGGCGGGCAGCAGCAAAGGCTGTGCATCGCCCGGGCTTTGGCGGTGGAACCGGAGGTCATCCTGATGGACGAACCGTGCTCCGCGCTGGACCCCATCTCCACCGCAAAGATTGAAGAACTGATTCACGAGCTGAAGGACACTTTTACGATTGTCATTGTTACCCACAATATGCAGCAGGCCGCCCGTGTGTCCGACTATACGGCTTTCTTCTATCTGGGCGAGTTGATAGAATTTGGCGAGACGGGAAAACTGTTCACCGCGCCGGAGAAACGCCAAACCGAAGATTATATTACGGGGCGGTTCGGCTAAGGGAGAACGTCATGGCTAACGAGCATACCGATAAGAGATACGAAGAAGAGCTGAAAAAGCTTCGAGAAGAAATCCTCTATATGGGAGGTCTCGTCGAGGATCAGATTCAAAAGGCGGTAACGGCGCTGGTCGACCGTGATTCCCAACTCGCAGAAATTATTATCGAGCGGGACCATGAGGTCAATCGGTTGGATGTGGAAATCGACGAGCTCTGCATTCGTCTTCTGGCGTTGCATCAACCCGCCGGCCGTGACCTGCGCTTCATCACTACCGGTCTGAAGATCACCACAGACCTCGAACGGATCGGCGACATGGCGGTAAACTTCTGCGAGCGCGCATTGGAACTGAATCAGGAGCCTCAACTAAAGCCTTACATCGACATTCCCCGGATGGCCAGTATTTCCCAGCGCATGATCCGGGAGAGCCTCGATGCCTTCGTGCGGGAGGATACGGATCTGGCTCTCAAGGTCTGCAAAGATGACCAGGAAGTGGATGACCTCAATAGTCAAGTTTTCCGCGAAACCATAAGCTTTATGATCGCGGATCCGTTGACGATTAACCGGGCGATGAAGATATCCTCGGTTTCGAAATATATCGAGCGGATCGCCGATCACGCCACCAATATCGCCGAGATGGTTATTTTCATGGTCAAGGGCAAGAGCATTCGCCATGTAAAAGAACTCCCCTCTTCGGTTTAAACTTTATGCAGCCTGCGCAGAAGATTCTGGTGGTTGAAGACGAACCGGATATTCGGAAACTGGTTCACTACAACCTGACCCAGGAACGCTTCAACGTTTTGGAAGCCGAGGATGGGGAACAGGCGCTCAAGCTACTGCAGCGCGAAAAGCCAAGTCTCGTGATCCTGGACCTCATGCTCCCCGGGGTTTCGGGTATGGAACTTTGCAAACTCTTAAGACAACGCAACGAAACCGCCAAGCTCCCGATCCTCATGCTGACGGCGAAAGCCGGCGAAGCCGACCGCATCGTCGGTCTCGAAATGGGAGCGGATGACTACCTCGCCAAGCCCTTCAGCCCCAGAGAGATGGTCGCCCGCGTCAGGGCGATCCTGCGCCGCTCGGAAGCGAAACCCGCCACGGAGGCGGCCGCCGCCTACGAAAAGAGTTCGTTAAAAATTGACTTCTCCACCTACGAAGTTTTTGTTCGCGGCAAACCGGTTAAACTGACTCTGAAAGAATTTGAGCTGCTCGGTTTTCTGGTCCAAAATCCCAACCGCGTGCTTAACCGGGATCAGCTTCTCGACCGAGTGTGGGGAGGAGAAACATTCGTGACTCCGCGAACGGTCGACGTTCACATCCGCCGTCTGAGAAAAGCGGTGGAAAAGGACGATCGCAAGCCGAAGTGGATCCTCACCGTTCGAGGGGTGGGATACAAATTCGATGAAAAGGCCGTGGAATAACAAGCTCATCTACACGTTCTTTCTTTCGTATCTCGCGATCATCATCCTCCTAGCGGTAGGTTTTTTTCTATATTCCAGCAATCTGCTGCGCGATTTCTACGTTTCTTCACTTGACAAAATGATGGACCAAAAGACCCGGATACTTACCAGGCTGCTGCCTTGGGAAGAGAGTCCGGGCTCCCTCGACGCCGCCTGTCGCGCCCTGGCCGAGGAACTTGGGGTGCGGATAACAGTGATTGCTCAGGACGGCACGGTGATCGGAGATTCAGACGAACCGGCCACCCGTCTGGAAAACCATGGCTCACGTCCGGAGGTGATCGAGGCTCTCTCTCGCGGCAGCGGCTCGGCGGTCCGATACAGCACATCCGTCAAACACGATCTTTTCTACCGCGCTTACCTTCAAACCGACGGTGCCAGGCATCGTATCGTGCGCGTCGCCGTTTCCTTCAGCGAGATCGAAAACGTCACCGCGTCTCTCGGGCGCACGTTATTGTTCGGAGTTTTGCTGTGCTCTTTCTTGGGCCTAATGGCGGCCTATTTTTTCTCCCGCCGCGTCAGCAATCGGATCAATCGGCTGGCGGAGTTTTCCAAATCCGTCGCCGAGGGTCAATTTGGTCAGCCCGTCCTGCCCCGGATGGGTGACGACGAATTGGACGTGCTCGAACAAAACCTTCGCGACATGAGTCTCAAAATCCGCGACAATATCAATGAGCTGAGGTCGGAGAAAGAAAAATTCGATTCGATTCTCCGGTGCATGGTCGAGGGGCTCGTCGCCATCGATCCCAAGGGCAAAGTGCTGCTCATCAACGAACAGGCGAGAACGATGTTCGCGGTCACGGACGAACAGATTCGGGACGGTTCTTTTGTCGAAATTTCGCGCAGCCCCGCCATGCGCGGGATCCTCAGAGAGGTTCTCACCTTCGACTTTTCCAGGGATACCTACTCTAAGAGAATATCCCTAGAAGACGGAAGATGGTTTAGAGTCAACGCGGTCGGCTTGAGAAATGGAACCGAGCGGGCCAGTGGATCGATCTTGGTGTTTCATGACATTACCGAGATCCAAAGGCTGGAAACGGTTCGCTCCGATTTCGTTGCCAACGTTTCCCACGAGCTGCGTACGCCGCTCACCGCGATTCGCGGATATGTGGAAACTCTCCTGCACAATCCTCCGGCCGAGCCGGCAGACGCCAAGCAGTTCTTAACCATCATCGCGCGCCATTCGGAGCGGCTAAGCCGGTTGACTGAAGATCTTCTTATCTTATCCGATCTGGAATCTGGCGCGAGGAAAATGACCTTTAAGCCGGTGGAAGCGGGACATCTCATTCAACGAGTACTGGAAGTCTTCTGGGACCGGGCAGAGAAGAAGAATGTAAGCCTCTACTATTCAATTCCTTCAGATTGTCCTCTGATTTTTGGCGATTCCGATCGCTTGCAGCAATTGTTCATTAACCTGGTCGACAATGCAGTGAAATATACCCCGGCAGGGGGATCAGTGACGATCTCCGGTCGCCACGTCGCTACCGAGGCTCATTCGGAAATAGAAATCGCAGTTACCGATACGGGTGCAGGAATCTCCGAAAAAGACCTGCCGCGACTCACCGAGCGCTTCTACCGCGTCGACAAAGCCCGTTCCCGGGAGTTGGGCGGGACCGGGCTGGGCCTCGCGATCGTCAAACATATCGTTCAAGCTCACGGCGGCGAACTGAAGATCGAAAGTGTTCTCAACAAAGGCACCACCGTTAGTGTCTTCTTGCCCGCTGTGGCCGCAGAAGAAAATCTCCTTCACAGTGAAATAAAAACAGCTTGACAAGGGCTTTTTCGAGCTGTTATCTACCTTTGCTTGCTTTCACATCCAATAACAGTTTTATGTTTAATTTTGCTCCGCACAAGGAAAAATTCTTTGATCTCTTCAAAGAAGCCGCAGAAAATGCTCTCGCCGGCGCCAAAGCGCTTAAAGAAATGCTCGACCGCTATGAAAACCCTCAGGAATCATGGAAAAAAATCAGGGATTTCGAGCATGAAGGCGACCGAACCACTCATCGCACGATACGGAGTTTGAACCAAACTTTTCTTACCCCGATTGACGCCGAGGATATTCACGCGCTCACGACGGCACTGGATAATGTCATGGATGCCATCGAGGCAGCGGCCTCGCGCATGGTTCTTTTCAAAATCGATCGTCCGACGATCCAGGCCCAAGAGTTATGCGAGATCATCGTGACCTCGACGGAACAGTTGGTCAAAGCGGTTTCCCACATGCCGAGGTTGGATGATATCGACGAATATTGCGTCGAGATCAACCGCCTTGAGAACGCCGCGGACGACATCTACCGGAAAGCGATCTCGGATCTCTTCGATAATGGCACCGCTCCGCTCGAAGTCATCAAATGGCTTGATATCTATGAACTTCTAGAATCCGCCACCGACCGTTGCGAGGATGTAGCCAACATACTCGAAACCATCGGACTAAAGAACTCTTAATCGCCACCTCGCTGCTACATGTTCGATGGCAACCTACTTCTCATCATCGTCATAGGATTGATTCTGGCGGCGGAATTCGTCAACGGCTGGACGGATTCTCCGAACGCGATCGCAACCGTTGTGTCGACTCGCGTGCTCTCGCCCTATCAGGCCGTGACCATGGCGACGGTGCTCAACGCCATCGGTGCTATGTCCGGAACGGCCGTCGCTGCAACCATCGGGCAAGACATCGTCAGAGCCGATATCATCAATCTGACGACCGTGGGCGCGGCTATGGTGGGTATTATCTTCTGGAGTACCCTGGCCTGGTACTACGGGTTACCGACCAGCGAGAGCCACGCCCTGATCGCGGGGCTTACCGGAGCCGGGCTGGCGACGGCCGGACCGTCAAGCTTGGTGTGGTCCGGTTGGAACAAAGTTTTGATCGGGCTGCTGTTCTCCACGTTCTTGGGTTTTTTCAGCGGTCTTTTGCTCATGACCCTGTTGTACCGCACGCTTGCCTATAGCCGCCCGGGAACGGTGCGCCGGATCTTTGGACGGCTACAAATTCTTTCCGCCGCGTTCATGGCTTTTAGTCACGGCTCCAACGACGGGCAAAAGTTCATCGGTGTTTTTACTCTCGCCCTCTTGCTCGGCGGCATTCTACCCGAATTTAACGTGCCCTTGTGGGTGATTGTGCTTTGCGCGGTTACTATGGGGCTCGGGACGGCCGTAGGTGGGTGGCGTATCGTGAAGACTATGGGACTGCGCCTGACCAAGCTGGAACCGGTTCACGGATTTGCCGCTGAGACCGGAGCCGCGCTCACGATAGAGCTGGCGACTCGACTCGGCATTCCCTTGAGCACCACACATACCATCAATACCGCCATTATCGGCGTGGGCGCAACCAGGAGGTTTTCTGCGGTGCGCTGGGGGGTGACGCTGGAAATTGTCTCTGCCTGGATACTGACCTTTCCAATTTGCGGGGCGATCGGCTGGCTAGCAACGAAGATTTTCTTGCTTTTCGCCTAGCGCGAAGCCAGCGCTCGAGTGAGCGCGCTTAATCTAGGATTATTCACTGCGGCCCGCGATCAAGGGGCGAGAGCTCCTCGGAGGCGCTGGGGCCATCCCGGCCACTGTAAGAATAGGTGCGGACTGTATTATCTCTGTTAAAAACCACGTAAAGATCTTTGAAGTCACGCAACTGGCCCAGCTCGTAGTGCTGATAAGAATAGGTCCAGGTTTCGTAGCCGTTTTCCAGACCACGGCGGAAGGGTTCTCCGAAATAGCCAAAGATCTCCTTTTGTGTCGTCACGTTGGTCTCGATGCTTTTGATCGGGGCCGTGGCAAAATCCCGGCCCAGGTAAACGCAGCCGGAAACTAAAAACCAAAGAATTACCCAAGCCGGCTTTCGCCACATCATCATTCCTTAATGGCGCTAACTTTAGTTAAATCTCTCTCCGGCCCTCCAACGCCTTCCCCAAAGTAACCGCATCAATATATTCAAGGTCGCCGCCCACGGGCAATCCACGGGCGATTCGGGTGACAGCGACCCCCAGGGGTTTGATGACCTTGGAAAGATACAAAGCGGTCGCTTCCCCGTCCATTGTCGGATTGGTCGCCACGATAACTTCCCGGATGCTGCCTTCTTGAATCCGCGCCAGCAATTCTCTGATGCGTAGAGCATCTGGCCCGACGCCGTCGAGGGGAGAAATGGTCCCGTGCAGCACATGATAGAGGCCTTGGAACTCTTGCGATTTTTCCACGGCGATCAAATCCCCCGGCTCCTCCACCACGCAGATGGTGTCTTTGGCGCGCTCCGGATTGCGGCAGATGGTGCAGAGCGTTCCGTCGTCGCTTTGCGGATCAAGCTCGCTAAAGCCGAAGCACTGGCGACACAACCCGATCGCCTGTCGCAGTTTGCCGATGCTATCCGCGAGACTCATGACGTCTTCCCGCTTCCCTTTCAGCAGGTGAAAAGCAAGACGAGCCGCCGTCTTTTCGCCGATGCCAGGCAATTTCGAAAATTCTTGAATTAGTCGCGACAGCGGCGCGGGATAGGCTGTCATCGTATATTCTCACTCCGCTCGGGAGTCTCGGATTTCAAATTTCATCGTGCAGTGCTGACATTCGGATGGGAGGTTGAGGTCCGGAGGGGCTCGGTCAGGGCATCAGACCCGGGATCTTAAAGCCCCCCGTGACCTTACTCATCTCGCTGGAGACCATGTCACGCGCTTTGCGCATCCCGTCATTGACAGCGGCGAGGACCAGGTCTTCCAACATTTCCTTCTCCGTCGAGTTGATGACCGCGGGATCGATCTTCACGCCGCAAAGATTGAACTGTCCATTGACGGTGACCTGGACCATGCCGCCGCCGGATGATCCCTCCACCGTTTTTTGTCCCAATTCTTCCTGGATTTTGGAGATCCGCGACTGCATTTCCTGGGCCTGCTTCAACAGATTGCCCATACCGCCGATTCCTTTTGCCATCCAATCCTCCTTGCTAATTCAGTTCAAACAGAAACCGCTGCAACGAGGGTGTTCGTCTAGCTGTTTTCTCTTCGAACCGTCTTGATCGATCCGCCAAAGATCCGCAGCGCCTCCTTCACCATGGGACTGCCTTCGTCTCCCGAATTCATAGCGCCCGCCGCTATTGACCCGCTCTGCCGGACCGGGCTCCCGGAGTCGGCGGCCGTAATCAGGACTGCCACATCATCGCCGAAAAACCGCTTTGCCAGATTCTTCAACGCCGCCAAATTATCCGGATCCTGGAGATAGTTGAGATGATGCCGCTCGGCGACTCCGATTTTGAGTTGTCCCGGTGGGAGCTCGAAGGTGGCACTCGCCTCCAAATGCGAAGCGAGGAATTTTTTTTCCTTGCCCACGAAGGAGACGAAGTTTTGCCATAAACCGCCTTGATCGCCGGCAAAAGACCCGGTTGCTGGCGCAGCGTGCGCAGCAGTCTGACGCGGCTGAGTCGAGATCTCCGGCGCCTTCGCCGACGGAGCTGGCCCCGCCGCCGGCAACTTCTTT
>Ga0081538_10002186_pt1 | contig 19394 bp, 22 predicted proteins | sample TabmetS5T2R1_FD_71022 | JGI IMG/M metagenome (GOLD analysis project Ga0081538, IMG submission 71022) | Tabebuia heterophylla rhizosphere microbial communities from the University of Puerto Rico - S5T2R1 | ecosystem: Host-associated > Plants > Roots > Rhizosphere ... | reverse complement strand
CGGGGGGGGTGGTCCGGGGGGGCTTGTTGTGTTTGGGGGGGGGGCGCCCCGCCACGCCAGGGCTGCCGCTCGGCGGGCTGGTCGGGACGATGCTGATCGGCTGGGGCGTGTTCAACGTCGTCGACCAGCTCGTGTTCCACATGGCACTGGGCGCCCACCACATCCGCATGGTGGAGAACTACCAGGTCTACGACTGGAGCTTCACCGCGCTGGGCGTGGCGCTTGCGGCACTCGGCTGGCTGCTCCTTCGCCGCACGCAGCCCCGCTGAGCGGAGGAGGTGGGATTCGAACCCGCTGCTGCGCGTTCCACCGCCAGAGGTCCTCGGCGTGAATGCTCTGCGACCTGGGATTCTTGCATGCCGGCGGTGACCGCTGGTGCCCGCCGATGACCAGCGGTTCCCGACGCCGCGCGGACCCAGTACGGACCAGGGTCCGAGATCACCGCGAGCTTGGGAAGCACTGTGCGGGCAGGGTGGCACGGCGCTGGATGGCCGGCTACCCGGTCAGGCTGTTGATGGCGATGATGATGAAGAACACGATTACGAGCTCGCTGACCACCCACGAGTTGGTGTTCATCCAGTCGCGCGCCTTGGGAAGGAACGCCTGCCCCCGTTGGCCGAAGGCCAGCAGGATGAGCGCCGGCAGCGCCAACAACAGCAGCGTGAGCCCCAGGAAGGGCAGCAGGTGCCACCACGGATCGCCGTGGCTGGCCAGGTAGGCACCCACCGCGATCGAGGTGAGGATGTCGGTTGGGAACACCCCCAACAGCAGGAACCCGAGCCGGAAAGAGAATCTCGGGCTGGCCGTCTGGAGCCTGCCCATCCACTTGGGCGGCTCCGCTTCCTTCCTGGTCAGGAAGACGTGCACGGCGGCGGCCACCAGCAGCACCACGACGATGACGTAGACGGTGTCGCTGGGACCCTCACGGGTGGCGCCGCTGCTGAGCAGGTAGGCGAGCGAGACGACCAGGGTGATGGACAGGGTGGCGCCGGCGAGGTAGGCGGCGGTGTTGCGCTGCCAGTGCTCGCTGGTGGCCAGGAAGATGGCGCTGAGGATCTGGGGGCCGGCGATCATCACGATGGCCATCGGGAGGATCGTCAGAAGGCTCACGGTGAGACCTTTCGGTTGAACTGATCGCCCGCCGGCACGCCCGGCGCGTGAGGGTCGCCGCATGCGGCAACGCTTCGCTGCCATGCCGATGTGTCGCCTGCGGCCGATGAGCATACCTTCGCCTGGCCTGATGGTTCCATCGCGCTATGTGGAGGGTGAGGCCGGTTCCCCGGTGGTCGTCGTGTCGTTGCCGGCGCGAGGACGGCCGCCGCAGGCGGCCGCCCGCAGGGCCGGCCTTGATGGTGTAGAGAAACTCTTCACAGCCACCCGATGACCAGGCATGGCGGAGCGGGACACCCGCATCCTCCTTCCCTTCCCGCGTCCTCGCTCCACTGCATCGTCCAGGTGCTCGACGTGGCTCAGTGATCGCTACTCGCTGGCACCCTGGTGGCCCGGACCGGCGTGGCGGTCGCCCAGCGCAGGCTTGGCCCCAGCTCCTCGGCAACGACCTCGACCACCTGCCGGGCGCTGCCATCCTCGGCGGTCCAGGTCCGCTGCTGGAGCCGGCCCACCACCACGACCCGGCTGCCCTTCGACAGCGACTGCGCGGCATGCTCGGCCTGGTCGCGCCACACCACCACGGTGAAGAACGACGCCTCCTGCTCCCGCCGTCCGGACACCGCCACCCGCAACGTCGCCCGGGCGACCCCACCCTCGGTGTGGCGGACCTCGGGGTCGTCGGTGAGGTTGCCGGCGAAGCTCACGCTTGCCTCTGGCATGGTGCTCCCCTCCTGGGATGCCTGGCCGGGCGGCTGCCCTGCCCTTGGACCCGGGGCACGGTGGACGCCTTGGCATGCCGCAAGACCACCAGGGGCAAGCCACGGAGCGAACGAAGTCGGCCCGGCTGGATCAGGCTGCCGAGCATGCTCGGCCCAGGTGCCGAGTTGGTTCGGGGAGGGCTTGCGGCTGGTGGTCGGGCATGCCACCACCGTCCGGCCAGATCACTTCCACCCTGGGCGCGGTGGGAGATCGGGGCTCCCACCACAAGGGCCGCTCGCCGGCCCGCTCCAGGCACCTTGCGTTGAGCCTTGCTACGCCAAGTGGTGTTCCACCCTAGGTAGTCCATGGCCGGCGCCGGGCGAGCAGCTCTGGGAAGTTCGGTTGGAGCACGCAGAACTCATTGCCCCACGGGTCGCGCATGACCCAGAAGTCAAAGCCGCGCTCTTGCTGGTGGTCATAGCGGGTCGCGCCCAGCGCCTCCAGGCGTCGGACCTCGGCCTCAACGTCGTCGGTCTCCAAGTCGAGGTGCATCCGTTCCTTGGAAACCTTCTCGTCGTCGGTGCGCTGGAGCAGCACCCGGATCTCGGCGTCCGGGAGTCGGAGCCGCCGGTAGATGTGGCGGCTCTTCTCGGACAGTGGCTCTTCGGTGGCGTCGAGGGCGGTGGACCAGAATGCGACCGCTCGGTCGAGGTCGTCGCAGTCGATCACGAAATGACAGACGCGGCTGCGATGGTGGGTCATGCGCGACCGTCGTTGATGAGGTCGAGCACGACCTGGTGGGCCTGGTCCTCGGTGCGCGCGATGGCGCCCCAACCGCTAATGACGGGACCGTCGTAGCTCATGCCGACCCAGCGACCCCAGGCATACTCGCCATGCTGATGAAGGGTGAGGTACAGGGTGCCCTTGGACCGCACGGCGGCGTCGGTTGAGCGATACCAGCCGATGAGTGCTTCGTTGTCCCACAGGCGCAGCTCGCCGCGCCAGCGGTAGCTGCCTTCGGCGACCGGGACGGCGCGCTCGGCGTTGAGTTGGAGCACCTCTCCTCGCTGGTGCACTTCCAGGGGATGGGTGTCGATGCGGGGGGCGCCGTCCTTCCAGGTCTGCCAGGCGCACCACCACTCGCCGGAGAGGTCGAGGTCGTAAGTGACCTTCCCGGCGAGCTGGTCCATGGAGATGCCGAGGGCGTCGGCCAGGGCGACAGCCGCAGACAGGACGGGCTGTTGGTCCCCAGCCTCGTAGCGGGCGAGTTGCCGGAGGCTGACGCCGGCGGCCTTCGCCAGCTCGGCTTGGGACAGGCCGAGGGCAGCGCGACGGGACCTGATGACGTCGGAGATGTCCATGTGGGCAGCATGATTGACCTAACCGGCATGCCGCAACTGCCGCTTCCGGCATTCACTATGTCGGATGTGGCTTGACTCTCTGCCGTATCCGGCACATCCTATGTCGAGAGTGGCAGACCCACTCGCATGGTCTAGTCCGGATCGTCCGGAGAAGGAGGGAGAGCGTGAAGCTCCCGGTGGATACCTCGGCGATCGCGTTCCTGTGCGCGATGCCGCCCGAGCCGGTGGTCGACTTCGAGACCAAGCGACCCCGCGCCGACGAGAACGGCGAGCCGCTGTACGTGGTGCAGCTCGTCGCGCTGGCTGAGCAGTCGGCCGAGATCCTGGCCGTCAAGGTCCCCGGCATGCCGTCCCAGGCGATCCGGCAGGGCCACCCGGTCAAGGTGGTCGGCCTGGTCGCGCAGCCGTGGACCATGGGCGACCGCTCCGGGGTGGCCTTCCGCGCCGCCCGAGTCGAGCCGGTCATGGCGCAGGCCAAGGCCAGCTAGCGCGCGGTCTGGGGCCGGCCCCGGCCCGCCGCGACCAGGGCCGGCCCCACCACCTTCTAGCAGCCCAAGATGAACGGAGGCCGCGATGGGGCCACTGGATGAGGAGCTTCAGGCCCTGGATGCCGACTACCACGGCCGCGACACCTGGCCGGCCACCCGGGATGAGTGGCAGAGCGGCTACTACGACGGCTACGCCGACGCCCGCACCGGCCGAGCCTATGGCAGCCCAGCAACCAACAGCGACCCGGCCGCCGCCGGCTACGCCTTCGGCTACAGCGACGGCGAGCTGACCCGCCAGGACCGAGAGCGGCCGGGCTGGATCTGGTAGCAGCCGGTGGGGCCGGCAGACCGACTGCACCAAGTCGGGCCGGCTCCACCCTCCACCTGGAGTCATGATGTTTGCGCGACGCAGCTATCCACCTCGGCCGGTGAGCTGGGGTGCCATGTCGGAGGCGCCCCCTGCGGTCATCGACCGCCAGGTCGACGCCGGCCCGGGCGACTGGCTGTTTCTGGCGGTGCTGCGGCCGATGTGGGCGTATCGGTTGGAGCTGGCGCTGGTCGGGCTGCTGTGGGCGGTCAACCACTGGTTGACGGGGCGGCTGGGCGCCTACGCCGCCAGGCAGGTGATCCTGGCCGCTGCCATCGTGGTGGGGCTGCTGAACTGGACCCGTGACCCGCTCGCCCGCGCTCTCTACCGCTCCCATGCCCGCCGTCGCTGGGCGCTGGCCTGCCGCCACGCCGACCTGGCCTCCCGCAACGACCGGGTGCCGTGGGTGCTGCGCTGTGCGCTGACCCGCGCTGGCGAGCAGCTCCGCGTGCGCCTGCCGGCCGGGGCGCAGGTGCCCGACCTGGAGCACGCCGCCGAGCGGCTGGCGGCGTTCCTGGGCGCCCGTGAGGTCCGCGTCACCCGCGACCCGGGCAACGCCCGCTACGCCAAGGTCGTTGTCATCCGCCGCGACCCCCTGGCCGACCTCCACCCGATCCCCTGGCCCCTCGTCGGGGCCGAGCAGTGTTCGCTGTGGGCTCCGGTCCCGGTCGGGATCGATGAGGACGGCTCGGAGATCACCGTCAGCCTGCCGGAGCGCAACCTGCTGGTGGGTGGGGAGCCGGGCGCCGGCAAGTCCACCATCACCCAGCTCCTGATCGCCGCCGCCGCCCTGGACCCGACAGTGCGGCTGACCCTGTTCGACCCCAAGCTGGTCGAGCTGGCGGTCTGGCAGGCCTGCGGCCGGCTGGTCGGCCCATCCGTCGACCAGGCTATCGACGTCCTCAAAGAGCTGATCTCCGAGCTTGACGACCGCTACCTCACCCTCCTGGCCAACCGGGCGAGGAAGGTAACCGAGGGCGATGGGCTGCCGCTGCATCTGCTGGTGATCGAGGAGCTGGCCTTCTACACCAACGGGCCCGACCGCAAGGCCGCCCAGGCGTTCGCGACCCTGCTGCGTGACTTCGTGGCCCGCGGCCGCGCCGCCGGCATGGTGACGGTGGCGACCACGCAGAAGCCGTCGGCGGATGTGGTGCCGACCTTCCTGCGCGACCTGTTCGGGTTCCGCTGGGCGCTGCGGTGCTCCACCCCTGACGCCTCCGACACCATCCTGGGGCGAGGCTGGGCCGCCCAGGGCTACTCGGCCGCGCAGATCGACCCGGCGACCCGGGGCGTGGGGTGGCTGCTCCAGGAGGGCGGCGTCCCGGTCCGGCTGCGTGCCTGCTGGCTGGACGACCTGACCCTGGCGGAGCTGGCCCGCCGCGCCGAACGGACCCGGGGCGCACTCCGGACTGAGCGGCCGACGCTGCGGCTGGTGGACGGCTCCGCATGAGGCGCGCGCGGTGGTGGGCTGGGGTGGTGGGGCTGTCAGCGCAGCGCCACCCACCGGCTCAGGGGGTAGAGGGCGATCGCCAAAGAAGTCAACGCCAGGATGGCACGCTCGCGCTGCAGGCCTCGGTCGGGGTGGGGCAGGCGTCGCGCGGCCAGCCACCATCCGCCCGACAGCAGTGCCCCTGCCAGTCCGGTCAGGCCCATCCCCAACCAGTTGGCGCGCATGGCCGTAGCCTCCCCGGTCTTGCGGTGCCCGACACGTGGCTGGTGGCGGCATGAGCGCGCCTGCCCGCGTGGGCGAGCTGCTGCCCGAGGTCCTGGCCGAGGTCGTGGACCGGGCCGGCCGTGGCTACGACCGGTGGGCCGAGCTGGTCGCCCAGGCCGGCTACTGCCACCACCCGATCCGCCTGGCGGGCCGGGTGGAGCAGGCCGACCCCACCACTGGCGAGGTCCGCGAGGTCTATGACTCGGGGCGGGAGCCGGATGGGGTGCTGCTGAAAGCCTGTGGCACCCGCCGCGAGTCCCGCTGCCCCTCCTGTGCGGCCGTCTATCGGGCCGACGCCTACCAGCTCCTGGCGGCCGGGCTGCGGGGCGGCAAGGGCGTCCCCGACACGATCAGCGGGCATCCGCGGCTGTTCGTGACCTTCACCGCCCCCTCCTTCGGCCGCGTCCACAGCCGGCGGGCGCAGGGGCGGCTGGTGCTGCCCTGCCACCCCTACCGCCAAGGCGCCACCTGCCCCCACGGTCAGCGGGCCGGCTGCTGGCATCGCCACGAGCCCGACGACCCGCGCCTGGGTGAGCCGCTGTGCCCGCGCTGCTATGACGCTGGGGCGCAGGTGGTGTGGAACGCGCTGGCGCCGGAGCTGTGGCGCTACACCACCACCTACCTCGACCGCAGCCTGGCCCGCCTGGTCGGCGTGAGCGAGGGGGAGCTGCGGCGGCTGGTGCGGGTGTCCTACGCCAAGGTGGCCGAGTTCCAACGCCGCGGCGCGATCCACTTCCACGCCGTGCTGCGGCTGGACGCCGCCACCGAATGCCGCTGCCCCGCCTGCCTAGCCCCACCACCGCCAGCCTTCACCGCTGACCTTCTCGAGCTGGCTCTGCGGGAGACGGTAGCCGGGGTGCGGGTGCCCTGCCCGCCCCTCGATGACGACGGCCCGCCCCGGTTCGCCCGCTGGGGTGCCCAACTCGACGTGCGCAACCTCACCACCGGCGACGACCAGGCCGGCGAGCTGTCGGCCGAGCAGGTGGCCGGCTACGTCGCCAAGTACGCCACCAAGGCCACCGAGACCTTCGGCGCCGGCCTAGATCGACGGCTCACCGAGGGCGACCTGGCGCGGCTGGAGCTGCCCGCGCATGTGGCCGAGCTCGTCCGCGCCTGCTGGGAGCTAGGTACCCGGCCTGGGCTGGCTGGGCTGCGGCTGCGGGCGTGGGCGCACATGCTCGGCTTCCGGGGCCACTGGTCGACCAAGAGCCGCCGCTACTCCACCACCATGACCGCCCTCCGCCGCGCCCGCGTCCAGTTCGCCAAGCGCCGCCGCGCCCGCGACGGCATCCCCCTGGATGCCTGGGGGCGGGCCGAGGACGACGACCAGGCCGCCGTCGTCATCGCCACCTGGAACTACGTCGGCCGTGGCTACCAGACCCAAGGCGAGGTCTGGCTGGCCCTCTCCGCGGCTGCCCGCGCTCGCGAACGACGCCGCATCGCCCGGGAGGAGCTGACCACCACGACCCTGACCGCTGCATGACCAGGAGCACCCGAGAGATGGACAGGCTGTTGACCTTGGCGGAGGTGGCCGAGCGGCTGAACACCACGCCCCGGCACGTGCGCCGGCTGGTCTTCGAGCGCCGCATCGCCTACCGCAAGCTCGGGCGCTACGTCCGCTTCCATCCCGACGACGTGGCCGAGTACGTGGCCGCCCACCGGGTCGAAGCCGCCCGCCCGGCTGCGGGCCGGCTGCGGGCGGTTGGCGGCGGGAGGTAGCGGATGGGCTACGTGGAGGATCTGCGGGGCAAGAAGCAGGGCCACGGTCGGCCCAGGTGGCGGGCGCGCTACCGGGACCCATCGGGGCGGGAGCGGGCCAAGAGCTTCACCCGCAAGGTCGACGCCGAGCGGTTCCTGGTCGCCATCGAGGACGCCAAACTCCGTGGCGCCTACGTCGACCCGGCCGCCGGCAAGGTGCCGTTCGCGGAGTGGGCGGAGCGCTGGTACAACACGACGGTGGCGCTGCGGCATACCACCCGGCGGGACTACCGGAAGCTACTCGATCAGCAGGTGCTTCCAGCGTTCGGCGCCGATTCGTTGGCTGGGATCGACGCCTTGGCGGTGCGGGAGTGGGTGGCTGGGATGGTCGCTGGTGGCCTGTCGGCGCGGCGGGCGCGCAAGGCTCATGCGGTGCTCCGCCAGGTGCTCGCGTCGGCGGTCGAGGGCGGCCGGCTGCGCCGCAACGTGGCCGCCGGCATGAAGCTCCCCAAGGTGCAGCGCACCGAGATGCACTTCCTGGATGCCGAGCAGGTTGAGGACTTGGCCGAGGCGATCGATCCTCGGTATGCGACGCTGATCCGCTTCGCGGCCTACTCGGGGCTGCGGCCTAGCGAGCTGACGGCGCTCAGGGTCGGCCGCCTGGACCTGCTACGCGGGACTGCCCGGGTGGTCGAGGCTGCCCCGGAGATCGACGGGCGCCTACATTGGGGTGGCGTCAAGACCCACGAGTCGCGCACCGTGCGGCTGCCCCGATCGATCGCCGAGGACCTGGCCGCCGACCTCGCCGGCCGACCTCGTGATCCTGACGCGCTGGTGTTCACCGCGCCGCTGGGCGGCCCGCTGCGCCCGCACACCTGGGTCACGAGCTTCTTCAAGCCGGCGGTTCGCGCGGCTGGGCTGCCCGGGGGACTGCGGCTATACGACCTGCGGCACACCTGCGCGTCGCTGCTGATCGCCCAGGGCGCCAGCGTCAAGGCCGTGCAGGCGCAGCTCGGGCACGCGACCGCCAGCATCACCCTGGACACCTACGGGCACCTGTTCCCCTCCGAGCTGGAGGCGCTGGCCGACCGGCTGGAGCAGGCGCGGACGGCCGCGCTCGCGATCCGGGAGCGGACCCAGCGCGGACCCACGGTGGTCGCGCTTGGCGAAAGCGCTGGTCGGTGAGGCGGAGGAGGTGGGATTCGAACCCACGGGGCCCTCTCGGGTCCGGCGACTTTCAAGGTCGCTGCCTTCGGCCAGCTCGGCCACTCCTCCCCGGGTAGTCTATGGGCCGGTGGCGGGATCCGCCTGCCCTGGTGGTCGGTCGCTGATTGGCCAGGACCTCGGGAGGGAAACCTGGTCCCTGCGGACGAAGGCACGGCAAGGAAGTGGTCACCGTGGCCAGGCACCACCAGCAGGCGGCGCCGGATACCCCTCGACGCCTGGACTTCAGCCTCCGGGCAAACCGGACGGCGCCCCTCGAGGCCCGGCGCGCCCTCGGCCGGCTCCGGTTGCCGCTTGCGCTGGCCTTCGATGCCCAGTTGCTGGTCTCGGAGCTGGTCAGCAACAGCGTCCGGCACGCCGGGCTCGGTCCCGATGATCTGATCCGGGTCACCGCCGACTGGTCAGGAGGCCGGCTCAGGGTGCACGTGCGCGACGGCGGTGGACCGACGCGTGCGTCGCCGGTCTCGGGGTCCATCCGCCCAGCCCCTGGAGGGGAGTCGGGGTGGGGGCTGTACTTCGTGGATCGCCTGGCCAGCCGGTGGGGCACCACCGCCGGCGGGTACTGGTTCGAGCTCCGGCCCGACCGGTCCCCACCAGGCGTCTAGCCGCGAGGATCCTCCTCGATCGCCACCGCGGCGGGGGTCCCCTCCCGCTTGGCCACCACGGCGTAACGGTCGGTCTCGGTGACCACCCGCTCAACGTCGGCCATCACGTGGTCGCGAGCGACCGCGAACTGGCGCGGGTCGGCCCGGACGGACTCGTACTCCGCGATCGTGATGGCGATCACGCGGTCGCACTCCAGGCGTCCGCACTCACACACGATCCGGACATGGTCCGGGATGGACATGGCCTTCTGGGCTTGCTCGATGTCCTCGTTGATCTGTCGGGTCGTCGACTCGTTGCGGGCGACCCGCTCCTCTCGGCTGCTCACCTGTCCATCACCACCCGGGAATCGACACTCGCGTGTAAGACCGTCAGCACGGCGCTGGCCGTCACGGTGGCGTTGCGCCACAGGCTGCAACCCGTTACTTGGTGGGCTTGATGACCTCGACGCCGCCGAAGTGGGGGACCAGGGCGGAGGGGATCTTTACCGAGCCGTCGGGCTGCTGGTGGTTTTCCAGGAGGGCGACGATGGTGCGGCCGACGGCGACGGCGGTGCCGTTGAGGGTGTGGACGGGGCGGTTGCCGTCGGGCTCGCGGACGCGGCAGGCGATGCGGCGGGCCTGGTAGTCGGTGCAGTTCGAGGTCGAGGTCAGCTCCCGCCAGGTGCCCTGGGAGGGGATCCACGCCTCGCAGTCGTACTTCTTCGCGGCGGAGCCGCCGAGGTCGCCGGCGGCGATGTTCACCACCCGGTAGGGCAGCTCCAGCGCCTGGAGGATCTCCTCCTCGCGGGCCAGCAGCAGCTCGTGCTCCTGGGCGGACGCCTCGGGGAGCACGAACGACACCATCTCCACCTTGTCGAACTGGTGGACCCGGAAGATCCCGCGGGTGTCCTTGCCGTAGGAGCCGGCCTCGCGCCGGAAGCAGGTCGAGAACCCGACGTAGCGGCGGGGGAGGGTGCCGGGGTCGAGGATCTCGTCGGCGTGGTAGGAGACCAGCGGCACCTCGGAGGTGCCGGCGAGGTACAGGTCGTCGTCGGCGGTGCGGAAGATCTGCTGCTCGTCGGTGGGGAGGAAGCCGGTGCCGAACATCGCCTCGCGGCGCACCAGCACCGGCGGCACCACCGGCACGAACCCGGCCGCGGTCAGCCGGTCCATGGCGAACCGCACCAGCGCGAACTCCAGCAGGGCGCCCGGCCCGACCAGGTAGCCGAAGCGGGCGCCGGAGACCTTGGCGGCCCGGACGGTGTCGATCGCGCCGAGCAGCTCGCCGAGCTCCAGGTGGTCGCGGACCGGGAAGTCGAAGGCCGGCGCGGTGCCCCAGCGCGAGAGCTCCACGGCGTCGTCCTCGCCGCCGGCGGGCACCGACGGGTCCGGCAGGTTCGGCACCCAGGCCAGCGCGTCGGCCAGCTCGCGGTCGGCGTCGCGCAGGTCCGCCTCGGCGCGGTCCAGGCGGGCGGCCAGGTCCCTGAGGCCGGCCAGGAGCTGCTCGCGCTCGGCGGGGGCGGCCTTGGCGACCTCCTTGCCCCGCCGCTTCTGCTCGGCCCGCAGGCCGTCGACCTCGGTGACCAGCGCGCGGCGGGAGGCGTCCAGCCGGAGGAGGCGGTCCACCTGGCCGGCGACGCCGGCGCCGCGCCGGGCGAGCGCGGCCTTGACCCCTTCGGGGTCGTCACGGACGAGCTTGAGATCGAGCACCGCAACCTCCGGCTGGCATGGTCGGCTGGCCCAAGGCTACCGAACCGAGCCCGCCGCGCGAACCGGATTGTCAGACGGGCTCGCGCTGGGGCGGGGCGGGCTGGCCCATGGCCAGCGCGATCGCGGTCCGCTCCTCGTCGGAGAGGTTGTGGTCGGAGTGGCCGCCCCGCACGGGCTTGGCGTAGGAGCGGGTCTCCGAGCGGCCGTTGATGGCCGACAGCACCACCCCGTCCCCCGCCTCGTCCAGGAACGCGGCCGAATAGGACAGGTGCCCGCCGACGTCGCTGAAGGCGTCGTAGCGGGTGAAGCCGACCGTGCGGACCGTGGTCGAGACGCGCTGGCGGAGCTGGGCCGTCTCGCGGCCGACCAGGTTGAGCTTGCCGCGGAGGCGGTCGACCGCCTCGACCTGCCTGGCGATCGCCGCCAGGATGTCCTCGCCGGAGCCGGCGCCGCCGAGCAGCCGGGCGTAGGTGCGGCGCACCGCCCGTAGGCGGTAGGCGAGCAGGGTGACGGCCACGAGCAGGACGAAGCTCGCGCCAAGGGCGACGTAGACGAGGAGGGTCAGCCTCTCTGCCGGCAGCGGGGACACGCGGGTAACCTCCTGCGAGGCCAGCGGGGAAGGCAGCACCGGCGATTGTACAATGCGGAAACTTTGGATGAAGGTCGGCTTCGACAGCTTCTCGGCGCCGTGGCCAGGGGCGAGCTGTCCACCGATGACGCCATGACCCGCCTGGCCCGGCTCCCGTTCGAGGATCTCGGCTTCGCGCGCGTCGACCACCACCGCGTCCTGCGCGGCGGGCCCGAGGTCGTCTACGCGCGCGGCAAGACGCCGGCGGAGGCCGCCGCGGTCGCCGCCGCCCTGCTCGCCCAGGACGCGGCGCCGGTGCTGGTCACCAAGGCGGGTGCCGCGCATGCCGAGGCCGTCCGCGAGGTCGCGCCGGAGGTCGAGTGGCACCCCCGCTCCGGGCTGCTGGTCTGCCGGCGCGCGGCGGTGCCGGTGGATGCTGGGCTGGTGGCGGTGGTCTGCGCCGGGACCAGCGACCTGCCGGTGGCGGAGGAGGCGTGGGTGACGGCCGAGGCGTTCGGCTGCCGGGTCGACACGCTGGTCGACGTGGGCGTCGCCGGGGCGCACCGGCTGTTCGCCGACGCCGGGCGGCTCCAGGCGGCCGACGTGCTGGTGGTGGTCGCCGGCATGGAGGGCACGCTGCCGTCGCTGGTCGCCGGCATGGTGGCCGCGCCGGTCATCGCGGTCCCGACCAGCGTGGGCTACGGCGCGGCCTTCGAGGGCCTGGCCGCCCTGCTGGCGATGCTGACCTCGTGCGCGGTCGGGGTGAGCGTGGTCAACATCGACAACGGCTTCGGCGCCGGCGCCCTGGCCGCCCGCATCCTCGACGGCGCCCGCAGGCGACCGCCGGCATGAGCGCCACGCCGTTCGCCTACTTCGACTGCTTCGCCGGCGTCGCGGGCGACATGGTGCTCGGGGCGCTGCTGGACGCCGGCGGGTCCGCCGACGCGCTGCGAGCCGGGCTGGCCGGCGTGCCGCTGGACCCCTTCGAGCTGGAGGTGGCCGCGGTCGAGCGTGGCGGGATCGGCGCCACCCAGGTCACCGTCCGGACCGTCCAGCCCGCGACGGCCCGCGCCTGGGGGTCGCTGCGGGGCACGCTGGCCGAGGCCGACCTGCCGGCGCCGGTCCGCGAGCGGGCCCTCCAGACCTTCGCCAGGCTGGCCGAGGCCGAGGCCAGGGTCCACCGCCGGCCGCCCGACGAGGTCCACTTCCACGAGGTCGGCGCCGTCGACGCCGTCGTCGACGTGGTCGGCGCCGCCCTGCTCCTGCACGACCTCGGGGTGACCGAGGTGTGGGCCTCGCCGGTGGCGACCGGCAGCGGCCTCCAGCGGGGCGAGCACGGCGTGCTGCCGGTGCCGGCGCCCGCCGTGCTGGAGCTGCTGCGGGGCGTCCCGGTCCACGCCGGCGGGGTGGCCGCCGAGCTGACCACGCCCACCGGGGCGGCGATCCTGGCCGCCTCCGCGACCCGCTTCGGCGAGCTGCCGCCCATGCGCGTGGCCCGGGTCGGCCACGGCGCCGGCAGCCGGCGGCACCACGAGCTGCCCAACCTGCTGCGGGTGATCCTCGGCGAACGGGTGGCGGACGCGGCCGGCGGCGACGGCGGGCTGCTGCTGGAGGCCAACATCGACGACATGACGCCGGAGCTGGCCCCCTGGGTGCTGGAGCGGCTGTTCGAGGCCGGCGCCGCCGACGTCTGGTTCACCCCGATCCACATGAAGCGCGGCCGGCCCGGCATCACCCTGTCGGTGCTGTGCGCGCCCGGCACCGAGGCCGCCGTGCGCGCGCTGCTGTGGCGGGAGACCTCGACGCTGGGGGTGCGGGGGCTGCCGGTGCGCAAGTGGATGCTGGAGCGGCGGGTGGTCGAGGTCGAGCTGCCCGGCGGCAAGGTGCGGGTCAAGCTGGGCCTGGACGCCGGCCGGGTGGTCAACGCCGCCCCCGAGTACGCCGACTGCGCCCGGCTGGCCGGGCAGACCGGCCGGCCCCTCAAGGACGTGATGGCCCGCGCCCAGGCGGCCGCCTTGGCCGCCATCGACGCCGACGGCTGGGAGGGCTGAGGCGGCCACGGCACCGGCACCGGCACCGCCGGGCCCGCCAGCACCGGCTCCCGCAGCTCCAGGAACTCCAGGCCTCCATATAGCTGCGGACGGTGCCGAGCTGGACGGCCATCTCGACCGGCATCTGGCGCTCGCCGGCGCGCGCCTCCCGCCCGGAGGTGAAGCAAAGAGGCTCGAGCAGCTCAGCCTACCTGCCGGCGCGAGCACGTCAAGGCGGCGGCGCGGCCTCGCGGCGCATGCGCAGCCCGACCACGGCAAGGGCGATCCCGAAGGCAACCGAGACCAGCGCCAGCAGGCCGTGGACGGCCTTGAAGCGGTGGTCGTGGGCCGGGTCGCTGGCGATGTTCCACATGCGGGTGCCCCACACGTACAGCGTCCAGGCGGCGGCGGCAAGCAGCAGGTTCGCGCGGTTGCGGACGGTTCGCATGGCGCCATCCTACCGGGCGGCCGCGCGCGACTCCGCCAGCAGCAGCAGGACCACGCCGAGCGCGGTGAAGACGGCGACGAACGGCGGCAGCACCCCCCAGCCCGCCGCGCCCACCGCCCAGGCGAACAGCGGCGGCCCCAGCAGGGAGCCGGTGCTGCCGAGCTGCGCCACCAGGCCGTTGACCACGGCCAGGTGGTCGGGCGCCGCCGCCACCCTGGGGACCGCGGCGAACACGCCGGCGACCTGGACGCCGTTGGCCGCCAGCAGGGCGGCGGCGGCCAGGACGCTGCCGCCGAACGACCCGCCGGCACTCACCAGCGGCCAGCTCGCCAGCGGCATCAGCAGGCCGGCGGCCGCCAGGGCGCGCAGGCCCACGCCGCGGCCGAGCAGCCAGCCGGCCACGGCGCTGCCGAGCACGCTGGAGATCGCCACCAGGGCGGTGGCGGTCCCGGCGGCGGCCACGCCGGCGCGCCGCTGCTCCTCCAGGAACGCCGGCAGCATCCCGAGCACGGCCCCGCCGATCACCACCGCCGCGCAGAACCCGCCGGCCAGCAGCGCCGCCGCGCCCAGGTCCGCGAGCCGCAGCCGCCGGCGAACGCGGGGACCGACCGTGCCCGGCGGCGGGGACGCGTCGGGCGGGACCAGGACGGCCGCTACCGCGGCCACCGGGATGGCGAGCGCGCCCGGCGCGGCCAGCCACAGGCGCCAGCCGAGGGGGGCGAGCACCCCGCCGGCGGCGGCGCCGACCGCCAGGCCGACCGGGATGCAGGTCCCCCACAGCGCCAGCACCGCCGGCTGGTCCCGCCTGCCGGCCATCTCCACCAGCAGCGTCGGGGCCGCGACCACCACCAGCAGGAAGCCGACGCCCTCGGCCACCCTGGCGGCCAGCATCCAGCCGGGCCCCGGCGCCGCCGCGCCGGCCGTGCCGGTCGCCGCCAGCAGGGCCAGGCCGGCCAGCAGGGCGCGGCGGCCGCCGCGCCGGCGGACCCACAGGCCCGCGGGCGTGCCCAGCAGCGCCGCCACCGCGGTGATGGCCGACACCAGCCAGCCGGCCGCGCCGAGCGACAACCCCAGGTCGGCGCGGAGCAGCGGGATGGCGGGCGCGAACTTGCCGAGCGCGGTGGCGGCGAGCACGCCGGTGCCGTAGACGAGCAGCACCCTTCCCCACGGGGTGGCCGGGCCGGTGCCGGCCCGGCCGGCGGGCGCCGCCGGCGGCCGCGGCGAGGGCTCGCTCAGGTCGCCGCCGGGACCTTCGGCGCCTCGTCCAGGCCGAGGGTGCGGGCGATGTTGGTCTTGAGGATCTCGCTGGTGCCCTCGTACAGCCGCATGGCGCGGACCATCCGCGCCCAGCGCTCCACGCCCATCTCGGTCATGTAGCCGTTGCCGCCGAACACCTGGATGGCGCGGTCGGCGACCCTGCCGACCATCTCGGTGGTGACGTACTTGGCCATGGCGGCCTCCTGGCGGCCGTCGACGCCCTGGTCCAGCCGGGCGGCCAGGTCGTAGACGAGCAGCCGGGCCTGGGTCAGCTCGGCGAGGGTGTCGACGATCATCCCCTGGACGTACTGGTTGGCGCCGATCTTGCGGCCGAACGCCTCCCGCACCTTGGCGTACTCGAGCATGCGCTCGTACAGGTGCTGGGCGATGCCGACGGCCATGGCCGCGATCGACATGCGGCCGCCGTTGATCCAGCGCATCGCCGAGTAGAAGCCGTAGCCCTCCTTGCCGAGCACGGCGTCGGCGCCGACCCGGCAGTCGGTGAAGACCAGCTCGGACTGGTGCTCGTCGTACATGGTCCGCTGGCGGCGGCCGACCTCCAGGCCAGGGGTGTCCTTGTCGACCAGGAAGCAGGTGATGCCGCCCCTGGCGCCCTTGCCGGGGTCGGTGACGGCGAACAGGATCACGTAGTCGGCGTCGGCGCCGTGGGTGATGAAGTGCTTGCGCCCGTTGATGACCCAGCCGCCGTCGGACCGCTCGGCCCTGGTGCGGATGCGGGTCGCGTCGGAGCCGGCGTCCGGCTCGGTGAGCGCGAAGCAGGCCTCCCGCTCGGCCCGCATGGTCGGGGCCAGGTAGCGCTCCCGCTGCTCGGGGGTGCCGTCCAGCAGGATGCGGGTCGGGCCCTCCACGCTGGGCAGGATGCTGCCGGGCATGGCCAGCAGCAGGCCGTGGCGGCAGCACTCCTCCTGGCAGAGGACCAGGCCGAGGTAGCCGACGCCGCCGCCGCCGACCTCCTCGGGCATGAACAGCGTGTAGTAGCCCTCCGCGGCGGAGCGCTTGCGCAGCGCCCGCTTCTCCTGCTGGAGGGCCTCGAAGGTGCCGGTCTCGGTGATCTCCTGGGCGTAGAGCGCCTCCTTGGGCGCCACCTCGCGCTGGATGAAGGTGCGGATCGCCTCCCGCAGGGCGACCAGCTCCTCGGGCAACTGCACCACGGTCATGGCACCCTCGCTTCCGTTTCTGCGCCTTCGTCCAGCCTATCCAGCCGGCGGCGCCGAGGGTAGAGCAGCAGCCTCTGGCCGCGGGCCGGATATGGTCCCTGATCGTCCGTGATGGCCCGGTGTATTCTGTGCCCGTTTTGCGGCTGGTGCGGATGGGGAGGCCTCTGCGATGGAGCAGGCGCGCACCGTCCACTCATTCGGCCTCGAGGAGCTCGGCCAGGCGGCGCGCTACCGCCGCTACCTGTTCGAGCTGGTCGAGCCGCATCTTGGCGGCTCGGTCCTGGAGGTCGGTGCCGGCCTGGGCGACTTCGCGGCGCAACTGACCGGCCGGAGGCGCGTGGTCGTGACCGACAGCGACCCGTTCTGCCTGTCGTCGCTGCGCCAGCGGTTCGGCGACCGGCCCGAGGTGGAGGTCCGCGCGCTCGAGCTCCCGGGCGAGGTGGCCATCGACCCGCCGGTGGACTCGGTCGTGGCCATCAACCTTCTCGAGCACCTCGACGACGACGTCGCCGCCCTGCGGAGCATGCGTTCGGCGGCCGTTCCCGGCGGCAGCGTGGTGCTCCTCGTTCCCGGCTATCCGGCGCTCTACGGTGAGTACGACCGTGCGGTCGGCCACCTGCGCCGCTACACGCCCCGGACGCTCCGCCAGGCCGTCGAGGCGGCGGGGCTGCGGGTGGCGGTACTCAGGCCGGTGAACCTGCTCGGCGGGCTGGCCTGGTGGGTGGCGGTGCGGATGGGCGGCCGGGCGAGGCCGACGCCCATGCTGGTCAGGCTGTACGATCGACTGGTCGTGCCAATGGTGCGCCTCACGGAGCGACGCTTTGCGCCTCCCTTCGGCCAGTCGGTGATCTGTGTCGCCAGGGTGCCGGCCGACTAGCCCGACCTGGCCCGGCCGCCTCCTGGCCTGGTGGCCACAGCTGCTGTTCCTGCTGGCCTTTCTCGGGCTGGCGGTGCTGTGGTACAGCCCGGCCTGGTCGTCGCCGACCACCGCCACGGTGGGAGGCGGCCGCGGCGACAGCGGCATCGTGATCTGGTTCCTGCGCTGGATCCCGTTTGCCGTCGACCACGGCCGGGACCTGCTGTTCAGCGACCACCTGAACGTCCCCGGCGGCGTCAACCTGATGTGGAACGCCTCGCTGCCGCTGCTCGGTTGGGTGCTGATGCCGGTCACCTCGCGGTGGGGACCGGTGCTGACGTTCAACGCGGTGCTGGTGCTGGCCAATGGGCTCTCGGCCTGGGCGGCGTACCTGGCGATCCGGCGCTACGTCCCCACGCACCTGGCCGCGGCCGCCGGCGGCCTGCTGTTCGGGTTCTCCCCAATGATGCGGGGGCAGAGCAACCACCCGCATATCTCCTTCGCCGTCCTGGTCCCGCTGATGCTGCTGGCCGTCGACGAGATCCTGGTCCGCCAGCGACGCCCGCCCTGGGTGGTGGGGCCGCTCCTCGGGCTGATGGCCGGCTGCCAGCTCCTCATCGGCGAGGAGTTGCTGGCCGCCACCGTCCTGGTCGGGGTGCTGCTCCTGCTGGTGCTGTCGGCCAACCACCCGAGGGCGCTGCTGGACTGGCGTCGCGTGGTGCACGCGCTGCTCGCCTTCATCCTGGCCGGGGTGGTCGGCGGCGCGATCGCCGCCAAGCCGCTGGCGGTCCAGTTCGCCGGCCCGCAGCGCATCGACGGCGACATCACCAGGACCAGGTATTCCAACGACCTGCTCGGCTTCGTCACGCCCGGCTCCCAGCAGCTCCTGTCGTCCCGGGGCAGCGCCGCGCTGGTGCGGGAGTTTTCCGGTGGCAACGCCGCCTACCTGGGTGTCCCGCTGCTGCTCCTGCTGCTGGTGCTGGTCGTCCGGCGCTGGCGCCGACCGGTGGTGCGGGTCGGGGCGGTGATGACGCTGCTCGCGGCCATCTTCTCGATGGGCGCGCACCTGCACGTGCGAGGGCGGGCGACCACCGTCGAGCTGCCGTGGTCCCCATTCGAGGACCTGCCTGTGATCGCCAACCTCATCCCGACCCGGTTGGCGCTGTACACGGCGTTGTTCGCCGGGCTGCTGCTTGCGGTGTACCTGGAGGCGGTCTGGAGTGGCGGCGGCTGGCGGCGGCCGGCCGCGGTCGGGGTGGCGGTGGTGACCCTGGTCCCGCTGCTGCCGGCCAGGCCGGTCCCGGCCTTGAAGGTCGACACGCCGGTGTTCTTCACCGTCGGCGCCGTGCGCCGGCTGCCGGAGGGGAGCGTCGCCCTGGTTCTGCCCTTCGCCAATCGCCGGACGGCAATGGCGATGACCTGGCAGGCCGAGTCGGGCATGTGGTTCCGGATGCCCGGTGGGTACGTGATCGTGCCGACCGAGGACGGGCGGCCCCGCTACGACACCAATCCCAACTCGGCCACCAGGGCGTTCTCGAGGATTCAGGGCGGCCGGCCGGCACCGAAACTGACCGGCGGCCAGCGCCGGGCGTTGGCCGCCAACCTGGCGAGCTGGGGCGTCGACGTGGTGGTGGTCGGCCCGATGGAGCACCAGGGCACCATGCTGCGCTTCCTCACCGACCTGCTGGGTCGGCGGCCCACCCCGGTCGACGGGGTCTACATCTGGCGTGACCCCGTGGTCCGCCTGCCGCCGCCGCGGGCACGGACCTGAGGGATCTCAGCGGACCTGGCGGCCGCCCTGGAACACGGCGGCGGGGCGGCCCAGGGCGGCGACGCCGGCGGTGACGTCGCCGCCGGCCACCAGCACGTCGGCGTGGGCGCCCGGGCGCAGGACGCCGCGGTCGGGGTCGCCGAGCAGGTCGGCCGCTTCGGCGGTGGCGGCGCGGACGGCCAGCGGCACGTCCAGGCCGGCGTCGACCATGAAGGCGAGCTCGCGGGCGACCCCGCCGTGCGGGTTGTCGGGGGTGCCGGCGTCGGTCCCGGCCACCACCGGCACGCCGGCCTTCACCGCGGCCCGGAACGAGTCGCCCTGCGCCTCGGCC
>Ga0081538_10002185_pt1 | contig 19409 bp, 16 predicted proteins | sample TabmetS5T2R1_FD_71022 | JGI IMG/M metagenome (GOLD analysis project Ga0081538, IMG submission 71022) | Tabebuia heterophylla rhizosphere microbial communities from the University of Puerto Rico - S5T2R1 | ecosystem: Host-associated > Plants > Roots > Rhizosphere ... | reverse complement strand
CGTAGTCTGCCGACGTCGGGGTCTCGAGGCGCGCCACTCCGCGTTCCCGGAGGCGGGCGCAGACGGCCTTCCCGAGGAAGCCGCGTCCCCCGGTGACCAGCACGGTGACGGGGGACCAGTCCTCGATCATGGCGAGCCACTCTAACGGTCGCCCACCAGTGGACCCTCGCGGAAGTCATCGTGGCGTCTCGCCGGCCAGATCCGCCGTTGGACATCGTCCTCGTCGTCGCCGCAGCCGCTGGCTGCGCCTTCCTCCTCGTCCTCGCCAGCGACGAATCTGCCACGGCGATACATCCACGGAACTTCCGCGAGCGCCCACTAGCCGCCGGGTTACGTCGCCACACGCCCACGTGCGAGGATCAGCGGCCGTGCGGGTCGCCGTCGTGGTCGAACAGTGCTGGCACCGCGTGCCGGGCGGCACCGCGCGTGCCGTGGTCGACCAGGTGGCGGCCGTGTCGGCGACCGGTCGCGTCCAGCAGGTGGGCGTGGCGGCCCGCCACCGACGTCCACCGCCGGAGCCGTGGCGGCCCGCCCTTCCGATCCGTCACCTGCCGCTGCCCCGGGCCGCCCTGTACCGGACGTGGCACCGCTGGCGCCGTCCCCCCGTCGAGCGCGCGACCGGCCCGGTCGACGTCGTCCACGCCACCGGCTACGCGATCCCGCCCCGCACCCGCCCCCTAGTGGTCACGATGCACGACCTCGCCTGGCGCCGCGATCCCTCCATGTTCACGGCCAACGGCGTGCGCTTCTTCGAGGCCGGGCTCCGCTGCGTGATCGCCGATGCCGACCTGGTGCTCTGTCCCTCGCAGGCGACGCTCGACGACTGCGCCGCCGCCGGCATCGAGCACGAGCGCCTTCGCCACGTCCCCTGGGGCATGGACGGCGGGAGCGTCGAGGCGGGCGTCACCGAGGCCGACGTGGCCCGCGTACGTAGCGCCCACGGGCTGGAGGGCCGCTACGTGCTGTCGGTGGGGACTCTCGAGCCCCGCAAGAACCTGCCCCGCCTGCTCGACGCATTCGCCCGGCTGGCGGCGGATGGCGATGGGCGCCATGCGGACGTGACCCTCGCCGTCGTCGGCCCGGAGGGCTGGGGCGAGTCGCTGGCCGCCCCCGCGGCCCGCCTGGGCGACCGGGTGCGCCTGGTGGGCTTCGTCCCCCGCGACGACCTGGCACCGCTCTACCGGGGCGCCGCCGTCGTGTGCTACCCCAGCCTGTGGGAGGGGTACGGGCTCCCGGTCGCCGAGGCCCTGGCCGCCGGCGCGCCGGTGGTGACGTCGGCCGGCACCGCCACCGAGGAGCTGGTGGCGGGGGGCGTCGGCCTGGCGGTCGATCCCCGCGACCCCGAGGCGATCGCCGGCGCCATCGCCTCGGTCCTCGACGACGACGACCTCGCCGACCGGCTGCGCCTGGCCGCGCGCCAGCGGGCGGCCGAAACGACCTGGGCCGGCACCGCGGCGCTCACCACCGCGGCATACGAAGAGGCGGCGGGGGGATGATTGTCCGATGAGCGAGCGTCCCGAGGGGGGAGTGGGCCCTGACCGGCCTGCGGCGAGGCCGCGAGGACGGGGCGCAACGAGGGTCGGGTGCAACCTGCTGTGGCTGGTCCCGGGGGCCGTCGGCGGCAGCGAGACGGCCGTCGTCGCGCTGCTGCGCGAGATCGGCGATCGCCAGCCCGCCGACGTCGAGCTGTCGCTCTACGTGCTCGACGCCTTCGCCGCCACCTACCCCGACCTGGTCGATCGGTTTCCGACCCGGACCGTCCCCCTGACGGGCCGCCTCAAGCCGCTGCGGGTCGCCGCCGAGAACACCTGGCTGGCGAGCCAGGCCCACCGCGACGGGCTCGACCTCGTCCACCACATGAACGCCGTCCTGCCGGCGGTCCGCCGCACCGCGGGGATCGTCACGGTCCACGACCTGCAGCCGTTCGACCTGCCCGCCAACTTCCACCCGGTGAAGCGGGCGTACGTGCACCGGACCGTGCCGCGCTCGGTCCGCAAGTCCCGGCTGGTGCTGACGCCGAGCGAGTTCGTCCGCGGCGCGGTCGTCGACAGGTTCGGCATCGCGCCCGAGCGGGTGCGGGCGACCCCGTGGGGCGTCGAGGCGCCGAGCACCCAGGTGACGGTCGGGCAGGTGCAGGCTCGCTACGGCCTGCCGCGCCGATGGTTCGTCTACCCGGCGGTCACGTGGCCCCACAAGAACCACGAGCTGCTCATCCGGGCGTTCGCCACCGTGGCCGCCCAGGAGCACGACGTGGTGCTGGTGCTGACCGGCGGCGAGGCCCAGTCAGAGGACCGGATCCGCGCCCAGATCGCCGGCACGGGGCTGCGGGGGCGCGTGCGGCGCACCGGGCTCGTTCCCCGCAACGACGTGCTCGCGATCGTGCGGGGCGCCGTCGCCCTCGCCTTCCCCTCCCGCTACGAGGGGTTCGGCCTGCCGGTCCTGGAGGCGATGAGCCTGGGCACACCGGTGCTCGCCGGCGACGCCGCCGCCCTGCCGGAGGTGGTCGGCGACGGTGGGCTCCTCATCGACCCCGACGACGCCGACGCCTGGGGAGAGGCCATGTTGCGGCTGCTGCACGACGGCGACGAGCGGGAACGCCTGGTCGCGACCGGTCACCAACGGGCCGCCGCCTTTTCGTGGGCGACCACGGCCCGCGACACCCTGGCGGCGTACCGCGACGCCGTCGCCGGCGACGACACGGGCGACGACACCGGCGACATCGAGGAGGTCGCGTCGTGAGCGAGCGTCCGTGGAGGGTGACGGGGAAACAGGGTGAGAGCGAGCCCTGGGCCCGAGCGGCCCGCCGCCGCAGGCGGCAAGAGCGGAGAACGAAGCGCCGGAGCCCGAGCGGCCCGCTGCGGAGCAGCGAGAGCGGGAAGCAATGAGGGTGCTGGTGATCTGCCCCCACTACGCGCCCGACACGGCGCCGACCGGCGAGGTCATGACCCGGATCGCCCACGAGCTCGTCGATCGCGGCCACGAGCTGCACGTCGTGACCTCGCTGCCGTGGTACCGGGACCACCGGGTCGAGCCGGGCTGGACCGGGCGGCCTGTCCGCCACGAGGACACCCCCAGCGCGCGCATCACGCGGGTCCACCCGTTCCCCACCGACAAGCGGAACATCCCCGCCCGGGCGCTGGGCTTCGCCGGCTTCACCGGGCTGGCCGGCGCGATGGCGCTCCGGGGGTGGCGTGGCCGCCGTCCCGACGTCGTGCTGGCCATGTCGCCACCGCTGACGCTCGGCGCCGCCGGCTGGCTGGCCGGCCGCCGCTGGCGCGTGCCGTTCGTCTTCAACATCCAGGACGTGTTCCCCGACGTCGCGGTCGAGCTGGGTGCCATCGCCAACCGGTCGGTCATCCGGTTCGCATCCTGGCTCGAACGCTGGACCTACCGGCGAGCCGACGCGGTCACCGTGCTGTCCGACGACCTGCGCGACAACCTGGTCGCCAAGCTCCAGGGATCGGTGCCCGACCCCTACGACCGCGTCCGGGTCATCCCCAACTTCGTGGACACGGCGCGGATCGCGCCCGCCGACCGGCTGGGCACCCCGGGGGGCGCCGCGTACCGCCGGGAGCACGGTCTGGGGGACCGGCAGGTGGTCATGTACGCCGGCAACGTCGGCTTTTCCCAGTCGCTGGGGTTGCTGGTGGGCGCCGCCCGCTCGCTGGCCGCGTCCCGGCCCGACGTCGTCTTCGTGGTCAACGGCGGCGGATCGGCCCGTCCCGACCTCGAGCGCCAGGCGGCGGGGCTCGGCAACGTGCGATTCGTCGACTTCCAGCCCCGGGAGCGACTGGCGGACGTCCTGGCCGCGGGCGACATCCACGTGGTGCCGCTGCGGCGGGGCCTGGCGCGCTCCAGCGTGCCGTCCAAGGCCTACTCGATCCTGGCGGCGGGTCGGCCGGTGGTGGCGAGCGTCGACGAGGGCACGGAGGTCGCCCGCGTGGTCGAGAAGGCCGGCGCCGGCATCGCCGTCCCGCCGGACGATCCCGAGGCGTTCTCGGCGGCGTTGACCGCCCTGCTCGACGATCCCGCCCGCGGCCGGGCGATGGGGGCCGCCGGGCGGGCGTTCGTCGAGCGCTGGGCGTCGCCGTCGGTGGTCGCCGGACGCTACGAGGCACTGTTCGAGGAGCTGGAGGCCCGCCGGCGGGGCGGGGGCGGTTCCACGAATCGGGGTGTCGCGGGGTAGCTTGAAGCGCTTATGGGTAAGGCATCGTCCGCCAAGAAGGTGGCTCGGGCGGCCCGCGCCGGAGGCCGCCGCTCCTCCGCCGGCCGCCAGCGCAACCTCCTGTTCCCGGGGGTGATCGGCGCGATCGTGCTGCTCGGCTCGGCGCTGGTCTGGTACGCAGCCGACGAGCGCAAGGGCGACACCGATGTCCCCCCGGTCATCGGCGATCACTGGCACGCCGCCTACGGCCTCTACGTCTGCGGCGAGTGGCAGCCCGACATTCCCGAGTTCGAGGCCACGACCGGGGTCCACACGCACGGTGACGGCGTCATCCACATCCACCCGTTCTCCCAGAGTGGCGCGGGCGAGAACGCCACGCTCGGCACCTTCCTCGAGGACACCGACGTCGAGCTCTCGGACAGCGAGCTGACCATCGGGGACAACGAGCTGCCCGACGGGGCGAAGACGTGGAAGGAGGGCGAGGACCAGTGCGACGGCAAGGACGCCGAGTTGGTCGTCGCCCAGTGGGAGGACGTGTCCGACGAGAGCGCGGAGCCCGCGTTGCTGACGGGAGGCCTGAGCGACGTTCGTTTCCGCGGCGACGGCGAGGGCTACACCATCGCCTTCGTGCCCGAGGGCGAGACCGACATCCCCAAGCCTCAAACGGCCACGAACCTCGCAGAGCTGGGGGCCGTCGACGCCGGTGCCGAGGAGGGCGGGAGCACGACGACCACCGCGGGCGGCTCCACGACCACCACGGCCGGCGCGGGCACGACCACCACCACTCCGGGCGAGGCGACCACGACCACGGCCGGGGGCTAGGGGTCACCAGTGCGAGCGGTCGTGCTCGTCGGCGGCTTCGGCACGCGCCTACGCCCCCTGACACACCACCGGCCCAAGCAGATGCTGCCGATCGTCAACCGCCCGATGATCGAGCACGTGGTCGGCCACCTGGTCGACCACGGCGTCGACGACGTGGTGCTCTCGCTCGGCTACCAGCCCGACGGATTCCGTGACGCCTACCCCCGCGGGCGGTGCGCCGGCGCCTCCCTGCACTATGCGATCGAGCCGGAGCCGCTGGACACCGCGGGCGCCATCCGCTTCGCCGCCGTCGACGCCGGGATCGACGAGCGATTCGTCGTGGTCAACGGCGACGTGCTCACGGACCTCGACGTCACGGCGTTCGTCGCCTTTCACGTCGCCCGGGCGGCCGAGGCGTCCATCTCGCTGCACCGGGTCGACGATCCGTCCCGCTACGGCGTCGTCCTCACGGATGCGCGGGGCCAGGTGTCGGCCTTCGTCGAGAAGCCGCCCCGCGGCCAGGCGGCGAGCGACCTCATCAACGCCGGCACGTACGTGCTGGAGCCGTCGGTGATCGATCGCATCCCGCCCGGGCGGCGGGTGTCGGTCGAGCGGGAGACCTTTCCGGCCATGGCCGCGGACGGCAGCCTGTACGCCCGCGCCGACGGCTGCTACTGGATCGACACCGGCACCCCCTGCGAGTACATCCAGGCGCAACTCGACCTCGTCGACGGGGTCCGGGGCGCGGCGGTCGACGGCGTCCACCCCGACGCCCGCATCGCCGCGGATGCCGCGGTCACGCACTCGGTGGTCGGGGCCGGCGCCATCGTTTCCGGTGGCGCCCGGGTCGAGGACTCGGTGCTGCTCCCCGGGGTGCGGGTGTGTACGGCCGCCGTGATCGACGGTTCGGTGGTCGGCGAGGGCGCGATCGTGGCCGAGGGGGCCCACGTCCTGTGCGGCAGCGTGGTGGGCGACGGCGAGGTCGTCGGGCGCGGCGCGCACCTGGCCGGCGAGCGGGTACCCGATGCGGATTCGTGGGGAGTGAAGGCATGAAGACCCTCGTCACCGGCGGGGCCGGTTTCATCGGCTCGACCCTGGTCGACCGCCTGCTGGCCGAGGGTCACCAGGTCGACGTGCTCGACGACCTGTCCTCGGGGTCGCTGGCCAACCTGGCCGACGCCCGGGCGGAGCGACGTGACCGAACCAACCGGCTTACGTTCCACCAGATCGACGTGTGCGACCCCCAGATCGTCGATCTCATCGCCCGGCGCGAGCCGGAGGTCGTGTTCCACCTCGCCGCCCAGGTCGACGTCCGGTTGTCGGTGGCCCGGCCGGCGCACGACGCCGGGGTCAACGTGATCGGCACGATCAACGTGCTCGAGGGCGCCCGCGTGGCCCGGACCCGCAAGGTGGTGTTCGCGTCGAGCGGCGGCACCCTCTACGGCGAGCCGGCGCGGGCCGACCTGCCTTGCAAGGAGTCGCACCCCCACAACCCGGGGTCCCCCTACGGTGCCTCCAAGCGGGTGGCGTTCGACTACCTCAACGTCTATCGCCAGCTCCACGGCCTCGAGTTCACGGCGCTGGCGCTCGCCAACGTCTACGGCCCCCGGCAGGATCCCCACGGCGAGGCCGGGGTGGTCGCCATCTTCGCCGGCCGCCTCCTGGCCGACGAGGTGTGCACCATCTACGGCGACGGCGAGCAGACCCGCGACTACGTCTACGTGGACGACGTGGTCGACGCCTTCGTGCGGGCGGCGAGCAGAGGCGGCGGCTTGCTGCTGAACGTCGGCACGGGCGTCGAGACGTCGGTCAACCAGCTCTACGCGGCGATGGCCGCCGGCGCCGGCGTCGACCGCCCCGCCGCCTATGCCCCGATGCGCGTGGGCGAGCTCCTGCACTCGGCGCTGGATCCCGGCCGGGCCGCCATCCATCTCGGCTGGAAGCCCTGGACCGACTTCGGCGAGGGCGTCGGCCGCACCCTGGAGTGGTTCAAGCAGCGCTGAGGCCCGAGGCAACGGGTTCCGCCACCCCGGTGGCGCTCAGCGGAACAGGTCCTCGGCGGGGGGGCGGACCACCTCGGCCCGCACGTCGCCCCGACCGAGCCACGACGGATCGACGCCCCGGACGATCGCCGCGCAGATCCCCGCCGCCTTGCCCATCACCAGCTCGGCGGCGGCCGCCAGCTCGTCGACCACGCACACCTCCGTCACCTGCAGCTCGCGACCCCGCGCGTCGGTCGTGCCCCGCAGGTCGATGACGGGCCGGATGCCCGCACAGCCGATGGCGACGTCGGTGAGGCCCCGGCGCCACGTGCGGCCGAACGTGTCGCTGATGATCACCGCGACCTCGGCGCCCCCGCGGCCCCGCAGCCCATCCCGCAGCCGGCGCGCCGAGCGGTCGGGGTCCTCGGGCAGCAGCGCCGCCCAGCCGTCCTCGACGTTGGACACGTCGACGCCGGCGTTGGCGCACACGAAGCCGTGGCGTGTCTCCGAGATCACCAGCTCGCCGCGGCGGCGCAGCACGCGCACCGACTCACCGTCGACGATCCTCGCCTTGCCGTTCGGATCGTTGGGATCGATGGGGACGAGCTGGGCCTCGGCCTTGGACACGACCTTCTGCGTCACCACCACCACGTCGCCGTCGCGCAGGTCGTCGGCCGCGTCCGACAACAGACGCGCCAGGTCGTCGCCCGGGCGCACCTCGCCGATGCCCTCCACGGGCAGGATCTCGAGCACGCGGGCCATCGTCGTCGAGTCCCTCACCTTCGCCTCCGGGATCAGCGACCGAGAACGACGTGGCACAGCGCCGCCGCGGCAGCCGGGTCACGCATGATCGTGTCGGTCACGACGCAGCGCAAACCCGCAGCTCGGACGGCATCTACGAGCTCGGCGTCGGCCTCGTCGATCACCAGCGTGCCCACGAACGGCGCGTACAGCCGGGCGACCCCGACGACCGAGTCCGCGTGTCCCAGCTCCCGGAGCAGCCGGTCGGCGGGGCCCTTGAGCGCCCGGCCTCCGACCAACGGCGACACCGCGACGACGTCGTCCCGGCGCGCGGCGACGGCGTCCCGGATGCCGGGTACGGCCATCACCGGGCCGATGGAGACGATCGGATTGGACGGCGCCACGACCACCGTGTCGGCGTCGGCGATGGCGGCGAGGACGCCCGGGGCGGGGCGGGCCGCGTCCGCCCCGGCAACCCGCACGCGGGCGACCGGCACCGCGTGCTGCAGGCGCACGAAGTAGTCCTGGAACGAGATCTCCTCCCCCGCCGTCACCCCGACGGCGAGCGCCGCCGCGTGCGCCTCATCGCCGGCCAGGGTGATCATCGTCCGGAGCGGCTGCTCCGTCACGGGCACGATGTGCAGTCCCAGCCCCCAGGCGCGGGCGATCTCCGCCGTGACCGCCGCCAGCCCCGCGCCGTCCGCCAGGCGCTCGGTGCGATACAGGTGGGTCGCCAGGTCGCGGTCCCCCAGCCGGAACCATGTGGCGCCGCCGTAGCGCGACAACGCCTCCATGGCCTGCCACGACTCGTCGCGCAGCCCCCAGCCCCGCTCGGGATCGATGGCGTCGGCGACGGTGTAGGTGACGGTGTCGATGTCGGGGCTGATGGCCAACCCGTGGAGAACCATGTCGTCGCCCGTGTTGACGATGGCGGTCACCTCGTCCGGGGGCACCACGTCGACCAGCCCGCGGAGCAGGCGGGCGGCCCCGACGCCCCCCGCCAAGACCGCGACCCCCGCCATCAGGCGATGCCCTTGAGCTTCCCCTCGAGCAGGGCGACGTCGGCGTCGACCATGAGGTTCACGAGCTCCTCGAACGTGGTCCTGGGCTCCCAGCCCAGCACGCGGCGGGCCTTGGAGGCGTCGCCCACCAACAGGTCCACCTCGGCCGGGCGGAAGAAGCGGTCGTCGACGACCACGTACTTCTCCCATTCGAGCCCCACCCGCTCGAACGCCAGCTCGCAGAGCTCCCGCACCGAATGGGTCTCGCCGGTGGCGATCACGTAGTCGTCGGGCGTGTCCTGCTGCAGCATCAGCCACATCGCCTCGACGTAGTCGCCGGCGTAGCCCCAGTCGCGCTTGGAATCGAGGTTGCCCATGCGCAGCTCGGTGGCCAGCCCGAGCTTGATGCGGGCGGCGCCGTGGGAGATCTTCCGGGTCGAGAACTCCAGTCCTCGACGGGGGCCCTCGTGGTTGAACAGGATCCCGCTGGTGGCGTGCAGGCCGTAGGACTCGCGGTAGTTCACCGTGATCCAGTGCCCGTAGACCTTGGCGACCCCATACGGCGAACGGGGGTAGAACGGCGTCGACTCCCGCTGGGGCGTCTCCACCACCTTCCCGAACATCTCGCTCGACGACGCCTGGTAGAAGCGGATCTCGGGGTTGATGGCGCGGATGGCGTCGAGCATCCGGGTGACGCCGATGGCGGTGAACTCGCCGGTCAGCACGGGCTGTTGCCAGGAGGTGGGCACGAACGATTGGGCCGCCAGGTTGTAGACCTCGTCCGGTCTGTGCTCCTGGAGGATCGTGAGCACCGACATCTGGTCGAGCAGGTCACCGTGGACGAACGTGATGCGGTCCTGGAGGTGACCGATCCGTTCCCAGTTGACCGTGCTGGTCCGCCGGACCATGCCCAGCACCTCGTAGCCCTTGTCGAGCAGGAGCTCGGCCAGGTGGGAGCCGTCCTGTCCGGTGATGCCGGTGACGAGCGCTCGCTTGGTCACGATGTGGTCTCCTCCATGAAGAAGCGGGCCAGGTTGTCAGCGCTCGAAGCGCGATCGCCAGTCGGCGAGCACATCGGCGAGGGTCCGTTCGAGGGGGATGGCGGGGGACCAGCCCGTGGCACCGGCGAGGCGGCCGTTGTCGCCGACCAGCACCGGGATGTCGACCGGACGCTGCAGGGCCGGATCGCTCACCAGCCGCATCGGCCGGCTCGCCATCCCGAGCAGCCGGTCGGCCATCTCCTTGACCGAGACCGCCCGTCCGGTGCACACGTTGTAGACCTCGCCCGGTTCGCCGTGCTCGATCAGGAGCCGGTAGGCACGGACGACGTCGCGGACGTCGGTCACGTCCCGCCTCGGTGCCGTGTTGCCGATGGGGATCTCGTCACCGCCGTCCCGTTCGTTGCGGGCGATGCGGGCCGCCAGGGACGGCGCCACGAAGCGGTCGGTCTGGCCGGGGCCGAGGTGGTTGAACGCCCGCACCCGGATCACCGGCAGGCGGTGCCCGAGCCAGGCCTGCTGGGCCAGGGCGTCGGCGGCCACCTTGGAGGCGGCGTACGGCGACACCGGCCTCAGCGGTTGGGCCTCGTCCAGCGGCAACTCGTCCTCGGTGACCCGCCCATAGACATCGGCGCTGCTCACCGCCAGGACCCGCTCCGCACCCGCCTCGCGGCTGGCCTCGAGCACGTTGAGCGTGCCCACGGCGTTGGCCAGGAACGTCTCCTGGGGCGTGTCCCAGCTGCCCCCGACGTCGGCCGCGCCGGCCAGGTGGTAGACGGCGGTCGGCTTGGCGGACAGCACTGCGTCGGTGATCTCGGGCGTGTCGGTGATGTCGATGCGGTCGACGGCGCGCTCCAGCTGGATGACCTCGTCACCGCTCGCTTCGAGGTGCCGGACCAGGTGGACGCCGACGAAGCCCCCGGCTCCGGTCACGAGCGCTCTCATTGCGCGGTCATCGTAGGGGGTTGTCAGCTCGTGCCCGCGACCACGTGGAGCAGGGCGGCGAAGCGCTCTGTGGACGCGTCCCAGCTGTGCCGGGCCACCACTTCCCGACCGCGGGCCACGAGATCCCGGCGGTGCTCCTCGTCGGTCAGCACCCGGGCCAGGCTCGCCGCCAGCGCGTCGGCGTCTCCCACCGGCACGAGGTCGGCGCCGGGCCCTGCGACCTCGGGCAGGGAACCGGTCGCCGTGGTCACCACGGGCACGTCGGCGCTCATCGCCTCCAGGGGCGGGAGGCCGAAGCCCTCGTAGATCGAAGGGTAGGCGTATACGGACGCACCGCGCAGCAGCGCCTCGCGGTCGTGGTCGGCGACCCACCCCAGCCGTACGATGCGCTGCCGGTGCCGTGAGCCGTTCAGGGCGGCCCCGAACGCCTCGGCCCCCCAGCCGTCCTGGCCCGCCACCACGAGGCGCACGTCGGGGTCACCGTCGCCGACGAGGTCGAAGGCCCGCACCAGCGTGGGCAGGTCCTTGCGTGGCTCGATGGTGCCGACCGCCAGGACGTAGCGGTCGCCACCGGCGAGCCGCCGCCCGTCGCTGGCATCGCCAGGGGCGACCGGACGGACCCCGAGGGGGACGCTGACCACCCGATCGGGATCGACCCGGAAGTGGTCGATCACCTCGTGCCGGACGAACGACGACGACGTCTGCACCCAGGCGCCCCGGTCGATCGCCCGCTGTATCAACCGCGGGTAGGCGCGCGTGTCGGCGGTCGCGAGCTGTGGGAAGTGCACCGTGGTGAGATCGTGGACGGTGACCACCGACGCCGCCCGGGTCGGTGGCACCACGTAGTTCGGCCCCCAGACGACGTCGTGCCGGCCGATCCACCGGTCGACACGCGGATGGTCCGCTCGCTTCCACAGCGCCCGCAACGGCCGGGCGGCCATGGCACGCTCCGCCACCGCCACGTTCGGCGGCACGACCGAGGACAGGCGCCCCCGCCCGCGCCAAGTCACCGCGAACGCGGTGAGGGCCACGTCACCCCGGATGGCCAGCCTGCGGGTCGTCTCGAGCGCCGACACGCCCACTCCGGTCTGGGGGGTGAGCAGCGACGTCAGATCGACGGCGACGCGCAGCACCTCAGCGTTTCGGCTTCTTCAAGGCGTTCTGTATGGCCCGCTTGAGCTGCTGCCGTTGCACCTGCAGGTGCTGGAACCCGAGGATCCCCAGCCCGACGGCCGTGTAAACGGTGTTCTCGACCCTTCTGGAGATGTCGCCCGTCGACGGCCGAGGCATGGCGCGGACACTAGCGGAGGCCGGGCGCGGGTGGTCTCTGCCGGGCCGGGGGGTCCGCGGCTGCGAAGGGGCCCTTCGGTACCCTCCGCGTCGTCGTGGAATCGGAGGAGCAACCGCTCGCCTCTCCACCGGTTCTGGCGGTCGTGGTCACGCACGGACTGCACGCCAACCGGTTCGAAGTCCTGCTGGGGGCCCTCGCCGAGCAGGACTACCCCGAGCTGTCCGTGCTGGTGGTCGACGCCGCCGGGGAGGACGGCACGGCCGACCGGGTCCGTGCCGTCCTGCCCTCCGCCCGGGTGTTGCACGTGCCCGGTACCGACGGCTTCGCCACCGCCGCCAACCATGTCCTCGACCCCGACCGGCCACAGGCCCGGCGGGCGGAGTTCTTCGTGTTCTGCCACGACCATGTTTTCCCGGACCCGGGAGCCGTGAGCGCACTGGTCGGTGCCGCCACCGAGTGGGACGCCGACGTGGTCGGCCCCAAGTTCGTGGCCCAGGACGACCCCCGACGGCTCCTGCACGTCGGCCTCGGCGTGGACCGGGTGGGCACGACGATGCCGCTGGTCGAACGCCGGGAGCTGGATCAGGGTCAGCACGACGGCGTGCGCGACGTGTTCACGTTTCCCGCCGGGTTCACGCTCGTGCGAGCGGACCGGTTCGCGGCGATGGCCGGGTTCGACGAGGCGATTGCCTCGCCGAACGACGAACTGGGCCTCTGCTGGCGCGCCCACGCGGCCGGCGCCCGGGTGCTGCTGGCGACCGACGCCCGGGTGCGGCGCGACGGGCAATCATGGGCCGGCCCCCGGGATGAGGCCCGCTATCGCATCCGGGCGCTCCTCTCCTGTTCGAGCCGTCTCGACCTGCTGCGGGTCGCTCCCCAGGCGCTGGCCCTGAGCCTGGTGCAGGCGGTCGGCGGCCTGGTGACGGGCCGGCCGGGGCGGGCCCGCGTCGCGCTCGGGGCCTGGGCGTGGAACCTGCTCCACCCGCTGTCGCTGTGGCGCGCCCGGCGGCAGGTCGGGCGTGTGCGCCAGGCCTCCGCTCGCGACGTTCGCCGCCTGCAGGTGCGCGGGTTCATCGGTCCCCGCCTGTGGCTCCGTCGCATGCGTCGCAACGGATCCTCCGCCGACCCCACCGTCGATCGCCCGGAGGGGTCGGGCGGACCCGGCCCGCCGCTCGCCGCCGAGCCGACGGCGCCGTCCGACGCCGTCGCACCCTGGACACCGACCACGGCGCTCATCACCGCTGTCCTCGCGGGCGTGGTCCTGTTCGGCAGCCGGCACCTCGTGACCAGGTTCGTGCCTGCCGTGGGTGAGCTCGTCGACTTTCCGGGATCGGCGGGCGACCTCGTGCGGGCATGGGCCGGCGGGTACCGGCCGGTGGGGCTGGGGGCGGATGCCTCGGCGCCCACCGTTGCCGGCGTGGCCGGCGGGCTGGGTGCGGTGCTGGGCGGGCATTTGGCCTTGGCCCGCACGCTTCTGGTCGTCGGCCTCGTGCCGGCAGGCGTGGTGGGTACCTACCGGCTGCTGCGCCCCACCGGCTCGAAGGCGGCGCAAGTGGCGGGCGCCGTGGCCTATGCGGCGGTGCCGCTGCCCTACGACGCCCTTGCCGCCGGCCGCTGGTCGGTGGTTGCGGCGTATGCCGCCTCGCCATGGTTGCTGGGCCGGCTCGCCCAGGCGTCGCTCGTGGCGCCGTTCTCGGCCGACGGACCGGTGCCCCCGGTCGCCCGGCCGCTGTGGCAGCACGTGGTCGCGACGGGCGCGGTCATCGGCCTCGCCGCCGTGCTCGTGCCCCAGGCGCCAGCCCTGGTCCTGCTGGTGGTGCTCGCACTGGTGGCGGGCACGCTCCTCGCCTTCCAACGGCGCGGCATCGGCCGCCTGGTGACGGTGTCGGTGGGGGCGGCGCTGGTGGCGACGGTGCTGCACCTTCCGGCGCTGATCGACGTGATCCGGTCGCGGACCGCGGCCGACGCCTGGATGGGGCTCGACCGGCCTGGGGGCGCGCTGACGGCCCTCGACCTGTTGCGCCTCGACACCGGATCCCTGGGCATCGCCCCGCTCGGCTTCTGCCTGGCCGGGGCGGCGGCACTGCCGCTCCTGGTCGGACGCGACTGGAGGCTGGGCTGGGCCGTGCGGGCCTGGGCCGTGGCCGTGACGTGCTGGGCGGTGCTGTGGGCGCAGCAGCAGGGGCACATCCACGTGCGGCTGCCCGAGCCCGGTGTGGTGCTGGCACCGGCGGCGGCGGCGCTGGCGTTCGCCGTCGCCCTCGGTGTGGCGGCGATCGAGCTCGACGTTCGGGGGCGCTCCTGGCGCTTCGGCTTCCGCCGGATGGCCTCGGCGCTCGCGGTGCTGGCGCTGGGCGCGGCGACCGCTCCGGTGGTGGTGGGGGCGATGGACGGCTGGTGGGACATGCCCCCGGGCCAGTTCGCCGACGTCATGGGCGCCGTCGACGCCGCCGTGGCCGACGAGCCGTCGCGGGTGCTCTGGGTGGGCGACCCCGCGGTGCTCCCGGGCGGGCAGGCTTGGGAGCTCGACGACGGCCTCGCATACACGGCCGTCGAGGCGTCTGCGCCCGGCGTCGCCGACCTGTGGCCGGCGACCGGCCTGGGGGCGAGCGGCCGGCTCGGCGAGGCGCTGCGGCTGGCGGCCGGCGGGCAGACCAGCAAGCTGGGGCGGGTGCTGGCGCCGATGGGCGTCCAGTACGTTGCGGTCCCCCGCGCCTTGGCCCCGGCCAGCGCCGTGGAGCGGACCGACGGCGGGGCGGCCGGGACGGGACCGGCCGCTCTGGCACCGGCGGGCTCGGTCGGTGCGTTGATCGAGGCCCTCGACGGCCAGCTCGACCTCGAACAGGTCGCGGTCGACGACGCGCTGGCCCTCTATCGCAACGTCGCGTTCGCGCCGATCCGGGCGACCGGCATAGACCCGTCCGCCCTCGAGGAGACGTCGGTGGCGGCGATGCAGCACGTCGACCTGTCGGCGGCGTCGCCCGCGCTCGTGGAGTCCGCTGGGGACGGGCACTCCTCCCGTGGCCCCGTTGAGGCCGGGGCGACGGTGGTGCAGTCGTCGTCGGCGTCGGATCGCTGGGTCCTCGAGGTGGAGGGCCGCCGGGCCGACCGAGCCGATGCGTACGGCTGGGCCGCTGCATTCGCGGTCCCGGAGGGCGTGGGCAACGGCGACGCGGTGCTCGACTACCGCACGCCCCCGTACCGCTATGCCCTGGTCGCGCTCCAGGGTGCATTGTGGCTGTCGGTGCTGGCCCTGGCGGTACGGATGCGCTTCGGGTCCGAGGCGCCGTCGCCGTCGGCGTCCCGGCCCGAGGGGGCCGCCGGGCGGCCCGACGACGCCGATGGCGAGCGTGCGCAGCAGGAGCCCGTTGCCGACGACGAGCCGTCCCGCGAAGGCGAACCGGTCCCGGCGGGGGCCGGGGCCCCGACGTGAAGCGTCCACGCCTGCGGCGCCGCTCGCCGCGCCTTCCCGCCATCGTGCTGCTGGCGGCGGCCCTCGGTGCGGCCGCATGGCAGGCACGGATCCAGGAGCATCGAGGCACGGCCGCCGCCGGCGAGGTCAGCGCAGCCGACGCGGCGGGCCCGGCTTCGGGGATGCCGGCCGTACCCGGCACCGGTGCCGTGGCGTCGACGTGGTACTGCGCCGCGGGCACCGGGGACGCGGGCGGGATGGCCGATCACTCGGTGACCGTCTTCAATCCCGGCGACAAGGGCGTCGGCGTCACCGTCACGGTGTATGCCGGCGTGCTGGCGTCGTCGTCGCCCACGACCGCCGAGGCGGTCGAGGCGCCGCCACTGGCGCCGCCGCCGGCGGCGCGGGGGTTCCTGCTGCCGAGCCGCGCCCGCTTGGAGCTGCGGCTTGGCGACCTCGTGCCGGCCGCGTTGGTGGCGGCACTGGTCGAGGCCGACGGCGGGCCGGTGGCGGTGGAGCACCGCGTCACGGGTCCCCACGGCGTGGACGTGGGCCCCTGCGCGTCGGCCACCGCACCCGTGTGGCACCTGGCGTCCGGGGCCACCACCCGTGACGCCCGCGACGTGCTGGTGTTGTTCAACCCGTTCCCCACCGACGCCATCGTGGACATCACCTTCGACACCGATGCCGGATCGCGCGAGCCCGTGCGCTTCCAGGGGTTCCCGGTGGCCGCCGGCACGGTGGTGGGTGTCGACGTCGGCGACGACGTCGCCCGGGAACCGCAGGTGTCGGCCACCCTGCGGACCCGCGCCGGCCGGGTGGTCGCCGAACGCCTGCAGGAGTTCGACGGCAGCCTGGGCCCCGAGGGCCTCGCGGTGGCGTTGGGCGTGCCCGACGCGTCGACGGCCTGGGTGTTCGCGGACGGGGCCGTCGACGACGGCCGTACCGAGCGAATCGTCGTCTACAACCCGGGCAGCGAGCGCGCGGAGGTCGAGGTACGGGTGGAGCCCACGAGCGACGAACCGACGCCGGCGCCGCAACCCTTCCGCCTGAGCATCCGGGCCGGGACCTTCGCCGTCGTCGACTACGGCGCCGAGGACCGGGTCGTCTCCGGCGTGGAGCACGCCACCATCGTGCGCTCCACTAACGGCGTGCCGGTCGTGGCGGAGCGGGTCACGACCCACGCCGGAGCGCCGGCCGGCACGGACGATGGAGAGGGTGACGGCGACGGCGAGGGCGACGCAGGCGGCGAGGGCGGGGCTGGCGGCGACGTTGCGGTCGGTCCCGGTGCGGTCGCGGCCGCCACCCGGTGGGCGTTCCCGTCGTCGGTCCAGGGTGAGGACGCGGGGGTGCGGTTCGTGGTGTTCAACCCCGACCCGGAGCGGCCGGTGTCGGTGACGCTGCTGGCCATGGTTGGCGGGCGGACGGGCGAGGCCAGCTCCGCTAGCGACGTCGAGGTGCCGGCGGGCGGGCGGGTGTCCCTTACCGGCGACGCGGCCGGGGCGGCGTGGGTCGTCGAGTCGGAAGCGCCGGTGGTGGTGGAGCGGGCGGTGCTCGGGGAGGACGGGCTTCGGTTGGCGACAGGGCCTGGGATTCCCGGTGTCGAGGGCGCGGTTCCGCTGGGGCGGATGCTGGGCGGCTGACCTTCGGGGCATCCAGGAAGCCCTGGCGGGCTTCCTCATCCCAGTGTGTGGGCCTTCGTGCCCGGGCCGTCAAGGCTGCCCCTTCGGGCGGCCTTCGGCCGGCCTTGACCGCCCTTGCTTGCTGCGGAGCGGATCGGCCGGCCAGGCCGTTCTTGGGCAGGACTCCGTGCAAAAAGCCCTGGCCAGGGTCTATCCATTGCGCTAGTATACGAACATATGTTGGTGTCTGGGGAAGCAGCAATCGAACCGGGGGAGCCGAGCGCTGGCGCGTCGCTGGCCACCGCGATCGACGGTCTCCTGAGCCTGGATCCGGACACGCTGGATGACGCCGCCCTAGCCGACGCGGTTGTCGGCTTGCACCGTCAGCAGGCGCGGCTGGCGGCGGCCACGACCCGGTTGACGGCGGCGTTGGATGCCCGGCAGGTATGGGCCGGTGACGGGTCGCGATCCTGTGGGGCGTGGGTGGCGCACCGCTGTCGGTTGCCGGTGGGCCAGGCCCGGGCCGGGGCGCGGTTGGGGCGCCGGCTGCGTGCCATGCCGGCCACCGCCGAGGCATTCGCGACGGGCGACATCGGTCAGCCTCATGCGGCGGTGTTGGCCTCGTTGGCAGCGGGCCGCACTGCAGAATGCTTTGCCCGCGACGAGGTGATGCTGGTCGACTTCGCGTCCACGATGGCGTGGCCCGATTTCTGCCGAACCGTGGAGTATTGGCGTCAGTGCGCCGATCCCGACGGCGTCGAGCGGGACGCCGCGCACGACGAGGCCCTGCGGCGGGTGCACTTGGCCGAAGGGCTCCGGGGCACCGGGCATCTCGACGGGTTGTTGACACCTCTGGGTCGGGTGACGGTGGCGGGAGCATTGGGGCGGATCGAACGGGAGCTGTTCGAGGCCGACTGGGCGTCGGCGCGGGCCGAGCACGGCGACGCTGCGACCGCCTGCCATCTGACCCGCACTCCGGCACAGCGGCGCCATGACGCCCTGGTGGAGATGGCCCGCCGTGCAGTGGCTACAGGTCCCGACGGCAAGCGACCCCGGCCGCTGGTCAGCGTGCTGGTGGGGTACGAGACCTTCAAGGGCAGGATCTGTGAGCTCGCGGACGGCACGGTCACAACGCCTGGCACGGTGGCGTCAGTGTTGGACGATGCGCTGATCGAGCGGGTGGTGTTCGACGGGCCGTCACGGGTGATCGATCTGGGTCGAGCTCGCCGGTTCACCGGAGCGCTGCGAAGGGCACTCGAGGTGCGCGACCGGTGCTGCACGCATCCCGGCTGCGACCTGCCCCCGCAGCGCTGTCAGGGCGACCACATCCAGCCGTGGTCCGACGGCGGCCCCACCATCGGCGACAATGGCCAGCTCCGCTGTGGCCACCACAACCGCTGGCGTTGGCAATACGGCGATGGCGACCCTCCAGCGGCGACCGCCCAACCACCACCGGACGCCGGCATTGGGCGATAGGTCTCGGTGACCTTGCGTCGCCAGATGGATGCCACCACTGCCGGGGCGCGACCATCGGGGCGTGGAACGGGTGCTGCTGGTCGTGGTGCTGGCGGCTGCGGCCGTGGTGGTGGCGCTGGTGATCGAGCGGCGGCGTCGCCCGGCGGCACCCACGAACGTCCGCCACACGCTGCCCGAGCGGCTCGACCGGCGTGACTTCCGGCGCCCGGAGGCGCCGTGGCTGGTCGCGGTGTTCACGTCGGCCACCTGTCACACCTGCGGGGGCGTGTGGGACAAGGCCAGGCTCCTTGCCAGCGACGCCGTGGCTGTGCAGGAGGTCGAGGTCACCGCCGCCCCCGAGCTTCATCGGCGCTACGCCATCGACGCCGTCCCGGCAGTGGTGATCGCCGACGGATCGGGCGAGGTGCGGGCCGCCTTCCTCGGCCCAGTCACCGCCACCGACCTGTGGGCCACGGTGGCCGAGCTGCGGGCCCCGGGTACCCTGCCGGCCGAGGGCTGCGACCACGGCATCGGGCCGCCGGCCGAGGCCGACCCCGCGGCCTGACCGCCCGGCTCGCGCGACCGGCCGTTCAGGTGGGCGGTGCGGGGGGCGGTGGGAAGGGCGGGCGAGACCCGGCCAGCGCCTCGCCCGGGCCGGTCCCGCTGGGTGTGGGCGCCGGAGCGTCGGGACCACGGTCGGGCCCGATCTCTATGCCCGCGTCGCGGCCGGGCACCGCCGGGGGCGGCGGCACGTCGCCGCCGTTGGCGGCGAGCCTGATTAGCCGGGTCACCTCGGCGCCGTCGATCGTCTCGTGCTCCAGCAGCGCCCGGGCGACCAGGTCGAGGCCCTTGCGGTGCTGGCGCAGCGTCTCGCGGCAGCGCTCCTCCTGCACGCGCAGGATGCGCTCGGTCTCCTCGTCGATCACCCGGGCGGTCTCGTCGGAGTAGTCCCGGGTGTGGATCAGGTCCTCGCCCAGGAACACCTGGCCCGACGAA
>Ga0081538_10002184_pt1 | contig 19411 bp, 18 predicted proteins | sample TabmetS5T2R1_FD_71022 | JGI IMG/M metagenome (GOLD analysis project Ga0081538, IMG submission 71022) | Tabebuia heterophylla rhizosphere microbial communities from the University of Puerto Rico - S5T2R1 | ecosystem: Host-associated > Plants > Roots > Rhizosphere ... | reverse complement strand
GCTGCGGCCGCAGCGCCGCCGCGATCAGCGCGTCCGCCGCATTGTCGACGTAGGTGAGATCGATCGCAGCGCACCCACCCTCGATCAGTGGCAGGTAGCCGCGCGCCGCCGCCCGCAACAGGCGCGGCAGCAGAGCCGTGTCGGTGGCGCCGAAGATGGCGCGCGGGCGCAGGATGACGGCATCGAGGCCCGCGGCAGCCGCGCGGGTGACGATCTCTTCCGCGGCTAGCTTGCTGGCGGCGTAGGCGTTGACCGGCTGGCGCGCCGGCGGATCGTCGTCGCCGATGCCGATGCGATCGCTGAAATCGAAATAGATGCTGGGCGAGGAGACGAACACGAACCGCCCGCCGCATTCGAGCGCGGCCTCCACCAGGATGCGGGTGCCGTCGACATTGCTGCGCTGGAAGTCGATGTCCTTGCCCCAGGGCGAGGACAGGCCGCCGCAATGGATCACCACGTCGTGCTGCAGGACCAGGGCGCGCATGAGCACCTGGTTGGTGAGCTCGGCCGGAGCGAAGATGACGCCCGAATTCGCGAGCGCGGCGCCCTTGGCGAGATCGCGGCCGCTACCGGTGACGCTGTGGCCCAGCGCGGCGAGCTTGGCGGCGACCACGCCGCCCAGGCAGCCGGTGGCGCCGGTGACGAGGATCTTCATGGCTAGAGCCTCACCACCGCGCCGCCCAGCGTGATGCCGGCGGCGGTGCCGATCAGCAGGATCGTGTCGCCAGTCCTCGCGAGGCCATGCGACAGCGCATGGTCCAGCATGCTGGGGATCGAGGCCGAGACCTGGTTGCCGCGCACCGACAGCAGGTCGACCAGCTTCTGCGGCGGGATGCCGAGGCGCTTGCGCATCAGGTGCAGGCCATGCGCGCTGGCCTGGTGCGGCACGACCAGGTCGATGTCGTCCAGCGTGACGCCGGCTTCACCGAGCAGACGCTCGAGGAAGCCCGACATGTAGCGGGCGGAGACGCGGTAGGCGAGGGGGCCGTCCATCTCGAACCAGGCACCCTCCATGAACTTGTCGAGATCCTTGTGCGGATTGAGGCCGCTGCCGCCGGATCGCAACTCGCACGCGGTCGCGCCTTCGCTGTAGGTCTCGAGCCGCAGGGCAAGGATGCCCTGGCCTAGCTGCTCGCTGGGGCGGACGATGGCGGCGGCGGCGCCGTCGCCGAACATCGCCTTCAGCTCCGGATTGCGCCAGTCGGTGCCGTGGCTCGGCATGTCGGCGGCGGTGATCAGGATGGTCTCGTAGCGGCCGGCGGAGATGAGTGCGCCGGCGACGTCGAGCGCGGCCATGAAGCCGAGGCAGGTTGCGTTCACATCGAACGCCGGCACGCCGGAAGTGGCGAGGCCGAGCGCCTTCTGGATCAGCACGGCGCTGGTCGGGATCGGCTGATGCGGCAGCGCGCCGGCGGCGATGATGCAGTCGATATCCCGCTTCGCGATGCCGGCTGCGGCGATCGCGCGTTCGGCGGCGGTCGCGGCCAGCTCGATCACGGTCTCGCTGGTCGCGACATGGCGATAGACGATGCCGGAGGATTTCTGCGCCCAGCCCTGCGGCTTGGCGGCGAGCGCGTCGATCTCGGTGGAGGCGAGGGTGGCCGCCGGCAGAGCGGCGCCGGTGCCGGCGATCGCGATCGGATAGCCAAGCTCTGGTCTCAGGCTCTCTGGCCTCAGGTCCTGGGGCATCAGGCCGCCGATCCGTCCTTCGGTACGCGTGATGGAATGTCGAACGCTCATGACGTCTTCCCTTCCTAGCGTGCGAGACTTGTCGTTGCGTGCGGCGCCCGCAGCAGCGCCGAGCAGGCGCTGGCGATCGCGGGGGCGAAATCGGACATGGCGCCGGTGAGGCTGCCGTAGATCAGCGAGAGGGCCGGCTGGATGATCGAGCCCACGATCATGGAGGCGGCGAGGTTCGGATTCTGCTGTGGGATCTCGCCCTGCTCGATGGCGCGCGAGACCAGGCCGCGGAATATCACGGCGGGGCTGGTGGGCGCAGTGCGGATATTCGGCAGCGCGGTGTGCTGCACCAGGAGCAGGAAGCGATAGAGCGTCGGCTCCTCGTCGTACAGCCGGCACATGAACTCGATCATCGCGCGCAGCTTGGCGTCGATGCCGCCGGGGGTTTCGGCCTGGATGCGGTTCAGCTCGGCGCCGAAGCGGAAGTAGTGGTCCTGGAACAGGTCCCGGACCAGCTCATCCTTGGATTCGAAGTGGCGGTAGATCGTGCCCTCGGCGATGCCGGCCCGTTTGGCCAGGTCCCGGGTCGTGGTCTCAACCACGCCCTGCTCGACGAACAGCTCGAGCGCGGCGGTGCGCAGGCGGCGGCGGGTGGCATCAGCGGGCACGTTCGACTCCTTCCCCAAGATGTGAGTGAGTGCTCACTCACAAACTAGGCAATATGACCTAAGAAGTCAAGGGTTTCGTGACGGTTTCTGTTAAGCCATTGTTCCGATTGTGTGTATTTCGGGCTGCGGAGATTGCGGTCCTGCCACGTCCCGTCCTTGTCAGAGCGAAAATGGTCGCCATCCGGCCATCGCGGCGGATGGGGTAGCAGGCACAGTCGTTGGGAAAGCGAGGGCGAGTGACGGAGCTTCAGCCAGAAATAGGCCGGCCGGTCGAGGCCGATGCCAGCTATGCCGCCCGGACGCTAGTCGGCTGCGGCTTGGCGTTGTTGGCGGTGGCGATCTGGTCGGGCTGGCTGGTGATCACCCGGGTGGCGGTGACCAGCACCCTCACCCCGGAGGACCTGTCGGCGCTGCGCTTCGGCGCGGCGGGGCTGATCCTGCTGCCGGTGCTGTGGCGGCGCGGGCTGGCCCTGGGTCGCTTCGGCTGGCGCGGCCTTGCTTTGATCGTGATCTGCGCCGGCGCGCCCTATGTCGTGCTGGTGTCCTATGGGCTTGCCTTGGCGACGGCGGCGGAAGCCGGCGTTCTCGTCCCCGGCACCATCCCGCTGTTCGTCGCCCTGATCTCGGCCTTCACGGTGCGTGAGCGGGTCGGCCGCATCGCGCGAATCGGATTGGCGCTGATTGTCGCGGGCATCGCCATGATCGTGGTGCCGGCGCTGCTGCAGGCGGCGAGCTGGCAGCTGGCGGGCTACGGCGTCTGCCTGGTGTCCGCGGTCATGTGGGCGGCCTACACGATCGAAGCGCGGCGCGCGGGCGTCGATGCCCTGCATGCAACCGCCATCATCATGGTGATCTCCGCCGTCTTGTTCATCCCGATCTACCTGCTGTTGCCGGGACAGAGGCTGTGGGAGGCGAGCGCGACCGAATTCTGGGTGCAGCTGATCTACCAGGGCCCGCTGACCGGCATCGTCGCGCTGCTGGTCTATACCCGCGCGGTTGCGATTCTCGGGGCCACGCGCGCCTCTTCCTTCACAGCGCTGCTGCCGCTGTCGGCGATGCTGTTGGCGATCCCGGTGGTCGGCGAATGGCCCACCACCCGCATCGCGATCGGTGCCGTTCTGGCGGCCTCAGGCGTCCTGCTGGCGACCACTTTCGCACGGCGTTAGGGCTCAATTGGGGGGTGGCAGGGCCGGGGGTTCCTGGCTATAGCTTGCGCCATGAACCAAGGGGTCATCCTCATCTCCGGCCTGGTGCTCGGCATCTGGGTCTACCTGGTGCTGCTGCACGGCCGCTATTGGCTGGAGCGGCCGCGCAAGGCGCCAGCCGAGGGGCCGAAGCATTGGCCGGAAATCGTAGCCATCGTGCCGGCGCGCAACGAGGCGCCGGTGGTGGGCGAAGCCGTGGGCTCGCTGCTGCGGCAGGACTATGCCGGCAAGCTGCGCATCATCCTGGTCGACGATCAGAGCGGCGACGGCACGGCGGACATCGTGCGGCGCACCGCCGAGGAGCTCGGCGCCGCGGACCGCGTGCGGGTGATCGCGGGCAAGCCGCTGCCCGAGGGCTGGACCGGCAAGATGTGGGCGGTCCATCAGGGCTCGGCGGAGATCGAGGATTTCTCCGCCGGCGCCAAATACGTCTGGCTGACCGACGCCGACATCGCGCACGACGCGGACAGCCTGCGCGGGCTGGTGGCGCGCGCGGAGGCCGGCAATCTCGCGCTCACCTCGCTGATGGCGCGGCTGAAGACCGATACCTTTGCCGAGCGCGCGCTCATCCCCGCTTACGTCTATTTCTTCCAGATGCTCTATCCCTTCGCCTGGGTGAACGATCCGAAGAAGAAGATGGCCGGCGCGGCCGGCGGCTGCATGCTGGTGCAGCGCAAGGCGCTGAAGGCGGCGGGCGGCATCGCCGCGATCAAGAACGCGCTGATCGACGATTGCGCTCTGGGCAAGGTGCTGAAGAAGCACGGGGCCATCTGGCTCGGGCTCGCCGACGGCGTGCGCTCACTGCGCGGCTATCCCGCGTGGGGCGACGTCTGGCGCCTGATCGCGCGCTCGGCCTTCACGCAGCTCCAGCATTCGCTGCTGATCCTCGCCGGGTGCGTGCTCGGCCTGGCGCTGACGTTCCTCGCGCCGCCGCTTCTATCGATCCAGCAAGACGTCGGGGTGCGCGTGTTCGGGCTCGCGGCCTGGGCGCTGATGGCGCTGACCTACCTCCCGACTCTCATCTATTATCGCCAACCGGTGTGGTGGGCGCCGCTGCTGCCGCTGACGGCTCTGTTCTATCTGGCGGCAACCATCGATTCCGCGCGCCGGCACCTGATGGGCCGCGGCGGCGAGTGGAAGGGCCGCGTGCAGGCCCAGAAGGTCGTGTGAGCGCGATGAGCGAGGCCGCGTTGGATATCGCGACACCGTCGGGCAAGAACAAGGGCACCGAGAATTTCCCGGTCGGCTCGGCGCTGATCCGTCCTGCGCTGCGCTTGCATGTCCATGCCTACTATTCTTGGGCGCGCATGGCGGATGACATCGCGGACAATCCCGCGCTCCCGCCCGAGGAGAAGGTCGCGCGCCTCGATCAGATGGAAGCGGTCCTTAAAGAGCCAGGGCGAAACGATGTTCTGGTTGCAGCCCGCATGCGCCTGAGCCTGGGTACCACCCAAGTTCCCGCAGTCGATTGCACCGACCTGCTGATCGCGTTCCGTTGGGACGCGACCAAGCTCCGCTACGACGACTGGGCGGACCTGATGAAATACTGCCGCTACTCGGCATCGCCGGTCGGGCGGTATTTGCTAGATCTGCACCGCGAGGATCCGGCGGCTAAATACTATTCCGACGCGCTATGCGATGCGCTGCAGGTCATCAATCACTTGCAGGATTGCAAGGTGGACTATCTGGAGATGAACCGAGTCTATGTGCCGCTCGATCATCTCGCGGCCGAAGGCATCGGCGTCGAAGCCTTGGCAGAGCCGAAATGCTCGCCGGCCTTGCGTCGTGTGCTCGATCGCCTGCTCGACGAAACCGACGTGCTGATGCAGCGTGCACGCAAGCTGCCCAGCGCGCTGCGCGACACGCGGCTGCGCTGCGAGAGCGCGACCATCGTGCGCCTCGCCGACACACTGATCCAGCATCTGCGCCGGCGCGATCCGCTGGCGGAGCGCGTGAAGCTGAAGAAACCCGCCGTCGCCTGGTGCGCGATCCAGGGCATCGCCTGGGCGCTGGCGACCCCCAAACCGAAGCGCGTGTCATGAGCGGCAACGGCGCCGTCACCGCGCAAATGGCCGCGCTGCAATCGGACATCGCGGCCAAGGTGCAGGCGTCCGGCACCTCGTTCTATTCGGCCATGCGGCTGCTGCCGCAGGCGCGGCGCGATGCGATGTTCGCGATCTACGCCTTCTGCCGCGAGGTCGACGACATCGCCGACGAGCCGGCGGAGATCGAGGACAAGAAGCGCCGCCTCGAGGGCTGGCGCAGCGAGATCGCGAAGCTCTATGACGGCGTGCCTCAGCACCCGATCGCCACCGCGCTGCTGCCGTGCGTCAAGCAGTTCAATCTGCGGCGCGAGGATTTCCTGGCGGTGATCGACGGCATGGAAATGGATGCGGTCGAAGACATCGTCGCCCCGCCGATGGATACGCTCGACCTCTATTGCGACCGGGTGGCGAGCGCGGTCGGCCGCCTCTCGGTGCGCGCGTTCGGCGCGACCGAGCCGCAGGCCGACGACGTCGCCTATCACCTCGGCCGCGCGCTGCAGCTCACCAACATCCTGCGCGACCTGGGCGAGGATGCGGAGCGCGGCCGGCTCTATCTGCCGCGCGAGCTGCTCGACGGCTGCGGCATCACCGATCGCGCGCCGATGAAGGTGGTGACGCATCCGAAGCTGAACGAGGTGTGCCAAGCGCTGGCGCGGCGGGCGAAGCAGCATTTCGCCGGCGCCCACGTTGCGATGGCGGTCTGCGCCAAGGGGCCGATGCGCCCCGCGGCGATCATGGGGGGCGTCTATCGCGCCATCCTCGATCGCCTGATCCTGGCCGACTGGCGCGATCCGTTCGCGCGCATCTCGCTGCCCAAGTGGCAGAAGCTCTGGCTCGCCTTCCGGTACGGCTTCCTGTGAGCGCTGCAGGCTCCATGCAAGGGCGCCGGGTCCATGTGATCGGCGCCGGCCTCGCCGGGCTGGCGGCGTCCGCGCGCCTCGCCAAGCAGGGCGCTCATGTGCGGCTGTACGAGGCGGCGCAGAATGCCGGCGGCCGCTGCCGCTCCTATGTCGATGCCGAGCTCGGCTGCCGGGTCGACAACGGCAATCACCTGGTGGTCTCCGGCAACGATGCCGCCATGGCCTACGTGGCGGAGATCGGTGCCGCCGCGACCTTCATCGCCCGCGACATGGCGGATTTCCCGTTCGTCGATCTCAAGACCGGCGAGCGCTGGTCGGTGCGGCCGACCGACCATCGGACGCCGTGGTGGATCCTGTTCGCGGACCGGCGGGTTGCCGGCTCCCATGCCTGGGATTACCTGCAGGCCCTGAAGCTGCGCGGGGCCCGCATCGGCGAGACGGTGCGCGACGCGCTGCCGGACTCGGTGCTGTATGACCGGCTGTGGCGGCCGCTGACCGTCGCGGCGCTCAACACCCAGCCGGAAGAGGCGTCGGCGCGCCTGCTCTGGTACCTGTTCGCCGAGACCTTCGGACGCGGCGGCGCTGCGCTCCACGCCTTGCTGCCGCGCGAGGGGCTGTCGGAGAGCCTGGTCGATCCCGCACTGACCGTGCTGGCGGCGCGTGGCGGGCAGGTGTCGTTCGGCCACCGCCTGCGCAGCCTGACCGTCACGGCGGGCGCGGTCGCATCGCTCGATTTCGGGGCCAAGGGGCAGGTGGACGTGGCGGCCGACGAGATCGTGCTGCTGGCGGTCAACGCGCCGGTGGCGGTCGACCTGCTGCCCGACTTGGTGGCGCCGACCGAGTTCCGCGGCATCGTCAACGCGCATTACCGGATCGAGCCGGCGAACGTGGCGCCGAACACTTTCCTCGGCGTGGTCGGCGGCACGGCAGAGTGGGTATTCGTCAAGCCGGGTCACGTCTCTGTCACCATCTCCGCCGCCGAGCATCTGATTGACCGCGCGGCGGAGGATCTCGCCCAGGCGATCTGGCGCGACGTGCAGCGCGCGCTGGAGTTAGGGGCGACGCCCATGCCGCAATGGCGCATCGTCAAGGAGAAGCGCGCCACCTTCGCCGCCACGCCGGCACAGCTGCGCAGAAGGCCCGGCCCTGTGACACAGCATCACAACTTGTTTCTGGCCGGTGATTGGACTGACACAGGTTGGCCATCTACCATCGAAGGCGCGATTCGCTCCGGATTCGCGGCAGCGCAGGCGATCGCGGGCTAAGCCCGCCATAGTCTCGGCGCATTTCGTCGCTAAGAGGGCAGCGAGACTCCAGAGTGGGGGACAGCGCGCATGCTGGCTGCCAGCATCACCCCGACCGGCCCGGAACGGACCGGCTATGCCGATGCGCCGGGTGGGCGCATCTGGTGGCGCATGGATGGCGCCCGGCATCTCAAATCGCAGCGCGTGCCGCTGATTGGCATCCACGGCGGACCCGGCGGCTCGCACGATTACCTGCTGCCGCTCACCAGGCTGAGCGAAGAGCGCACGATCATCCTCTACGACCAGCTCGATTGCGGCGACTCGGACAAGCCGGGCGATGAGCGGAACTGGACCATCGAGCGCTTCGTCGCCGAGGTGGACGCCCTGCGCACCGCGCTGGAGATCGAGCGCTGCATCATCCTCGGCCATTCCTGGGGCGGGCTGATCGCGGTCGAGTATGCCGCCCGCAATCCCGCCGGCCTGCAGGGTGCGGTCTTCGCCTCGCCGCTGATCAGCACGGCGCGCTGGATCGCCGACAACATTGCGCATCGCGCGGCGCTGCCACCGGAGGTGCAGATCGCGCTCGAGCGACACGAAGCCGAGGGCACGACCAGCGATCCCGGTTACCAGGCCGCGTTGCGCCTGCTGATGAAGCGGCATTTCTGCCGGACCACCACCGAGCCGCCGGAAGTCGCCAGCCTGTTCCGCAAGATGAACGGCACGATCTATCGCACGCTGTGGGGAGAAGGCGCGTTCGCGTGCACGGGTGTGCTGAAGGGCTACGATGCGAGTCCTCTGCTTTCGCAGGTCCAGGTGCCGTGCCTTTTCCTGTGCGGCGAGTTCGATGAATCGACGCCGGCGGCCAACCGCGACTTCGCATCCCTGACGCCGGACGCGAAGGTTTCCGTCATTCCAGGCGCCAGCCATATGCCGATGTTCGAGAACTCGATTGCTTTTTTGACAGCACTGCGATGGTTCGCCGGGACTTAAGTCCGCTGAGTCGGTGCAACTATTCCTTTTGGTCTATGACCGGCTCACCACAGGTTGAAAAATTTGGCCTTATCCCTTTCAGCCACCTTGACTTGTAACACCTTGCCCCTATGGTTATTAAGTTGTTAACGAGAGGTTGGCTCGTAAAGTATTCACTAACCATGTTTTTACAGCGAGGAGGGGAGCATGGTAGATCGGACACAATCCCTTGAAGGGGATGCGGCGATCGGCGACGTTCTGGTTAAGATTCGCGGCCGTCACTATTTGATCCCGGCGGAAGCGATCGGCAGCCCGCTTGAGGACGGCGGGACTGAAATTCTCGGTATGCTGGAAAAAGAGTTGAGCGCGCTCGGAGCGACCGGCGACTTCGCGATGGAACTGGGTGAAAGCGAAGACGACCGCAACGCCCGCGCCATCACTGCGCGTTCGGGCCGCCAGTGCGTGCGGCAGAGCCGTCAATGCGCTCGTCAGAGCCGTCAGTGCGCCCGCCAGAGCCGGCAGTGCACGCGGTCAGCGCGCGCGATCCATCCGCAAGCCGCCTAAGTCACTGCTTGCGACGTGGAGTTAGGTAACCGGGCCGCGCCCAAAGCCTATTTGCGCGGAACGCATCGAGCAGTCGCGCCAGCGGAAACGCTGGCGCGATTTCGTCGTTTTGCGGGCCCGATGGGGATCACGCGCTTGGCCGACGTCACCGGCCTCGACTACATCGGTATCCCGGTCATCATGGCGTGCCGTCCCAATTCGCGCGCGCTGTCGGTCGCGCAGGGCAAAGGGCTCGACCTCGACGCCGCCCGCACCTCCGGCTTCATGGAAGCGGCGGAGACCTGGCACGGCGAGCATATCGACCTGCCGGTCCCGGTCGCGTCGCGCCGCACCCTGGCGCAGGATCGCCGCGTGGTGGACCTCGGCATCGTGCCGCAATCGCACGACTTCGCGGCCAGCGACCGCACCGAGCTGCCGTGGATCGAGGCCGAGGATCTGCTGGACGGCAAGCCGATCTGGGTGCCGTACGACCTCATCCACACCGACTGCCGCGAGGTGCGCGAGCACGAGAGCAGCGGCGATTTCCCGGTCTGCAGCAACGGCCTTGCCTCCGGCAATAACCGCCTGGAAGCGATCTGCGCTGGGCTCTACGAGATCATCGAGCGCGACGCCAACGCGCTGTGGGCGCTCAGGCCGCGCGCCGGGCGCGCCGCAACCCGGCTCGACCTCGACACGGTCGATGATCCGTATTGCCGCACCCTGATCGACCGGCTGACCGAGGCCAAGATGATGCTGTCGGTCTGGGACATGACCAGCGACGTAGGGGTGCCGGCCTTTTTCGTGCGCCTGCGCGAAGGGCCGGGGAACAAGCGGATGCCGCTCGGCTCGTTCTGCGGCGCCGGCTGCCATCTCGCGCGCGGCATCGCGCTCAGCCGCGCGGTCACCGAGGCGGTGCAGTCGCGATTGACCTACATCTCCGGCTCGCGCGACGACCTCAAGCGCCATGACTACGACGAGCCGGCGAAGCAGCGCGTGATGGAGTTCGCCAACAAGCTCTGGGAGAACCGGATTCCGGCGCGCCGCTTCGACGAGATCCCGGACCTGGCGCGCGGCGATTTCGAGTCCGACCTCGCCTTCCTGCTGGAGCGGGTGAAGGCGGTCGGCGCCGAGCATGTGTGCGTGGTCGACCTGACCAAGAGGGAACTCGGCATTCCGGTGGTCCGGCTGATGGTCCCCGGGCTCGAACTCGACCCGGAGGACGCGCCCGATTATGCTCTGGGGGAACGCGCCTTGCGCTTCCAACAGAGTTTGACATGACCATTGCGGTATTTGCCGGCCCGTCCCTCGATCGCGCTGACGCTTCGGTTCCCGGGATCACCTACCTGCCGCCGGCGGCGGAGGGCGACATCTATCGCGCCGCGCGCCAGGGGCCGCGCGCCATCGGCCTGATCGACGGCTATTTCGAGGCGCAGCCCGCGGTCTGGCACAAGGAAATCCTGTGGGCGATGTCCGAGGGCATCCACGTGTTCGGCGCCGCCAGCATGGGTGCCTTGCGCGCGGCGGAGCTGTGGTCGTTCGGCATGGTCGGCGCTGGCGTGATCTATCGCGCCTACCGCCGCGGCACGCTGATCGACGACGCCGAAGTTGCGGTGCTGCACGGGCCGGCGGAGCTGGGCTACCCTTCCGTCACCGAGGCGCTGGTCAATGTGCGGGCCAACCTGTCGCGCGCGCGGGGCGTGCTGTCGAACGAGGCGCGCCGGCGCGTGCTGCAGAGCGCGATTGCGATCTACTACAAGGACCGCACCTGGGAGCGCATCCTCGCGAAGGCGGTCGCCGACGGTGTCGCGAAAGACGATGCCGCGCGGCTCAAGGACTGGCTGAAGAAGAACAGCTTCGATCTCAAGCGTCGCGATGCCGGCGCGCTCATCCGCTTGGTGAAGGCGCGCGAAGCGACGTTCGATCAACCGCTCCGCGTGTCGTACGCGTTCGAGGACACCAGCTTCTGGCAAGAGCTCATCGACCGGCACACGCCGGAGGATGACGAGGAAGCGAGGAGCGCCCAGTAATCGACGGAAAATAAAGCATTTTCCATGACGTCGCGGCGCTCTTTAACAGGCTTTATTCCACCCCATCTCTAGCTATACTGCCGGCCATCTTTCCCCGGCATTCGAGGATCAAAAATCATGTCGCAAGCCGCGCTCAAGAAACCGTCCGCTCTGTCGCTCAAGGACCCCAGCCTGTTCCGCCAGCAGTGCTACATCAACGGCCAGTGGGCCGATGCCGACAGCGGCAAGACCATCGACGTCACCAACCCGGCGACCGGCGAGGTGCTCGGCACCATTCCCAACATGGGCACGGCAGAGACGCGCCGCGCGATCGAGGCTGCCAACGCGGCCTGGGCCGGCTGGCGCAAGAAGACGGCGAAGGAGCGCGCCAACATCCTGCGCAAGCTGTTCAACCTGATGATGGAGAACCAGGAGGACCTGGCGATCCTGATGACGGCGGAGCAGGGCAAGCCGATGGCGGAGTCGAAGGGCGAGATCGCCTATGCCGCCTCCTTCATCGAGTGGTTCGCGGAAGAGGGCAAGCGCACCTACGGCGACGTCATCCCGGCGCACCAGCCCGACAAGCGCATCGTGGTGACCAAGGAGCCGGTCGGCGTGGTCGCCGCCATCACGCCGTGGAACTTCCCGGCCGCCATGATCACCCGCAAGGCCGGTCCGGCGCTCGCCGCCGGCTGCCCGATCGTGCTCAAGCCAGCGACCCAGACGCCGTTCTCGGCCCTGGCGTTGGCGGAGCTGGCGCACCGCGCCGGCGTGCCGGCCGGCATCTTCAACGTGATCACCGGCTCGGCGACCCAGATCGGCGGCGAGATGACCGGCAACCCGATCGTGCGCAAGCTGACCTTCACCGGCTCGACCGAGATCGGCAAGATCCTGCTCGAGCAGTGCGCCAAGACCGTCAAGAAGACCTCGATGGAGCTGGGCGGCAACGCGCCCTTCATCGTGTTCGACGACGCCGATCTCGACGCAGCGGTCGAGGGCGCGATCATGTCCAAATACCGCAACACCGGCCAGACCTGCGTGTGCGCCAACCGCATCCTGGTGCAGGACGGCGTCTATGACGCCTTTGCCGCCAAGCTGACCGCCGCGGTCGCCAAGCTCAAGGTCGGCGACGGCCTCAAGGGCGAGACCCAGCAGGGCCCGCTGATCGACATGAAGGCGGTGGAGAAGGTCGAGGAGCACATCGCCGACGCCGTGAAGAAGGGCGCCAAGGTGGTGGCGGGCGGCAAGCGCCACAGCCTGGGCCAGTCGTTCTTCGAGCCGACCATCCTGGTGAACGTCACCACCGACATGAAGGTGACCCGCGAGGAGACCTTCGGCCCGGTCGCGCCGCTGTTCCGCTTCAAGACCGACGAAGAGGCGGTGAAGATGGCGAACGACACCGAGTTCGGCCTCGCCGCCTATTTCTATGCCCGTGACCTCAGCCGCGTCTGGAAGGTGGCGGAGGGGATCGAGTCCGGCATCATCGGCATCAACACCGGCATCATCTCCACCGAAGTCGCGCCGTTCGGCGGCGTCAAGGAATCCGGCATCGGTCGCGAAGGCTCGAAATACGGCATCGAGGACTATCTCGAGGTCAAATACATGTGCATGGGCGTCTGAGCCCGGCAGACATAATGCACGAACGGGCGGGGCCATCGGTCCCGCCCGTTTCGTTTTCAAGCGTTGAGCCTGGCAATCAGGACATCATTGATCCGCGCCGCGCCATCGGCGGTGTTGGACAGCACGGTCAGGATCACGCCTTCGCTGCGCCAGACCTGCGATTCCATCGACGCGCCGGGGTCGCTGCCTTCGACCGACACGATCCAGTTGCCGCGATCCTGACGCAGCCAGACGCCGCGGCCGTAGTGCCAGGACTCGTCGCGCTCGGCCACCTGCACCGAGGGCGCCAGGAAACGGTCCAACCAGTCGCGCGCGAGAATTTTTCCGGCGAGCAGAGATGCCCAGAAGCGTCGCATGTCCTGCGCCGTGGTGAAGGCGCCGCCGTCGGCGCCGCCGACGGATGCCACCGAAAAGATGTTGGTGTGGCAGTCAGCTTCGTCCTCGGAGAGGTAGCCGATAGCTGTGTTATCCGGCAGAGCATCCATCGCGAAGTAGCCGCTGCGCGTCATGCCGCACGGGCGGAAGATGCGCTCCGCGACGATCTCGCGGAAATCCCGACCCGTCAGCTCCTCGATCACCAGGCCAAGCAGGACGAAGCCGGCGTTGCAGTAGAGGAAGTCTTGCCCCGGCGGCGTCTTCATCGGCGCGTTCTCGAACAGCGGCAGGAAGTCCCGGACGGAAGTCATGCGGTAGCTCGGACGCTCGCGAAACAGCGCCGCATAGTCGGACTCCAGCTCCTCGCTGAAATAGTCCGGGATGCCGGAGGTGTGATTGAGCAGTTGCCCGATGGTGACCTTGGACCCGAAATGGAACTGCCGCGAGCGCACGCACTCGGACAGGGTCGTATCGAGACCGATCCGGCCTTCCTGGATCAGCGATCCGACCGCCATCGCGGTGAAGATCTTGCAGCCCGAGGCCATCGCAAACCGCGTGTCCACCCTGTTGGGGACCCGGTGATTCCGATCGGCGAGGCCGAACGCCACGTCCAGCGATGGTCCGCTTCCAAGCGGGGCAAGCGAGACCACGCCGGAGAAGCCCGTCTCTCCGACTAGGCGCACGACCTCTTCCGCCGAAATGCGTGAGATGTCGATCATGGGCTGCTCCCTGCTGGCGATAGTACCGGCTATTGGCCACGAACAAGGCCGCTGCGGCGCTTGCCTTTGTATGCGATCCAGACCAGAACGTCATGAGCATGATTGACAGGAGCACCGCATGGCCGAGGGCAATCCGCTGAAGCGAAAGTTGCAAGCGGGGCAGGCCTGCCTCGGCGCCTGGATGCTCAGCACCTCGGCGGACATGGCGGAGATCCTGGCTTATGCCGGGATGGACTTCCTGCTGCTCGACCATGAGCATGGCCAGGGCAGCATCGACGATGCCATCGCGCAACTGCGCGCCATCAAGGGCAGCGATTGCGTCGGCGTGCTGCGGGTGCCGAGCAACGATTCGGTCTACATCAAGCGCGCGCTCGATGCCGGCGTCGGTGGCATCATGGTGCCCAGCATCGCCAGCGCCGAGGAAGCGCGCCGCGTGGTCGATTCCTGCCGCTACGCGCCGGCCGGGATCCGCGGCGCGTTCGGCGGCATGCGGGCGATGAAATACGGCTTCGACCCCGGCTACTACGAGACCAGCTTCGACAACCTGCTGGTGGTGGTGCAGGTGGAAAGCGCGCGGGCGATCGACGCCATTCCGGAGATCGCCAGGGTCGAGGGCATAGATGTCATGTTCATCGGGCCGCGCGACCTGTCGGCGACCCTGGGCAAGCTCAACCAGTTCGACGATCCGGTGGTGCGCAGGCAGATCGACCGCGCCGCCGACTCCATCCTGGGCAGCGGCAAGCTGCTCGGCAGCACGGCGACCTCAGGCAAGATGGCGAAGGAGATGGCGGCGCGCGGCTACCGCTTCATCATTCCGGGCAGCGACGCGACGCTGCTCGGGCTCGGTGTCCGCACCACGCTGGCGGATGCGAAGGGTTAGTCGTCGTCGCCGTCCTCGCCGCCTTCGCCATCGTCTCCCCCTTCGCCGTCATCCCCGCCTTCGCCGTCATCCCCGCCTTCACCATCGCCGCTTTCGCCGCTCTCGCCATCGCTGCCCGACCCGCCGCCGGATCCGTTGCTGGCGCCGGAGATGCCTCGGCCGGTGGTCTTGGCGTGCTTATTGCGGTCGTTGCCGCCATTGTCTTCGTCGGAATCATCGCCTGACGCCGACCTCGAGGGCCGTCCGAGCGCTGCGGGGGCGCCGCCCGGCGGGGTGGGGCCAAGGCTTGGCGCCTTCTCGGCGCTGGTGACGGTTGCGGTCTTGCCGGGCGTCACGTCGATGCCGCCGACGCGGCCGGCGGCCTTGACCGCGACTCTGCCTTCATAGACCGAGACGGCGGAGCCTTCGCGGGTGGCGCTGACTTCGAATTCGGTGCCCTTGACGGTGGCGACCAGCATCAGGGTCCGGACATTGAACGCCTGGCCCTTCTTCCGCTTGGCCACCTTCACACGGATCGTGCCGGTGATCAGACGGACGCCGGTGTCGGGTCCTGACTCTTCGATGGTGACGGCGGTGCTGGGATGGAGCTCCAGGATGTCGCGGCCCAGGTGCAGCACGCGCGTCTCGCCGTCCTTGGTCACGATCGCGTTGGCCGGCAACTCCTCGCCGGAACGTGCGGCTGCTGCGTCCGGATGGGCGGTGACAAGGTCGGTCAGCCAGTTCCAGACATCGGCCCGGCTTTGGTCCGGGTGGGCGACGATCAGGAAGGCGAGGAGGGCGCAGGCGGTGGGGCGCACTGCCTTCCAAAATTTCGCCATCGCACGCTCGTGTGTGAGAACCATTGTTCTACCCATGCTTAGGAGCCATGGGCGAACTCTGGCACCGACACGTTAAGTGCTGCTTAGGAATTGGATGGGATTAGAGGCAAATCCGGCTGATCCCCGAGGCGGGCTGCCATCCGACGGTTGCGGCACACATTGGCGCCCTCAACTCCACGGCGGCCGGATTCGCGCCTAAGCCTGTGACCTAGCGCATATTTCCCAGCCGGCGGCATGGGTAAGGCTTGACCCGACCCGAGTCCTCAGGGACGAATCGCGTCCATGCTGTCAGTCCGCCATCTGGTGTTCGACTATCCGGGCCATCGCGCCCTGGACGATGTGTCGTTTTCAATCGAGCCAAAGAGCATCACGGCGCTGGTCGGGCCGAACGGTGCCGGCAAGTCGACCCTGCTCCGCTGCTGCGCGGCGCTCGACCGGCCGTTCGCGGGCGAGGTCACGCTCGACGGCCTCAACATCCACGACGCGCCGCGCCTCGCGCACCAGCGCATGGGATTCCTGCCGGACTTCTACGGGCTCTATGAAGAGCTGACCGTGCGCCAGTGCCTGACCTACCGCGCCGCTGCCTTGGGCGTGCCTCATGGCGAGCAGGCGGCTCGCGTGCACCTGGCGGCCGAGCGCATGGAGATCCTGGACCGGCTCGGCGACAAGGCGGGCACGCTGTCGCGCGGCCTGCGCCAGCGCCTTGCCATCGCGCAGGCGATCATCCACGAGCCGGCGCTGCTGCTGCTGGACGAGCCGGCGGCCGGGCTCGATCCCGAGGCGCGCATGGGCCTCTCCGCCGTGCTGCGCGCGCTGCGCGACAAGGGCATGACCATCATCGTCTCCTCGCACATCCTGGCGGAGCTCGAGGATTATTCGACCCACATGCTGGTGATCCGCGAAGGGCGCATCCTGCATCACCGCGCGCTCGATCCCCTGTCCAAGCAGCGCGTGCGCATCCGGGTCGAGGTGGCGGACGGCGAGCACCGGCTGGTCGAGGTGCTGAGCCACGAAGGCGGCGTCACCGAGATCACGCTGATGGGCTCGACCTGCACCTTCGAGTATCCGGCGAGCGCGGTGTCGCGCCACACGCTGCTCAAGCATTTGATGGCTGCCGACCTGCACGTGATCGAGTTCGCGATCGACGAGCAGGGGCTGCAGGAAGCGTATCTGGAGCAGGTGCGGGCGGCCGAGGCGGCGCGCGCGCTGCCCAAGATCGGGCCCAAGATGGGAACGGGGCGGTAGGCCATGTGGTTCAGCCCGGAACTGCAGCGCAACCTCTGGCTCCAGCTCAGCTGGGGCCGCATTCTGGCCGCGCCGATCCTGATCGGCATCGTGGTGGCGGCGCTGCTGGCTTCCTGGAACCCGGCGCCCATCCACCTCGCGGAATATGCGCGCTGGGGCTTCGTGTTGCTGGTCGCGCTGTGGAGCACGCGGCGGGTGGCGGATTCGCTGGCGGAAGAGGTCGGCGGCGGCACCTGGGAAACCCAGCGCATGTCAGGCATGTCGGCCTGGTCGATGGTGTGGGGCAAGCTGATCGGCGGCGCATCCTTCCCGTGGTATTGCGCGCTGATCTGCCTTGGCCTGATGGTGTGGTTCACCCTGAAGGCATCGGCCGCCGATCTGCGGATCGCGTTGGCGTACCAGGTGGGGACTTTGCTGCTGGCCGCCGTGCTGGCGCAGGCGACCGCCCTCGTGGTGGCGCTGCTGCTGTTGCGCAAGGCGCAGTTCCGCCGCCGGCTGACTGTGACGATGGCGCAGATCGCCGGACTGCTGGCCTTCGCCGTCGCGGTGTACTGGGAATATTCGGCGGTGCCGTTGGTTGCCGAGATCGGCATAGTGCGCTGGTACCAGCAGGAGTACCCCGCCAACCAGTTCTATCTCGGCTCGGTCGCCGCCTTCACCGTCTGGGCGCTGGTGGCGGCGTGGCGGCTGATGCGTGCCGAACTGCTCTATGTCAACCGGCCGTGGATGTGGACGCTCTTCACGCTGTTCTGCATGGGCTATGCAGCCGGCTTCGTGCCGTGGGACATCGAGCCTCTGACCTCGCGCCTCGCCAGCGCCTGCCTCGTGGGGCTGGTGTTGACCTACGTGGCATTCTTCGCCGAGGCGAAGGATCCGGTGCGCTATCGCTGGGGCCTCGCGCGCTTCAAGGCGCTGCACTGGTGGCGCGCGCTGGAGTTCATGCCGTGGTGGCTGATCTCCTATGTGCTGGCCGCGATCGCGGGCGGCGCGACCATCTGGTCGATCATGATGGGCGGCGAGCTGGCGTGGCAGGACAGCTGGATCGCCGCGCTCCAGCGCTATACCAGCGTGCTGACGCTCGGCATGTTCGCCTACGTCTTCGCCGCGTTGCTGCTGTTCGCGCTGCGCGACATGCTGTTCCTGCTGTGGCTCAACTTCACCGGCAAGATGCGCGGACGTGCCGACCTGACCGGGCTGGTGGTGCTGGCGATTGCCTATGGGCCGTTGCCGATGCTTCTGGTCGGCGTCGGCGCGGCTCAGTTCCTGCCGGCGGCGGTGCCAGGGGCCGTCACCAACCTGATTGCGCTCGCCTGGCCGGAGGCGGAAGTGATCGCCGTCTGGATCCTGCTGCTGCTGCGCTGGCGCCGGGCAACCAGGATCGAGATTCTCGCCGATGATCGCGAGGAGCCGTCGATCGGTCAGCGCTAGGTGGGGCGCTTCTCACTTCGCGTCGTGGAAGATGATGCCGAGCGTCATGCGATGGCCGGAACGCAGGCGGCTGACGCCGTGGCGCATGGTCACGCGGTAGGTGCCGCGCGTGCCCGCGACCGGGCGGTGATGGACCGGGAAGATCACGCCTTCGCCCCGGCTCAATGGCACTACCTCGACCCGCGACTGGCGGCGCGGGCGCTGCTCGGTTAGCACGAACTCGCCGCCGGTGAAGTCGCGCTTGGGATCGGACAGCAGGATCGCGAGCTGCAGCGGAAAGACATGCTCGCCATAGAGATCCTGGTGCAGGCAGTTGTAGTCGCCGGCTCCGTATTTCAGCAGCAAGGGCGTCGGGCGCGTCTGCCCCGCCTTGTGACAGCGCGCGATGAAGGAGTCGAGACTGTCCGGGAAGCGGGTCGCGACACCGAGGCTCGTGTTCCAGCGATTGGCGATCTCCGCCAGCGGCGGGTACAGCTTCTCCCGCCGCTCCTGGACCAGGGGTGGGAGCGGGTCGGCGGAAGACCCGTAGCTGCCCCCGCCCAACGCGTGCCGGGCCATCACCACGGTGCTGCGGAAGCGGTCGTCCTCGTCGAACATCGCGACCACGTCCGCACACTGCCCGGGTGTGAGCAGCGGTGGGGTGCTCGCGACGCCGTCGGTGTCGAGGCGCTCCTGCAATGCGGGGACGTCCAGTCGGTCGAGCACGGCTGTCATGCCTCCACCCTCGCGCGGGGCGCGCACACCTGCTGGCGGGAATCGGCCACCTGGATGATGATCCGATGCGCCCCGGATCGCACAACGCCCTGACCGACGTCCCAGGCCTGCGGGTGGGCCACGCCTCGCTCGACGGACCCGGCGCCCTGAGCGGGACGACGGTCGTGCTGGCCCCGGAGGGCGGCGCGGTGGCGGGCGCGGACGTCCGGGGTGCCGCGCCCGGCACCCGCGAGACCGACCTGCTGCACCCGGGCGCCACCGTGCAGCGCGTGCACGCCGTGGTCCTGAGCGGCGGGAGCGCGTTCGGGCTCGCCGCCGCGGACGGGGTGATGTCGCGGCTGGAGGCGGCCGGCATCGGCTTCCCGGTCCCGCGCGCCGTGGTCCCGATCGTG
>Ga0081538_10002183_pt1 | contig 19421 bp, 19 predicted proteins | sample TabmetS5T2R1_FD_71022 | JGI IMG/M metagenome (GOLD analysis project Ga0081538, IMG submission 71022) | Tabebuia heterophylla rhizosphere microbial communities from the University of Puerto Rico - S5T2R1 | ecosystem: Host-associated > Plants > Roots > Rhizosphere ... | reverse complement strand
GAGCTGCCGCCGACGATCGAACCGCGGCTCGAGTGGGCCATCCTCCCCGCCGAGCGCTAACGGCTCGGTCCCGAGGCGCGCGCCGCCGGAGAAGGTAGTGCGCGAGCCCCGGCCGAAATCGCCGGCATGCGCACGATGTTCGCCCTCTACGTCTGCGTGATCACGGCAGGCCTCGTTCTCTACATCGCGGTCGGCCTCGCGCACCTGTGACGCCATGCGGCTCTGGCTTCGGAACAACAGCCTCTCGCTCGTCTTCCTCGTGCTCTTCGTCGTTGCCCTGGCAGGACAGTCGATGCCGGGCAGCGGAGCTTCGACGACGAACAGGTCGCACACGGGGGTGAGGCGATGTCTTATCCGCGCTACCTCGTTTCCTCGCACTTCGGCTCGGCCGTGGTCGAGAACTGGCAGTCGGAGTACCTCCAGTTCACGCTGTTCGTCCTTGCGACCGTCTGGCTCATCCAGCGCGGTTCGAACGAGTCCAAGCCGTCCGAGGATGCAGGGCGGGAGTCGGACCAGAGGCAGCTGGTCGGCGCTCACGCGCAGCAGGGCTCACCATCTTCGGCGCGCGTCGAGGGATGGCGGCGATGGCTCTACGAGAGCTCGCTCGTCATCACGATGACGGCAATCTTCTAGGCGGCCTGGTTCGGACAGTCAGCGACCGGCTGGACCGAATACAACGACGAGCAGCGCGAGCACGGTGATCCGACCGTCTCCTGGCTGGGCTACGTCGGTCGCGCAACCTTCTGGGAGAAGACGCTGCAGAACTGGCAGTCCGAGTTCCTGGCCGTGGGAACGATGGCCGTCTTCACGATCTACCTGCGTCAGCGAGGCTCGCCCGAGTCGAAGCCGGTCGGGGCACCCCACGACCAGACCGGATGCTCGGGCTAGCGAACGTCTACGCCGCCGCCTTTCGCCTTGTCCGCGAGCGCTTTCGGCCGCTGCGCTTCCGCTTGGCCGACTCGACGCTCTCCCGAAGGGCGGTCATGAGATCGACCGGCTCCTCCGGCTCCTCGGGCTCCGCGACCGGGACGGTCTCGCCCCGCTCCTTCGCCTTGATCGCTTCGAGCAGGGCGTCGCGATACGTGTCCTTGAAGCTTTCGGGGCGGAACTTCCCGGCATACCGATCGACGAGCTGGGCGGCCATGCGAAGCTCGTCCTTCCCGAGGCGGATGCCTTTCGGCGCGAGGTCCTTGGCCGGCCGGATCTCGTCTGGGAAGTGCATGCGCTCCAACGTGATCACCCGATCACGGAGGCGCAGGCAGGCGAGGTGCTCGCGCTCTCTCATCACGAACGTCGCCACGGCAACGAGCCCGGCTTCGTCCATCGCCCGACCGAGCAGCGCGTACACCTTCTCGCCGCCCTCCTGCGGCGTCAGGTAATAGGTGCGCTCGAAGAAGATCGGGTCGATCTCGTCGCTCGGCACGAACGAGTGGATGTCGATCGTCTTCCGGGTCTCCTCGAGCGCAGCCGACTCGAAGTCCTCGTCGGCCAGGTAGACCCACTTGCCCTTCTTCACCTCGAACGCCTTGACGACTTCGTCGTCCGAAACGGGTTTGTCCTCCTTCTTGCACACCTTCTGGTAGCCGATCCGGCCGCCGTCGGGCTCGTGGACGTAGTTGAAGTGGAGCGTGTGCTCCTCGACGGCGCTCTCCATCCGCACGGGGATGCTCACGAGGCCAAACGCGATCGTCCCGGACCAAATCGCGCGCGCCACTAGCTTTCCTTTGCCTTCTCGTCGTTTGCAGGCGTCGAGAGGCGCATGGACAGGTCTTGCCACGCCGGGCCCGGCTCGAAACGTGACGCGACCCTCGCTCCCTGATTGAGCCGGCCTGACGCGGGGTAAGACTCAACGCCATGGAGACGGCAGCTGCACTCATCCCGCGCGGACCCGGCCCGGTCTGAGTCGGTGCCGCGTCTTCGCCGGAGCGATTGCGCGACGCCGGGCATCTCCCGCCGAGGCCGCGGGCGCGGCTTCGAGTACCGTCACGAGGACGGCCGGCCGGTGCGGGACTCGGAGGAGCTCGAGCGGATCCGCTCGCTCGCGATCCCGCCGGCGTGGAAGGACGTGTGGATCTGCGCCGACCCGTTCGGCCACCTCCAGGCCACGGGAATCGACGCGGCAGGCCGGCGTCAGTATCTCTACCACGATGCCTGGCGGAAGCGCCGTGACCGCGAGAAGTTCGACCGCATGCTCGGCTTCGCCGCCGCGCTCGAGCCCCTTCGGGCCCACGTCGGCCGAGCCCTCGATGCTGACGACCTCGGCCGCGAGCGGGTTCTCGCCTGCGCCGTGCGGCTCCTCGACCGGGGCTTCTTCCGGATCGGGAGCGAGGAGTACGCCGAGGACAACAAGACCTTTGGCCTCGCAACCATGCTCCGCTCGCACACGACGCTGGGAGACGGCTTCGCGGTGACGTTCGACTATCCCGCCAAGGGAGGCGAGCGCCACATCCAATCCGTGATCGATCCGCAGGCGTATAAGGTCGTCGCCGCGCTGAAGCGGCGTCGGTCCCGGCGTGACGAGCTGCTGGCGTACCAAAACGGCAGGAGCTGGGTGGACGTCACCTCCGACGACATCAACGAGCACATCCGCGAGGTCACGGGCGGGCCCTACTCCGCCAAGGACTTCCGAACGTGGAACGCGACCGTGCTCGCCGCGTCGTCGATCGCCGTGCTGGGGAGGGAAGCGCGGAGCGCCACGGCGCGAAAGCAGGTCGCCTTGCTGGCGATCAAGGAGGTCGCCCGCTACCTCAACAACACGCCCGCCGTCTGTCGCGCCTCCTACGTCGACCCCCGTGTCGTCGACCGGTTCAACGCCGGCCAGACGATCTCCGACGTCCTCGAGCGGATGCCGGTCGAGCTGGACGAGCCCGAGCGGCAACGCCGCATCGAGGCGGCGGTTCTCGCTCTCCTGAGCGCCTGAGGTTTTCCGCCGCGCTGATCGGGAAACCCTCTGGCGACACGACGAGGAGATCTCATGGCCACCTGCGAGCTGTGCGGAAACGAATACGACAAGACGTTCGAAGTCGTGATGGCGGGCACCCAGCACACGTTCGACAGCTTCGAATGCGCGATCCACGCCCTGGCGCCGACGTGCGCGCACTGCGGCTGCAGGGTCATCGGGCACGGTGTCGAGCAGGACGGGACAATCTTCTGCTGCGCCCACTGCGCCGAGGCCGAAAACGTCCGCGGCCTCACCGACCGCGTATGACCGTCCGCAAGTTGCTCGTCGTCGCCACCGCGCCGGTCGACGGGGAGGCGCTTCGCAGGGCGGTGCGCGAGCATCTCGGTGACGACGAAGCCGAGGTGAGGATCGTCGCGCCGGCGGCGGATCTCTCGCCTCTGGAGTGGCTTGCCAGTGACGAGGACGAGGCCCGCGAGGAGGCGGCTCGAGTCGCCGGCGAGGCGTCTGAGGCCCTGGACGAGGATGCTCCTGTGGAGACCGAGGTCGGGGACCCCGACCCCGCCCAGGCGATCGAGGACGCTCTACGGACGTACGAAGCCGACGAGCTCGTCCTCGTCGGCCCGCCGGAGTCGGATGTCGGCTGGCTCGAGCAGGGCAACCTGGACGAGGCGGTCGAGCGGCTCGGCCTCCCGGTCACGCGCCTTGTGACCAGGGCGAGATAGCGCGGCTGTCCCCTGGTGGACGCCGTCCGGTAGAGCGGCTAGCCTGTCGCCGCACCTTTAACTCGGTCCAGCGAGGCCGGAAAGGAGTGGTTGGTGGCTGCGCCTACCCAGGTGGAGCGTGTCCTACTCGACGGAGAGGCCCTCCGCCGGACGATCGTTCGAATCGCCCACGAGCTCGTCGAGCGCAACCCGAGCCTCGAGCGCACCGCCCTCGTCGGGATCCACACGCGGGGCGTCCCCTTCGCCCAGCGTCTCCGCCGCGAGATCGAGGGCTTCAGCGGGCACGAGATCGCGATCGGGACTCTCGACATCACCTTTCACCGCGACGACGTGCACGCTCGGGAAGGAAGCGGGCCGCTGCACGCTCAGCCGGTCGTGAGGGCGACCCGTCTCGACTTTCCTCTCGAGGGAATGACATGCGTCCTCTGCGACGACGTCCTCTACACCGGGCGGACGATCCGCGCCGCGATCGACGCCCTCTTCGACTACGGCCGTCCCGACCGAGTCCAGCTCGCCGTGCTCGTCGACCGTGGGCACCGCGAGCTGCCGATCCGGCCCGACTACGTCGGCAAGAACCTCCCGACCTCTCAGGGAGAGCGCGTCCAGGTGCAGCTCATCGAGGTCGACGAGGTCGACCGAGTCCTGCTCGTCCCGACACCCGAGAAGTGAGGAAGCCGATGGCAGACGTCCGACCTTTGCTCCGCACGGAGCTCCTTCCGCCCAAGACCTCCGCCCGTAGGCACCTGATCTCGATCGCCGACCTCACCCGCGAGGACGTCGAGCGGCTGCTCGCCCTCTCGCGGACGTTCGCGCGCTCGCTCGAGCGGGACGTGAAGAAGCTCCCGACCTTGCGTGGCCGCACGGTCGTCAACCTCTTCTTCGAGGCGTCGACCAGGACCTCGTCGAGCTTCGAGCTGGCCGCGAAGCGACTCTCGGCCGACGTCATGTCGCTGAAGTCGTCCGGCTCGGCGGTCGAGAAGGGCGAGTCGCTCAAGGACACCCTCCTGACGATCGGCGCCTACGACCCCGACGTCGTCATCATCCGACACGCGCACATCGGCGCCCCGCACATCGCAGCGCGCTTCACGCCGGCGCACGTGGTCAATGCCGGGGACGGGAAGCACCAGCATCCGACCCAAGCGCTGCTTGACCTCTACACGCTGGACGAGGAGCTGGGCGGGATCGAGGGACTACACGTCGCCATCGTCGGCGATGTCCTCCACTCGCGCGTCGCGCGCTCGAACGTCCAGGCGCTCGTCCTCATGGGCGCCCGGGTGACGCTCGTCGGCCCGCCGCCGCTCATCCCACGCGGGATCGAGTCGATGGGATGCGCGGTCTCGCACGACATCCGGGACATCCAGGACGCCGACGTGGTCTACGTCCTGCGCATGCAGCGCGAGCGGATGCTCGAGGGAGCCAACTACGTCCCCAGCCTGCGCGAGTACACCGCGCGCTGGGGCGTGACCCCGGGACGGCTGCGCCCCGGCCAGCGGGTGATGCACCCGGGGCCGATGAACCGCGGGGTGGAGATCGACGCGGCCGTCGCCGACTCGCCCGACTCCCTGGTCGAGCGCCAGGTCCGGAGCGGCCTCGTCGTCCGCATGGCCGTGCTTTACGACCTGCTCACCCTGGGGCCCGTCGAGGTCAAGGTCGCCGAGATCGAGGAGGTGGCATAGTGCCTATTCAGGTAATCCAGCCCAGATTCTGCGTCGCGAGCACCAAGCCAGAGGCCGCGCTCGCACGCGGCCAAGGCCGGTGGCCTCGGCAAGGGCGAGGGTGGGTTCTGGCGCAGCGTGATCGCGGGGCAGAAGCGGGCTCGTATTGCCTGGAGGGGCAGTGATGCCGGTCCTCTTCGGTAGGAACGGGCGGCAGGACTCGACGGTCTTCGAGAACGTCCGTGTCGTCGACCCGACGCAGGGGATCGACGAGTCGCTGACGGTGCGGGTCGAGGGAGGCGTCGTCGCCGCGATCGAGCCGGCCGCCGCTCCGGCGAACGGGAAGGTGGTTGCGCCGGCGTTCGTCGATCCGCACGTCCATTTGCGCACGCCCGGCCGCGAGGACGAGGAGGACCTCGTCTCGGGGACGCGCGCAGCAGCCGCCGGCGGCTACTGCGCCGTACTCGCCATGCCCAACACGGAGCCGGTCGTCGACTCGGCCTCCGTCCTCGGCTCGCTCGCGAAACAGGCCGAGCGCGAGGCAGAGGTCCCGGTCGGCTTCCTGGCCGCCATCACGAAGTCGCAGGAGGGAAGCGAGCTGACCGAGATGGTCGAGCTCGCCGAGCTCGGCGCCGCCGGCTTCACGGACGACGGGCGCCCGGTAATCGCGCCGGGGCTCCTCCGTCGTGCCCTCCAGTACAGCGCCGCCGCCGGTCGGCCGGTCGCCGTCCATTGCGAAGAGCCGACCCTCTCGCGCGGAGGGCACATGCATGAGGGCATCGTGTCCGCCGAGCTCGGGTTCGGCGGCTATCCCTCGGTGGCCGAGAGCGTGATGGTCGCTCGCGACCTCGCGCTCGCCGGCTACGAGGCTCGGCCGCTCCATCTCCTCCATCTCTCGGCTTGGGAGTCGGTGGAGGAAGTGCGGCGTGCGCGCGCGCTGGGGGTGCAGGCGACCGCCGAGGTCACCCCGCACCACCTCTGCCTCACCGATGACGCGGTGCGCTCGCTCGACCCGAACGTCAAGATGAACCCGCCCCTCCGGGGGGACGACGACCGGGCCGCGCTGATCGACGCCCTCCTCGACGGCACGATCGAGGCGATCGCCACCGACCACGCCCCGCACGCGCAGGAGGAGAAGGAGGTGCCGTTCGAGGAGGCGCCGTTCGGCGTCACCGGCCTCGAGACCGCCTTCTCTGCGCTCTACACCCAGCTGGTCGAGCCGGGGGTCGTCCCGCTTCCGACCCTGCTCGAGCGGATGAGCGCGGGGCCCGCTCGGATCTATGGCCTCGAGGCGCCGACGATCGCGGTGGGCGCGTCGGCGAACTTCGTCGTCCTCGACCTCGAGGCTGTCTGGCACGTGGACGAGGGCTCCTTCAGGTCGAAGTCGGCGAACTCCTGGCTCCTCGGCTCGAAGCTCAAGAGTCGGGTCGTCCAGACGTTCGCCGCAGGAAGGCTGGTCTACTCATGAGCGGCTTCCTCGTTCTCGAGGACGGGTCGGTCTTCCGCGGACGGTCGGTCGGTGCGCTCGGCGTCGCCCACGGAGAGGCGGTCTTCACGACGGCGATGACCGGCTACCAGGAAGTCGTCACGGATCCGAGCTTCTCCGAGCAGATCGTCGCATTCACCGCGCCGATGATCGGCAACTACGGCGTCTCGCTGCAACGGTCGGAGTCGGCGCGCCCGCATGCGAGTGCCGTGCTGATGCGGCAGGCGACCGGGGGTGATTGGACGCGCTGGCTCCACGGGCAGGAAATCGTCGCGCTCGAGGAGATCGACACGCGGGCGCTCGTCGTCAGGCTGCGAGAGCAAGGGGCCATGCGCGCCGCAGCCGTGGCGGGGGCGGCCTCCGTCGAGCAGGTGCTCGCCGACGTCCGCGCCCAGGCGCCGATGGCCGGCCGCGCGCTCGTCGCCGGCGTCTCCACACGGGAGCCGTACCGGGTCGGACGCGGCGCGATCTCGGTCGCCGTGCTCGACTACGGCTGCAAGCGGTCGATCGTCGACCGGCTGGCGCACGCGGGCGCCGAGGTGACGGTGTGGCCGCACGCGACCGATGCGGACACGATCCTGGCCTCGCGGCCGAACGGCGTGGTCCTCTGCAACGGCCCGGGCGACCCGGCGGCCCTCGCGGACGAGGTAGCGGTCGTCTGCGAGCTGGTCGGCCGCGTCCCGATCCTCGGAATCTGCCTCGGCCACCAGCTGCTCGCCCGGGCGGCCGGCTTCGAGACGTTCAAGCTTCCGTTCGGGCATCGTGGGGCGAACCACCCCGTGCTCGAGCTGGCGGCGAGCCGCGTCCTTGTCACGAGCCAGAACCACGGCTTCGCGGTTCGGGGGGACGGGCCCGCCGTCACCCACGTTTCGCTCTACGACGGGACGGTCGAAGGGATTGGGTTGCCGGACGAGCGGGCTCGCTCGCTCCAATTCCATCCCGAGGCCGGGCCCGGGCCGCACGATGCGTGGCCCGAGATCGAGGGCTGGGTGCAGGAGATCGGGTTTGCCGCGGCGGCTTGAGAGCAGCGGCGAGCCCGGCTCCATCTGCGTGATCGGCGCCGGGCCGATCGTGATCGGGCAGGCATGCGAGTTCGACTACTCGGGCAGCCAGGCGCTCAAGGTGCTCCGGGAGGAGGGCTTCTGGACGATCGTCGTCAACTCGAACCCGGCGACGATCATGACCGACCCGGGCTTCGCCGACCGCACGTACCTCGAGCCGCTGGACGCCGAGGGGCTCACCGGCGTGCTCGAACGGGAGCGGCCCGACGCCCTGCTGCCTACGCTGGGTGGTCAGACCGCCCTCAACCTCGCGCGCCGCCTCGCCGGAGAGGGCGTGCTCGACGAGCTCGGCATCGAGCTGGTCGGGGCGAGCTACGGCGCCATCCGCCGCGCCGAGGACCGCGGGCTCTTCCGCGAGACGATGGAAGGTGTCGGCCTGCGGGTGCCCGAGTCGGTCGTCGTCACCGCGCCCGAGGAGCTGCCCGAAGCGCTCTCGTTCCCGCTGATCCTGCGACCGGCGTTCACCCTCGGGGGCCACGGCGGCGGTATCGCGCGCACGCCGGAGGAGCTCGAGTGGAAGCTCGAGCGCGCCCTCGCCGAGAGCCCCGTCGGCCAGGTCCTCGTCGAGGAGTCTCTGGTCGGCTGGGACGAGTTCGAGCTCGAGGTGATGCGGGACGCCAAGGACAACGTCGTCATCGTCTGCTCGATCGAGAACCTCGACCCGATGGGCGTGCACACCGGCGACTCCGTCACCGTCGCGCCGCAGATGACGCTCTCCGACGAGGCCTTCCAGGAGCTCCGCGACGCGGCAGCGCAGGTGATCCGGGCAGTCGGAGTCGAAACCGGCGGCTCCAACATCCAGTTCGCGCGCGAGCGCGAGACCGGGGAGCTGCGCGTGATCGAGATGAACCCGCGGGTTTCCCGCTCCTCGGCGCTCGCGAGCAAGGCCACCGGGTACCCGATCGCCAAAGTGGCGGCGAAGCTGGCGGTCGGCTACACGCTCGACGAGATCCCGAACGACCTCACACAGACGACGCCTGCGAGCTTCGAGCCGACGCTCGACTACGTCGTCGTCAAGTTCCCACGGTTCGCCTTCGAGAAGTTCCCGGGAGCCGACGAGGAGCTGGGGACGCAGATGAAGTCGGTGGGTGAGGCGATGGGCATCGGGCGCACGTTCACCGAGGCTTTCCTGAAAGCGATGCGCTCGCGGGAGCTCGAACCCGGAGCGAAGACGCCGTGGGCGACGCTCGACGACCTCCCCGCGGGCGTGCATCCCTGGTTCCGGGAGCAGCTCGAGAGCGCCGGCCGGGCGCTCTCGGCCGCGCGCAGGAGCTCGGATCTCGTCGAGGCCGACTGGCTCCGCCTCAAGCGGCTCGGCTGGTCGGACGCCGAGCTGGCCGCCGCCTGGGGCGAGAGCGAGGAGGAGGTCCGCCGCGCGCGCCGGTCCTGGGGAGTTCGACCGTCGTATCGGCGGGTCGACTCGTGCGCCGCCGAGGTGGCGGCGAGCTCCAACTACCTCTACTCGACCTGGGGGGAGGAGGACGAGTCGCCGCCGGACGGCGGCAGCCGGCGCGTCGTCATCCTCGGTTCCGGCCCGAACCGGATCGGCCAGGGGATCGAGTTCGACTACTGCTGCGTCCACGCCGTGCGCACGTTCCGCGCGCTCGGCTACGAGACCGTCATGGTCAATTGCAATCCCGAGACGGTCTCGACCGACTACGACACGTCCGACCGCCTCTACTTCGAGCCGCTCCGGGTCGAGGAGGTGCTCGAGGTCTGCGCCCGCGAGTGTCCGGACGGCGTCGTCATCCAGTTCGGCGGGCAAACGCCGCTCAAGCTCGCCCGCGCGCTCGATCAGGAGGGCCTCAGGATCCTGGGGACGCCGTACGAGGCGGTCGATCTCGCCGAGGACAGGCAGCGCTTCGGAGAGCTCTGCGAGCGGCTCGGGATCGACGTTCCCCCGTGGCGCACCGCCGCCGATCCCACCGCTGCGGTGGACGCCGCCGAGGAGGTCGGCTACCCGGTGCTCGTGCGGCCTTCGTATGTGCTCGGCGGCCTGCACATGCGCGTCTGCTACGGCCCGGAGGACGTGGCCGCCGCAGCGGGCGAAGCCGGTCGGGTCCTCGTCGACCGCTTCCTCGAGGGTGCCGTCGAGCTCGACGTCGACGCGCTCTGCGACGGCGAGGAGACTTGGGTCGCCGCGCTCATGGAGCACGTCGAGGAGGCAGGCGTCCACTCGGGGGACTCCTCCTGCGTGCTGCCCCCGGTCGGCCTTCCCGCGGAGATCCTCGACCGGTGCACCGACACCGTGAAGCGGCTTGCGCCCGCCCTCGGCGTCGTCGGGCTCATCAACGTGCAGCTCGCGGTGCAGGACGGCCGGCTCTACGTCCTCGAGGCCAACCCGCGGGCCTCCCGCACCGTTCCCTTCGTCTCGAAGGCTCTGGGGGTAAACCTGGTCGCCGCCGCGTGCCGGCTGGCTGCGGGTGCCCCTCTCGCCCAGGTGAAAGCGGCCGGCCGCGAGCCCGGGCACGTCTCGGTGAAGGCATCGGTCTTCCCCTTCGCGCGCTTTCCCGGAGCGGACGCGGTGCTCGGGCCCGAGATGCGCTCCACCGGCGAGGTCATGGCCAGCGCAGCCGACTTCCCGACCGCCTTCGCCAAGGCGGAGCGGGCCGCCGGGCGCCCGCTCCCAAGCTCGGGCACAGCCTTCCTCTCCGTGCGGGCCGGCGACAAGCCTGCCGCCGTCCTCCTCGGGCGGCGCCTGGCTGCGCTCGGGTTCGCGCTCTGCGCCACCGGCGGAACGGCATCGGCGCTGGCGGCCGCCGGGCTGGCCGTGACCCGGGTCCGTAAGGTCTCGGAGCCCGGCGAGGGGCCGACGGTGGTCGATCTCGTGCGGCGCCGCAAGGTCGAGCTCGTCGTCAACACGCCCGACGGCCGCGGCGCGCGCTCGGACGGCTACCTCATTCGCGAGGCGGCTCTCCTCGCGCGGGTGCCCTGCGTCACCACCGTCTCCGGCGCCGCCGCCGCGGTCGAGGCAATCGCCCGCGCGACGCGCGGCGACACCGTCTCGCTCCAGGAACGTGTCGCTCAGTCTGCGTAATGTCGCGGTCGTCGGCGTCGAGGCGGTGGGGCCGTACGGGCTCGTCCGCCTCCGGCGCGAGGGGCTCGAGCCGGGTGTCCCCGGGCAGTTCTTCATGCTCCGCCCGGCTGGTTTGTTGCTTCCGCGACCGATGAGCCTCTGCCTCGCGCCTCCCGGCGAGCTCGGGTTCCTCGTCGACCCGATCGGGCCGGGGACGCGGGCCCTGGCCGAGCTCGAGCCGGGGGAGGGAGTGGACGTGCTCGGCCCTCTCGGCAACGGCTTCGATCTCGCCGTCGCGCGTCCGCTGCTCGTCGGCGGCGGCATCGGCATCGCCCCGCTGCCCTACCTTTCGGAGCGGCTGGGCGGGCCGCCCGCCCTGCTCGGCTTCCGGTCGGCGTGGCACGCGGAAGCCGCCGCGCTCGTTCCGAACGGGGAGATCGTGCTCGAGCCGACCTACGTGACGGAGCGCCTGGATCCGGGCTTCGACGTCCTCGCCTGCGGCCCGGAGCCGATGCTCGAGGCGGTCCGTGGTCTGGCCCCGGGCGCGCAGCTGGCCTGGGAGGCGCCGATGGCGTGCGGCTACGGGGCCTGCTACGGCTGCGCGGTCGAGCTCGACGGCCGGCTCGCGCGCCTCTGCGTCGAAGGGCCTGTCCTCGGCGGCCAGGGACGGGGCCTGTCCCCGATCGTGTCCGGGAAGGCCGCAGCCGCATGATCCTGAACGCCTCCGGGTGCCTGGACGCGCTGACCGCGCCCGACGTGGCCCGGTCGCTCGACGGCTTCGTGACGAAGACGGTGACGCCGCTGCCTCGTGAAGGGAATCGGCCGGTGCGGATCGCGGAGACGGACGTCGGCATGCTGAACTCGATCGGCCTGGCCAACCCCGGGATCGACCGCTTCCTGGACGAGGTGCTGGGACGCCTCCTGGAGATCGGGCCGCCTGTCTGGGTCTCCGTGGGCGGCTTTGCCGCGGAGGAGTACGCCGACCTCTGCGCGCGGCTGGACGGGACGGAGGCGGCCGTGCTCGAGCTGAACCTCTCGTGCCCGAACGTCGCCGCGCCAGAGGACGAGGCGACCGCCATCGTCAGCGCGGCACGGGCGGTCACCGGCAAGCCGCTGTACGCGAAGCTCGCCCCCGGCCTTCCCGACCTGCCGGCGGTCGCCTCGGCCGCCGCCGCGGCAGGGGCCGACGGGCTCTCGCTCGTGAACACGATCCGCGGCCTCGCCCTCGACCCGGAGACGCTTCGGCCTCGGCTCGGCACGGGCTCCGGCGGGCTCTCGGGACCGGCGCTCCGGCCCGTCGCGCTCGCGGCCGTGCACGTCGCCTACCGCGCCACGGGCCTCCCGATCGTGGGCATGGGAGGAGTGGAAAACGGTGCGCACGCCCTCGAGCTGATCGCAGCGGGCGCCTCCGCCGTCGCGCTCGGCACTGTGCTCTTTTCCGACCCCGGCGCGCCGGCGAGAGTTCGCGAAGAGCTCCTGGTCGAAGCCGCCAGGCATGACTTCGAGAGTCCGTCCGCCGCTCGAGGCGCCGCCGACGGCGCTGTTGCCAGAACTGCCGACGCCGGTTCCGCCGAGGCAGGACGGGTCGGCTTGAAGCTCTGAGGGGCGCTGTTAGAATGCCGCGCCATGCAAGGCACCAAGACGCAGGTCCAGGCACCTCTGCGATCCCTGGATCAGCGGATGGAAGCTCTCCGTCGGGCGAACGAGATCCGAGTCAAGCGGGCCAAGCTCAAGAAGGATCTCAAGGCGGGCTCCGTCCAGATCGAGTCCATTCTGCGGAACCCGCCGGCGTATGTGGAGACAGCAAAGGTCTTCGACATCCTCATGGCCGTCCCGAAGTTCGGGCGCGTCAAGGCCGCCCGCTTCCTGAACCAGTGCCGGATCAGCCAGTCGAAGACCGTGGGTGGTCTCTCCGACCGCCAGCGCGCCGAGCTGGTCGCACTGCTCCGCCGCTGACGTGCGGCCACGGCTCTTCGTCGTCACCGGGCCCTCCGGCGCCGGCAAGGGCACGCTGATCCAGAAGCTCGTCGCTTCCCGCCCCGACCTCGCGGCGGCCGTCTCCGCCACGACCAGGCCGTTGCGGCCCGGGGAGGAGGACGGCCGCGAGTACCACTTCCTCTCGGCCGAGGAGTTCCAGCGCCGGGTCGACGCCGGCGCCTTCCTCGAGCACGTCGACTACGTCTCGGGTCACCGGTACGGAACCCTGCGGGCGGAGGTCGACCGTATCCTCGCTACCGGGCGCAGCGTCGTGCTCGAGCTCGAGACCCACGGCGCCAAGGAGGTCCAGGCCTCGCTGCCCGACGCCGTCACGATCTTCGTCGAGCCGCCGACGTTCGCCGAGCTCGAGCGGCGGCTCCGCGAACGAGCCACGGAGAGCGCCGGCGAGATCGGGGAGCGCCTGGAGCTGGCGCGCCGCCAGGCGCAGGAGGCCGGCGACTTCGACCACGTGGTGACGAACGACGACCTCGAGCGTGCGGTGGCCGAGCTCGGGGCCATCATCGACAAGGCACTCTGGTCGCCGAGCGCTGCAGGTAAGCTTCGGGCGCGATGATGCATCCACGAATCGACGACCTGCTCGCCAGCGCCGACGGCTCGCGCTACGCGCTCGTGATCGCAGCTGCCAAGCGGGCGAGGCAGATCAACAACTATCACCACCAGCTCGGCGAGGGAACGTTCGACGACTTCGCGCCGCCGCTCGTCGAGTCCAGGTCGAAGAACTACCTGACAATGGCCCTCGAGGAAGTCGCCGAGGGCAAGATCACCGTCTCGCACGCGTAGCTTCGCTGCGAGGCCCACGGTGGCTCGGGTTCTCGTAGGGGTGACCGGCGGGATCGCCGCGTACAAGGCGTGCGAGCTCGTCCGCCTGCTCGTCAAGGACGGCAACGACGTGACCCCGGTGCTGACCGCGGACGCCGAGCGCTTCGTCTCCGCGCACACGTTCGAGGCGCTCGCACGGAAGGAGGCTGCCCGCGACCTCTACCCGCACCTCGTCGACGCGGACCTGCTTGTGATCGCGCCCCTCTCGGCGAACACGCTTGCCAAGCTGGCGCACGGACTCGCCGACAACGTCCTCACCCAGGCGGCGCTCGCCGTGCGCGGTCCCGTACTCGTGGCTCCCGCAACGAACGCGCGGATGTGGGAACATCCAGCGACACAGGCGAACCTGCGGCTTTTGGTAGATCGAGGCGTTCACGTGATCGGCCCGGAAGAAGGCGAGCTGGCCGAGGGCGAGCACGGTCCCGGCCGGATGTCCGAGCCGGAGGAGATCTATGCGCGCTGTCTCGAGCTCCTGGGTACGGACGGGCCGCTGCGGGGCAAGCGCGTCCTCGTCAGCGCCGGCGGGACGAGGGAGCCGCTCGACTCGGTTCGCTTCGTGGGCAACCGCTCGTCGGGGAAGATGGGGGTGGCGGTCGCGCGGGAAGCGCGGCGCCGCGGCGGAGACGTCACGCTCGTCGCCTCGAACCTCGCCGTCCAGCCCCCCGAGGGTGTCGCGGTCGTTGACGCGCCCTCGGCGGCAGATCTCGCCCGCGAGGTGCTGGCGCGGGACGATGCCGACGTCGTGGTGATGGCGGCGGCCGTCGCGGACTACCGCCCGGCCGAGGCCGCGGACGGCAAGCGTCCGAAGGGCTCCGAGACGTGGACGATCGACCTGGAGCCGACCGAGGACGTCCTCGCGGAGCTCGGGCGTCGGCGGCGTAACGGCCAGATCCTGGTGGGCTTTGCGGCTGACGAGGGCGAGGCGGGGCTCGTGCGGGCACGCACGAAGTTGACGAACAAACGAGGGAACCTGTTCGTCTACAACGACGTATCTCGTTCTGACATCGGATTCGAGTCGGACTGGAACGAGCTCGTGCTCATCACCGAGTCGGGCGAGCGTATGGTGAGCAGGCGAAGCAAGGACGATTGTGCTGTGGCTATCCTCGACGAGGTCGAGGCTCTCCTGAGAGGGGCGTAAATGGACGAGCAAGCGGTGGAAGCGAAACAGGGAGTCGAAGCATCGGCGGGGGCGGCGCTCGCCGAGCGGATCGGAGCGAACCTCAGACGCGTCATCCACGCCCCGGACGAGACGCTCGATTTCGCCGTCCTCTGCCTGCTCGCGGAGGGGCATCTGATCATCGAGGACTTTCCGGGCGTCGGGAAGACAACGCTCGCAAAGTCGCTCGCCCGCTCGGTCGACTGCTCGTTCTCACGGCTCCAGTTCACGCCCGACCTGCTTCCCTCGGACGTCACCGGGGTGAACGTCTACAACCAGCGCTCCAACGAGTTCGAGTTCCGGCCTGGGCCCGTCTTCGCCAACATCCTGCTCGTCGACGAGATCAACCGCTCGTCGCCGAAGACCCAGGCCGCCCTGCTCGAGTGCATGCAGGAGCGGCAGGTGACGGTCGACGGGGTCTCCTACCAGCTCGCGCCGCCCTTCATGGTCATGGCGACCCAGAACCCGATCGAGTACGAGGGCACGTATCCGCTTCCCGAAGCCGAGCTCGACCGCTTCACCATGCGAATCGCAATCGGCTACCCGCCGCTCGCGGACGAGGCGCGGATGCTCTCCGAGAACGCCGCCGAGACGCCGCTCGACGCCCTCGAGTCGGTGGCCACCGCGCAGGAGGTGCTGGCGGCGATCGGGAGCGCCAAGAACGTCTACGTGGAGGACAGCCTCAACCGGTACGTCGTCGCGGTGCTCCGACACACGCGCTCGGACGCCCGCCTCTTCCTGGGTGCAAGCCCCCGGGCCGGCCTGGCGATCCTCAGGGTCGCAAAGGCGCGGGCCCTCGTCCGCGGCCGCGACTTCGTCGAGCCCGACGACATCAAGTCCGTCGCCCCGACCGTGCTCGCGCACCGTCTGATCCTGGCACCGGAGGCCCGCGCAAGCGGCCTGGACGCGGAGGAGCTCGTCCGGGACGTCATCGAGCACACGCCGGTCCCGGTCTGAGGTTCGGATGTTGACGGATCGCGGTCGCTGGGTCCTCGCCCTCGGCGGCGGGATCTACCTGGCCGCATGGGCGCTCGGCTCGAAGATGCTCTACCCCGTGGCGGTCGGCCTCGTCCTCGCCGTGCTCGCCGCCGCCCTCTGGGTGCGCCTGCTCGAGCGGCCGATGGCGCTTCGCCGTACCTTCGGCCGCGGCGAGCGGCTCGCCGGGGACGATGTCCCCGTCCAGCTCGAGCTGGACGCCGAGGGCTTCGTCCCGTCGGGGACGCTCGTCCTGCGCGAGAAGGTGGCCCGGCTCGGCGAGTGGGAGACGCCGCTCGTCCGGCGCCAAGGACGCCTGCGCGGCCGCTACTTGCTTAGACAGGTCCCGCGGGGCCGCTATCCCGTCGAGGAAACGGAGGTCGTGATCGAGGACCCGTTCGGCCTCGAGCGGGCGACGGTCGAGCTCCAGGCCACGGCCTCGATTCTCGTCTACCCGCGGCTCGTCGACGTGGAGAGGCTCTTCTCGGAGTCAGGTGCGCGCACCCCGGAGGGCCGCCGGCTCCTGATGCGGCGGCCCACCGGCTTCGACCTCCACAGCGTGCGGGACTACCAGCAGGGCGAGTCGCTGCGCCGCGTCCACTGGCCCACGACCGCCAAGCGGGGTCAACTGATGGTGAAGGAGCTCGAGGATTCGCCGCGCGACGAGACGGCCGTGCTCCTCGACGCCGACGCGAGCACGGTCGTCGGCCTCGCGCCCGACTCGAGCTTCGAGCTCGGCGTCCGCGCGGCCGGGTCGATCCTCAAGGCGCACGCGAGCCGTGGGCGCCGGGCCGCGCTGATCGTCAACTGCCTGCGGCCGACCTACCAGCGCGTCCACTCCTTCGACGGCGACTGGCAGCGCGCGCTCGAGATCCTCGCGGCCGTCGAGCCGGACGGGCACGCGCCCGTGGCGAACGTGCTCGCCGACGAGGCAGGGCCGGCGGCGCGCGCCGTCGAGCTCACGGTCGTCACGTCGTCGCTCTCCCCGCGCCTCGTGGACCGCCTTGCTCACCGCGCGCTCGGCAACCATGCGGCGAGCCTCGTGTACGTCGACGCCTCGAGCTTCGTTGCGGAGGATGCCGCCCGCCCCCTGCAGGCCGGCGAGGCGGCCCAGATCCTCAGGCTCCAGCGCGCGGGGGTTCCCGTGCTCGTCCTGCGCCGCGGCGACGACCTCGCCGCGCGCTTGATCGCCGGGGAGCTGAGGGCCGTTGGCTAGGCGCTGGCTCCTCGTGGCGCTCGTCGCCGCGGTCGTCACGCTCTCGTGGTCGCGGCTCGCGACACAGGCGCCCCCCGCGGAGGACTGGCTGGCGATGGTTCTGCTCGCCCTCCCGGCAGTGGGCGCGGTCGCGCTCGGGCGCTCTCGTCTCGTCGTCGGGCTCGTCCTTGCGGGGTCGACCGTCGTCGCCGCCGGCATCGCCGCGAACGTCTCTCTCTCGGACGCACGACCGCGCGATCCCTCCCGGGACTTTTTCGGCCCCGTCCTGGACAGCATCCGGCGCGGCTTCCTCGACTTCTACGAGACCCAGCTTCCCTTCGACCGCCTCGACTTCCCGGCGATGCACACCGTTGTCCTGCTCGCGATCTTCGGCTTCACGGCCGTCGTCTCCATGCTCGTGATGGCGCGCAGGCCGGTGGGAGCGGCCCTCGGACTCGTGGTCGCGGTGGCCTGGCCCGCGACGCTGACGCCGGGCGACCGGGCCCTGCGGGACGGCGTGCTCGCGCTGATCGGCGTCCTCGCGATCCTCTTCCTCCTTCGGCGCGAGGAGTCGCCCAGAGGCCTCGTCCAGGCTGCCGGGGTCGGCGCGCTCCTCGTGACGGTCGCAGCCGTCGCCTCGACCACCGACGCGGTCGCCAAGCCGGCGTTCCTCTCCTGGGAGACCTGGGATCCCTACGACCGGCCGACCGAGCTCGTCTCGGTCGGATACGTGTGGACCGCCAACTACGACGGGATCCAGTTCCCCGAGACGCCGACCACGGTCATGCGCGTGAAGGTGCCGGGGGTGAAACGGGCGCTCTACTGGCGGGCGACGACGCTCGACGACTACACCGGCCTCGTCTGGGACGAGGACGCCCAGCTCGGCGAGGCATCCGAGCGAGAGCAGATCGACGCCTCGAGCCCGCTTCTGCCGGAGGCCGCCCGCGACGAGGAGAACTGGGTCCGCCAGGAGTTCACGATCGAGGCGCTGCGGGACACCCGGCTCCTCGCCTCCGCGCAGCCCGTCCGCTGGGAGCCCGGGACGGAGGCGCCCGTGGCCGACGCCGCAGGGGACGTCGTCGTCGTGCCGGACGGCATCCGTCGCGACCAGCGCTACACCGTTTGGAGCTACGTCCCTCAGCCGAATCCGAGCGAGCTCACCCAGTTCCAGGGCGGGTATCCGGCGGCGGCGGAGCGCTACCTCCAAGTCGTCTACGAGCCCGTACCGGAGTGGGGGACCGAAGGCCGGGACGCGCTCATGGACGCCTACTTCAGCCGCGCCAACGAATTCGAGGTGACCGCGCTCGAGTCCGTCTACCAGGCTGCGCAAGGCGTGACGAGCCGGGCTCAGTCGCCCTACGAAGCCGCAGCATTTCTCGAGACGTGGTTCCGGGATGCCGGCGGCTTCGTCTACGACGAGCAGCCGCCAGCGCCGATCGGCGGGACGCCCGCGCTCGTCGACTTCGTCAACGACACGAAGCGCGGCTACTGCCAGCACTACGCGGGCGCGATGGCGCTCATGCTCCGCCTGCTCGGCATCCCGGCGCGGGTCGCCGTCGGCTTCACGAGCGGCGAGTACTCGGCCGACGACAAGGAGTGGGTCGTCAAGGACACGAACGCGCACGCGTGGGTCGAGGTCTGGTTTCCGGGCTACGGCTGGATGCCGTTCGACCCGACCCCGGGGCGCGGCCAGCTCGACGCCACCTACGCGGTGACCTCACAGGCCTACAACGCCGGCGACGCGGCGGACATAACCGGCTTCGTCCAGGCGCTGGAGACGATCTCGCCGGGACGGGCGGCGCAGCTTCAGGCGCTCGCGAACAGGCCGGGCCTCGCCGAGGGCACGCCTCTCGGCAGCGGATCCGGCACGTTCACCGTCGTTCGCGACCGGGGGCTGAGCCTCTTCGCTCTGCTCGCGATCGTCATCGGCTGCGGCATCGCGGCCGTCCTGGTCCTGAAGGCGATCCGGCGGAGCGCGAGGTTCGCATCGCGCGACCCGCGCGAGCTCGCGTCGGCCTGTCGGCGCGACATCGTCGGGTTCCTCGCCGACCAGGGCGTCGACCTGCCCCGGAGCGCCACGATGCCGGAGATCGGCTCCATGCTCGAGCGTTTCTACTCGATCGACGCGGGCTCGTTCGTCCGCGATGTGACGATGGCGCGTTTCGGGCCGCCCCAGCAGGCGGGAGCCTCGGTTCGCCGGGCACGGCGCGATCTCAGAGAGGTGCGGCGAGGGCTTCGGCATCGGATCGGAGTCGGAAGCCGAGTGCGCGGCGCCGTCAGCCTCCGGTCGCTCTCGGTCTAGCCACTCGGCACGCGGAGGCGGTTCCCGTAAGGTGAGTCGAGCGTATGAGCGTCGCTCGCCCACAGCTTGCTCACGTGAGGGAAACCATGTTTCCCCCACGTGCCCCTTCTTTGAGACAGTGAAGGAAACTCCCC
>Ga0081538_10002182_pt1 | contig 19423 bp, 19 predicted proteins | sample TabmetS5T2R1_FD_71022 | JGI IMG/M metagenome (GOLD analysis project Ga0081538, IMG submission 71022) | Tabebuia heterophylla rhizosphere microbial communities from the University of Puerto Rico - S5T2R1 | ecosystem: Host-associated > Plants > Roots > Rhizosphere ... | reverse complement strand
GGTGAACCGGATCGAGCGGGCGCTACGGGCCGCCGACCGGTTCCAGCAGCGGCACGTCCTGCTCGCCTTCCCGATCGGCGTGGTCAAGAAGTTCGGCGACGACCAGGCCGGCAAGCACGCCGCGCTGCTGGCCTACTACGGGTTCCTGTCGCTGTTCCCGCTGCTGCTGGTGTTCGTCACCCTGCTCGGCTACGCCCTCGCCAATGATCCAGAGCTGCAGGAGCGGGTCATCGACACCCTGGTCGCCCAGTTCCCCGTCTTCGGGACCCAGATCGAGGACAGCGTCACCACCATCCAGGGCTCCGGCATCGGGCTGGTCGTCGGCATCGTCGGCACCCTGTGGGGTGGCCTGGGCATCACCCAGAGCGCCCAGGACGCCATGAACGCGGTCTGGAACATCCCCCGCAAGGACCGCCCCAACTACTGGTTCCGGCTGGCCCGCGGGCTCGGCTCCCTGCTGCTGCTGGTCGTGTTCGTCTTCGCCGCCACCGCGCTGGCCCAGCTCGGCAGGATCGGCTCCGGGACCGCCGGCCGCGTGCTGCCGTTCGCCGGCTCGCTGCTGCTCAACCTGCTGCTGCTGACCGTGCTGTTCCAGGTCCTGACGGGGAGGTGGGTGCCGTGGCGGCGGCTGCTGCCCGGGGCGGTCTGCGGGGCGGTCGGCTGGAGCGCGCTGCAGACGCTGGGCGTGTTCATCGTGGAGCGGCAGCTCGAGCGGGCCAACCTGATCTACGGCGTGTTCGCCGTGGTGATCGTGCTGCTTGGGTGGCTGTACCTGAGCGCCCAGCTGCTGCTGTACGCCGCCGAGATCAACGTGGTGCTGGCGCGGCGGCTGTGGCCGCGGAGCCTGCTGCAGCCGCCGCTGACCGGGCCGGACCGGCGGGTGCTGACCGCGCTGGCCGAGACCGAGGAGCGCCGGCCGGAGCAGACCGTCGAGGTCCGCTTCGCTCCCGAGCCGGACGGGGACGAGGATCCGCGACCCCCGGCCGAACGGTGACGTCGGTTACGGGTGGGTGGTGGAGATCTCGGGGGCGCGTTCGGCCGGTCGGGCGAGGAACTCGATGATCGCCAGGGCGACCAGCAGCGCCAGCGTCAGGCCGATGACCACCTTGCCGGTGGGCCGGCTCCAGAACACCAGCGCCAGCGCGGCTACGGCGACCGCGCCGATGCGCAGAGCCCGCTTGTGAGCGCCCACCCAGGTCCCGACCGGGCCGGTGCGCAGCCCGGCGTGCTCGGCGCTGCCCTGCAGCCAGCCGATGGCCCCTGCCAGGCTCTGGCGGGTCCGGACGGCGGTTGTCGACTGGCCGGTCAGGAACGCTCCGGCGGCCACCACCAGCGCCAGCACCAGCACGGTGCGCAGCCCGGCGCGCAGGAACCGCACGATGGTGTCATACAGCACCGCGGCGGCGTCGTGCGGCAGCACCTGGGCGGGGATCGCATCCAGGTAGATCGACCGGAAGATCGCCAGCCCCAGCGCCAGCAGCAGCATGCCGATCGCCACGCCCAAGCCGGCGCCGACCAGCGCGCGGCGGTGGTCCTTGGCGACATAGACGCCGATTGCCAGCAGGATCAGGGCGATCACCGGCAGCCACACCCCCAGGGTGTTGAGCACGTTGAAGGCGCTGCGCGCCCGGGTGATGTCCTCGGACTGAAACAGCACGAAGGAGACGTCCACCGGCGGGATGCGCGCGGCCAGGCTGAACCCCTGGGCGACGAGCTGCTGCTTGACGGTCTGGATGAACGCCGCCAGGTTCACGCTGACGGTGTCGTTCTCGACCGTCACCGCCCCGCCGCCCTCGCCGGTGAGGGCCTTGACCAGCTCGTCGTGGGCCAGCCGGTTGGCCTGGACCCAGGCGTCGGCGAACGTCTGGCTCTGCACGATCCTGGCGACCTGAGTGCGGGTGAAGCTCTCCACGCCGTTGGCGACCGGCCCGGCGAGCGCCCGCAACTGGTCGGCGACCTGCGGCGACAGCCCCGCGCGGCTGGCCAGCGCGTCCACCGCCTGGGTGGTGAGGCCCCGGACGTCGATGTAGGTGAACACCTGGGCGGTGATCTGGTCGGTGATGGCCCTCTGGATGGCGGGATCCTCCGCCAGGGGCGCGACCGTGGCGACGTAGCGGTCGGTGTTGGTGACCTGGTTGCGGGCCCACACCGCCACCCCCGCCAGCGGTGCCAGCACACAGCCCAGCACGATCAGCAGCGTGGCCACGACCGTGCGCCACCGCTGCCGCCCCGTCACGGGCACCCGGTCCCCACCCGCTCGCCGCGACTCCAGCTCGGAGCGCAGGCTGGCGACCTCCGCGCGCAGCCGCTCCAGCTCCGCCTGCTCCTCGTTGGCCATCTGCCTCACCGTCCCTCGCGCTCGCCTCGCAACCACCACGCCGCGTCTGCCGACGCCGGCTACTGGCGGGCGAGGGCGATGCGGATCTCTGCTTCGTGGTCGACGACATGCTCGCCGGAGACGTCGTAGACGACGCGGCGGAGGGTCCCGGTGAACGGGAACGGCGGGCGGTACTCGTCGGTGACCGGGGCGCCGGCGTCCTGGCCCACCGAGACGCCGGCGGCCAGGCCCAGCGACAGCGGGATCGTCACCGGGAGCTCGCCCTGACCGGCGGGCTCGCCGTCGATGAACAGCTTCAGGATGCCGGGCGCTCCCTTGCCCTTGAGCGGCTCCGGCTGCGCGGTGGGTTCGAACTCGAAGCTCAGGATGTGCCGGCCGGTCGGGACCTCGGTGTCGGAGACGACCTGGAAGCGCTGCTGGGCGACGTAGTTGTAGGTGTAGCGCAGCCGGTTGCCCTGCACGAAGAAGGTGAACCCGCCGTCGACGCCGCCCTGGGAGACCAGCACGCCCTCGGCGCCGCCGTCGGGGATCTCGACCCCGGCGTGGACGCTGTGCGGCCGGTTGAGCACCCGGGGCGCCGCGTTCTGGGCGACCTCCTGGGTCCCCGGGTAGTAGGTGTAGCGGGTCCGGTCCGCCGCGATCACCGGGCGCTCCTCGGCGAAGCGTTGCTGGCCGCGGCCGTCGACCGGCAGCACGTTGTAGCGGCCGGCCTCCACGTACCACTGGCCGATCAGCTCGATCAGCCGCGGCCGCTGCTCGGCGGCGAGGTCGTGGTTCTCGGCCCAGTCCTCCGCGACGTGGTACAGCTCCCAGCCGGTGGCGTCCAGCTCGGTCAGGGTCTCGGCCGGCAGCGGCGTCCCGAACGGCCTGCCCGCCTCGGCGAACGACGGCCCCGGCCAGGGGCAGACGGCCCGCCAGCCGTCGTGGTAGATCGACCGGTGGCCGATCATCTCGAAGTACTGGGTGACGTGCCTGGATGCGGCGCCGGCGTCGTCGAAGGTGTGGGCGAAGCTGACCCCCTCGATCGGCGACTGGGCGACCCCGCGGATCTGGGTCGGCGGCTCGACCCCGAGCGCGTCCAGCACGGTCGGGACCATGTCGATGGCGTGGGCGTACTGGCTGCGCACCTCCCCCCTGGCCTGGATCCCGGCTGGCCAGTGGACGATGAACGGGTCGCTGATGCCGCCCCGGTAGGTCTCCCGCTTCCAGCGCCGGAACGGGGTGTTGCCGGCCCAGGTCCAGCCCCACGGGTAATGGTTGAAGTACCTGGGGCCGCCGAGATCGTCGATGGCGGCCAGGTTCTGCTCCAGCGACTCCGGCACGAAGTTGAAGAACTGGTTCTCGTTGACCGAGCCGCTGGGGCCGCCCTCGGCGCTGGCGCCGTTGTCGGACAGGACCATGATCAGGGTGTTGTCGAGCTCGCCGATCTCGCGCAGGAACTCCAGCAGGCGGCCGATGTGGTGGTCGGTGTGCTCCAGGAAGCCGGCGAACACCTCCATCATGCGGGCGTACAGGCGGCGCTCGTCGGGCGAGCAGTCCTCCCACCGTGCGACGTCGGGGTCGTGGCGCGACAGCTCGGCGTTGGCCGGCACGACCCCCAGCTCCTTCTGGCGGGCGAACACCCGCTCGCGGTAGGCCTCCCAGCCGTCGTCGAAGGCGCCCCGGTAGCGGTCGGCCCACTCCCTGGGGACGTGGTGGGGGGCGTGCATCGCCCCGGTGGCGAAGTACAGGAAGAACGGCTTGTTCGGCGCGACCTGCTTGGCGTCGGCGATGAACGCGGTCGCCTTGTCCACCAGGTCCTCGGTGAGGTGATAGCCCTCCTCGGGGGTCCGCTCGGGCTCGACCCGGTGGTTGTCGGAGGTCAGCTCGGGATAGTACTGGTGGGTGTCGCCGCCCAGGAAGCCGTAGTAGCGGTCGAACCCCCGCCCCAGCGGCCAGCGGTCATAGGGGCCGGCGGCCGAGATCTGGTCGGCCGGGGTCAGGTGCCACTTGCCGACCGCGTAGGTGTTGTAGCCCTGGCCGTGGAGGATCTCCGACAGGAAACCGTTCTCGAGGGGAATGTAGCCGTCGTAGCCCGGGAACCCGGTGGAGACCTCGGTGATCGCCGCCAGGTGGTTGGAGTGATGGTTGCGGCCGGTCAGGATGCAGGACCGGGTCGGCGAGCACAGCGCCGTGGTGTGCATGTTGCTGTAGCGCAGGCCGCCCTCGGCCAGGCTGTCCAGGTTGGGGGTGCGGATCGGGCTGCCGTAGCAGCCGAGCTGCCCGAACCCGGTGTCGTCCAGGATGATGAACAACACGTTCGGGGCCCCTTCGCGGGCCCGCAGCGGCTGCGGCCATGCCGGGCTGGACTGGTCGAACGCCCGGCCGATGACCTCCGGGAATGCCGTACCCGGTCGGTACTCCTTCAGTGCCACTCGTCGACCTCCCGTGCCGGTGTGCCGTCGCGGCTCGGGTCGACTGTGCGGCCGGGCGGGGTGAGGCGTCCTCACCCCAAGCGGGTGATTCGAGCCGACCAGGACCGCCTGATCGATCGCGTGCGCGCGGTGAGTCGGTAATCACCCGGCCAGGGTGAGGACGCCTCACCCCGGCCCGTCGCAGGGTGGACGCCATGCGAGCGTGGCTGCGGTGGGACCTGCTGGCGGGCCTCACGACCGCGGCGGTGGTGGTGCCCTAGGCGGTCGCGTACGCCTCGCTCGCCGGGCTGCCGGTCCAGGTCGGGCTGTACGTGGCCATCGTGCCCATGGTCGCCTACGCGCTGCTCGGCACCTCGCGGCCGCTCAGCGTCAGCTCGACCTCGACCATCTCCATCCTGACCGCCGGCGCGCTCACGGAGGCTGGCGCCGCCGACGATGCCGGGCGGGCGGTGGCCACCGCCTCGCTGCTCGCCCTGCTGGTCGGCGGCATGCTGGCGGCCGCGGGCCTGCTGCGCCTGGGGTTCCTGGCCGACTTCATCTCCTCGCCGGTGCTGGCCGGCTTCAAGGCCGGCATGGGGCTGGTCATCGCCGCCAGCCAGCTCGGCAAGGTGCTCGGCGTCCCGGTCGAGGGCGACAGCTTTTTCGCCAAGACGTGGTCGGCGTTGCGGCAGCTCGGCGACGCCAACCCGGCCACGGTCGCCCTCGCCCTCGGCGGGCTCGCCGTGCTGCTTGCCCTGCGCCGCTGGGCCCCGAGGGTGCCCGGCCCACTGGTCGTGGTGGTCGCCGGCATCGCGCTGGTGGCGCTGACCGACCTGGAGGGCCGGGAGGTGGCGCTGGTCGGCCCGGTGAGCGGCGGCCTCCCCAGGTTCGAGCTGCCCGATCTCGCCGGCGCTGCCGCCCTGCTGCCGGCCGCCGCCGGGATCGCGCCGATGTCGTTCATCGAGTCCATCTCGGCGGCCCGCGCCTTCGCCGCCAGGACCGACCCGCCGGTCGACGCCGACCGGGAGCTGCTCGCCCTGGGCGCCGCCAACCTCGGCGCCGGGTTGTTCCAGGCTTACCCGGCTGGCGGGGGCACGTCCCAGACCGCCGTCAACGACGGGGCCGGCGCCAGGACGCGGCTCGCCGGGGTGGTCACCGCCGCGGTGACCCTGCTGGCGCTGACCGTGCTGGCGCCGCTGCTGGCCGACCTGGCCCAGGCGATCCTCGGCGCGATCGTCCTGGTCGCCGCGATCGGTCTGGTGGATCTCGCCCCGCTGCGGCGCATCCGCGCCATCCGCCGGCGGGACTACTGGCTCGGGCTGGTGGCGCTGGCCGGGGTGCTGGCGGTCGGGGTGCTCCGTGGGGTGTTGGTGGCGGTGCTCATCTCGCTGCTGATGCTGCTGTACGAGCTCGACCACCCCCCAGATCGTGGCCGGCGAGCGCGCGCCCGGCCTGCTGGCCGTCGGCCGGAGGGGCGGCTGTTCTTCGCCAACGCCCGCCGCGTGGTCGACCGCATCGCCACCATCGCCACCGAGCAGCGGCCCCCGCCGCGGGTGCTGCTGCTGGACCTCAGCGCCGTCAACGACCTCGAGGTCACCGCGCTGGAGCGGCTGGCCGACCTCGCCGAGGACCTCCACGGCCACGGCAGGGCCCTTTGGGTGGCGGCGCCGAGCCAGCGGCCGCTGGGGATGCTGCGCCGCGCCGCCGAGCTGCTCGGCCGCACCGACCTGCAGGCCGACACCGGCCGGCTGGGCGTCCGGGTCTTCCCGAGCCTCGACGACGCCGTCGCCGCCTACGAGGACCAGATGGAGCCGGACCGCTAAGGGCCCGGCGGTCTCCGCCCGTCGCCACCGGAGCAGGAATCACCCCGGAGAGGTGAGGACGGCTCACCTCGGCCGCTCGCATCGTGGTCGCAAACGGGCCGTGATGACCGGGAGAGAGAGATGGGCGAGGCGATCGGGCAGGCGCTGCCGCTGGCGGTCGGGGTGGCGCTCAGCCCGGTGCCGATCATCGCGGTGGTGCTGATGCTGACCACCGCGCGGGCGCGCGCCAACGGGCCCGCGTTCGTCCTGGGCTGGCGGCTGGGCCTCGGGGTGGTCGGCGCGGTCGTGCTCGCCCTTGCCGGCCCCGGCGATGCCAGCGAGGAGGGCCAGCCCGCCACCTGGGTGAGCTGGCTGAAGCTGCTGCTGGGGCTGCTGTTGCTGCTGGTGGCGGCGCGGCAGTTCCGCGGCCGTCCCCACCAGGGGGAGGAGGCGCCGCTGCCGAAGTGGATGGGGGCGATCGACCGGTTCACGCCCCCGCAGGCGCTGGGCGGCGGCGCCGCCCTGGCCGGCGCCAACCCCAAGAACCTCCTGTTGGGGGTCGCCGGGGCCGCCGCCATCGCCCAGACCGGCATCGCCGGCGGCCAGCAGGCCCTCGCCTACGCGGTCTTCGCGGTCGTGGGGACCCTGGGCGTTGGCGCGCCGGTGGTCCTGTACTTCGCGATGGGCAAGCGGTCGGCGGAGCTGCTGGGCCGGCTGAAGGACTGGATGGCCCACAACAACGCGGTGATCATGGCGGTGCTGTGCCTGGTCATCGGCGTGAAGCTGGTCGGCGACGCGCTCGGCGGGCTCTTCTAGGTGGCCGCGGCGTTCGGCTGGGGAGCGGTGGGCGGCTCCGCGCTGCTGATCGGCGCGCTCATCGCCTACCAGCTCGCGCCCAGCCGCGGCGTGATCGCGGTGGTGATGGCGCTGGGGACCGGGCTGCTGATCGGCTCGGTCTCCTTCGAGCTGATCGACGAGGCGCTGGAGACCCGCACGGTCGCCTGGGTCGCGCTGCTGGTCCTGGTCGGCGCGGCGGCGTTCACGGTCGGCGACTGGCTGCTGACCCGCCGCGGCGGCGGGGAGCGCAAGGACATGGAAGGGGCGCAGGCGGAGGGGTCGCCGCTGGCGATCGTGCTCGGCTCGGTCCTGGACGGCATCCCCGAGTCGTTCGTGCTCGGCCTGACGGTCCTCCAGGGCGGCGTGAGCCTGTCGCTGCTGGCCGGGGTGGCGCTGTCGAACCTGCCAGAGGGCATGTCGTCCTCGGCTGGGCTGAAGGCGGCCGGCTGGCCCAGGGGCCGGGTGGTGCTGATGTGGTCGGCGGTGATGGCCGTGTCGGCGCTGTCGGCGGCCGCCGGCTACCTGCTGCTGGACCCGGCCAGCGGCCGCACCGGGGCGCTGGTGCAGGCGTTCGCGGCGGGGGCGCTGCTGGCGATGCTGGCCGACACCCTGTTGCCGGAGGCCTACAAGGTGGAGGGCGTGCTGACCGGGCCGCTGGTGGTCACCGGCTTCGCGATCTCCCTGGCGCTGTCGGCGATCTGAATCACCCGCCGAGGGTGAGGGCGGCTCACCCTGGTCCGGCTCAGGATGCGGTCATGGACGACCTCCTTCCAAGCTGGAACGACGGGGCCGCCAAGCGCCGCATCGTCGCGGCGGTGCGGTCGATGGCCGACGAGGACACCGACAGCTTCGTCCCACCGGCGCGTCGGGTGGCGACCTTCGACAACGACGGGACGCTGTGGTGCGAGAAGCCGTCCTACGTGCAGGCCGCCTTCCTCCTGGACCGGTGGCGGGAGATGGCCGAGTCGGATGCCGCGCTGCGGGAGGTGCAGCCCTGGAAGGCGGCCTTCGAGGGCGACATGGCCTGGTTCGCCGATCTCTACGCGCACCTCCCCGAGAGATCCTGAAGGGCGTCGTCGCCGCCCACGACGGCATCACGCCGGAGGCCTTCGAGGAGGCGGCGCGGAGGTTCTTCGACACCGCCCGGCATCCACGGTTCGGCGTGCCCTACCACCGGCTCACCTACCGGCCGATGCGCGAGCTGCTCGACCTGCTGCGGGCCAACGGCTTCAAGGTGTTCGTGGCCTCGGCCGGCGGCCGGGACTTCATGCGGGCGGTGAGCGAGGAGATCTACGGCGTGCCCAGGGAGTCCGTGATCGGCTCCTCGGCGGTGCTCGAGTGGTCCGAGGGCCGGGTGCTGCGGACCAAGGCGCTGGCGCAGCCGCTGGACGACGGCCCGGGCAAGCCGGTCCACATCTACGACCGCCTCGGGCTCCCGCCCGTCCTGGCCGCCGGGAACGCCGACGGCGACATCCAGATGCTGCAGCTGGCCCGGTTCGGGCTCCTGCTCCACCACGACGACGCCGAGCGGGAGTACGCCTACGACGCCGGCGCCGAGAAGGCGCTGGAGGCCGCTGCGGACGCCGGCTGGGTGGTGGTGAGCATGAAGCGCGACTTCGCCAGCGTCTTCGACCCCGCCGACTGAGAGGAGCCGGTGACCGAGGCCGGCCCAGCCCGGCATGACGGGGATGAAGGAGATAGCGATGCTCGATCTGCGCCAGGCGGACCTTCGGTCGCTTGCCGAAGCGCTGGAGGATCACTCGCCGGAGACCAGCTGGTGGTTCGACCCCGACACCGGCGACTGGGAGCCCCGCCTTGATCCTCTCTACACGGACGACGGACCTGAGGAACACCCCTCGGACCAAGGTCTGATCCCGATCGAGCCGATCTCATCCCGGGATGCCTACGCGGACATGGAAGACTTCATCGACCGCGTGCGGGACGCGAGAGCCCGGGACCTGCTCCAGCGCGCCATCGCCGGGCGCGGCGCCTTCCGCCGTTTCAAGGACACCCTGCTGGAGTTCCCGGAGCTGCGGCAGGCCTGGTTCGCCTTCCATGACGCCCGGATGGAACGGCGGGCCATCGAGTGGCTGGCAGACCAGGGGCTGGTCGCGTCGAGTGTCGCGGAGCGGGAGCTCAGCGCAAGGGAGGACCCGGAGCTGCCGGAGCTGGCCACAGGGCTCTCCCCGCCGGAGATCGCCGCCGCGGTGGCGGCGGACCTCCGGGCGCTCTACGGCCCGCGTCTGCGTCGCGTCCTGCTCTTTGGCTCATGGGCTCGCGGCGACGCCCACCCCGAGTCCGACATCGACCTCCTCGTGGTCGTCGACCAGATGGACTCGCCCTGGGACGAGCTTCGGAGGATGGACGAGATCCTCTGGCGACACTCGTACCGGAACGATGCGGTGATCTCGGCTGTGCCCGTTGGCGAGCGCGAGCTCCGCGACGCGGCGCACCCGCTCCTGATCCGGGCTCGAGCCGAGGGGCGAGCTGTCGTGTGACCGGTCGCGCTGGCCTTGCTCGCTGCCGGGAGGAGCTGGCTGCTGCCCGGCTGCTCGCGGACAAGGGGTTCACGGCGCCGGCCGTGTCCCACGCCTACTTCGCGGCGTTCTTCGCGGCGGAGACGGCGCTGCTTGCCCTGGGCGAGACACGTTCCAAGCACTCCGGGGTCATCTCCGCGTTCGTCCGCCTCCTGGTCCGCCGTGGTCAGCTCGACGAGGAGAGCGGGCGGCTTCTCCGATCGCTCTTCGAACGCCGGAACCAGGCGGACTCCTCGCCCGTCGACGTCCCGTTGGAGGAGGCCCATGCGGCCATCAGCGACGCTGAACGGGTGGTCGGCGCGGTGGAGAGGTGGCTCGGTCGCCACGGATGAACCGCAGCGCGCCGAGCCGGCCGCCCGGCGGGCGACCCGACCCAAGCGCTCGCTCCACCGTCACGGGTGATGAAGCCGATGCACGATCGAGCCTAAGGAGAGGACATGGCGCTGCGGGCCGACCATGCGGACCTTACGCGGATGCGCGACCAGCTGCTCTTCGACGGGGCCGGGGCCGCCCGCAAGCTGAGCCGGTTCTGGGTGCTGCTCGTCCTCGCCGCCGTGATCGCCTCGGCGGGGATCGTGGCCGACTCGGCCGCGACCGTGATCGGCGCCATGATCGTCGCCCCGCTGATGACGCCGATCCTGGGCACGATCCTGTCGGTCGTGACCGGTGACCGGGCGAACCTGGCGCGTTCCCTCGGTCTGGTCGTGGCCGGGGCGGTTTCCGTGGTCGCGATCGGCTGGCTGTTCGGGCTGCTCGTTCCCGTCGACGTCGTGGCCGAGACGAACACCCAGGTCAACGGACGCGTCCACCCGCAGCTGATCGACCTGGTCGCGGCGCCAGCGACCGGCGCGGTGGGGTCGTTCGCGCTGGTCCGCTCCGACGTGTCGGACGCCCTGCCTGGGGTGGCCATCGCCATCTCCCTGGTCCCCCCGCTGGCGGTCGCCGGACTCACCCTTGAGGCGGGCGCGGCGGGCGAGTCGCTGGGGGCGCTCCTGCTGTTCCTGACCAACGTCGGCGCTATCCTGCTGACCGGCCTGATCGTGATGGCCCTCTACCAGGTCTTCAAGCTCGCGGCCACCGAGAGCGACCGGCCACGAGTCAACCGTCGCCTCGCTGCGGTGGTGGTGCTCGGGTTCGTGGTGGTCCTCAGCGTGCCGCTCGCCGTCTCGTCGTTCCGGACCTCGCGGGATGCCGTTGCAGGCGCGAACGTCGCTCCGGTCGCCCGCCAGTGGGCCGAGGAGGCCGGTTGGCGGGTCGCGTCGGTCCGCTCGACCAGGACCGGGGTCGAGGTGGTGGCGGCCGGGGGACTGCCCGCCCCAGATCCGCAGGACCTTCGCCGTGCCCTGGATGCCGCCAGGCTCGGTGAGGTCAACGTGATCGTCGCGCTCGTCCCGTCCGAACGCGTCGACCTCCCGCCGCAGCCCACCCTCTCGTAGTGGTGGCCTCATGTGACCGAGGGGCCGTCGGCGATCTGAATCACCCGCCGCGGGTGAGGACGGCTCACCCTGGCCGACCGCAGACTCCCTCCACACCCGAACGGGAGGAGCGCGACGTGGGCCTGTTCCCTCGACCACGCAGACCGCTGCTGCGGCTGGCCGCCGGCGCGGCGACGGCGACCGTCGCCTACCGGGCCGGCCAGCGGCGGGCCGAGCAGGACGCCTACAACGAGCAGGCCCAGGCCGCGCACAGCGGCGCCCTGGAGCTGGAGGACCTCCGGCCCGACCCCACCGGCCGCCGGCTCGAGCTGCGCGGGATGCTGATCGCCGAGTTCGAGGGGGACAGGATCAAGCGGTTCCGGCAGTACTGGGACGAGGTCGCGCTCCTGGAGAGGCTCGGCCTGCTACCGGAGGACTGAGGCCGATGGGATGCCTGCTCGCGCTGCTGGCAGCGATCTCGCCGCGCCTGGCGCTGGTGCTCGTCTGGATCTTCACCAATCTGGTGGACCGGGCGTTCGAGGGGTTCCTGCTGCCGCTGCTCGGGCTGATCTTCCTGCCGTTGACGACCCTCGTGTACGTGCTCGCCTACCGGCCGGTGACCGGCGTCAGCGGCTGGGGCTGGTTCTTCGTGGTCCTGGCGATGCTATTCGACCTGGGGTCCTACGGCGGCGGCGTGTTCGGCCGCAGGCGCTGAGCCCGGCGCTCCCACAGGGTTGCGTTGAGCTCGGCGGCGGTTACGGCCAGCCGGCTGAACAGGAACAGCGACACCAGCAGCACCAGCGCCACCCCCAGCGACCCGTACACCGCCGAGGCGCGGGCCGCGCGGGGCGCGAAGTAGAAGGTGACGGCCAGGTTGTAGGCCAGGAACCCGCCCGCGAACAGCAGCACCCCGGGGAGCAGCGCGGTCCACGGCACCGCTGGGCGCAGCAGCGCCCAGGACAGCGCGAACCACAGCACGGCCAGCAGCACGAACTGTGCCGCAGCGGTCGTCAGCAACACGGTCAGCTCGTTCGCGAGGCCGGTGGTGGCGGCCCGCGCCCACTCGGCGGCGGCGTTGGCGGCGGCGGTCAGCACGACGCCGGCGACCAGCCCCAGGACCAGCCGCGGATTGCGGCGCTCGCGGCGTGGGGCGATTCCCCAGGCCAGCACGTGCACCCAATGCAGCACCTCCACCACGCCGCCCGCGGCCAGCAGCGTCGCCACGCCGCCGAACAGCAGGGCGATGAGGCGGCCGCGGTCCGAGGTGCGGGCGACCGCGGCGATCGAGTCGACGACCAGGTCGCCGAGCTGGTCCTCCCCGCCCTGGCCGGCCCGCGTCGCCTGGCGCACGGTGAACCCGATCCCGGCCACCAGCACGTAGGCGAGCGGGATCGCCAGGGCGAACAGGCGGAACGCCAGCGCCGCCGCCAGGATGCCGGCGGCGACCGGCTGCTCCCGCCGCAGCACCTCGACCGCGGCATCGACCGCCGGGACCCGCGCCCTCGCCTCCTCCAGCCGAGCCTGCCCGTCGGCCACGAGCGCCTCGGGCTGCGCCCGCCGCCCGCGGGTCCAGTCCCGACCGCGCCGTAGCCGCCCCGCCATGCCATCGCCCCGAGGATGCCCTCAGGCGCGCCGGCGCACGGCACTGCGGGCCACGCCGGACAGCAGCGAGCCGATGCAGATGCCGATCGCGAGGTAGATCGCCGAGGTCGCGACCTTCTCGTCGAGGTCGGCGTCGGTCAGGAACGGCGCCAGCGCGGCGGCGATGGTCGCCAGCGCCACGATCCAGGTGAAGAACTGGAGGGGCCGGGGGGTGGTCAGCAGCAGCAGGTGCAGTAGCCCGGTGGCGACCAGGGCGGCCAGGGCCGCCAGCGCGGCCAGCTGGAACGTGGTGGCGTCGCCGAGGGTGCCCTCGTCGGTGGGGGCGAGCACCGGCACGTCGAGCAGGCCGCGGGAGATCAGCACGCCGACGAGGGCGACCAGGGCGGCCACCAGCGCGGTGGCCACGCCGCCGGTCCACAGCCTGCCGGCGTCGACGGCGCGGGAGGCGTCGGATGGGACGGTCACAAGCTGCTCCTTCCGGGAGGTGCCCGGCGGCATGGTGACCGTCCAGAGGGTGAGTGGACATCACCTCATCGGGGTGAGTCCGCGTGGCTGGTACCTGGAGCGTAGGCCGTCTGGGCACCGGGCGCTTACGCTTAGCGGGATGACGACCCGATCCTTCACCCTGCCGAGGGCGCCGGCGGCCGCGGTGGCCGAGCTGGCGCTGCCGGTCCTCACCGTGACCTTCGGGCTCCAGCTCCTGCGGCTGATGGTCCCCACGGTGATGAGCGTGTACCGGGACCGGCTGGGCGCGCCGCTGGTGAGCCTGGCGCTGTTCGCGTTCGGCTTCTTCCTGCTCGGCTTCCTGGCCGCGCCGGTCGCCCGGCTGCTCGGGGCCGGGCGCGCGCTGGTGTTCGCCGCCGGCGGGGTCGCCCTGGCCAGGCTGGTGCTGCAGGTGGTGCCCGACGCGCTGGCCCGCTGGCTGCTCGCGCCGGTCGGGGTGGTGCTGTTCCTGTGGTTCGTGCCGCTCTGGCTGGTGCGGCCCGGCCGCGACGGCCGCGCCGGCGGGTTCGGCGTGGCGCTGCTGCTCGGCCTCGCCTTCGACACCGCCCTGAAGGGGCTGTTCGGCACCTGGGACTACGCCTGGTCGCTGCGCCCGGCGCCGATCGCCCTGGCCGCCGTGCTCGCTGCCGCCGCGCTGTGGGCGCTCGCCCGCCTGCCACCGCCCGCCGCCCCGGCCCCAGCGGTTGCCCCGGCCGCACTGGCGCTGGCCGGTCCCCAGGCCCCTGCCGCCCCCGCCGGCCCCGCCGCGGCCGATGCCCCCGCCGAGCCGGCCGGATCCGGGTCCGCTGCCACCGCGGCCGCCGCCGAGGGGCCGGCGGCCGGCCGAAACCTCGCCGCCAACGGGTCGCCCGGGCGCGCGGGGGCAGCCGCCACCGCGCCCGACGTCGCCGCCGCCGGACCCGCCGGGGCGGTCGGCACCGTGGCGGGCGGGCGGCGCCTGCGCGAGGCGCTGCCGCTGGCGGGGATCGGCCCGGCGCTGTTCCTGCACGGGCTGGTCTGGCAGAACGTCGGCTGGCAGGCGGTGCTCGGCGGGCAGCCGCCGGCGCGGGCATTCCTGCTGGTGATGCTCGCCAACCTCGCCGGGCTGGCCGCCGGCGTCGCCGCCGCCGGCGCGCGCGGCGGCCGGGCGGGCTGGCGCGTCATGGCGACCGCGGCGGTGGGCCTGGTGGTGGCCGCGCTGCTGGCCGAGCGCGCCGCCGTGGCGGCCTGCTTCCTCGGGCAGGCGGCGGCCGCGACCGTGCTGGTGGCCGCCGTGCGGCGCGCCACGCCGGAGGGCGCGGAGGGCCCCCGGAGCCTGCTCGCCGTCTCGGCCGCGTGGACCCTCGGCATGCTGCTGTTCCTGCTGCTCGTCTTCCTCTACTACGCCGCCTACGACGTGCGGCTGCCGTTCGGCAACTGGCTGCTGGTGCCGGTCGCGGCTGCCCTGGTCGCCCTCGCCGGGATCGCCGCCGGACCGGCTGGCCCGGGATCCACCGCCGACCTGGCCCGGTCCGGCGACGGGGCGGCCGCCCGCGGGCCCGGCTGGCTGCCGCTGTGGGTCGGGGTCGCGCTGCTGCTGGCCCCGGCCGCCTTCTGGGCGACGTCGCCGGCGCCGCTGCCGGCGGCCCGGCCGGCACCGCCGCTGCGGGTGATGTCGTACAACCTCCACTTCGGCTACGACGTGGAGGGCTGGAGCGACCTGGAGGCCACCGCGCGCGCCATCGAGGCCGGCGGGGCCGACGTGGTGGGGCTCCAGGAGGTCTCCCGCGGCTGGTACCTCAACGGCTCCACCGACATGCTCGCCTGGCTCCAGCGCCGCCTGCGCATGCCCTACGCGCGGTTCGCCGGCGCCGCCGACGCGATCTGGGGCAACGCGATCCTGAGCCGCTACCCGATCGCCGACGCCGGATCGGAGCGCCTGCCCCGCGAGGGCGTGCCGCTCGCCCGCAACTACCTCTGGGCCGACCTGGACCTCGGCGGCGGCCGCCTGCGGCTGGTCGTCACCCACCTCCACCACGTCGAGGGACCGGACGGCGCCAGCGTGCGCCTGGCCCAGATCCCGCGGCTGCTGGAAGGGGTCGCCGGCCGGCCGGCGACCGTCCTGCTCGGCGACTTCAACGCCGAGCCCGGCTCGCGCGAGATCGCGCTGCTGCGGGATGCCGGCCTGACCGACGCCTTCCAGGCCGCCAGCGGCGCCGCCGACGACGGGCCGACCTACTCCTCGGACCGGCCGGAGCGCCGCATCGACTACCTGTGGCTCTCCCCGGACCTGCGGGCCAGCGACTTCGACGCCACCACCAGCACGGCCAGCGACCACCGCGGCGTCATGGTCACGGTGGCCCCGGCGTAGCCCAGCGCCTTTCCACAATCTGCGCCAGCTGCCACCCGCGCCGATCACCGCCGGGTAGCTTGCCGCCGTCAGACCCCGACCAGCGGAGACCCGCAGCGTGAAGGTCCGAGCCGTGATCAGGCTCATCGAGGCAGACGGCTGGCGGCTCCAACGTCGCACAGGTAGTCACCGACAGTTCCGCCACCCAGCCAAGCCTGGTACGGTCACGGTGGCAGGCAGCCCAGGTGCCGACGTGCCACCCGGAACGCTTGCCAACATCCTTCGGCAGGCACGACTGAAGGGAACCGGGACGTGAGCGGCTACGCGGTCATCATCGAGCGGGGCGAGACCGGGTATGGCGCCTACGCGCCGGAACTGCCCGGCGTCGGGGTCGCAGGCGACAGCGTCGAGGAGGTCGAGCGGCTGATCCGCGAGGCGGTCGCCCTGCATGTCCAGAGCCTCCGCGCGCACGGCGAGCCGGTGCCGCCGCCATCGGCGGTGGCCGCCACCGTGGTCACCGTGCCTGCCGCCTGAGGATCACGCCTCCAGGTCGTCCTCCTCGTCGGCCACGCCGGCGGTCCCGGCGTCCTCGGCGAGGATCGCGTACAGGCGGCGCCTGGCCTCGGTGAGGACCTCCAGCGCCCTGGTCTGCTGGACCTCGGTGCCGGCGCTGCCAACCGTCCAGGCGGCCTCGGCGACCTGGACGAGGGCGTTGCGCAGGCCGAACGCCGTGGGCGCGATGCCCTCGGTGGCCTCCTCCCAGGGCGCCCGCTGGGTGTAGCGCTCGGCCTCGGCGCGGCCGGCGTCGGTGAGCGCGAACCGCTTGCGGCCCTCGACCTCCTCGCCGACGATCAGGTTCTCGTCCTCCAGCAGCTGGAGGGTGGGGTAGACCGACCCGGGGCTGGGTCGCCACACCCCGCCGGTGCGGTTCTCCAGCTCCTGGATCATCTCGTAGCCGTGCATGGGGCGCTCGACCAGCAGCGCCAGGATCGCGGCCCGGACGTTGCCGCGGCCGCGCCGCCTGCGGCCGCGCCCGCGGCCCGGGAAGCCCCACGGGCCCGGCGGCGGGAACGGCAGGTGCCCGGGGCCGAACGGCCCGAAGCCGGCGTGATGGCGCGGCCAGTCCTCCGGGATCGAATGCATGAACATGCGTCGTCGCACGCTCGCGTCACCTCCTATGTAGATCGACCTAACGATATATCGGAAACAGTCGCCGATGCAACTACGATAGGTGGGCGCGGCCGACTGCGAGGATGCGGGCCTCGCAGGTTGGGTGGGTGCGGAGCAGGGCGGCCAGGCCTCGGGGCCGGCGCGCCGACCGCTCGGCGACGACGAACAGCTCCAGGACCCGTACCAGGGCGTTGCCGTAGCCGAGCTCGACGGCGTGCCGGTCGGCCGCGTACTCGCCGGACCGCGACAGGGCCGCCCCGAGCACCCGCGCCAGCCGCACCAGGACCGCCAGCGGCAGCCACAGCAGGCCGAGCGCCACCGCCAGCAGCGTGCCGGCGACGACCAGCACGCCGAGCACCACCAGCAGGACCACCATGCCGATGGCCCCGTCCGCCAGGCGCGCGCCGGCGGTCCGCTCGCGCAGCCGCGAGTAGGCGCGAGCGAGTCCCCGGGTGACGCGCCGGATGGCCCGCTGGAGCCGCTCGGCCGCCTCGAACGGCAGCAGGTACCACCAGCCGAGGATGATCGCCAGGGGATGCAGGTGGCGATGGTGGCCGACCTCGTGGGCCAGCACCGCCTCCAGCATGTCGTCGGGCAGGTCGATCGCGGCCCGCGTCACGGCCAGCACGTGGCCGCCGAGGGCGAAGGCGTTGAGCTGCCGCACCTCCTGGACCCGCAGCAGGTAGCGGCCGGGGTCGGTGCCCGCCCGCCGGCAGACCCGCTCCAGCGCCGGGGCGATCCTGGCCAGGTCGGCCGCGTCGGGCCGGTGCAGGCCGTGGTACAGCAGCCTCGCCAGCAGCGCCTCGACCGGGCGGGTGAGCACCAGCGGCGCGCTCACCGTCCAGACCCCGCAGGCCAACGCCACGGCGATCTGCGGCCGCCAGCCGGCCAGCAGGGCCGCGCCCAGCGCCGGCAGGGCGACCACCACCAGCGACAGCAGCCAGATGAGGACGACGATGGCGAACATCCCGAAGGTCGTCCCCGACAGGAGCGGCCTGGCGGTAGCCACGGCCGGCGGCTGCGGCGGCATGGCGTCACGATACGCGGACATGCAGAAGGCCCGTACGTTCACGGGCCTTCTGCATTGGGGGATCTTTGCGCGGGAGGCGCGGTGGGGGATCTATCCGTTCGGCCGGGAGTAGCCGACGATGCTGCTGCCGAGGGACTGGACGCGGACGTAGTCGCCGGTGTGGGTGGCCGACACCCGCTGCCCGTTGCCGATGTAGATGGACACGTGCGAGATGGGGCTGTAGTAGAAGATCAGGTCGCCCGGCTGGAGCTCGCTGGCGGAGACGTGCCGGCCGACCCCGTACTGGGCGGCGCTGGAGTGGGGGAGGGAGACGCCCGCCTGCGCCCAGGCCCGCATCGTCAGCCCCGAGCAGTCGAAGCAGCCGGGACCGGCGCCGCCGTAGCAGTAGGGCCTGCCGACCTGGGCCATGGCGTAGTTGACCACCGCGGATGCGCCGCCGCCGCCACCGGAGGGCGGCGGGGAGGGCGCCGGGCTGGGGTTCGGGCTCGGGGTCGGGCTGGCGCTGCGCGCCCGCAGCTGGCTGAGCAGCTCCCGGGTCCTGGCGGCGGCCCGCTCGACCTCGGCCTTCTTGGCGTCCAGGCGGGCCACCTCGGCGGCCGCCTCGCGCTCGGCGGCGTCCAGGTCCCGCTTGCGGCCGTCGTAGGCCTTGCCGGCCAGCGCCAGCCGGTCCATCAGGTCGCCGTCGTGGCTGGCCAGCAGCTCGAGGACCTGGACGCGGTCGATCGCGCTGGCCGGGTCCTCGGAGTTGAGCACGGCGGCCAGGGTGTTGCCGGCGCCCTGGACGTAGGCGGCAGCCGCCCGCGCCCCGAGGGTGGTCCGCAGCGTCTTGAGATCAGCCTCGGCGCTGCTGGCCTGCGCGCGCAGCTGGTCGCGGGTCTTGCGCAGGCGCTGCAGCGCCAGCTTGCTCTGGTTGTACTCCTCGACGAGCTGGTCCGCCTGACGGTTGAGCCGCTCGAGCTGCGCCTGGAGGCTGGCCTGGGTGGGGGCGGCGCTCGCAGGCGAGCCGGCACCGCCCGACAGCAGGGTCAGCGGCAGCAGCAGCGCCGCCAGCAGTACGGTTCGAGCGGCACGCCCTGGCCATCGACGGTGGGGGGACCGTCGAGCGGCTGAAGGCAAGTGGCGGACCTCCTTCTCCCCTCCGGTGGGGGGCCGGAGGGGTCGTCCGGAGCCAAACGTGGCCTTCCAGTGACCATTCCGTGATCAAACGGCCCGGACTCTAGCGCGCTTCCGCGCGGATCGCCAAATCCTCTGCTCACAGGGCGCTAACGAACCGCTCCCAGCTTGCCTCCGCAACATGTAGCGTTTATGTTCCGCCCCGACACAAGATCTTGGGAATCCGGTGCCGAGGGTACGGGGACGCAGCCCGGTCCCTGCCTGCGGAGAACTGCGGGGAGTGGACGTGGAGAACTACGCACTGACGCCGGGGGGGGCGGGGCCCCCGGGCGGCCCCCCCGCCCCCGCCCCCCCCCCCCCCCCCCCCCCCCCCC
>Ga0081538_10002181_pt1 | contig 19427 bp, 20 predicted proteins | sample TabmetS5T2R1_FD_71022 | JGI IMG/M metagenome (GOLD analysis project Ga0081538, IMG submission 71022) | Tabebuia heterophylla rhizosphere microbial communities from the University of Puerto Rico - S5T2R1 | ecosystem: Host-associated > Plants > Roots > Rhizosphere ... | reverse complement strand
TCGAGCCGTTGAAGTCGATCACCGCGTCGCGGCGCCACACCGGCCCGACGACGGCGGCCGGTTCGACTCGCAACCCGGTCTCTTCTGCCAGTTCGCCCACTGCAGCCTCGGTCAGCGACTCCCCCGGCTGCGCCGCGCCTCCCCGATGGGCGGGGGCCCCGCCTGCCCGGCGCGCTGCTGAGCGGCAGGCGCGTGCCGTCCTCCGCCTCGAATGCCGGCGTGGCACCTGGCCGGATCACGCCCTGGATCATGTTCATGGCGGGCGAGCCGATGAATCCGGCGACGAACAGGTTGGCCGGCCGGTCATAGAGCTCGAGCGGCGAGCCGATCTGCTCCACCACGCCGTCATGCAGCACCACGATCTTGTCGGCCATGGTCATGGCTTCCACCTGATCGTGGGTGACGTAGACCGTGGTGGTCTTCAGCCGCTGGTGCAGCTCCTTGATCTCCGCGCGCATCTGCACGCGCAGCTTGGCATCGAGGTTGGACAGCGGCTCGTCGAACAGGAACACTTTCGGATCGCGCACGATCGCCCGGCCCATCGCCACGCGTTGGCGCTGGCCGCCCGACAGCTGGCGCGGATAACGATCGAGATAGGGGACTAGGCCCAGGATCTCCGCCGCGCGCCGCACCCGCTCGGTGATCTGCTGCTTGGGCACCCGCCGCATCTGCAGCGCGAAGCCCATGTTGTCCGACACATTCTTGTGCGGATAGAGCGCGTAGTTCTGAAACACCATGGCGATGTCGCGATCCTTGGGCTCTAGGTCGTTCACCACCTTGGAGTCGATCTTGATCTCGCCCTTGGTGATCGGCTCCAGCCCGGCGATCATGCGCAGCAGGGTCGACTTGCCGCAGCCCGATGGCCCGACCAGCGCCACGAACTCGCCGTCGCTGATCCCGATGGAGACGCCGTGGATGACCTCGTGCTCGCCATAGGCCTTGCGCACGTCAACCAGATCGACTGCCGCCATGAACTACGCCTCCGTGGTGTTCTTCTGATTTTTGGGAGCGGCAACACTAAGCCAAGGATTCGGGGGCGTCGAGGGTGAGATGCAGCTTGGCCTCGATGCCGCTTGACAAATGTCGGGCAAATTCCGAACCTGTCAGATGTCAGACCAATTTAGGTGCACTGATGAACAGGCCGGCGATCGCGCTGAAGCCGTTGCCGAACAGCGATCGGGCCGAGAGCGTAATGAGCGCGCTGGCCGGCTATATCGCGCGCTCAAAGCTGAAGCCCGGCGACCGTCTGCCGGCGGAGCGGGAGCTGATGGTTGGGCTGGCGGTCGGCCGCTCCACGGTGCGCGAGGTGATCCGCCAGCTGCAGGCGCTCGGCATCGTCGAATCGCGCCGGGGCAGCGGCACCTATCTGCTGCGCAGCGTCTCGGCCGACACCATCCATGTCCCGCTGTCGATCAACACCACGCATCTGCGCGACGCCTTGCTGCAGACGCTGGACGTGCGGCGAGGGCTCGAGGTGGAGGCAAGCGCGCTCGCCGCGCTGCGCCGGACGGCTAAGGACCTCAAGATCATCGAGCGCAAGCTCGAGGAGATGGAGGCGGTGCATCACGAGAAGGGAACGGCGGGTCGCGAAGACCTTGCCTTCCATCTCGCGATCTACGACGCCACGCACAATCCGCTGTTCACCCAGCTGCTGGAGCAGATGCGCGAGGCCTTCGAGAGCTTCTGGGACAAGCCGTTCGACCGCGCCGATTTCGCGCGCCGGTCCTTCCCGTTTCATCGCGAGCTGTTCGACGCCATCGCGGCGCGCGACGACGAAGGCGCGCGCGAGAAGACGCTGGCGATTCTCGCGATCGTCGAAGAAGACATCAAGGAAATGTCGCAATGAACAATGCCGACGACGTGTTCGACCTGGCCTCGCTCGCCGTCGCGCACGACGAAGCGAACGCGTTCGATGCGGTGGTGCCGCCGATCGTGCAGACCTCGCTCTTCACCTTCTCCAGCTATGCCGAGATGGAGGAGACCTATCGCGGCCTCAAGGTGCGGCCGACCTATTCGCGCGGGCTCAATCCCACGGTGCGCATTTTCGAGGAGAAGCTGGCGCAGCTCGAAGGCGCGGAGGATGCGCTCGGGTTCGGCAGCGGCATGGCGGCGATCTCCTCGACCATCCTGACCTTCGTGAAGCCGGGCGATCACATTCTGTGCGTGAAGCACTGCTATCCCGACACCTATCGCCTGAACGAGACGCTGCTGAAGCGCTTCGGCATCGGCACCACCTATGTCGACGGGCGGGACCAGGATGCGGTCGCGGCGGCGCTGCCCGGCGCGGCGCTGTTCTACATGGAGAGCCCGACCAGCTGGAACTTCGAGACTCACGATGTCCGCGCGCTGGCTGCGCTCGCCAGGCAGCACAATGTCCTCAGCGTGATCGACAACAGCTGGGCCAGTCCGGTCTTCCAGCGGCCGATCACCATGGGCGTCGATCTCGTCCTGCACTCGGCCTCCAAGTACCTCGGCGGCCACAGCGACGTGGTGGCGGGCGTGGTCGCGGGGTCGAAGACGCTGATCGGCCGGATCCGCTCCGCGACGCTGCCTTATCTCGGCGGCAAGCTCTCGCCGTTCGATGCCTGGCTATTGCTGCGCGGCCTGCGCACCTTGCCGGTCCGTATGCGCGCGCATGAGTCATCCGGCCTGTCGATCGCGCGACGGCTGGCCGCGCACGATGCGGTGGCACGGGTCCATCATCCGGGCCTCGGCAACAAGCTGCCGGACGGCCTCACCGGTACTTCCGGTCTGTTCTCGTTCGAGTTCAAGCCCGGCATCGATATTCCCGCCTTCGCCGACAAGCTGCGCCTGTTCAAGCTGGGAGTCAGCTGGGGCGGGCACGAGAGCCTGGTGGTGCCGGCCGAAGTGGTGCGCAAGCAGGCGGCCGGGCCCAACTCCGCCATCGATTTCGGCATCAATGCGCGCTGCGTGCGGCTGCATGTCGGGCTCGAAGGCGCCGACGTGCTGTGGAGCGACCTGGCGGGCGCGATCGATTTCGCCGCGCGCGCTCAGACCTGATCAGAAAACCAAGCAACAGAGGAGGAGACAGTGTTCAGGAAACTCATATTGGCAACCGCCATGTCGGCATTGCTCAGCGGTGCGGCCCTGGCCGACACCACGCTCAAGCTGGTGGAAGTGATCACCAGCCCGGAACGCACCCAGACCCTGAAGGAGATCGTCGCCACCTTCGAAGCGGCCAATCCAGGCGCGAAGGTCGAGATCATCTCGCTGCCCTGGGGCGAGGCGTTCGAGAAGTTCGCCACCATGGTATCCGCCGGCGAGACGCCGGACGTGGTGGAGATGCCCGATACCTGGCTCGCGCTCTATGCCAAGAACGGCTCGCTGGAGAGTCTCGAGCCTTATCTCGCCAAGTGGGACGAGACCGAGGACCTCAACAATCGCGCCCTCGAGTTCGGCCGCGCGGTCGACAAGACCGCCTACATGCTGCCGTACGGCTTCTATCTGCGCGCCATGTTCTACAACAAGAAGCTGTTCGAGGAAGCGGGCGTTGCCGGCCCGCCGAAGACGCTCGACGAGTTCTGGGAAGCCTCCAAGAAGGTCTCCGCGCTGCCCGGCAAATACGGTTATTGCCTGCGCGGCGGGCCCGGCGGCCTCAATGGCTGGGTGATGTTCGGCGCCACAGCCAACGGCTCCAACGATTTCTTCAAGGCCGACGGCACCTCGACCTTCGCCGACGAAGGCTGGGTCAAGGGCCTCACCTTCCTGGTCGATCTCTACAAGAACGGCTACGCGCCCAAGGACAGCGTGAACTGGGGCTTCAACGAGATCGTGGCCGGCTTCTATTCCGGCACCTGCGCGATGCTCGATCAGGATCCGGATGCGCTGATCGCGATCGCCGAGCGCATGAAGCCCGAGGATTACGGCGTTGCGCCATTCCCCAAGGGCCCGAGCGGCAAGGCCTTCCCGACCATCGGCTATGCCGGCTGGTCGATGTTCTCCAACAGCGCCAACAAGGACCTGGCGTGGAAGCTGATCGCGACGCTCGAAGGCAAGGAAGGCAACATCGCCTGGAACAAGCGCACCGGCGCTCTGCCCGCGCGCAAGTCGGCGGAGACCGATCCGTTCTACGCCGATCCGAAGTTCAAGGGCTGGTTCGAGGAGCTGGCGGACAAGGACGTGCATCCGACCGTGATGCCGACGCACCTCGAAGAGTTCGCCTTCTTCAAGGACTCGCTGGTGATCAAGACCAGCCAGGAAGCCCTGCTCGGCGACCGCACGCCGGAGGATCTCGCCAAGGAATGGGCCGACTACATGACCAAGGCCCAGCAGAAGTTCCTGGCGGCGCAGTGATACATGCACTCCACAACCCCCTCCCCCAAAATGGGGGAGGGTAGGGAGGGGGAAGCCGCGTCTCCGCTGGAGACAATCTTCGCTCGCTTCCCCCACCCCAACCCTCCCCCATGTGGGGGAGGGGGACCTACGACATGACCGCTGTTGCGCAACTGACTCATTCATCCCCAGATCGCCGCCCCTTGCTGCGGCGCCTCGCCATTGCGAGCGAGCCGTGGCTCTATTCCTCGCCGGCGTTGATCCTCATCATCGCGGTGATGCTGGTGCCGCTGGCGCTCGGCATCTCCTATGCCTTCCGCGACGTGCGGCTGCTCAACCCGTTCAGCGGCGGCTTCGTCGGCCTGCAGCATTTCGAGGCGCTGGCCACCGACCGGAACTTCGCCCGCGCGCTCAAGAACACGTTGTGGTGGGCCGGCGCGTCGGTGTTCTTCCAGTTCGCGTTCGGCCTCATCCTGGCGCTGCTGCTCGACCGCCCGTTCCGCGGCCGCGCCATCGCGCAGGCGCTGGTGTTCCTGCCCTGGGCGGTGCCGAGCTTCCTTTCCGGACTCAACTGGGCCTGGCTGTTCAATCCGGTGGTCGGCCCGCTGCCGCACTGGTTCTTTGCCCTCGGCCTGTTCGATGCGCCAACCAACATCCTGTCGGATCCGCAGAATGCGATGTGGGGACCGATCATTGCCAATGTCTGGTGGGGCATCCCGTTCTTCGCGATCACGCTGCTCGCGGCCTTGCAAGCGATCCCGCGCGATCTCTACGAGGCGGCTTCGATCGACGGCGCCAACGCGTTCCAGCGTTTCTGGTCCATCACCCTGCCGTTCCTGGCGCCGACCATCGCCATCACCATCCTGCTGCGCACGGTATGGATCTCCAACTTCGCTGACCTCATCATCGTGATGACCAACGGCGGTCCGGCCGACCGCACCCAGATCGTCGCCAGCTACATCTTCACCCAGGCCTTTAGGCGGCTCGATTTCGGCTACGCCTCCGCCATCGCGCTGGTGCTGTTGCTGCTGCTGATGGCCTACTCGCTGCTGATCGTGCTGCTGCGCCAGACCATGCTGAGGAAGGCCTGATGACGCGCCCGAAACGCATCGCCGGAGCGATCGCGCATCGCAGCGCCATCCTGCTCTACATCCTGTTTGCGCTGTTCCCGCTCTATTGGCTGCTGAAGGTTTCCGTCACGCCCAACGATTTGCTGTACAGCGAAGGCGTGCGGCTGTGGCCCTCGCGCGCCAGCATCGAGCACTACCTGTTCGTGTTGGAGCACAGCGACTTCCCGCGCTTCTTCCGCAACAGTGTGATCGTCTCCGGCGCGACCGCCTTCATCGTCACCATCCTCGCCTCCTGCGCCGGCTACGCGCTGTCGCGTTTCACCTTCCGCGGCAAATACTGGATCGTCATCCTGATGCTGCTGACCCAGATGTTCCCGCTGGTCATGCTGATCGCGCCCATGTTCAAGATGCTCTCGCCGCTCGGCCTGACCAACAGCCTGACCGGGCTCGTCATCGTCTATGTCGCCTTCAACGTGCCGTTCGCGACCTTCCTGATGCAGAGCTTCTTCGACGGCATCCCGAAGGACCTGGAGGAGGCGGCGATGATCGACGGCGCCACCCGCTTCCGCGCCTTCAGCCAGATCATCCTGCCGCTGACCTTGCCCGGTATCGCCGCGACTCTCGGCTTTGTCTTCACCGCCGCGTGGAGCGAGCTGCTGTTCGCGCTGATGCTGATCTCCAGCGCGGGGGTGAGCACCTTCCCGGTCGGGCTGCTCTCGTTCGTCTCGAAATTCTCGGTCGATTTCGGGCAGATGATGGCGGCCGGCGTGCTCGCCCTCATCCCGGCTTGCCTGTTTTTCCTGTTCATCCAGCGTTATCTCGTGCAGGGCCTGACGGCCGGCGCGGTGAAAGGCTGAGGAGTCGCTCATGGCATCCATCGACATCGCCGACATCCGCAAGGCCTATGGCCCGGTCCCCGTGCTGCACGGCATCGACCTCTCGATCCACGACGGCGAGTTCGTGGTGCTGGTCGGCCCCTCCGGTTGCGGCAAGTCCACGCTGCTGCGCATGATCGCCGGCCTCGAGGATATCTCGGCGGGAGAGATCCGCATCGACGGCCGCCGCGTCAACGACCTGGAGCCGAAGGACCGCGACATCGCCATGGTGTTCCAGTCCTACGCGCTCTATCCGCACATGACGGTGGCGGAGAATATGAGCTACAGCCTGCGCCTGCGCCGCACCGCCAAGGAGCGCATTGCCAGCGCAATTTCCGGCGCCGCATCGAAGCTCGGCCTCGATGCCTTGATGGCGCGCCGCCCGCGCGCGCTGTCCGGCGGCCAGCGCCAGCGCGTCGCCATGGGCCGCGCCATCGTGCGCGCGCCCAAGGCCTTCCTGTTCGACGAGCCACTGTCCAATCTCGACGCCCGCCTGCGCGAGCAGATGCGCGGCGAGATCAAGAAGCTGCACCAGTCCCTCGGCGCCACCTCGATCTACGTGACGCACGACCAGATAGAGGCGATGACCCTGGCCGACCGCATCGTCGCCATGAACAGCGGCGTGGTGCAGCAGGTGGGCTCGCCGCTCGATCTCTACGACCGCCCGGCCAACCTGTTCGTCGCCGGCTTCATCGGCTCGCCCGCCATGAACATGTTCGTCGGCACCTATCGCGCAAGCGGCCCGGCGATCGAGGTCGAAGGCGGCCACCGCATTCCCTTGGCAAGCGGGCTGCAGGTCGCGGACGGCACGCGCCTCACCGTCGGCATCCGGCCCGAGCACATCCCGGTCGGCGGCGAGGGCGGCATCCCCGCCAAGGTCGAGCTGGTGGAGCCGACCGGCCTCGGCACCATCCTGCACGTGCGCCCGTTCGGCGCGACGCTCAAGGCCTTCACCCTCAGCCGCGACGCCACCGCGGTCGGCGATACCGTCGCCATCCGACTGCCGGCGGAACGGCTGCACCTGTTCGACGCGCAGAGCGGCCAGCGCGTCTCTTGAGCATTAGTCTTTGGGATGAATTCTGCGTTCGTTCGTTTACTCGGGCGGACGGCGGCGCAAAGCTGAGAGCCTCTTCCAGCGAGGCGCAGATGATTGGGCGCGCGCCCAGGTTCCTGACATTGATCTTGGTTGCCGCATGGCTTGTTGTGCCCAACTTGGCGCGCGCACAGGACATGATGGGAAATGTCAACTTGTCCTCGCCCACCTTCACCGAAGCGGAGATGACGCGCGCGGAGGTGTCACTCCTGCTGGACGCCGACCAATCGCCCGATCTGTCGCTGCGCCGGCTCAACGGCCTCGATCTCTCCGGGCTGGATTTCTCGAACGTCAATCTCCGCGGCGCCTACATGAACAAGGCAACGCTAACGGGCGCGACGTTCGACGGCGCGATCCTGGACCAGGTCTGGGCGCTGGACAGCAACTGGTCGGGCGCCAGCCTCAGGGGCGCCTCGCTGTTCGCTGCCCAGATGCGTGGCGCCAACCTGTCCGGCGCCGACCTCTCGAAGGCGCGGATCGCCGGCGACCTGATGCGCGCCAACCTCAGCGGCGCCAGGCTGGTCGGCGCCGATCTCTCGGCCGACATGAAGAACCAGTCCATGGGGCTGATGCGCGCGGTGCTCGATTCCGCCAACCTCACCGGCGCGGACCTCACCGGCGCCAACATGATGCGCACGCGCATGAAGTTCGCGAAGATGGCCGGCGCCAATCTGACGGAAGCCAACCTGATGCGGGCCGAGATGGCCGGCGCGGACCTCACAGGCGCGACGGTGACCGGGGCCAATTTCAATGAAGCGGATGTGACGTCAGCAAGGCTGATTGAGCTGGTGGGTGCGGATCAGGCGCGCAACCTCGACCGGGCGAAGAACCTCGATCGCGCGATCCGGAAGTAGGAGAGTGGCTAAGCGCCGCGGCCGGGTTCCAGGCGCCAGCGGGCAAGCTTGAAGCCCGGGTGCTTTTCCAGCCACTGGGCGACCAGCGACTGCGCCTGGATGAACGCGGTCGACGGATTGGCCGACAGCTCCGTGACCGGCTGTTCGTAGGTTCGGCAATCTGTGGGCGTGCTGATCATGCACACCGAGATCACAAGCGAATAGAGCATGACTCGTTCTCACACGATCGGGCCGACCGAGGTCGGCGGACTTGGTTCGCAACAGCCACGCCGGCCCTGGTAGCGCAGACATACGCTATCAGCGGCCGCTTAATGGCCGGTTAGCACCCGCAACTCGGAAATCCCCCAACGTGCCGACGTTGTCCGCACGACACCCCGATTTGCTGCATTGCAGCGAATCGAATCATATTACAAGTGCAAGGATTTTCAATAGGAACCATTGCGCTGCACCACGGCGTTCGGCCTGATGGCCTAAGCCTTATGCGCGCGGCAGAAATCACGCGACGTGCGCGACTTGGCTGGGACCGGAGTCTCTACTGTGTGACAGCCAGCTGTTCCTGGATGGCGCGCGACAGGGCGAACACCCGTTGCTCGATGACTCTGGGCTGCTCGCACACCACCGGCAACAAGCGCTGGCGGTCGTCGAACACGCGGCTGTCCCAGTCGATCTGCTGCTGGATGGCCGTACGCTGCTCCACCAGGCCGGGATCGGTCGTGTTCGGATCGATCTCGCCCAGCATCTTCCAGCCTTCCTCCATCCGATGGGCGATGGCCTCCTGCCGGCGATAGAAACGCTTGATGCCGCGCACGATCTGGTTGCGCTCCGAGCTCAACGTCTCGAACACGCCGGCAAACACCTGGGTCAGGATCTTGGCGCGCTCCTCGCCCTGGTAGCCGGCGGCGAAGCGCCGGACGCCCGCCAATGCCTCGTCCTGTGCGACGCGTCGCGGCGCGATTTCGTTGACCAGCGCGACCACCGCAGGAGTCTTGCGCCACTCTTCCTGGGCGGCGGCTGGGTCGGGGCCTTGCCACATCGCGCCGATCGACATCTCGCCGCGCAGCGGCGCCTCGCACGGCCATTCGGCGGTGCCGGCCACCGGCGTCGGCTGCTCGGTCCCGCCGGTCGCGCCCGGCGTTTCGGAGCTCTGCGCCAGGGCCGCCGCCGCGAAGAGCGACGCGATGCCAGCCGCAGCCAGCAGCCGAACGGTGTGGATCATTTCCGTCATCTCGCTCTCCCTCAAGCCGGCGCGCCGGCGCGCACGCGGGTGATGATGCCCTTGGATGGGTCGTAGGCGATGATCGCGCCGGCGACGAAGACGATCGTGCAGGCGGCGACCACCAATGCGGACATGCCCTCGAACTGGCCATAGAGCGCGAAGCGGATCAGCTCGACGGCGTAGGTGAATGGATTGAAGCTGCAGATGTCGCGCAGGATCGGGCTCGCTTCCTCGACCTTCCACAACGGATAGAGCGCCGAGGAGGTGAAGAACATGGGGAAGATGATGAAGTTCATCACGCCGGCGAAATTCTCCAGCTGCTTGATCATGGACGACAGCAGCAGCCCCAGGCCGCCCAGCATCATGCCGGAGAGCAGCAGCGCCGGCAGCACGTAGAGATAGCCCATCGGCGGCAGCTCGATGCCGTAGAGCCAGGCGATCACCAGGAACACATAGACCTGCGCCAGCGAGAGCAGGGTGCTCGACAGCAGCTTGGAGATCAGCAGGAACCAGCGCGGCATCGGGCTGGTCAACAGCACGCGCATGCTGCCGAGCTCGCGGTCATAGACCATCGACAGCGATCCCTGCATGCCGTTGAACAGCAAGATCATCGCGACCAGGCCGGGAATGACATACTCGTCGTAGAGGATGTAGGTCTGGTACGGCGGCACGATCGAGACGCCGAGCACCGAGCGGAAGCCAACGGCGAACACGAACAGCCAGATCAGCGGCCGCACCAGCGCCGCGACGAAGCGGGTGTATTGGTGCAGGAAGCGCAACAGTTCGCGCCACAGGATGCCATAGAAGCAGCGGAGCATCGCAGCCAGGCTCATGCCGCCGCCTCCGTCACGCGCCGGAACGCGTCGTTCAGTCCCTCGGCGCCGGCGATGTCGGCGGCGCGGCCTTGGCGCCGCACCTTGCCGCGATGCAGGATGATGACGAGGTCGTCCGGCTCCACCTCGTCGATCAAATGCGTCGCCCACAGCACCGCCATGCCGCGGTCCCGCACCAGCCCGCGCACGTCGGCCATGATGTTGGCACGGCTGCGCACGTCGAGGCCGACCGTCGCCTCGTCGCACAGCAGGAGCTTGGGATTGTGCAGAAGCGCCCGCGCGATCTCGATGCGCCGCGATTCGCCGCCGGACAGGGTGCGGATCTTGCGGTCCGCCTCCTTGGCGAGGGTCATGCGCTCCAGCTCCGCGGTAATGCGCGCCCGCGCAACCTTGCCCGGCAAGCCATGCAAGGCCGCGTGGTAGGAGAGGTTCTGCCGCGCCGTCAGGTCGGGATCGATCGCGCGCTGCTGGAACACCACACCCATGCTGGAGAGGGCGGCTGAGCTTTCCTTGCGCACATCGTGCCCGAATACCGCGATGCTGCCTTGCTGCGCGCTGTAGAGCCGCGTCACCAGAGAGAGCAGGGTGGTCTTGCCGGCGCCGTTCGGCCCCAGCAGCACGACGAAGCGCCCGGCCGGCACCGTCAGGGTCACGTCCTGCAGCACCGGCCGCTCGCCGATGCGGTGCGTCAGGCCATCGATCGCCAGCGCGTCCGGCGCGGATGCGGTTGGTCGTGCCGGAAGGTGCGCCAGGTCGGCCATGTCAGCGGATCGCGACACCCCACGGCAGCTCGCCGACGGGAATGGACTTGATGACTTTCCTTTCGGCCACGTCGATCACCGACACGTCGTTCGACTCGCCGTTGGTCGAGAGCAGCAGCTTGGCATCGGGCGTGAAGTCCAGCTGCCAGACTCGCTGCCCGACCAGCAGGTAATCCTGCACCTCGCGGCTGGCGACGTCGACCACCGCGACGCGGTTGGCCGGACCCAGCGCGACAAAGGCAGTCTTGCCATCCGGCGTGATCCGCACGCCGACCGGCTGGATGGTGTCGGCGCGCACGCCCTGCACGGCGAACTCGACCTTGTGCACGATCTTGCGGGTAGCAACGTCGATCACGCTGACCGTGCCGCCGATCTCGGCGGAAACCCAGAGCTCCTTGCCGTCCGGCGTGAATTCGGCATAGCGCGGCCGGGAATCGACCAGCACATTGTCGGTGATCTCGAGCGTCGCGGTGTCGACAAAATGCGCCATGTTGGTGGTTTCGGAGGTGTTGATCATGATCTTGTCGTCGGGGCTGACCGCCATGCCTTCGGGCTCGACGCCGACCGGAATCTCGGCGGTGATGACGCCTTGGGTCAGGTCGAGGACGGTTACGAAGTTGTTGTCCTCGTTCGCGATGTAGAGCTTGCTGCCGTCCCGCGACAGCACGAACAGCTCGGGGTCGGGGCCGCTGGGCAGAGTCTGCACCACCTTCAGGGTCTCGAGGTCGAGCACCTCGATATGGTCGGCGTCGCTGGTGCAGATGTAGAGCAGCTTGTTGTCGTGACTGAGGGTGATGCCGCGTGGGCGTTCTCCCACCGGCACTTCCGCTACCGTCTCCATCTTGGTGAGATCGATGACGCTGATGGTGTTGCCTTTCTCGTTCGAAACGTAGGCCATGTTTGCTGTGGCCGCGCCGGCGAGCGCGGTGCAGGCTAGCAGGGTCGATAACGCCAATACCTTATGCATCTCTTTCCTCCCATTGATGCGCTATCGGCAATCGCTTTGGGCTAGCCTTATTGATTCAAGCGGCAGGCAGAATCCGGTTCGTCATATCCCAGTGAATCGAGTGGCGTGCGTTCGTGCAGGAATCCTTCCTGCGGCGACACCGACACCAGCATGAGCGGGGTCGCGAGCAGGATCGGCTGGCGCAGCTGCTGGTTCCACTTGCGGTAGGTCAGCGGCTTGCCCTTGAAGGCGGCGAGCTCGAAGCTATCGGACGTGATGTATTTGTGCAGGGTCGGCGCATCGCCGGCGTTGGTGCGGGTGACCGCTTCGCCGATCGAGCGCACCGCCTCCCACGCCGCATAGTCGCGCTCCAGCATCCAGCGATTGAAGTCACGCATGAAGCGGCGCTGCAGCTGCGTCCCGCCCCACTGCTCCTGGCTGCGATGCCAGGACGTCGGCACCAGGCCGCTGGTGCCGACCACCGGCCGCGGGTCCCAGTTGCGATAGGGCAGGTAGTCGCCGAACACCTCGCTCTCGTCCGCCACGATCACCACGTCGTGGTCCGGCAGGCGCTGGGTCAGCTGCGTCATCTGCTCGCGCACCTGCTGCTCGCCGGTGTCGGTGCGGCGCGAGCCCGACTTCCACTCGTACGCGCGCTCCTCGACGATCTCGGCGCGGTAGCGCTTGGCGGTGCGCTTGATCGCCTCGGCAAAGGCCCGGTCTCCGTCATTCACGCCGTAGACCAGCACCCAGCGCATCCACTGCTTGCTGATCAGCCATTGCCCCAGCGCGTCCGCCTTCATGGCACGACTCGGGATGGTGTGGAAGACGTTGGCGCGGCAGTCGGCGGCGCGCAGCCCGTCATCCTCGGCGCGGATGTTGAAGATCACCGCGTCCTTCATCTCCGGCAGGTCGGCGAGCTCGGTGAGGCGCGGGGCGGTCAGGTCCGCGATCACCAGCGTCTGCCCGGCCGCAGCCAGTTCCGCGGCGACGGCCTTGAGATCGCCGCCGGCCGGGACCATTTTTTCGACCAGCTCGAATTCCTGCTTCAGGAACTTGCCGGTGGTGTTGTTGTCGCCGATCGCCAGCTTGGCGCCGGCGAGCCCGTTGTCGGTCGCGACCGGCTCGACCAGCGACAAGGGCAGCGGCTCCTCGATCGTCTCCTTGAGATAGACGATCGGGACATGGAGCGGCGTCGATTGCGCGATCGCCGCTTGCCCTAATGCGATGGTCAGCACAGTAACAGCGGCCGCGAGACGGCCGAGGATGCGCGCTGACCCGCCGTCGCTCACTGCGGCGACCCGGCGGCCTGCTCGAGATAGGAGATGAGGTCGGCGCGGTCCTTCTCCTTGGGCAGGCCCGGAAAGGCCATCTTGGTGCCGGGCACCAGCTCCTTCGGCTTGGCGAGGTATTTGTCGAGCGTGGCCGCGTCCCAGGTCAGGTGCGCATTCATCATCGCGTCGGAGTATTTGAAGTCCGCCTCGCTGGCGGAGGCACGGCCCATCACGCCATGCAGGGTCGGCCCCACCTTGTTCTTGCCGGCTTCGAGCGAGTGACAGGCTTGGCATTTCCCAAACACCTTCTTGCCCTGGGCGGGATCGCCTGCTTCCACCGCCCGCGCAATGCCGGCAGCGGTCAGGATGAAGGTGGGCAGAGTGGCAGCAATCAGCAAGGTGGACAATCGCATCGCAAAGCCTTCCGTTAGTGTGCCCCAGATCGATTTGGGGGATTGCCAGGTGGTCGGATCGACCAGTGAACAGGGGCGCCATGCACTCCGGTCCTCGGCAACTCTAGGAATCGGAAAAATGGCGGGCAAGCGCCGTTCCGCGCTCTTCGACCAAAGAACAATGAGCGCAGCGGCAGAACTAGAAGCAGCGGAAGTCGGCCTCGATCTGGGCCAGCCGCAGCTGGTCGACCATCTTGGTCAGCATGCTGGTGGTGCGGAACACTTCGGTGTTGGCGCCGCCAACGCCTCGCATGCGGATGACGGTGTCGGCCTTCTCGTATGCGTCGTACGGCAGGATCGACGCGACGGTGTCGATGCTGCAGGAACAGCGGCGCAGCGCATCCTGCGTTCCTCCATTGGCGGCCATGCAGCCGATGACATAGTCGGCAACCACTTCGGTGGGATAGACGTTGGCGAAGGCATGGTGCGATGCGGAAAGGCTGCCGAAGAGAAAGAGCCCTGCCAAAGCTTTGCGCGCGTTCATACGTCCTCCGCCGCGTTCGCTGGGAGACCTCCTGCACGAAATCACAGGCCTATCACGGTAATCAATTGATCTTCCGGCCAATGCCTCTACCATGGCGACCGCCGCTCCAACGCGAGGATGGGATGATCTCGAGCAAGCTGGTGGTGACGCTGATGACGACCATATCAGGCTACACCGGCTATGCGATTCCCGGCGAGCTACCACATATAGAGACCTTGCCTCATCACGTGCTGGAGCAACGCGTGTGCGGCCGGCCGTGCCAGGTCTACGGATTCACCTTCCCGGATGGCCGTATCGTGATCGACGAAGCGCTGGCGATCGGCACCGATCCCGTCGCGACCAGCATTCTGGTGCACGAGCTGACTCATTTTCTTCAGATGAAAAGTGTTGCCCATGCCGGGCCGGTCACGTGCCGGGTTTGGAACGACCGGGAGCGCGAAGCTTTCGACGTCCAGACGCGCTGGCTGCGGGCGACCTCCGTCAACGTCCATGTCTTCTCCGTGGAGATGTCGCGCCTCAATTTGCGCGGGATGCACACCATGTGCCTGGACCACTCCGGCGTTGCGCCGCAACAATCTTGGACCAAAGGATGAGGCGGCCGGAGCCGATTGCTCTGGCAAGCCGGAAACCCGGTCCTTAGAATAATTCTTGTCGGTGAACCCGGCATATTTGAACTCAACAAACGCTAAGGAACTGGGAGAGTTGACCATGAAGGTTTGGAAGACTCCGCGGTTGCGCGAGATTTGCGTCGGCATGGAGATCAACTCCTACGCCTGCGCGCGTATGTAACCTGACGCCCTCCGCCGCGCGTAAAGCGGGGCGACTTCGCATAGCCAGGGTCTAACAGCCATGGAAGTGGTGGTGCTCGGTTCTGCCGCCGGCGGAGGCTTTCCTCAATGGAATTGCAATGCGCCGACCAGCAAGCGCGCGCGGGAACACTCCGCGCGGGTCAAGTGGCGCACGCAAGCCTCGGTCGCCGTGAGCGCCGATGGCAAGCGCTGGGTCATGCTCAACGCGTCGCCCGACGCACGCCAGCAGCTGCTTCAGAATGAGTGCCTGTGGCCGCGCGAAGGCCTGCGCGATTCGCCGGTGCGCGCGGTCGTGCTGACCAGCGCCGAGGTCGATCACGTCGCCGGCCTGCTGTCGATGCGCGAAAGCCAGCCCTTTGTCTTGTGGGGCACCCGCCGCGTCCTCGGCCTGTTGGCCGAGAATCCGATCTTCGGCGCGCTCAATCCGCAATATGTGCAACGCCGGGCCTTCGACCTGGGCGAGCGCGTCGAGCTGGCCGGCTGCGACGGCCCGCTCGGCCTTGCCATGACCGCCTTTGCGGTGCCCGGAAAAGTGCCGCTGTTCCTGGAAGGGCGCGAGCCCGACCACCTCGCCGGTGTCGCCGAGGATACCGTCGGCGTCGAGATCGCCTCCGGCAGCTCCAGGTTCCACTACATCCCCGGCTGCGCGCGCATGACGCCGGAGCTGGAGCAACGCCTGCGCGGCTCCGCCCTGGTATTCTTCGACGGCACCCTATGGTCGGACGACGAGCTGGTGCAGCTCGGCATCAGCTACAAGACCGGGCAGCGCATGGGCCACATGAGCATCAATGGGGGGTCGGGCACCCTGACCGCATTCGACAAGCTCGACGTCGGGCGCAAGATCTTCATCCATGTGAACACCACAAACCCGGTGCTGGACGAGGATTCGCCGGAACGGGCGGAGGTCGCCGCGCATGGCTGGGAAGTGGCCGAGGACGGAATGAGGATCAGCTTGTGACCGAACTGATGGGCCCGGAAGAGCTGGAAGCCGCGCTGCGCGCCATCGGCGCCGCGCGCTATCACAATCGCCACCCGTTCCATGCCCTGCTGCATGGCGGCAGCCTCACCAAGGGCCAGGTCCAGGCCTGGGCGCTCAACCGGTACTATTACCAGTCGATCATCCCGCAGAAGGACGCCGCGATCCTGTCGCGCATGACCGACCGCGACATCCGCCGGTCCTGGCGCCAGCGCATCATCGACCATGACGGCGACGAGACCTATGACGGCGGGATCGAGCGCTGGCTGCGCCTGACCGACATTCTCGGCTTTGACCGGGACTACGTGATCTCCGGCACCGGGCTGCTGCCCGGCACCCGCTTCGCGGTCGAGGCCTACCTCCATTTCGTGCGCGACCGCAGCCTGCTGGAGGCGATCGCCTCCTCGCTGACCGAGCTGTTCGCGCCGACCATTATCACCGAGCGGGTGGCCGGCATGCTGGCCAGCTACGATTTCATCAGCCGCGACGCGCTCAGCTATTTCGACAAGCGCCTGACCCAGGCGCCGCGCGACGCCAACCTCGCGATCGAATACGTGAAGCGCGAGGCGCGCCTGCCGCACCAGCAGCAGGCGGTGCTGAAGGCGCTAGAATTCAAGTGCGACGTGCTGTGGGCGCAGCTTGACGCGCTCTATCACGCCTATGTTGCGCCCGGGCACGTCCCGCCCGGCGCCTTTCGCCCGGAGGAGGCCGCGCCATGACAAGCCCCCAATTGTCAAGTGAAGCGCGCCCGGGCCTGGCGCCGGGCGTCCGGTTGACCTTCGACAAGGCGCGCGACCGCTGGGTCGTGCTGGCGCCCGAGCGGGTGTTGGTGCCGGACGAGACCGCGCTCGAGATCCTGCAGCGCTGCGACGGCGCCAGGCAGGTCAACGCCATCGTCGACGAGCTGGCCACCGCCTACAGCGCCGACCGCAGCGAGATCGAGCACGACGTCAAGGACTTGCTGGCCTCGCTGATCGAGAAACGGATCGTGACCGCATGAGCGCCGACGGTGGAATCCTGTCGCCGCCGCTGGCGGCCCTGCTGGAGCTGACGCATCGCTGTCCGCTCCAGTGCCCCTATTGCTCCAACCCCCTCGAACTCGAACGCGCCAAAGGTGAACTTTCAACAGAGGAATGGCGGCGCGTCCTGGACGAGGCGGCCGAGCTCGGCATCCTCCAGGTGCACTTCTCCGGCGGCGAGCCGGCCGTGCGCCGCGATCTACCGGACCTAGTCGCCCATGCCAGCGAGATCGGGCTCTACAGCAACCTCATCACCTCCGGCGTGACCCTCGATAAGCCGCGGATCGCGCAGCTGAAAGAGGCCGGGCTCGACCACGTCCAGCTCAGCATCCAGGACGTCGATCACCAGACCGCGGCCTTCATCGCCAACTATCCCGGCGTCCAGGGCAAGAAGCTGGCCTTCGCCCGCATGGTGAAGGAGGCGGGGCTGCCGCTCACCATCAACGCCGTCATCAACCGCCACAACATCACGCGGGTCGAGCGCATGATCGACCTCGCCGTCTCGCTAGGCGCGGGTCGGGTAGAGGTGGCGCACGCGCAATATTATGGCTGGGCGATCCGCAACCGCGCCGCTTTGATGCCGACCTTGGCGCAGGTGCAGGAGGCGACGCGCCACGTCGAGTCCGCGCGCGAGCGCCTGCGCGGCCAGATCGTGATCGACTATGTGCTGCCCGACTATTATGCGCGCCAGCCAAAGGCTTGCATGGGCGGCTGGGGCCGGCAGTTCCTCAACATCACGCCCAGCGGCGAGGTGCTGCCCTGCCATGCCGCGCAAACGATTCCAGGGCTGGTGTTCGAGTCGGTGCGGCACAAGCCCTTGGGAGAGATCTGGTCGACCTCGCCGGCGTTCGAACGGTTCCGCGGCACCGATTGGATGCCGGAACCGTGCCGGACCTGCGATCAGAAGGAAGTGGATTGGGGCGGCTGCCGGTGTCAGGCACTGGCGGTAGTGGGAGACGCAGCCGCCACCGATCCCGCATGTGCGTTGTCGCCAAGGCACGCCGACCTGCGAGCGCTCGCCGACGAAGCGGCCTCGCAGCCGCCGCCCGATTTCGTGTACCGGCGCATGACGCCGCACGACAGCAAGGCCACGCTCGCCACCACGACGAGCTGAGCGTTTGTCGCTTCCATCACGAATGTGCCCGCGTCCGGCGGTGCGCTGCAGGTAGCGTGCAACACGCCGCACTGACGTGCTTTTCCTTACCGTCAAGCCTATCGAGCGAATTTGTACCAAAGGACAATGCTCTTTCGCGGGTTTGTCGACTAACGTTTGAACACGCCGCTCGCGATCAGTCATGGAGGATCGTGGGACAATTGCGAGCACCGGAATGCCGCCGTCCGAGCGAGCGGATTACTGATGCGACGGCGGGGAGAGCCGGACCACTCCGACAGGTCAACAGAACGTTGCGGAGCCTGGATACCAATCCTTATCGGGAGGAAAAGATGGCAAGACTAAAGCCTGCTTCAGGGTTTGTGCTGGCGGTTGCCGGCGCGATTTCGCTGTGGGGTGCGCAAGCCATGGCGAACGATGAGTTGCTCAAGATTCAAGACGACCCGAAGCAATGGGTCATGCCGTTGGGCAACTATTCGAGCACGCGTTACAGCGGACTCGATCAGATCACCAACGAGAACGTGAAGGACCTGCAGGTCGCGTGGACCTTCTCCACCGGCGTGCTGCGCGGTCACGAGGGCGGACCGCTGGTGATCGGCAACATGATGTATGTCCATGCGCCGTTCCCCAACACCGTGTTCGCGCTCGATCTCAGCAAGGACGGCCAGATCGTCTGGAAGTATGAGCCGCAGCAGGATCCGAACGTCATCCCCGTGATGTGCTGCGATACCGTCAATCGCGGTGTTGCCTATGGCGACGGCAAGATCTTCCTGCACCAGGCCGACACCAAGCTGGTCGCGCTCGATGCCAAGACCGGCAAGGAAGTCTGGAGCGTCGCCGACGGCGATCCGACCAAGGGCGAAACCGGCACCTCCGCTCCATTGGTCGTGAAGGACAAGGTCCTGATCGGCAACTCGGGCGGCGAGTTCGGCGTGCTCGGCAAGGTCACCGCCTACAACATGAAGGACGGCTCGGTCGCATGGCGTGGCTTCTCGGCCGGCCCCGACAAGGACATGCTGATCGACCCGCAGAAGACCACGGCGCTCGGCAAGCCGGTCGGCGCGGATTCTTCCTTGAAGACCTGGGAGGGCGATCAGTGGAAGATCGGCGGCGGCACCACCTGGGGCTGGATGTCGTATGATCCGGAGCTCAACCTGGTCTATTACGGCACCGGAAACCCCAGCACCTGGAACCCGGTGCAGCGGCCCGGCGACAACAAGTGGTCCATGACCATCTTCGCGCGCGACGCGGATACCGGCATGGCGAAGTGGGTCTATCAGATGACGCCCCACGACGAGTGGGACTATGACGGCGTCAATGAGATGATCCTGGTCGGCCAGCAGATCGGCGGTGCGGACCGC
>Ga0081538_10002180_pt1 | contig 19427 bp, 15 predicted proteins | sample TabmetS5T2R1_FD_71022 | JGI IMG/M metagenome (GOLD analysis project Ga0081538, IMG submission 71022) | Tabebuia heterophylla rhizosphere microbial communities from the University of Puerto Rico - S5T2R1 | ecosystem: Host-associated > Plants > Roots > Rhizosphere ... | reverse complement strand
CGCCAGGCCGTCGAGGATGTCGGCCTCCGACACGATCATCTCGTCGAAGCCGAGGTGGCGGAACAGCGCCACCAGCACGCAGCAGCCGCCGACGATCACGTCGGCCCGCGCCTCCTCGAGCCCCGGGTTGTGGACCCGATCGGCCCGTGACTCGGTGGCCAGGGTCCGGAAGACATCCTCGGCGGCCCCGTGGCCGAGGTGGAAGTGGTGGATGCGGTCGCGGTCGTAGGTCTCGAGCCCGATCTCGACGGCCGCCACCGTGGTCACCGTGCCCGCCAAGCCGACCAGGGTGCGGGCCTCCGCCGCGGCCGGGATCTCGCGCGCCACGTCGTCGAGATAGGCCTCGGTGAGGCTGATGCAGGCCGAGAGCTCCTCGGGCTGCGGCGGGTCGTGGTGCAGGAACTTCTCGGTCAGGCGCACGCAGCCGATGTCGACCGACATCACGCCCTCGACCCGCTCGGTGCCGACGATGAACTCGGTGGAACCACCGCCGATGTCGACCACCAGGAACGGGCCACTGACCGGGTCGAGCTCGGCCGTGGCGCCGCGGAACGAGAGCCGCCCCTCCTCGTCGCCGCTCAGCAGCTCGGGGCGCGTGCCGATCAGCCCCTCCACCGCGTCGAAGAACTCGTCGCGGTTGGCGGCGTCGCGGGACGCCGACGTCGCCGCGACCCGCACCCGCTCGACCCCGTGGCGGTCGAGGATCTCGCGGTAGTCGCGCAGGCAGTCGAGGGTCCGCTCGACGGCCTGCGGCGCCAGGCGCCCGCTGGCCCCGACACCCTGACCCAGGCGGGTGATGGTGTTGCGGCGGTCGAGGATCTCGAGGCCGGCACCGGTCGGACTGCCCACGAGGAGGCGGGTCGAGTTGGTGCCGAGGTCCACCGACGCGATAACCGTCATGAAGTAGGCACGCTACCGGCGGTCACCGTTGCGGAGCGGCGCTCAGGCGGTCCTCGACCCAGCGCCCGACCGGATCGTCCCCGCCCGCCAGGTGCCAGGCGAAGTGGGCGTGCAGGCACTTGATGCCCGTTCGCGTCCCGCCCACCCCGCCGGACGGCCGCAGCCCGCGGTGTCCGGGCGGCAGCGCCGCATCGCGCTCCGCCGCGTAGCGGGCGTGTGCGGCCGCGACCGAGGAGGGGTCCACCTCCGCCTCGGCCTGCGCCACGCCGCCCGCGCTCTCGAGCCGCGACACCATGGTGCGCTCGGGCTCCCCGACCAGCCAGTACCGGGTGGGCATGGGGGTGCCGTCGTCGAGCACGGGGGCGTTGCGGATCACCAACGGCGAGCCGTCCCCATGGCGGCGCACGACCTCGAACTCACCCTGTGGCGGCCGGCCGAGGAGGCGCTCGACCTCGCGGCGGTCGGCTTCCGGGGTCGGGGGCGGCGGCCCTACGCCCACGCGACCCGGTGCACCCGCCAGGGCACGGAGAAGCCCTTGAGCGAGACCTCCTCGCCGGGGCTGAAGCGCAGGTCCCCCGCGGCGGCCGTGAGGTCGTGGGTGAGGCCCGAGACCAGCACGTCGCCGGGGGCGGCAGCGTCGGCGATCCGCACGGCCAGGATCACGTTCTGGCCGAAGACATCGCCGTCGGACTCGACCGTCTCGCCGGTGTGGAGCCCGATCCGCAGCTCGATCCGCTGGGACGGGTTCTCGGCGCAGTGGCGGGCGGCCGCCTGCTGGATGGCGACCGCGGCGAGGATCGCCTGCCGGGCGCTGGCGAAGACGACGAGGAACCCGTCGCCCTGAGCCTTGACCTCGATGCCGCCGTGGTCCTCGATCTGGGCCCGCACGAGGGCGTTGTGCGCCTGGAGGATCTCCCACCACCGCGTGTCGCCCAACTGCTCCGCCAGCTCCGTCGACCCGACCATGTCGGTCACGAGGATGGTCAGCGTCCCCCGCGGCAGCCTGCTGTCGTCGGCCGGCCCGGCCGTGCGTTCCTCCGTGAGGAACCGGGGCAGGAGGTCGCGCAGGTCGAGCGGCGCGCCGGGGGATCCCGGCGCCGCGGGCGGCTGCGACCATCGGCCACGGTCCGTCCGCGCCGCCCGCTCGTGTTGTCGTGGCGCGGGCCCCATCGGCCGAGCCGGCGGCGGGGGGAGGCTCGCCTGCAGCGACCGCAGCGCCTCGCGGGCCTTCTCCCGCAGGTCGTCGACGTGGCCATCGAGATAGTCGTCGACCAGGTCGTGATGGTGCCTGTGCCTGTGCCGGTGCCCGGACGAGCGCGACCGGCGCCGGCCGGTTCGGGCCGTCACCCCACCCCACAGCCCCCGGGCGTGCACCCGGATCAGGGGAGCGTGCGGCAGCGGCGCCACCTGCGAGCGGTGCGTAAGGTCCGAGCTGCCGCCCATGAGCACCATCCCGTCGAGGTCGACGGGGATGCCGTCGGGGACCACGACGTCGACACTGCCCATGATCGCCCAGGCGGTCACGTCCACCACGCGCTCGTCGATCACCGCCTGGCGCAGGTCGACCTTGACGCTCCCCCAGAACGCGAACGCCGTGATCCGGCCGGGAGCGCGCCATCGTGCACGGGCCCCGGCGCTGCCCATGATCGCGACGAACCGCCGCCGCGGCGCCACCGGCGTCGTCTCAGGTAGGGAGGAATCGGCGCCGCCGGCCTGCCCCGTCGCCGCATCGGGTGTGGCGGCGGGCGGGCGGATGTCCACGTCGTCGGGCAGGCCCGCGAGCACCTCGTCGAGGTCCCGCCGGGTGCGGGCGGCGTACACGCGGCCCGCCAGCTCGGCGAACTCGTCGAGCGTCAGGCGCCCCCGGCCCGTGTGCAGGCTGAGTGCGTCGATCACCCTCTGGCGGTCGTCATCACCGATGCGCACATCGCCGGACTCCACCACGGGGCACAGTTTGCACCCCCTGGCAAACCCCGGCGGCCGCCGGACGACTCGAGCGCGACTCGACCGCCTACCGACCAGTAGGTAGGGTGACTGGGTGCCCGCCGCGCCGCTCGATGCCGCCGCCATGCTCGCCGAGCTCGAGCCGGCGGTGGCCGGGCTGCTCGACCGCCACCTGGCGCAGGCCAAGGAGTGGTTCCCGCACCAGCTGGTGCCCTGGGGGCGCGGCCAGGACTTCGAGCCGGGCTGGGAGTGGTCGCCGGCCGAGGCGGCGCTGCCGCCGGAGGTGCGCTCCAGCCTGTTCGTGAACCTCCTGACCGAGGACAACCTCCCGTACTACTTCCGCACGATCGAGGCGATGTTCGGGCGCGACTCCGCATGGGGCGAATGGGGCCGCCGCTGGACCGCGGAGGAAGGCCGGCACTCGATCGTCATCCGCGACTACCTGACCGTGACCAGGCAGATCGACCCGGTGGCGCTCGAGCGGGCCCGCATGGCCCAGGTGACGTGCGGGCAGGTGCCGGAGCCCGACCTCCCCCACGACGGCCTCGTCTACGTCACCCTCCAGGAGCTCGCCACCCGCATCGCCCACCACAACACCGGCAGGCTCCTCGACGACCCGGTCGGCTACGAGGTCATGAAGCGGGTGGCCTCCGACGAGAACCGCCACCACCTCTTCTACCGCGACGCCACCGCCGCCGCGATCGAGCTGGACCCGTCGGGGATGGTCCTGGCGATCGAGCGCCAGGTGCGCGGCTTCGAGATGCCGGGCACCGGGATCGTCGACTTCGACGAGCACGCCCGCGCCATCGCGCGGGCCGGCATCTATGACTACCAGATCCACCACGACCAGATCCTCGCCCCGGTGGTGCTCCGCCAGTGGGGCGTCGAGGGTCTGACCGGCCTGACCGAGGAGGCCGAGCATGCCCGTGACGCGTTGCTCGGCCGCATCGAGCGCATCGGCCGGGCCGGCCGCCGGCTCGCCCGCCACCGTGGACTCGAACGCGAGGGCGAGCTCGTCGCGCAGACGGGCTGAGGCCGCGGCGAACTAGCCCCCCGGCTCGGAGGCTTCGTCTCCCTCGGGCGCCGGCTCCGGCGGGGGCAGGATGGTGTACGACTCCTCGCCCGGCATCACCAGGTTGTGGTCGCGCCGGGCGATCTCCTCGACCGTCTCGGGGTCGCGCAGCTCGTCCGCCCGCTGCTCCAGCCGCTCGTTCTCCTCGCTCAGCACGTCCAGCTGCTCCCGCGCCCGGTTGGTGTCGGACCGCTGGCTGAGGTATGTCCGCACCGGGAACACGGCGTAGACGAGGAGCCCGCTGAGTGCGACCGACCCCACTCGCGTGCCCAGCCACCGCAACCGGGCGTTGCGGCGCTCGCGGGCTTCCTCGTCGATCGGCGCCAGCCTGTCGAGGCGCTGACTCGGGGCCGGGCGACGGTTGCCCTTCGCTCGTGCCTCGCTTCGTCGCGGCCGATCGGCAGAACTATTGGCCGTCGGGCGGGACGGCGAGCGGGACCGCGACTTGGATGACGACTTGGACGACGACTTCGACGACACCGGGTCGCCGACCAGCACCCGGGTGGGCACCGTCAGGACGCCGCCGGTGGCGCCCGGCGGCACCCGGCGCCGCGCGGGCACACGCGCGCTCGCGCCGCGGGTCGGCGCGGTGGTCCGGTTGACCACCGATCCGTCGGGGGCACGGACAACGACGGCCGGCGTCGTCCACGCGCCCCGCACCCGGGGCGCGGCCTGCGGCTCGTTGCCGTGGCTCCCGCCGCCCTTCCGCCGCCGCAGGCTCATGGCGTGTCGCGACCGGTCCGCGCCAACGCCGCCCACCCGCGGAACGCGGCGGCGTCGCCGAGATCCTCCTCGATGCGCAGCAGCTGGTTGTACTTGGCCACCCGGTCGCTGCGGGCGGGGGCGCCGGACTTGATCTGGCCGCAGTTGGTGGCGACGGCCAGGTCGGCGATGGTCGTGTCCTCGGTCTCGCCCGACCGGTGCGACATGACGGCCGTGTAGCCGGCGTGGGTGGCCACCTCGACGGCGTCCAGCGTCTCGGTGAGCGAGCCGATCTGGTTGACCTTGACCAGGATGCTGTTGGCCACCCCGGTGTCGATGCCGCGCTGCAGCCGTTCGACGTTCGTGACGAAGAGGTCGTCGCCCACCAGCTGGACCCGGTCGCCCAGGGCCTTGGTGAGCTCCGACCAGCCATCCCAGTCATCCTCGGCGCAGCCGTCCTCGACGGACACGATCGGGTAGCGCGCGCAGAGCTCGGCCAGCAGCCCTACGAGCTCCGACGTGGACAGGTCCCGACCTTCGCCCGCCAACGAGTAGCGGCCGTCGGCGAAGAACTCGCTCGCAGCAACGTCGAGCGCCACCGCGATGTCGTCGCCGGCCTGGTAACCGGCCCGATCGATGGCTTCGACCAGCACCTGCACGGCTTCCTCGTTGGACCCGAGGTCGGGGGCGAAGCCCCCCTCGTCACCGACCGCCGTCGACAGCCCCCGCTCGTCCAGGACGGACTTCAGGCAGTGGTACGTCTCCGCGCCCCAGCGCAGCGCCTCCCCGAAGCTGGCCGCGCCCACCGGCATGACCATGAACTCCTGGAAGTCGACGCTGTTGTTGGCGTGGGCGCCGCCGTTGAGCACGTTGAGCATGGGCACGGGCAGCACGTGGGCGTTCGTGCCGCCGACGTAGCGATACAGCGGCAGAGCGAGCTCGTCGGCGGCGGCCCTGGCCACCGCCAGGGAGACGCCGAGGATGGCATTGGCCCCCACCCGTCCCTTGTTGTCGCTGCCGTCGAGGTCGATCATCTGCCTGTCGATCTCGCGTTGCTCGCTGGCGTCGAAGCCGATCAGCGCCTCGCGGATCTCACCGTTGACGTGGTCGACGGCCTTGCCGACACCCTTGCCGCCGTACCGGGCCGCGCCGTCGCGGAGCTCGACCGCCTCGAACCGCCCGGTCGACGCCCCCGACGGCACCAGCGCGCGACCGTCGGCGCCAGAGGCGAGGTAGACCTCGACCTCGACCGTCGGGTTGCCGCGGGAGTCGAGGACCTCGCGGCCGACGATGTGCTCGATGCTGGACATCGCTGGGTGTGGCTCCTGTGACGAGTGTGGCCAACGTTACTTGCGTTCGGACTGCCGAAAGCGATCACGCACCACTTCGGCCGCGACCCGCAGCTCCGTCTCCGGATCGTCGCCGGCCGCGCGGGCGTCGTCGACGATGTCGAGCAGCCGCCGCCCCAACGCGCCCGGCGCCTCGACGTGCTCCAGCAGCGTCCGCCAGTCGACCCCCTGCGACGCCGCCTTGCGCTGGACCTTCAGTGCGTACGCCAGCGCCGGCAGCGTGGCCGGGATGCCGTCCATGACACTGGCCCTACCCTTTTCCGCCTTCTTGAGTCGCTCCCAGCGCTCCGCCACCTCGTCGGCACCGTCGACGGTGGCGTCGCCGAACACGTGTGGGTGGCGGCCGACCAACTTGTCGCTGATGCCCCGGACCACGTCCTCCAGCGTGAACCGTCCCTCCTCGGCGGCGAGGGTGGCGTGGAGAAAGACCTGGAAGAGCAGGTCACCGAGCTCCTCCTCGAGGGCGTCGAAGCCCTCGCCGGCCTCGACGTCGAGATGGTCGAGGGCCTCGAGCACCTCGTAGGCCTCCTCCAGCAGGTGGTGGCGGAGGCTCTGGTGGGTCTGCTGCCGGTCCCAGGGACACTCCGCCCTGAGGCGGCGGACCACCTCGGCGAACGCCGCGGTCTCGCTTGCGAGCGGGGTGGCCAGGCGGGGCACGTACAGCGAGGTGAGGTGGTCGGCCCGGACCACCCGGTCGAGCTCCGGCCACGGCAGCTCGACGATGTGCTCGTCGGGCAGGCCCAGACGCTGCAGCACGGTGACCGCGACGTCGTCGCCGCCCGCCGCCCCGGTCGCCTCCCCGAGGACGAGCTTCACGTCGGACAGCACGTGGCGGTCGTCGCACTGCGCCACCAGGAGCGGCCCCCGCTCGCCGGCCGCCTCGACCTCGAACCGGTGCCCGTCGACCAGGCGCACCCCACGTTCCACGGGGTCGATGCCGAGGCGCACCCACGCCAGGTCGGCGAACGACAGCGCCGGCAACGCCTCGACGGCGACGCGGTCGTCGGCCAGCAGCAGCTCGACCGTGCGCTCGGCGACGGCCGGCGACCCGGGGACGGCGTAGAGCGCCTCGCCGCGCTCGGCGGCGGCCGCCACCAGCGCCTCCACGATGGCGGTGTAGACGGCGTCGATGCTGTCGGCCTCGTCGTAGAGGTGGTCGAAGGTCGGGACCTCACCGACCACGCCGGCGGCAGGGTGCCGGGCGGTGCGCAGGAAGCGGTCCGGGATCCGCGCGATGGCGTCGTGCGTGGCGGCGGTGACCAGCTCGGGCCCGGCCGGGCCCAGGCCGCAGACGACGATGCGCGGACGCAGCGCCGGACCGGGCGTGGCCGTCACCCCTCGCCGCTGGGCTGGTCGGCCTCGCCCTGGCTCGGCTCACCTCCGGCGGGGCCCTCGGGCGGCACCACCGTGAACTCCTCGGTGTCCCAGGAGCCGTAGTGTGAGCTGACCTCGATGTCGGTCGAGTCGGCAGCATCGGTCAGCGCGCGGCTGTACTCCTCCTCGCCGAGCTCGTTCGCGAGCCGTGATTGCCGCGCCACGTCCTCGATCAGGGAATCGCGCAGGTCCCGAGGCATGCCGTCCAACTGGTCGCCGGCCTGCGCGGCGGTTGCGGCGATGTCGTCCTCGGTGAGCTCCAAACCCTCCTCGTCGAACAGCTGCTCGGTCAGGATGAACCCGATCCGCTGCCGGAGGACTGCGCCCACGAACTCCTGGGTGTAGCTGTCGCGCGCGTCCCCCCGCACGGCGTCACCGCCCTGGAGCTCGGCAAAGCCGTCGAGCTCGTCCTCGAAGTCCGACTGCGACACGGTCGTGTCCCCGACCCGCAGTGCGGCCGACTGCTCGGAACAGGCGGCCCCGACCAGGCCGGCGGCCGCGATCGCGGCGACGAGCAGCGTCGGGCGTCGACGGGTCGGCACGGGGGCAGATCGTAGGGACTCGGTCGCGCGCAGCACGAAACCTCAGCGCGCCGCGAGCAGCTGGGCGACCCGGAGGAGGGTCGTGCGGATGTTGTCCTCGCCGACGAGCCCCAGGGCATCGTCGACCGTGAGCCAGCGCAGGGCCGCCGACGGGGACTCGGGCGCCGCCTCGTCCGGCCTGGCCGTCGCCAGGGCGTAGCGCATGTCGGCGTGGTGGTGCTCGGGCTCTCCCCGGCCCGCGGGCACCGGGACCACGACCACGTGCACGAGCGCCGGTCGGGCCCGGTCGGGCCACGCCGCCAGGTCGCTCAGCCCGGTCTCCTCGTGGGCCTCGCGCAGGGCGACGGCGAACGGATCGGTCTCGCCGGGATCGCCGTGGCCACCCAGCTGGAGCCAGCCCTGCATGCGCTCGTGCCACCGGAGCAGGACGCGCCGGCTGGCCCGATGGATCACGATGGCCGACCCGGTGACGTGCAGCGGCGACGACCGGCTCCAGGGGTCCTCACGCCGAGCCAGCGAGCGGACCCGGGCGACGTCCTCGGCCTCCTGCGCCGAGCGCGGCTCGAACCCGTCGAGCGCGGCCATGACCCCGTCCCCCAGCACGACGATGTCCCGGGGCCGCCTACGCCGCCGCCTGGGCGGGGAACAGGGACTCGAGCAGGTCGACGAGCTCGGTCGCCACGCCCCGCCCGCCCTTGACCGGCACTACCAGTTGCGCGAGGTCGGGCTTGTACACCGCCTTGGGCACCAGGCGCTTGAGGCGGATCTCCTCGGACACCTTGAGCTGCACCGGCGAGAGCCGGGCGGTCCACGTGGGGGCGCCGAAGCCCGTGGTGCGGACCACGTTGACCTCGCGCAGGTCGAGCCGGGCCGACTCGGCCCGCAGCCGGGCCACGTCGAGCAGCGCCGCCGCCTCCTCGGGGACCGGCCCGTAGCGGTCCTCCCACTCGGTGCGGATGTCGGCCACGGCGGCCTCGGTCGTCACCGCCGCCAGCCGCCGGTAGGCCTCCAGCCGCAGCTCCTCCTTCGGCACGTAGGCCTTGGGCAGGCTGGCGTCGAGCGGCAGGTCCAGCTTGATCTCGGCGGGCTCGCGCGCCTCCTCCCCCTTCAGCTCGGCCACCACCTCGTTCACCATCTGGCAGTACAGGTCGTAGCCCACGGCGGCGATGTGGCCCGACTGCCCGGTGCCCAGGAGGTTGCCGGCGCCGCGGATCTCGAGGTCGCGCATCGCGATCTTGAAGCCCGAGCCCAGCTCCGTCGCCTCGCCGATCGTCTTGAGCCGCTCGTACGCCTCCTCGGTGAGCGCCCGGTCGCGGGGATGGAACAGGTAGGCGTAGGCGCGCTGCCCCGACCGCCCCACCCGGCCGCGGATCTGGTGGAGCTGACCGAGCCCCAGCAGGTCGGCCCGGTCGACCACCAGCGTGTTGACCGTGGGCATGTCGATGCCCGACTCGATGATCGTGGTGCAGACGAGCACGTCGTACTCGCCCTCCCAGAAGTCGAGCACCACCCGCTCGAGCGAGCCCTCGTCCATCTGCCCGTGGGCGACGGCGACCCGCGCCTCGGGCACGAGCTCGCGGACGCGGGCGGCGGCCTGGTCGATGTCCTGCACCCGGTTGTGCACGTAGAACACCTGGCCCTCCCGCAGCAGCTCGCGGCGGATGGCCTCGGCGATGGCCCGCTCGTCCTGCTCGCCCACGTAGGTGAGGATCGGCTGCCGCTCGGCGGGCGGCGTGTTGAGCAACGTGAGGTCGCGGATGCCGGTGAGGCTCATCTCCAGCGTGCGGGGGATCGGCGTGGCCGTGAGCGTGAGCACGTCGACACCGGTGCGGAGCTGCTTGATCTGCTCCTTGTGGGTCACGCCGAAGCGCTGCTCCTCGTCGACGACGAGCAGCCCCAGGCGCTTGAACTTCACGTCGGCGGACAGCAGCCGATGGGTGCCGATCACGACGTCGACCTCGCCGGACGAGAGGCCCTCGATCACCTTGCGGGCCTGGCCGGGCGTGAGGAAGCGCGACAGCACCTCGACGCGCACCGGGTAGCCGGCGAAGCGATCGCTGAACGTCTGGAAGTGCTGCTGCGCCAGCAGCGTGGTGGGCACGAGCACCGCCACCTGCGTGCCGTCCTGCACGGCCTTGAAGGCACCGCGGATGGCGATCTCGGTCTTGCCGAACCCGACGTCGCCACAGACCAGCCGGTCCATGGGGGACGGCGCCTCCATGTCGGCCTTGACGTCCGCGATCGCCTTGGCCTGGTCGGGGGTCTCCTGGTAGGGAAAGGCCTCCTCCAGCTCCCGCTGCCAGGGCGTGTCGGGGCTGAACGCGTGGCCCGGCTCGCGCCGACGACGCTGATACAGCACGACCAGCTCCTGGGCGATCTCGGCCACCGCCGCCCTGACCCGGGCCTTCGTGCGCTGCCAGCCGTCGCCACCGAGCCGGTTGAGCGTGGGGGCCTCGCCCCCGGTGTAGTGCCGCACCGCATCGATCTGGTCCGAAGGCACGTACAGGCGATCGTCGCCCTTGTACTCGAGCAGCAGGTAGTCGCGCTCGACGCCGCCGATGGCCCGCTTCACCATGCCGCCGTAGCGGGCGACGCCGTGTTGGTGGTGGACGACGTAGTCGCCGACCTTGAGGTCGTCGAAGAAGCCCTCGGTGTCACGGCGCCGGGGCCGCGCCCGGCGGTGCGCCCGGCGCCGGCCGGTGAGGTCGGACTCGGCGAGGATGGCCAGCCTCACCGCCTCGGCCCGCAGCACCGTGCCCCGCTCCAGCGGCGCCACCACCACCTCGGCAGCGACGCCCTCGGATGCGAGCCGATCCCGCAGCCGCTCGGCCGACCCGTCGCCGTCGGCGCCGACCACGACGCGGAACCCGTTGCGTTGGAGCGCGACCAGCCTCTGGACCAGGCCCGAGCCGTCGCCCACCACCGGGTCCCAGCCCGAGGCCAGCACCACGGGCGTGTCGGGGCTGTCGGGGACGTTCACCACCTGCCAGGCCGGCGCCCTGGTGTGCGCGAGCAGGCGATCGAAGTCGAGGTGCAGCCGGGGAAAGCCGTGGTCGTGTGCCTGCTCCACCCTCCGCCCGGCCCGCGGCAGCTCCAAACTCGTCGAACCTCCCGCACCCCACGTCACCGCCAGCGTGGCGGCGAGGTCGGCCTCCTCCGCCAGCAGATCGGCGGCGCGGTCGCGCATCCGGCGGGGCTCGCACAGCAGCACCTGGGCGCCGTCGCCCACGACGTCCAGCAGCACGCGCTCGCTCTTGGTGAGCCACGGCAGCCACGACTCCATGCCGTCGAACACGAGGCCCTGCGCCAGCCGCTCCCATTGCTCGCGACCCCACGGCTGGAGGCCGACCAGGCGCTCCGCCCGCTCCCGCACCTCGGGCGTGGGCAACAGCTCGCGACAGGGAAAGATCTCGACGCCCGGCAGGTCGGCGAGCGAACGCTGGTCGGCCACCGAGAACTCGGTGAGCCGGTCGACCTCGTCGCCCCAGAGATCGATGCGCACCGGGCGCTCGGCGGTGGACGGGAACACGTCGACGATGGATCCCCGCACCGCGACCTCGCCCCGGTGCTCCACCATGTCCTCGCGGCGGTAGCCGGCGAACACCAACCCCGACACGAGGTCGTCGCGGTCGAGCTGCTGGCCGGGTCGCACCATGACGGGCTCGACGTCTTCGACGTGCGGGCCCAGCCGCTGCACCAGCGCCCGGACCGAGGCGACCACCACCGCAGGGGCCCGCTCGGCTTCTCGCAGCCGCCACAACACCCGCGTCCGCCGCCCCATGGTCTCGACTGCGGGGCTGACGCGCTCGAAGGGCAGCGTCTCCCATGCCGGGAACAGCTCGACCGCCTCGTCCCCGAGGTAGATGGCGAGGTCATGGGCCAGCCGCTCGGCCTCGGTGGACGTGGGAACGGCGAGCACGATCGGGGTGCGGCTCGTGAGCCGGGCCAAGCCGGCCGTGACGATCGCCCGCGCCGACTCGGCCACCGCCAGGGTCGCGGAGGCGCGCCCGAGCACCTGCGCCAGGGCCGGCTCGTCACGGAGCAGGCCGGGCAGGTCGTGGAGGGGCGCGTCGGTGCGCGCCCCTGCGGGCGCAGGGGCGGGGGTCATCGCGGTTCAAAGCTACAGGGACTAGCTTCGCCCGGGTGCGCCGGCTCCCGGGACGATGGCGCCTGATCGCCACGGCGGCCCTAGTGGGCGGGGCGGCCGGCTGCAGCGTCCCGTCGTTCGGCGCGCCCGATCCCAAGTCCGAGCAGGGCGACAGCATCTTCAGGCTCTGGCAGGGGTTCTTCATCGCCGCCCTGGCCGTCGGCGCGCTGGTGTGGGGCCTGCTGGTCTTCGTCATCCTGCGCTATCGCCGGCGCAACGACGAGGTTCCCGACCAGACCGCCTACCACATCCCACTCGAGATCTTCTACACGGCCGTGCCCGTCGTCATCGTGGCGGTGTTGTTCGGCTTCAGCGTCGCCACGGAGGGCGACGTCACCGACCTCGACCCCGACCCGGCGGCGCGGATCGACGTGATCGGCTTCCAGTGGTCGTGGCAGTTCCGCTACCGGGACGAGGGCATCACGATCACCGGCGAGCCGGGCGAGCCGCCGGAGATGGTCGTCCCGGTGGGCCGGCCGACGGCGCTGCGGCTCGTCGCCGCCGACGTCGCCCATTCGTTCTGGGTGCCGGACTTCCTGTCGAAGCGCGATCTCATCCCGGGCATCGACAACGAGATCGACATCACGCCCACCGAGGAGGGCCAGTACGTCGGGCGCTGCGCCGAGTACTGCGGCCTCGCCCACTGGCAGATGAGCTACTCCGTGCGGGTCGTGTCCCAGGACGAGTACGACGACTGGATCGCCGAGCGGCGGGCGGCCCAGGACGAGGGCTCCGGTTCGTGACCACGCTCGAGGAACGCCCCCTCGTCGCCGAGGAGCCGCCCCGGTCCGAGCGCCCCGCCCAGGGCCTGCTGGCGTTCCTCACCAGCACCGACCACAAGCGCATCGGCATCTCCTACATGGCCACGGCATTCGCCTTCTACCTGCTGGGTGGGGCGTTGGCGGTGGTCATCCGTTCGGAGCTGTACCAGCCGGGCCAGCAGGTGGTCTCGCAGGGTCGCTACAACGAGATGTTCACCATGCACGGGAGCATCATGCTGTTCCTGTTCCTGGGGCCCTTCGCCTTCGGCCTGGCGAACTACTTCGTGCCGTTGCAGATCGGCGCCCGCGACATGGCCTTCCCGCGGCTCAACGCCCTGTCGTACTGGTTCTACCTGTTCGGTGGGCTCACGATGGTGAGTGGGTTCCTCACGGCCGACGGGGGCGCCGACTTCGGCTGGACCGGCTACACGCCGCTGTCGGACATCGTGCGCACGCCCGGCATCGGGGCCGACCTGTGGATCATCGGTGTCGCGCTCGCGGGGCTCTCGGGGATCCTGACCGCCGTCAACATCGTCACCACCGTCGTGGCGATGCGGGCACCGGGGATGCGCATGTTCCGCATGCCGATCTTCACCTGGAACATGCTCGTCACCAGCGTGCTGGTGCTCATCGCCTTCCCGATCCTGTCGGCGGCCGTCGTCATGCTGTTCTCGGACCGCCATCTCGGGTCGCACATCTACGACGCCACCCTGCACGACCGCGTCGCCGGTTCGCCCATCCTGTGGCAGCACCTGTTCTGGTTCTTCGGCCACCCGGAGGTGTACATCCTGGTGTTGCCGTTCTTCGGCGTGATCACCGAGATCCTGCCTGTCTTCTCGTGGCGCCCGGTGTTCGGCTACGCCGGGATCGTGTTCGCGACGATCGCCATCGCCGCCTATTCGGTCGGCGTCTGGGCGCACCACATGTTCGCCACCGGGGCGGTGCTGCTGCCGTTCTTCACCGGGTTCTCGATGCTGATCGCGGTGCCCACCGGGGTGAAGTTCTTCAACTGGATCGGCACGATGTGGGGCGGGAGATTGACGTTTCCCACCCCGATGCTCTTCGCCCTCGGCTTCCTGTTCACCTTCCTGCTCGGCGGCCTGTCGGGCGTGATGCTGGCGGCGGCCCCGATCGACTTCCACGTGACCGACAGCTACTTCGTGGTGGCACACATGCACTACGTGTTGTTCGGGGGGTCGGTGTTCGCCCTCTACGCCGGCATCTACTACTGGTGGCCCAAGGTGACGGGGCGGGTCCTCGACGAGCGCTGGGGCAAGGTCCACTTCTGGATGACGCTCGTCGGCTTCCACCTGACGTTTTTCGTGCAGCACATCCTCGGGCTCGAGGGCATGCCCCGCCGGGTGGCCGACTACCTCGACAGCGACGGCTTCACGGGTCTCAACCAGATCTCGTCGATCGGCGCGTTCCTCCTGGCGACGTCGACGCTGCCGTTCCTGTGGAACGCGCTGCAGACCCTGCGGGGACGGCTCGGCAATGTGGCCGGCGACGACCCTTGGGGCGGGCAGACGCTCGAATGGACGACGACCTCACCGCCGCCGGCCGAGAATTTCGCCGGACCGCTGCCCCCCATCCGGTCGCAGCGCCCGGCGTGGGACCTGCGACACGCCGCGGACGGCGGCGGCGGGACGTCCGATGTCTGAACGCTCCGCCGCCGGGACCGAAGGACCGCGGGGTCACGAGGCCCGGCCGCCGGTTGACGACCGGGCCGTCCCCTGGCGGGTGTTCCTCGCCGTCGGCGCGTTCGTGCTGGTTCTGGGCGCCATCTACTGGGCCACCGCCGACGAGGAGTCCGGCACGGTCATGCTGATCGTGGCGGCGCTGCTGTCGCTGTGGATCGCCGCGTACCTGTGGCTGCGGGCGCGGACCCCGTCGACCGAGCCGGGAAAGACCGTGGCCGCGGAACCTCCGGGGGAGGTGGCGCACTACCTGCCGCACGCGAGCGTGTGGCCCTTCGCCATCGGCCTCGGCGCCGCCACCCTCGGTAACGGCTTGGTGCTCGGCGTGTGGCTGGTCGTCCCCGGCGGGCTGCTCATGGTGCTGGGGATCGCGGGCTTCGTCCGCCAGACGCGCCGCCGCGACTGAGCTCGACCAGCCGTCACGGGAATACTTGTATACGCAAGTTGTTCGCCGAGGGGAATCAGGAGGAACGCCATGCCCGCCATCACCGTTGCCGATCCCCTCACGCTGCCGGCCGTGCCGGAGCCCGACCCCGCAGCGTCGACCGAGCGCCCCGTCCGGTCGGTCACGACCGCGCCGGCCGGGTTCGAGGGCGAGGGGTTCCCCGTGCGCCGGGCGTTCGCGGGCGTCTCGGCCGCCGACCTCGACCCGTTCGTCCACATGGACCAGATGGGCGAGGTGGAGTACGCGCCCGGCGAGCCCAAGGGCACGCCGTGGCATCCGCATCGCGGCTTCGAGACCGTCACCTACATGATCGACGGCACCTTCCAGCACCGCGACTCGACCGGCGGCGGCGGGCTCATCACCAACGGCGACACGCAGTGGATGACCGCGGGTGCCGGCATCCTCCACATCGAGCGGCCGCCGGACGAGCTGGTCGCGAGCGGGGGACTGTTCCACGGCGTCCAGCTGTGGGTGAACCTGCCGGCGGCCGACAAGTTCACCCCGCCTCGCTACCAGGACATCCGCGGCGGCCAGGTGACCCTGCTGCGGTCCCCCGACGGAGGGGCGGTGCTGCGGCTCATCGCCGGCGACCTCGCCGGCCACCACGGCCCGGGCGTCACCCACACGCCGATCACGCTGGTGCACGCCACCGTCGCGCCCGGCGCCCGCCTGCAGCTGCCGTGGCCGCCCGACTTCAACGCCCTGGCCTACGTGCTCGCCGGGAGGGGGACGGTGGGCTCGGCCCGCCAGCCCATCCACAGCGGCCAGCTGGTCGTGCTCGGGACCGGCGGCCACTTGGTCCTGGGGACGCAGGACACCACCCAGGACAGCGTCGCCCCGAACCTCGACGTCCTGCTGCTCGGCGGCCGGCCCATCCGGGAGCCGGTGGCCCAGTACGGGCCGTTCGTGATGAACACGCGCGCCGAGCTGGCGCAGGCGTTCGACGATTACCAGGCGGGGCGCATGGGACGGATCCCCGCCGAACATCTCGGCGAGTGAGGTTGGATCCCCCCAGCCAGTCCTTACACTGTACGGCTCCCGCCGGTCCGGCACACCACCGCCTCGTGTCGGACCGGTGGAGGCCAAGCCGGGGAACTTCCGGGCGGGGCGGGGCGTCCGGAAGTTGGCTGGGCCCGGTGCACCGCCGCGCAACCCGCTCGGCCTCAGACCCGGTCCGAGACCACCGCCTCCGCGGGGGTGACGCCGCCATGCTCGCTGCGGACCACGGCGAGGAATCGTTCGACCGCACGAACGGTGTGATGGGCCCGCACCGACGGCAGGAGGTCGAACGCGTGCTGGGCCCGGGGCAGCTCGGCGTAGACGACCGGGCTGCGGGACGCGCCGCGTAGGGCGCGCACGAACGACCGCGCGTGCTCGACCGGCACGAGCACGTCGTTGGCGCCGTGGAGGAGGAAGAACGGCGGCGCGTCGGGCCGGACGTGGCTCATCGGCGAGGCCTCGTCCCACACCGCCCGATCGTCGGCGAGGCGGGAGTGCATGACCCGGCGCTCCAGGAACGGCACCAGGGCGCGGCCGGCGGACCTGTCCCGATTGGTGAAGTCGTACACGCCGTAGAACGGGACCGCGGCGGCGACGCTGGTGTCTGCCTCCTCGAACCCTGGCTGGAACCGGCGATGGCCGGGCGTGAGCGCAGCCAGCGCCGCCAGGTGGCCGCCCGCCGATCCCCCCGTGATCACCACGAACGACGGATCGCCGCCGTGTCCCGCGATGTTGGCCTTGGTCCAGGCGAGGGCGCGCTTGACGTCGACGATGTGCTCCGGCCATCGGGCCCTCGGGCTGAGCCGGTAGTTAATGGTCACGCACACCCAGCCCCGCTCGGCCAGGTGCGCCATCAGGGGGTGCGCCTGGCCCCGCTTCTCCCCGATGGTCCACGCGCCGCCGTGCACCTGCACCAGCACCGGGGCCCCGGCATCGGCGGCCAGGTCGGCGCGGCGCCAGACGTCGAGGCGGTTGTGGCGCCCGTAGTCGCCGTACGACAGGTCGCGGCTGGCGGCGTAGCGGCGGCGGGCACCGAATCCGGACAGCAGAGCCGTCGCACGCGTCACGGGTACGTCCGGGAGGGGGCTGAACGGCTCGGAGATCCGCTCGCGGTAGTCGATGCCCAGGCCCTCCTGCAGCGCCCGCTCGAGGACGTCGTCGGAGCGGCCCGCCTCCCGCTGCAGTGCCACCAGCGCCGCGAACGACGCCGCCGTCAGGCCCAACCCCACGGCGCCGCGGAGGCCCCGCATCCCGCCGCCGCGGGCGGCTGCCAGGCCGACCACCCCCTGCAGGCCGAGCGTCGGCAGCGGCAGCTCCGACGTGGGCAGGCCCGACAGGAACTGGAGCGGCGAGCCGGGGCTGGCGGCGGACCGGTCGAGTGGCCGCCAGGCGTCCGCGGTCACGGTCGCCGCGACCACGCCCGACAGGAGGAACCGAGTGCGGGGATCCATGGCGCCCGATGTTATGGCCGGCGGATTTCGTGGCCACGCTGGGCGCACTGTGTGCCCGCCCGGTGATTTTGGCCGATCTTCATCCGATCGCCCGATAGCGACCCCGGCCGCTCGGGTACAGTTCCTGCACACCGCGTGCACTGATCGGGGGGCCTAGATGACGACGAAAGACGGCACCGTAGGGCGGTACCTCCACTGGATCCTCGTGGCGTTCTCGCTGGGAGCCGGGGTGATCCACTTCGCCTACGCCGGCGAACACTTCGACATGAGCTGGCGGCACGGCACGTTCTTCGCGGTCGTCGCGTGGTTCCAGCTGAGCTGGGCGATCGTGATCATGGTCCGGCCCTCCCGCGCCGTGTTGGCGCTGGGTGCCGTCGTCAACGCGCTGGTGATCGCCACTTGGGTCATGTCGAGGGTGTGGGGCGTTCCCGTCGGTCCCGGAGCCTGGGATCCCGAGCCGATCTCGCTCGCCGACGGGTTGGCCACCGGGCTCGAGGTCGGCATCGTCGCGATCTCCCTCGCGGTCCTGGCGCGCCCGGCGCTGGCGCAGCAGTCGGTCCGCCCGACCCTGGGCATGGCGGGCATCGGCCTCAGCGGCCTGGCGGTGGCAGTCGTGTCGACGCTGGCCATTGCCCCTGCCTTCGCCTCGGATCACGACCACGGGAGCGCGGGCGAGGCGAGCGGTCACGGGCACGGCGACGAGGCGACGGCGGGCCACGACATGGCCGGGGGCACCGATCACCACGCCGCCGGCGAACAGGTCGAGGGTCACACCAACGTCGTCATCTCCGCCGACGGCACGTCGGCGTGCGAGGAATCGGGCTACGGCAACGAGGGCAACAGCGGCCACGGGCACCGCGGGCCGGTGCCGTTCACGCCGCTCGACGCCGAGACCCGCGTCACGTTCGCGGCGCAGGTCGAACAGGCCAACACGGTAGCCGCCACCTACCCGACCGCTGCGGCCGCCGAGGCGGCCGGTTGGCGCCGGATCACGCCCTACGTGCCCTGCATCGCCGCGCACTACCTCAACAGCGGGCTGCTCGACGGGACGTTCGACCCGGCGAAGCCGGAGATCCTGCTGTTCGACGGCACCGAACCCGACAGCCAACTCGTGGGGCTCAGCTACCTGGCCTTCACCGATCCTGAGAACCCGCCGGCCGGCTTCGCCGGCGAGAACGACCCCTGGCACATCCACCGCCAGCTGTGCCTCGGCGGCGGGGGCGTGGTCGGCGACGAGAACACCACGGCCGAGCAGTGCGAGGCCCGGGGCGGCCGGCTCGTCCCGCTCAACAACCTCTGGATGATGCACATGTGGAACGTCGCGGGCTGGGACAGCCGCTGGGGCCTCTTCAGCTCCGAGCATCCCGACCTCGGCGGGAGCATCGGCGACATCAACGCCGCTCCGGCGGCCGGCTAGAGCTGATTCCGGTCAGCTCGCGGTGGACATCCCCGCGAGCCGGTCTTTCGCGACCTCGTCGAGCTCGGCGTACTCCTCGCCGGTGTCGACCCAGTCCTCGAACTGGATGACGCCGAGCTCCTCGAACCGGCGCCGCAGCCAGGCGTCCGAGGCGTCGAGCAGGCCGAGCTTCTTGCAGTTGGGGACGATCTTGGAGAACAGCAGCTGCTGGAACATGTTCTCCTGGGGTGGGATCGCCAGCATCGAGGTGACCACGGGGCGCGGATCGATGCCCATGCGCTCCCAGACTTCCTGCTGCAGGAAGCGGTCCCGCATCCGCACCGCCGCCTCGAAGGCGAACTCCTGGCGCTCCCGCAGCTCGGCGTCCGACAGTCCCTCGTAGTACTCCTTGAGCGACAGCACCCCGAACGCCACGTGGCGGGCCTCGTCGGACATCACGTAGCGGAGCATCTGCTGGAGCAGCGGGTCGGGCGTCATCTGCTGCATGAACCCGAACGCCGCCAGGGCCAGCCCCTCGACCATGACCTGCATGCCCAGGTAGGTCATGTCCCAGCGGCTGTCGTTGATGATGTCGTCGAGCAGCATCTTCAGGTGGGCGTTGATCGGGTAGTGCCCACGGAGCTTCTC
>Ga0081538_10002179_pt1 | contig 19435 bp, 15 predicted proteins | sample TabmetS5T2R1_FD_71022 | JGI IMG/M metagenome (GOLD analysis project Ga0081538, IMG submission 71022) | Tabebuia heterophylla rhizosphere microbial communities from the University of Puerto Rico - S5T2R1 | ecosystem: Host-associated > Plants > Roots > Rhizosphere ... | reverse complement strand
GCGGACCTCCAGCGTCTCGCGGTTGTAGCGCTTGCCGCCGCACGTCTCGCACGGGACGTAGACGTCCGGGAGGAAGTGCATCTCGATCTTGATCGTCCCGTCGCCCTTGCAGGTCTCGCAGCGCCCGCCGCGGACGTTGAAGGAGAACCGGCCCGGCTTGTAGCCGCGCACCTTCGCGTCGGGGGTCTGCGAGTAGAGCTCGCGGATCGAATCGAAGAGCTTCGTGTACGTCGCAGGGTTCGAGCGGGGCGTGCGGCCGATCGGCGACTGGTCGATGTCGATCACCTTGTCGAAGCAGTCGATTCCCTCGACGGCGTCGTGGTCGCCGGGCTTCACCCGCAGGCGATGGAGGCGGTTGGCGAGCGACTTGTAGACGATCTCATTGACCAGCGTGGACTTGCCGGAGCCGGACACGCCGGTGACCGCGACGAACTTCCCGACCGGGAACTCGACGTCGATCCCCTTGAGGTTGTGCATTCGCGCGCCCAGGACCCGAAACGCGCCCAGGTCCTCGGTGCGCCGCTCCGGCACGGCGATCTCGCGCGCCCGTGAGAGGAACTCGCCGGTAATCGATCCCTCCGTCTTCTCCACCTGCTTCGCCGGGCCCTCGGCGACAACGTGACCGCCGTGCTCGCCGGCGCCCGGGCCCATGTCGACCAGCCAGTCGGCGGCCCGCATCATCTGCTCGTCGTGCTCGACCACGAGCACGGTGTTCCCCAGGTCGCGCAGGCGCTCGAGCGTCGCGATCAGCTTCGTGTTGTCGCGCTGGTGGAGCCCAATCGAGGGCTCGTCGAGGATGTAGAGGACGCCGACAAGCTGCGAGCCGATCTGAGTGGCCAGCCGCAGTCGCTGGGCTTCGCCCCCGGAGAGCGTCGACGCGGCGCGATCGAGCTGGAGATAGCCGACGCCGACGTTGTCGAGGAAGGTCAGGCGCTCGCGGATCTCCTTGATGATCCGCGCGCCGATCAGCTGCTCGGTCTCGGTCAGCTCGAGCTCGTCGAGGAATTCGATCGCCCGTGTGACGGAGAGCTGCGTCAGCTGGTGGATGTTCCTGTCGCCGACGGTGACGGCGAGCACCTCCGGCTTCAGCCGGGCGCCCCCGCACGCCGGGCAGGGCCGGAAGCTCATGTATTCCTCGATGCGCTCGCGCTGCTGCGAGGAGTCGGTTTCCTTGTAGCGTCGCTCGAGGCTGGAGACGATGCCCTCGAAGGCCAGCATGTACGCGCGCCGGCGGCCCATCCGGTTGCGGTACGTGACGTAGATCTTGTCCCCGTTCGTCCCGTAGAGGAACAGGTTCTGCTGCTCCTCGGTCAGTTCCTGCCACGGCTTGTCCACGTCGATCTCGTACCGCTCGGCGATCGCCTGGATGATCGACTCGTAGTAGCTCGAGCTCCCCACCGACCAAGGAACGAGGGCGCCCTCGGCGATCGACAGGCTGGGGTCGGGGACGAGCAGGTCGGGGTCGATCTCCTGCTGCGCGCCGAGCCCGGTGCAGCGCGGGCAGGCGCCGTGGGGCGAGTTGAAGGAGAAGACGCGCGGCTGTAGCTCCGGCAGTCCGACGCCGTGCTCGGGGCAGGCGAAGCGCTCCGAGAACGTCAGCGGATCGCCGTCCACGACGTCGATCGTCACGAGCCGGTCGGCGAGGTCGAGCGCCGTCTCGATCGAGTCGGTGAGCCGGTGCCGCAGATCGTCCTTCATCACCAGCCGGTCGACCACGACCTCGATCGTGTGCTTCAGCTTCTTGTCGAGCTCGATCTCCTCGTCGAGGTCGCGATGCTCGCCGTCCAACTTCACCCGGGTGAAGCCCTCGCCGCGCAGCTGCTCGAGCAGGTCTTTGTACTCGCCCTTCCGGTCGCGCACGACCGGCGCGTTGACGGTGAACTTTGTCCCCTTCGGGAGCCGGAGGACCTGGTCGACGATCGACTCGATGGACTGCCCCGCGATCGGTCGCCCGCAGATGGGACAATGCGGCCTCCCCACGCGCGCGTACAGGAGCCGGAGGTAGTCGTAGATCTCCGTCACCGTGCCTACGGTCGAGCGCGGGTTCCGCGACGTCGTCTTCTGGTCGATAGAGATCGCCGGCGAAAGCCCGTCGATCGAGTCCACGTCGGGCTTCTCCATCATCTGCAGGAACTGCCGTGCGTAGGCCGACAGCGACTCGACGTACCGCCGCTGGCCCTCCGCGTAGATCGTGTCGAAGGCAAGCGAGGACTTCCCGGACCCGGAGAGCCCGGTCACACAGATGAGCGCGTTCCGCGGGAGCCGAACGGTGATGTCCTTCAGGTTGTGCTCCCGAGCGCCGTGGACGACGAGCTCTTCTTGGGCCACCAGATGAGTCTAGCCCTGCGCCCGGATAGAACAGACGTTCGTGTCCGAGAGCGCGCTGGGGTAACGCGGTGTCGCTTAGCTGACCAGCTTCCGGATCCGCCGCGCGTCCGGGACGTACGGGACCTCGAAGTCGCCCGCAACGAGCGTCCCGTAGCCGAACAGCCGGCCGAGAATCCCCTGCTCGAACTCGAGCGCCGGCGCGTGCACGAGCGCGACTGACGCCGAGCGGCGCCGGGCGATCCCGTAGCGGACGGCGAGCTTGCGGGTCGTCAGGAGAAGCCGCGTGCGGTCCCAGCGCAGGACGGCGCGAAAGGCGAGCAGGGCGGCGAGCCCGAGCAACACGGCCCCGGCGATGCCCGCGATCCAGTAGGACCGGCCGACGACGGCGAGCGCGGCACCGACGGTGCCGAGGGCGACCGGCCGCAGCAACGGCCGGACGAGGGCGGCGCCGTGCGGGCGCGCGTCGAGGCGCACCTCCTCCCCGGGCTCCAGCTGCGACATGCGGCGCACTTCGCCAGGCGCCGTGCGCGTCCTTCTAAGCGCGGCGCCAGCGGCCGAAGATGAGGCCGCCCAGCGTGAAGCCGAGCCCGAACGTCCCGACTGCGAACGCGCCCACGGCGAGCGTCTTCCGCCACGTCGAAAGACGCTTCCAGCGGCCGAGGACCTCCTGTTCCTCGGCCGAAAGGGGCTCCCCGCGCCGCTTCTTGCGCTCTGCCGCACCGGCCCGAAGGCCGAGATACATGTCGTCGAAGATCTCCGCAGGTTCGTCGACCATGCTCTCACTATAGTCTCCCGGCCCGATGCCGAAGCTCCGCGTGCTGCACGTTTCCGACCTTCATGCCGGAACGCACGAGGAGCCGCAGGTCGAGTCCGACCTCGTCGCGCTGGTGCGCGAGACCGAGCCGGAGCTCGTCATCGCCACGGGCGACCTCACCCACCGCAACCGCGCGGCCGACCACGATCGGGCCGCGCAGCTCCTGCGGTCGCTCGAGCGGCCGCTCGTCGTCGTGCCGGGGAACCACGACATCCCGCCCTGGTCGCCACAACGGTTCACGCGCACGTTCGATGCCTTCCGGCGGCAGTGGCCCGAGCTCGAGCCCGTCTACCGCTCCGACGGCGTCGTCGTCTGCGGGCTCAACTCCGTCACGCCCTGGAAGCACCAGGGCGGGACGCTTCGCACGGCCCAGCTCGAGCACGCTGCCCGCGTGCTCGCGGACGCGCCCCCCGGCGCGCTGCGGATCGTCGCGCTCCACCACCACCTGATCGGCGCACCCTGGAGGAGCATCAAGCGGCCGGTCGCCGGCCGTGACGTCGTGCTCGGCACCCTGGTCGACGCGGGGGCGGAGTTGATTCTCTCTGGTCACGTACACCAGAGCACCGTGGGCGAGCGGCGCGAGTTCGAGGTGGTCTCGGGACCGGTGCACGGAACAACCGTGGTGACGGCGCCAGGCCTGGGGCAGCCGAGGCCGCGCCGGCGCGGCGAGGCACGCGGGCTGCACCTGATCGAGACCGACGAGAGCTCGCTCCGTGTGCTGACCCATGCCTGGGCCGCCGGCGGCTGGGTTCGGATCGCCGATCGGCGGTTCCCGCGGGGAACCGAGCCGCTCAGCACGATCGGCTGAGCGGCTCGGCACGCGATTTCAGTCAGCGGTTCCGAATGTCGACCCAGACGAGCCGGTGGTCCGAGCTCGGGAAGGGGAAGACACCGGTCAATCGGAAGAGCGGATCGCTCTGGAGCGGCCAGAAGACGGCCGAGTCGACGATCCTGAGGTTCTTGCGGGGGAGGACGTAGTCCGCCCGCAGGTTGCCCGGAGCCGTGTCGGCGAAGTCGGCGGTGTCGAACTTCGGGTCGCTCCGGTGGGTGGTGTTCGCGCCGCCTTGTAGGAGTGCGGCCTCGACCGCGCCCGCGCTCGAGGGCGTCTTTGTCGTGTTCACGAGCGGATGGTCGAGAAGCTGCTGGATCGAGCCGGGGATGCTGTCGCCGTCCAGCGGGTCGGAGTTCTGGTCGCCCGCGATCACGAAGCGCGAGGAGGGTGCGAGACCGCCTCGCTTCCCGGCATCGTCGTAGATGTAGAAGCTCGACGGGCCCGGCGTGATGTAGTCGGCCCAGAGGCGGATCTCGTCGAAGTTTCGGGTGCCGTTGCGATCCTCGGGACCGTCGAAGACCGGGGGCGTCGGATGACTGACGAGGAAGTGGATCGTGTCCCCGTCGACCCGGACGGGAACATCCCAGTGGCTCTTGGACGAGAGGCGAAAGACGGCCTGCTCGGCAGGCGAGTACCAGTCCGCCGGCGCAGGCGTCGCCGGGTCGTCAGGCAACCGCGCACCCGGCATGTCCTTCCAGAGGAAGTTCTGGAAGGTGCGGATCTGCGAGAAGAGGATCGGGTGCTGAGAGTAGACCGCCATGCCGAACTGGCCGGGGAAGAACCCGAACCCGTAGGCGTCGTCCGGCCCGCCAATGACCCCGTTGTTGTTGAAGTCGAAGCCGGAGGGGATGCCCGTGTTCGACGGGGCGGTGTAGCGGTAGGGGTAGACGATCGGGCTCGCCCCGTTCTGGCTCACGGACAGGTAGTTGTCCTGGAACAGGCGCAGCGCCACGTTGCCCGAGTCGAAGTCGAACTCGTTGATCAGCAGCACCTCGGGCCTCACCCGCTGGATGATCTCCGCGACGGTCTGTGCCTGGGCGTTCCCGGGCGTCGAAAGGTCGGCGATCAGCTGGCCCTCGAAGTTGCGGTTGAGCGAGGCGTTGAAGGTCGCAAAGCGGATGCGCTCGCCGCTCGCGGCAGCCGGCGGAACGAGCATGAGCGCAACGAGGGCGGCAAGGCAGAGGCCGAGCCACAACCCTCGCCTGGACAGGCGATTCGGCGTCATTCGCGTCACTCCCTCTCGATTCTCGGTTGACCGAAGATGCGGGGCCGAGCGTCGCGCGCCACCCCGCATCGATGCCTCCTTAGTTCAACCTCGTGATCCGCCCCTCGATCGCGGGCGTGATCGTTCCCTGGTCCCTGATGTACTCGAGGAGGACGTCGGCCATGACCTCGCGGGTCACGCCGTGCTCGCCGACAAACATCGTGTACCCGTCCCCGCCCGAGTTGACGAAGTCGTTCGTGGCGAACGTGTACGTCGTCGAGTCGGGAAGGATCGGCGTCCCGTCGTCGAGCGTCACCGACACGACCCGCGACCCGGCAGGCCTGGCGGCGTCGTACGTGAACCTGAAGCCCGAGATCTGCGGGAAGCGCCCGTTTGCGCCCGGGATGGCGGCGACGCCGTGCTCGAGCGCTTGCCAGAGGAGCGCTCCGGTGACCTCACGAGTCACGACGATGTTCCCGAACGGTAGGACCGTGAACGCATCGCCGATGACCAGGTCGAACGGCGGGCCGGATGCGTACCCCGGAGTGGTCCGCCGCAGCGACGTGTCGACCGGCAGGTAGCTGGACGGCAGCGCCGCGCGAAGCCCGCCGCCGTTCGTGAGCGCGAGCTGCGTCCCGTAGCGCCAGCGCATCGAGTCGGTGACGACGTTGCCGATCGCAGCCTCACCGAGGCGCTCGAGGACGCCGTTGCGCGGGAAGACATCCGTTGCCACCCCGATGACCCCGTCGAGCGCGGCGGCAAGCTGCGTCCGGTACGGCGCGAGCATTGCCACGACCGCCGGGTCCGGAGTGACTGCGGCCGAGAGCGGCGTCACGAACTCGGCGTCGCGGTTGAAGACCGTTCCGGTGTTCGGGTCGAACGTGAGCTTCGTCCGCGTGTACGTCGCGCCCTTGCTCCGGTTCTCCTGCACGAGCTGACCGTTGATCACGTTCTCGTAGAGCATGTCAGTGTGGTCGCCGAAGATGACGTCGAAGCCGCTCACGGCGCCGGCGAAGTCGACCAGCGGCCCGTCCTGCATGCCCGTCGCGGGATCGGTGTGCGTCACGCCCATGTGCGTGATGACGACGATGACGTCGGCCCCCGCCGTCTTGGCCTCCGACTTCGCCCTGTTCGCCGCGGCCACGGGGTCGGTCACCTCGATGGTGCCGAAGCTGCCGGGGAAGACCAGCGTGGGGGCCTCCGGGTTCGTGAGCCCGACCACCGCCACCTTCACGCCGCCGACGTCGAACATCTCCCAGTCCTTCACGCCGGTCAGGTTGTCGTCGCGGTTCTTCAAGTTGGCCGAGACGTACTGGAATTCGGCGAGGTCGATCATCTCCTGAAGGTGGTCGATACCCCGGTCGAAGTTGTGGTTGCCGAAGGTGTCGACGTCGAACCCCATCAGGTTCATCGCCTGGACCGCCGGCCGTTCCTCGAAGAAGCTCGAGAGCGGCGGCGCCGCACCGTACGCGTCGCCGGCCGTAAGCGTGAGCGTGTTCGGATTCAGCATCCGGTCGAGCTTGAAGTAGGTGGAGAGCTGGGCGGCTCCGCCAACGTTGCCTACACCCGCCACGCTCAACGGATCGAGCTGCGCGTGCCAGTCCGAGACGTTGAGGAACTGGAGCGGGACCGCGTCCTGCCAGTCCCTTGCGTCGCGCGGTTCCATGAGCTGGCCGCGGATCGCGCCCGCCGGGTAGTCGCTCGTATGAACGTTGACGTAGAAGCGGCCGGGAAAGCGAACGATCTCCTTGATCAACTGCCTGGCGACGTCTCTCGCGCAACCCTGTGATTGGCCGTCTGCGCCGGGAGGCCCAAGACCGACCACGATCGGACCGGCAACGCCCACCGCGCCACGGTGGATGTGCGCTGCGGAGGCGGGCAGGGTGATCTCGGCAGCCGCCAGCTCCCAGCAGACTCTCTCCTGGCCAGGAATCAGCGTGATGTCTGCGAGCCCGGACCCATTCGCGTCTCCTGGGCCGGGAACCTCGAAGTTCCCGCTCAGGTTGGCGACGACGCCTGCGGCGCCGGCTGTGGCCGGCAAGGCCATGAGGACCACAAAGATGACCGCCGCGGCGAGTCCCGAACGGAACCGCAGTACGTGTCTCATCGAACTCCTCTCCCGGGGTAGGACGGGCCGAAATTACTCCTTTCCGCATTGCCTGACAACCAGGGCGTGCCGTCCATCACGGAAACGAAACCCGCCGGACACCAGGGAGAAGCAGTTCTGAGGGCTAGGCTGGCTCGGGCTCGGCCGCCGCCTGGAGCTCGCGGCGGAGCTCCTTGATCTCGTCCCGAAGCTTCGCGGCATACTCGAAGCGGAGCTCCTCCGCGGCCGCGAACATCTCCTCCTCGAGAGTGACGACGAGGCGCTCCAGCTCCTCGTTCGACATCCCCTCGACCTGGCGCTGGCCGCGCCGGCGCCGGCCGGGGACATGCGGGGCCGACTCGAGCGAGAGGAACTCGGCGATGTCGGAGACGCCCTTGACGATCGATTCGGGCGTGATCCCGTGCTCCTCGTTGTAGCGGAGCTGGACGCCGCGCCGCCGGGTCGTCTCGTCGATCGCGCCCTTGATCGCCTCGGTCATCTTGTCCGCGTACATGACGACCTTGCCGTTGACGTTCCGAGCGGCGCGGCCGATCGTCTGGATCAGCGCCGTCTGGCCGCGGAGGAAGCCCTCCTTGTCGGCGTCGAGGATGGCGACGAGCGAGACCTCCGGCAGGTCGAGGCCCTCGCGTAGGAGGTTGACGCCCACGAGGACGTCGTACTCGCCGAGGCGCAGCTCACGGATGATCTTGATCCGGTCGAGGGTGTCGACTTCTGAGTGGAGGTAGCGGGTGCGGACGCCGGACTCGAGCAGGTAGTCGGTCAGGTCCTCGGCCATCTTCTTCGTCAGCGTCGTCACCAGAACGCGCTCGCCCGCCTCCTCCCGCCGCCGGATCTCGTTCAGGAGGTCGTCGATCTGGTTCTTCGTCGGGCGCAGCTCGACCTCCGGGTCGACGACGCCGGTCGGGCGGATGATCTGCTCGGCCACGTTCGTCGAGTTGCGGAGCTCGAACGGCCCGGGCGTCGCCGAGACGAAGAGGAGCTGCGGCGCCCGCTCGAGGAACTCGTCGAAGCGGAGCGGCCGGTTGTCGAGCGCCGAGGGAAGCCGGAAGCCGTGCTCCACGAGCGTCTCCTTGCGCGAGCGGTCGCCTTCGTACATGCCCCCGATCTGCGGCACGGTCTGGTGCGACTCGTCGATCAAGACGAGGAAGTCGTCGCCGAAGAAGTCGAGCAGCGTGTGCGGAGGGGTGCCCGGCGAGCGGCCGTCCAGGATCCGCGAGTAGTTCTCGATCCCGTTGCAGTAGCCGAGCTCCTGGAGCATCTCCAGGTCGTACTCGGTGCGCTGGCGGATGCGGTGCGCCTCCAGCAGCTTGTTCTGGGACTCGAAGAGCTTCACCTGCTCGGCCAGCTCGTGCTGGATCTCGCCCACGGCGCGCTCGATCGTGTCGCGCGAGGTCACGTACTGCGTCGCCGGGAAGATGGCCAGGTGCTCGAGGCGAGCGTAGATCTCGCCCGAGAGCGGATCGAAGTGCGTGATCTGCTCCACCTCGTCGCCGAAGAAGGAGATGCGGTACGCCGACTCCATGTGCGCGGGCTGCACCTCGACGACGTCTCCGCGCACCCGGAAGCGCCCGCGCCCGAGAAAGGAGTCGTTGCGCGCGTACTGGATGTCGACGAGCTTGCGCAGCATCACGTCGCGGTCGATCTCGAGCCCGACGCCGAGCACGACGGTCTTCTCCTCGTACTCCACCGGAGAGCCGATCCCGTAGATGCAGGAGACGGACGCGACGATGAGCACGTCCTTGCGCGCGAGGAGCGCCGCCGTCGCCGCGTGGCGGAGACGGTCGATGTCGTCGTTGATGGAGGCGTCCTTCTCGATGTAGAGATCAGCCTGCGGCACGTAGGCCTCGGGCTGGTAGTAGTCGTAGTACGAGACGAAGTACTCGACTGCGTTCTCGGGCAGGAACTCGCGGAACTCGTTGCAGAGCTGTGCGGCGAGCGTCTTGTTGTGCGCGATCACGAGCGTGGGCTTTTGCACCTGCTCGACGATCCACGCCATCGTCGCCGTCTTGCCGGTGCCCGTGGCCCCGAGGAGCGTCTGGTAGCGGTCACCGTGCTCGATCGAGCCGGCGAGCGCAGAGATCGCCTCGGGCTGGTCGCCCGTCGGCCGGTAGGCATCGGAGACGCGGAACGAAGCCATGAGGGCCATCGTAGCCGCGGGCCCCGAGGCTACCATCGTGCCGGTGCCGACGGCCGCGAGCATCCGGGGACGGGCGGGGCAGGCCCGCAAGCGGCTGCGGCGGGTGTCCGGCCTGGCAACGAGACGGGCCCGCATTCTCCCCTCCTTCCTCCTCATCGGCGCGCAGCGAGCGGGCACGACGTCGCTCTTCTACTACCTTCGTCAGCACCCGCACGTGGCCCGACCGGGCACGAAGGAGGTGCACTTCTTCGACGACCGGTTCTGGCGGGGCGTCGACTGGTACCGCTCGTTCTTCGTCACCTCCGCGGAGCGGGGCCTCGCCCGGCTCCGCGGCGGCGACCTCGTGGCGGCCGAGGCGACTCCCTACTACCTGTTCCATCCGGCCGTGCCGGAGCGCGTCGCCGCGACGATCCCGTTAGTCCGGCTCGTCGTCCTCCTGCGCGATCCGGTCGACCGCGCGTACTCGCACTACCGAAAGATGCGACGCATGGGCCTCGAGCGCCTCACGTTCGAGGACGCGCTCGACAAGGAGGGAAAACGGCTAGAGGGTGAGGAAGAGCGGCTGCTCGCGGACCCGCGCTACCGGAGCCGCCACCACCGGCGGCATGCCTACGTCGCGCGCGGGCTCTATGCCGACCAGCTCCAGCGCTGGCTCGCCCACTTTCCGCGCGAGCAGCTGCTCGTGCTCCGATCGGAGGACTTCTTCGCTCGGCCGGCCGTGATCTACGCAGAAACGCTCGACTTCCTCGGTCTGCCGCCTTGGGAGCTGTCCGGGTACGAGCCCAGGAACCCGACCTCCGACGACCCGCTCCACCCGGCACTGCGGGCGCGACTGGAGGAGCGCTATGTCGAGCCGAACGCCCGCCTGGCCAGCCTCCTCGGCAGGGATTTCGGCTGGGGTCCCTAAACCTCAGTCCTCGAGGCCGAGCTCGTCCGCGTAGGCGCGCGCGTAGATGTCGCGCGCCTCGAGGACGTTGTCGACGAACTCCCGCGTCTCCGGGAACGGGATCTCCTCCTCGCCGGCGGCGATCCACTCGTCCACGTTGGCCTGGCCCGCGTTGTACGCGGCGAGCGCCAGGCGCAGGTCGTCGTACTTGCGAAGGAGGCGGCGGAGGTAGAACGAGCCGTACCGGACGTTGATCTCGGGGTCGAACAGGTCGTCGACCTCGAAGCGGCTGCCGCCCGTCAGCTGCGCGATCCCTTCGGCGGTGTCGGGGAGCAGCTGCATCAGGCCCAGCGCCCCTGACGAGGAGCGGGCGTCTGCATCGAACTTGCTCTCCCGGTAGATCACCGCGGCGAGCAGGGCGGCGTCGAGGTCGTACTGACGGGCGTGGCCGCGCACGATGTGCTCGTACTCGAGCGGATAGCGCAGCCGCGCATACCAGGACGGCTTCGTGTCCTCGACATAGAGGAACCCGGCCGCTAGGGCGGCCAGAAGCACCAGCCCGCTGAGGACGAATTTCATTTGTGTGCCTGGGGGAGCACTAGGCCAGGGTGGCGACCACGCCGGACACGAACCGGTCGAGGTCTGCGAGCGTCCCGTCGTTGACGTACACGAAGTCTGCCCGTTTCATCTTCTCCTCCTCCGGGAGGAGGCGCTCCTCGCGCTCGCGCAGGGGCCCGATCCGGCGGGAGATCCGCACCTCGGGCGACGCGGTGACGAGGACCACCTTGTCGAAGCGGGACTCCCCGCCGACCTCGTAGAGCAGGGGCACCTCGGTGACGGAGATCGCAGGCGGGGACGGCAGCTCGGCCAGCTCCTCCCGCCAGCGCAGGTAGCCGGCTACGACCCGGGGGTGGAGGAGCCCCTCGAGCCAGGCGAGCTGCTGCCGGTCCGCGAAGACGATCTCGCCGACCTTCGCGCGATCGATCTCGCCGTCCGCTCCGAGGACCTCGGTCCCGAAGCGCTCGACCACTGCCTGCTTTACTTCCGGATCCTCTCGAAGCAGGCGGTGAACGATCTCGTCGCTGGAGATGACCGCGGCGCCGTGCTGCGCAAACGCACGCAAGGCCGTCGACTTGCCGGCGCCGATGCCGCCGGTGATCGCTACCGCGAGTGGCCGGCGCCTACTGCTCGCGCTCGTCAGGCTCGGCAGACGCCTCGCCCTCTGGGGCGGCCTCGTCCTCGACGGGTGCCTCGTCCGCGGGCGCGGCGTCCGGCTTCGTCGGCTCGGGCTCGGGCTCCGGCTCGAGCGCGGGCGCGGCCTCGCCTTCGAGCGGCTCGGCCTCGGGCGCCTCGGGCTCCGTCGGGCCATGCTCCGTGAAGACCTCGTCGGAGAGCCCGAACTCGGGAGCGTCCTCGCCGATGCCGGGGCGCGCGGCCTCCCCCTCCTCGACGCGCTTCAGCGAGAGCGAGAGCCGACGGCGCTCGGCGTCCATCTCGATGATCTTCGCCCGGAGGGTCTCGCCCTGCTGCACGACCTCTCGCGGGTTCTCGACGTGGTGGGGCGCGAGCTCCGAGATGTGGACGAGGCCCTCGACGCCGGGGATGACCTCGACGAACGCTCCGAAGGTCACGACCTTCGTGACGCGCCCCTCGACGACGTCACCCTGCTGGTAGGTATCGATGACCTGCTGCCACGGATCGGACTGTGTCTGTTTGAGGCCGAGGGAGATGCGCTGACGCTCGCGGTCGATGTCGAGCACCTTGACGCGCACCTCCTGCCCGATCTCGAGCAGCTCGGACGGGTGGTTCACATGGCTCCAGGACAGCTCCGAGATGTGGATGAGACCGTCGATGCCCTCGAGGTCGACGAAGGCCCCGAAGTCGACGATGTTGGAGATCGTGCCCTGGACGATGTCGCCCGGCGAGAGCCGGTCGAGAATCGCCTGGCGCATCTCGCGCCGCTCCTCCTCCAGCACCGCCCGGCGCGAGAGGACGACGTTGTTGCGGCTGCGGTTCAGCTCGATCACCTTGCACCGGAGCGTCTGGCTCATGAACTCGTCGAGGTCCTGGACGCGGCGGATGTCGACGAGGGAGGCCGGCAGGAAGCCGCGCACGCCCAGGTCGAGGATCAGCCCGCCCTTGACGACCTCGATGACGGTGCCCTCGACGGGCTCGCCGCTCTCGGCCGCGCCCTCGATCCGCTTCCACGCCATCTCGAAGCGAGCACGCTTCTTCGACAGGATCAGGCGCCCCTCGGCGTCCTCCTTCGTCATCACGAGCGCGTCGATCTCGTCGCCGAGGTTGACCTCGTCGGCCGGGTTCACCGATCGCCGGATCGATAGCTCGGAGACCGGAATGACCCCTTCGGACTTGTAGCCGATGTCGACGAGTACCTCGTCCTTGTCGACCCGGACGACCTTGCCGCGCACGACCTCGCCCTCGTTGATGACGGGGAAGGTGGCGTCGTAGTCGGGAATCAGCTCTCCGTCCGGACCACGCGTCCAGACGTCGTCGTCTGTCTTCTGAGTGTCTGCTTCAGTCGTCGTGTCGTTCGAAACCATGCGGGATCGCGCATTATAGCCAGCAGTTGATGAAGGGCCGCGACCTCCTCATAGTCGCTGCGATCGTCCTCGTGGGCGGCTTCGCCGTCGCCGACGCCCTCCGCTCCGACGACGAGCGGGTCGAGGCGCGCCCGACCACGACCGACCAGAGGGATAAGCCTACGGCGACCACCTCGACGGCGGACGACGGCGACCTCGGCCGCGCCTTCTTCCCGACGGTGAGCGGCGCCCCTGGGTCGATCGTGCTCGTACAGACCGGGTCGTGCGCGGTGCGGGAGTTCGACCTCCCCAGCGGGCTCGAGCTGCCGAACGTGGTCGCCGCGTCCACGTGCCAGCTCTGGGCCGCTCCCGTTACGGCCAAGGTGGCCGTCGGCATCGGCGAGCCCGTCGGCGATGCCGTGCCCTTCCGCTTCCTCGACCTCGGCCGCCCGAACCGGGACCTGGGCAACTCGGAGGCGGCCTTCGGCTTCCTGATCTGGAGCAACGACGGCCAGCGCGCGGCCTGGTGCAACGGGCGCCTAGAGGGGATCGACCTCGAGCTCGACGGCCCGCGCCGCCGGCTGGACGGCTGCCCGGCGGCGTACACACCCGACGGCGAGATCGTGTACGCGCGGGGCGATCGGCTCTTCGTCGAGCAGCGTGCGGACCTCCGTGCCTCTGGCGGGATCACCGCGGTCCACTACGGCAGCGACGACTCCGTGGCGGTGGTCGTCGAGGGCCGCCGCATCGAGCGCTACGTCGACGGTGCGCTCACGGACGGCTTCGACGTGCCCGAGCGCTTCGCGGGCCGGACGCCGGTCCTCTCCCCCGACAACTGCTCGGCGGCGTTCAGATCCGGCGACCGAATCAGGATCCTCGACGTGGGCTGTTCGCGGCTCGGGCCCTCGGGCACCGTGTTTCCGGGTCACGCGGTGGCCTGGGCTCCCGACGGAAGCTGGATCGCCGTCGGCCAGCCGACAGAGGTCACGTTCTACAACCTCGTCACGGGCGGCCGGAGCGTCGTCTGGCCCGTCGGCGCAGCGCAGATCGTCTGGCGCCGCAGCTGATCGGAGTGCGTCACGTCCCCGGGCGGACGCGTCCCCTCCGAGGACGAGCGCGTCGATCAACCACGGCAAGAGGACTGGTCACGAAGCGGCACGAGACTGGGCCCGGAGGAACTTGTCCCTGAGACAGGGCCGCGACGGGCCGGTGTGCCCCGGGGTCAGACCCTCGGGCATGCCCCTGAGGGACGGGGCTAGCGGTCGAGGGCGTACCAGATCACATCGTGGCCGTGCCAACGCGTCTGGCCGCGGAAGGAGAGCCCGAGCCGCTCCATCACCGCCCGCGAGCGGCGGTTGGCCGCGGTCGTGATCGAGATCAGCTGCAGGTCGTCCAGGTGCTCGCGCCAGCACTCGAGCGAGGCCCGCCCGCCCTCCGTCGCGAGCCCCAGCCCCCACCGATCCCGGTGGAGCGCCCAGCCGATCTCGACGGGACTCTGCGACTCAGGCCAGTCGTGGTGCCGCATGAGCCCGAGACGGCCGACCAGCCTCCTGGTCGCGGGGTCCTCCGCCGCCCAGAGGCTGAACCCGTCCTCGACCCACCCGCGCGCGAAGCGCTCAACCTGCGCGTACGGGTCGCGGTAGGGCATGTGCTCGAGGAACTCGGGATCGCCGTAGATCTCGTCGAGCGCCTCGGCGTCTCCTGTCTTCCACTGTCGCAAGAGGAGCCGCTCGGTGCGCAGCTCCCGCGGGATCACGACTTCGCTTCGTTCCAGTCGTCCCCGACGCCGACGTCGACCGCCAGGGCCGGGTCCAGCGGGTACGCGCCGCACATCTCCTGGCGCACGAGCTCACGCACACCCGATGTCTCAACCTCCGGCACTTCGAGCAGGAGCTCATCGTGCACCTGGAGGACGAGGCGCGCGGCCCTGCCCTCCTGACGCAGGCGCCCGTGGATGGCCACCATGGCGGCCTTGATCACGTCCGCCGCCGTGCCCTGCATGACGAAGTTGACCGCGAGCCGCTCACCGAATCCGCGGGTCTGGCGGTTCCGCGCCTTCAGCTCCGGAACCGGCCGGCGGCGGCCGAAGAGCGTCGTTGCGAAGCCGTCTCGCTCCGCCTGCTCGATCGTGCGCTGGATGAAGTCCTGGACGTGGGGAAAGCGTGCGAGGTACGTGTCGATGTAGGTCTGCGCCTCCTCCCGAGGGATGGAGAGGTTCTCCGAGAGCCCAAATGCGGAGATCCCGTAGATAATCCCGAAGTTGACCATCTTGGCCACGTTGCGCTCGTCCTTCGTCAGCTCAGAGCGCTCCTTGCCGAGCACCTCGGCGGCCGTCGCCGCGTGAATGTCCTCGCCGGCCGCGAACGCCTCGCGCAGCTTGGGCTCGCCGGAGACGTGCGCGAGGATGCGCAGCTCGACCTGGGAATAGTCGGCCGAGAGGAGCCGGAAGCCTGGCTCGGCCACGAACGCGCTCCGGATCTCCCGCCCCAGCTCAGTCCGAATCGGGATCGACTGGAGGTTCGGGCTCGAGGTCGAGAGGCGGCCCGTCGATGCGACCGCCTGGTTGAAGTGCGTGTGCAGGCGCCCGTCCTCCGGCGAGATCAGGCTCGGCAGCGGCTCCAGGTAGGTGTTGAGGAGCTTCGAGTACTCGCGCCACTCCTCGATGACGGGCACGATCTCGTGCTCGTCGCGGATCGATCTCAGGACCCGTGCATCGGTGGAGAACCCGGTCTTGCCCTTGCGCCCGGCCGTCAGCTCCAGGACTTCGAAGAGGACGCGGGCCACCTGCTGGGTCGAGCCGAGCATGAACTCCTCGCCAGCAAGCTCGTGCGCGCGGGACTCGAGCTCCTCGACCCGCTCGGCGAGCCGCGCCGTGATCTCCCCCATCCGGTAGGTGTCGATGCGGACGCCGACGTCCTCCATCGCGACGAGCACGCCCGTCAGCGGCAGCTCGACGTTGCGGTACAGCGGGTCGAGGCCGCGCTCCGCCACCCGCTGGCGAAGCTGGGGGTCGAGACGCAGCGTCGCGGCCGCGTGGCGGACCAGGGCCGCCGTCTCCTCGTCGGCGGCGGGCTGCGGCACGAGCTCGACGCCGTATTCGGCCGCGAGATCGTCCAGCTGGTAGGCAGAGCGACCGGGGTCGATCAAGTAAGCCAGGAGCAGGGTGTCGTCGACCGCCTCGAGCCGTGCCGCCTTCGCGTCGTGGGCGACGAGCGCGGCGTCGCGCAGCTTCGCGACCAGCTGCGGGCTCCAGGGGCCGACCACGACCTCCTCGCCCTCGCGCGCGAGCGCGAAGCGATCGCCGTCGAGGGCCAGCGCCGCGCGCCCGACCACAGGCTCGAGCTCTCCCTCGCGCCAGGACACGTCGACGCCCGACACCGCCACGGGGGCGGCCGGCACCGCCTCGTCCAGCTCATCCACTCGGCCCAACAGGTTGCGAAACTCGAAGCGGCGGAAGATCTCCTTCAGCTGCGAGCGGTCCGGCGGCGAGAGCACGAGCGTCGCGGGGTCGACGTCGAGCGGCAGATCGCGGCGCATCGTGGCCAGCTCCTTGGAGGCGAGCGCCTGCTCGGCGTGCTCGCTCAGCGACTTGGCCCGCGCCGGCGAGAGCTCATCGACGTGCCCGAGCACCGCCTCGAGGGAGCCGTACTGCGAGATCAGCTGGCCGGCCGTCTTGTCCCCGATGCCCGGGACGCCCGGGATGTTGTCGGAGGTATCGCCCTTGAGCCCGATGAAGTCGGGCACCTGCTCCGGCGTGACCCCGTAGCGGGCGAAGACCCGCTCGGGCGTGTAGACGTGGACGTCGGCGACGCCGCGCGGCGTCATCATCAGGCAGACGTTCTCGCTGCAGAGCTGGAACGCGTCCCGATCGGTGGAGACGACGCAGGTCTTGACTCCCGCGCCGTCGGCGCGCGCAGCGAGCGTGGCGATCACGTCGTCCGCTTCCCAGCCCTCGAACTCGAGGTTCCGGTAGCCGAAGGCCTCGACGATCGGCCGAAGGTGCGGGAACTGCTCGCGCAGGAGGTCGGGCATCGGCCGCCGGTCGACCTTGTACTCCGCGTCGAGCTCCTTCCGGTGCACGGGGCTCGTGTCCCAGGCGACGGCGACGCCCTTCGGGCGGTAGTCCGACAGCAGCTTGAAGAGCATGTTCGTGAATCCCAGGAGGGTGTTGGTCGGGAAGCCCTCGGTCGTCGCGAGCTCCTCGGGCAGCGCGAAGTACGCCCGGTAGGCGAGGTTGTTGCCGTCGACGAGGAAGAGCTCGGACTCGCGCGCGGGCGCGTCGTCGACCTGGAGCTCGGCTCCGGTCAGCGTCTTGGGCATGGTTCGAGTCTAGTGCGCGCGAGGAGGGCGCCGAGCGACGCCGGCGAGGCTACTCCTCGCCCAGGTAGGCCTTGCGGACCTGCTCGTTCCTAGCGAGGACCTTCGCGTCGTCGGTGAGGGCGATGTGGCCCGTCTCCATAACGTAGCCGCGGTTCGCTACGTCGAGCGCCATGAGGGCGTTCTGCTCGACGAGCAGGATCGGCGTGCCCTGCTGGTTGATCTCGACGACGATCTCGAAGATCTTCTCCACGAAGATCGGCGCGAGCCCCATCGAGGGCTCGTCGAGCATCAGGAGCTGCGGCCTGGCCATGAGCGCGCGGCCCATCGCGACCATCTGCTGCTCGCCTCCCGACAGCGTTCCGGCCTTCTGTGTCTTGCGCTCGTTGAGCCGCGGGAAGAGGCCGTAGACGCGCTCGAGGTCCTCTCTGACGCCCGACCTGTCGCTGCGCTGGAAGGCGCCCATCTCCAGGTTCTCGAGGACGCTCATGCGCGGGAAGAGCTTGCGGCCCTCCGGCGACTGCGCCAGGCCCATGGCCACGATCTTGTGCGGCGCCGCGCCGGTGATGTTCCGTCCCTTGAACGTGATCGTTCCCTGACGCGGCCGGTTGAGGCCGTTGATGGACCGCAGCGTCGTCGACTTGCCCGCGCCGTTGGCCCCGATCAGCGTGACGATCTCGCCTTCGCGCACCTGGATCGAGACGCCCTTGAGCGCGTGGATGGAGCCGTAGTACGCATGGACGTCGTCGAGATCCAGGATGACGCCGCCCCCGTCGCCCGCCTGCGGCCGCGGCGGCTGCTGGGGCTCGGGCTGCGCCGTCTGCGGCTCGGTCGCCTGCTGGGGCTGCTCGGGCACGTGCTCGCTCACGAGGCCTCCGCTCCTGCAGTCGCCGCCTTCCCGAGATAAGCCTCGATCACGCGGTCGTCCTTCTGGATGTCGGCCGGCGATCCCTCGGCGATCTTCTCGCCGTAGTCGAGCACGGTCACGCGGTCGGAGATGCCCATGACGACCTTCATGTCGTGCTCGATCAGGAGCACGGTCAGCCCTTGCTCAGCGCGGAGCTTGCCCACGAACTGGGTGAACGTCGCCGTCTCCTGGGGGTTCATGCCCGCGGTCGGCTCGTCGAGGAGCAGGAGCTTCGGGTTGGTCGCAAGCGCACGCGCCACCTCGAGCCGGCGCTGGTCGCCGTACGGGAGGTTGCGCGCGAGCGTCTCGTCGCGCCGCTTGAGCCCGCAGAACTCCAGCAGGTCGTGGGCCTTCGCGGCGGCCTCCTTCTCCTCGCGCCGGACCCGCGGCGTCGTGAAGATGGAGCCGAGGATGCCGCCCTTCAGGCGGTGGTGCATCCCGACGAGGACGTTCTCGAGGGCGGTCATGTACTGGAAGAGACGGATGTTCTGGAAGGTCCGCCCCACGCCCAGCCTCGTAACGATGTGCGGGGGCGCGTCGGTGATGTCGGTTCCGTCGAAGTTGATCAGCCCCGCCGTCGGCTTGTAGACGCCGGTGAGCATGTTGAAGAAGGTCGTCTTGCCCGCGCCGTTGGGGCCGATGAGGCCGACGATCCCGCCCTGCGGGATGCTGAAGTCGACGTCGTTCACGGCGACGAGGCCGCCGAACTCCTTCCGCACCTGCTGCGCGATGAGAATGTCCTCGGCCACTACTCGTGCCGCTCCCCGTAGAGCGTGTCGGTCGCCGTCCCCTCTTCGATCTCCTGCTTGCGGCGCCCCTCGGGTATGAGGCCGACGGGCCGGAAGAGCATCATCAGGACGATGATGACCCCGTAAATCCCGAACTGGTACTTCGCCACCTCGAAGTCGAGGGGTGTCTCCTTGTTGAGCCAGCTCCCGATGTTGGACAGGCCTTCCTGGTTCAGGTACGTGAGGATCGCGCCCGCGAGCACCACGCCCCAGACGCTCCCCATCCCGCCCAGGATGACCATGCAGAGCAGGAAGACGGAGATGTTGAAGAAGAACTCGCTCGGGAAGGCGCCCCCCTTGAAGCTCGCGTAGAAGGCCCCCGCCACGCCCCCGAAGAAGGCGCCGAGCGCATAGGCCGCCGTCTTGGTGCGCATGAGTGGGACGCCCATCGCCGCCGCCGCGGTCTCGTCCTCGCGGATCGCGATCCAGGCGCGCCCGAGACGCGAGTCGCGGAGCCGGATCGAGCAGTAGATCGTGATCAGGAGCAGGACGAGCGCCGCCCAGTAGAAGAGGTTGATCTTGTCGAACGACTGCTGGAAGCTGATCGGCAGGCCCAGCGAGGCGGTGAGCGCCTG
>Ga0081538_10002178_pt1 | contig 19437 bp, 19 predicted proteins | sample TabmetS5T2R1_FD_71022 | JGI IMG/M metagenome (GOLD analysis project Ga0081538, IMG submission 71022) | Tabebuia heterophylla rhizosphere microbial communities from the University of Puerto Rico - S5T2R1 | ecosystem: Host-associated > Plants > Roots > Rhizosphere ... | reverse complement strand
CCCCCGCTGGCACGCCAAACTCCTCCCCGACCACACCCTCGAGGTCACCGACCCCCACGGACGAGTCCACACCAGCCACCCACCCGACCCACACCGACCACCCCTCCCACTCCGGGAATGACGGCGAGTGCGTCGGGGCGGCCGGCAACCGCAAGGAGCAGCCATGGAAGTCCAGCCGAAGAGGCCGTCCACCATGGGCCCCGCCGAATGGTTCACCGGCGACGTCTGGATCGACCCGATCGCCCAAAGCCACGAGCCGTCCCGCGTGATCGTCAGCGCCGTGCACTTCACGCCCGGGGCGCGCACCGCCTGGCACTCACACAGCCTCGGACAGACCCTCTACGTCACCGAGGGCGAGGGGCTCGTCCAGTCCCGCGGCGAGCCGATCGTCACCATCCGCGCCGGCGACATCGTCCAGACACCCGCCAACGAGTGGCACTGGCATGGCGGCGCCCCCGACCACTTCATGACCCACCTCTCCGTCGCCGGGGGAGACGCGACCTGGGGCGACCACGTCACCGACGCCGAGTACCGCGGCAACGCGCCGCGGTGACCGCCGAACGCGGCGCGAGCGCGCCGGGAAGCGCTCAGCCCGCGTCGGCCGCTGCGAAGCTGACCTCCGCCGAGTCGACGGTCCCCGCAGTTCGCCCCGGAGCGCTCTCGTCCTGCCAGTAGAGGTTGGTGTGTGCGATCACCTGGTCTGGGGGAGGCGCGCCATACTCGCTGAGGTCCTCCGTCGTGTGCGCGTCGCTGACCAACGTGACGTCGTAGCCGCGCACGAAGGCACCGTGGAGCGTGGCGCGGATGCAGGCGTCGGTCTGTGCGCCCGTGACGACGAGCCGGCCCACGCCCCGTTCGGCGAGCAACGCCTCCAGCTCCGTGCCCTCGAACGAGTCGCCGTAGGTCTTGTGGACGAGAGGCTCCGCATCGCGCCGGACGAGCTCGGGCACGTACTGCCAGCCCTCGCTGCCCCTCCGGAGATGGTCGTCGGAGTGCTGCACCCAGATCACCGGCGCGTCCTCCGCGCGCGCCTTGTCGACCACGGTGTTGATGTTGGCGATCACATCGTCGCGGTTGTGCGTGTCGGCCACGACGCCGTTCTGCACGTCGATGACGAGCAGTGCGGTGTTCGGCCGGTCAGGCAGGGTCGTCATGGGAATCCACGGTAGGTCGTGATTGCCCGCCTGCCGACGCCGGCCGGCCGGTCACGCGGCCCCAGGCCCGGGTCGCCGGCACCCGAAATGGAGCGGCGGATGTCGGCGGTCGTGGACAGACTGGCGCGATGCCCGACGTCGCCGACGGCGAACAGCCGACACCCGGCGCCACTCAGCCGATGAGGTTCAACCACGTCGGCATCCCGACGACGCGCCGCTTCGAGGGCGAGATCCCGCTGCCGCACCTGAAGATGACGGTCAGCGACCACCAGGACAATCCGTTCGGCATCCAGTGGCAGCGTTACTGGGACGATGCCCCCTACCCGGACCTGGTGAAGACCATTGCTCACGTGGCGTTCGAGGTCGACGACCTGGAGGCGGCACTTGCGGGGCACCGGGTGATCATCGAACCCAACAGTCCGAGCGTGGGCGTGACCGTCGCCTTCGTCGCCGTCAACGGCGCACCGGTCGAGCTCATGCAGATCGATCACGACCTCCGCCCCGACCTGTAGCGCCGTCGATCCGAGCGCGGTCCGCTCGGATCCGGCAATCTTGCGCCGCCGGTTCATGGAGGTGACCGATTGCCCGGTGAGGAGCACGCCCCCGAGGCACGCGGATTCGTGGGCAAGACCCGGCTGGAGGCGTTCAGCGACGGCGTGTTCGCCATCGCGATCACCCTGCTCGTCCTCGACCTGGCGATCCCCGAATCCGGCCCCGCGTTGGACCGGGTGCTGGATGCCTGGCCCTTCTACCTCGCGTATGTCGTGAGCTTCCTGACGATCGGCGCCGGGTGGATCGCCCATGCCGCGATCACCGATCGCCTCGCCAGGGCTGACCTTGGCCTGCTTCGGATCAACCTCCTCCTGCTCCTGGTGGTGGCGCTCCTGCCGTTCCCCACGCGCCTCGTCGCCGAAGGGCTGGACGACGTCTCCGGGGAACGCGTCTTCGTCGCGATGTACGGCATCGCCCTGCTGGCGATCCGCGTCCTGCTCTACGCCTTCGACACCTACGCCCGGTGGGAGCGCCTCTTCGCGCCGGGGACGGTCGACGAGCCCGACACGGTGAGGCGCAGCATCCTGCCCGTCGTCGCCGTCTACGGGCTGGCGATCCTCGTTGGACTCGCCCTGCCTGCGGTTGCGGTGGCGCTGTACTGCGCGATCGCCGTGCTGCTCGTGGTCCCGTTCGGCGCGCTCGGACGCGTCTTCGTGCGCCGCACCTGACAGGCCGGGCACTCAGGGCGGTTCACGGCGCGCCCCCTGTAGTCGCATCGGGGTCGGCTGGTACCTTCACGGGGGCGTGAGTACCCCGGCCCCGGACGCGCCCTGGTGGGAGGCTGCGGTCTCGCCGGATGAACGGCGAGCGTTGGGCCGGGCCATGCGGGCCAAGGCCCCGCGTGCCTCGCATGCCGAGTGGTCACCCCGCGCCGAACGGGACCCGCTCCAGCTGCTCGAGGAGCAGAGCCGGAGCCGCATCCCGAGGCTCGTTCCGCTCCGGTGGGCTCGCATGGCCGCCTCGCCGCTCGCCTTCTACCGAGGGGCGGCGGCGGTCATGGCCGCCGACCTGGCCCCCACGGCCGTGACGGGCATCGAGGTCCAGACCAGCGGCGACGCCCACCTCCTCAACTTCGGCCTGTACGCCTCGCCCGAGCGGACGCTCATGTTCGACCTGAACGACTTCGACGAGACGATCGCCGGGCCCTGGGAGTGGGATCTGAAGCGGCTGGCGGCGAGCGTGGTGGTCGCGGCCCGTTCGGCCGGACACCCTCCCGCCGAGGGCAGGGCCGCGGCGGAGGAGGCCGTGCGCCGCTACCGGGAGACGATGGCCCGGCTGGCCACCATGAGCGTCCTCGATGGCTGGTATCTCTGCATCGAGGCCGCCGACGCCGCGCGCAACCACACGCTTCGGCATGCGACGAAGCGGGCCTCGACCCGGGCCAGCAGCCGGGACCACGTCCACGCCTACTCCAAGCTGACCGAGATCGTCGACGGGCGGCCCAGGCTCAGGGACCGTCCGCCGCTCATCGTCCGCGTCGAAGAGTTCCTTCCCTCCGACCAGGTCGCGCTCCTCGACAAGGCGATCGCCCACCAGCGCGACAGCTACCTGGAGACCCTGCGCCCGGATTACCGGATCCTCATGGAGCACTACCGGGTCGTCGACGTCGCCCTCAAGGTCGTGGGCACCGGCAGCGTCGGCACGCGCTGCTTCGTGGCCCTGCTCGAGGGCGCCAACGGACACCCCCTCCTCATGCAGGGGAAGGAGGCGCAGGCATCGGTGCTCGAGCCGTTCGTCGACCGGCCCAAGGGGGGTCACCAGGGCGAGCGGGTCGTCTGCGGGCAGCGGATCCTCCAGTCCGCGAGCGACGCCCTGCTGGGCTGGGCGACCGGCCTCGAGGGGGGGCACTACTACTGGCGTCAGCTGTGGGACAACAAGGGTGCCTACGACGTCGAGTCCCTGAGCCCGGTCGAGCTCGCCGAATACGCCGGGCTCTGCGGCATGTGCCTCGCCCGGGCCCACGCCCGCTCGTCCGACGCGGCCATCATCAGCGGCTACATGGGAACGAGCCCCAAGCTCGACCGGGCGATCACCCAGTTCGCCCACGTCTACGCCGACCAGAACGAGCGGGACCATGCCGAGCTGCTCGAAGCGGTGCGCTCCGGCCGGATCGAGGCAGCGATCGAAACCCGTTGACGGGCGCGGCCGAGGCTCGCGTACCGTCGCATGGGGGCAGATGCATGGACCGCTACGAGCCCGAGACCTACGGCGAGCTGATAGCGGACGTCTACGACGAGTGGCACGCCCACATGGACCCGGCGGCGACGGTGGACGTGCTCGCCTCGCTGGCGGGGGGCGGCCCGGTGCTCGAGCTCGGCATCGGGACCGGTCGTGTCGCCATCCCGTTGGCGGGCCGGGGACTCGAGGTCCACGGCGTCGATGCGTCGCCGGCGATGGTCGAGCACATGCGCGCCAAGCCCGGAGGCGACGGCATCGGCGTGACGTTCGGTCACCTGGCCGACGTGCCCGTCGACCGCTCGTTCTCGCTGATCTTCATCGTCTTCAACACGTTCTTCGCGCTGCTGACGCAGGAAGACCAGGTGCGATGCTTCGCCAACGTCGCCCGGCGGCTGGAACCCGGGGGTCGCTTCTCGCTCGAGGGCTTCGTGCCCGACGTGGCTCGCTTCGATCGGGGCCAACGGGTGCACGTGATGAACCTGGACCTGGATCGGGTGCGGCTGGACGTGTCGCGGCACCGGCCGGTCGAGCAGCGGGTCGACGCGCAGCACGTCGTGATCACCGGCGCCGGCGTCCGACTCGTGCCCGTCGCCCTTCGCTACGCCTGGCCGTCGGAGCTCGACCTCATGGCCCGTCTGGCCGGCCTCCGGCTACAGCACCGCTGGGGGGGCTGGAACCGCGAGGCGTTCGACGACGACAGCCAGCGGCACGTGTCGGTGTACGAGAAGCCCACCACCGCTTGAGAAGGAGACCCACGCGGGCCCGCAACTTCGCCCACGTGGACGATGTTGCGCGCCTGTCGACCGGTCGATGATTCCCCCATGGGACGTGGTGGGCCGGGTGCAGAGCTCCCCGCCGGGACCGTCACGTTCCTGCTCATGGACTTCGACCTCTCGGCCGCGCCTGCGTTGCTTGCGGCCCATCGCGGCCTCCACCTCCACTACGGCACCAATCGCGGGACCGCCGCGGTCTTCGCGTCGGCGGCCGATGCCGTGGCCGCCGCCTTGGACCTCCAGCGGGCATTCTCCAGGGATGCCGACGCCGAATCGGGCCCGCGGGGACGGATCGGGATTCACACGGGGGAAGCTCGCCCGGCCGGAGGCCGCGGCTATGCGCGGCCGGCGCTCCAACGGGCTGCCCGGCTGTGCGACGTCGCCCACGCCGGGCAGACGTTGCTGACGGCCGTCACGGCCTCGATCGTCAGCGTCGCGCTGCCGCGCGGGGGCTGGCTCCGGGACCTCGGCAGCCACCGGCTGCGCGACCTGTCCTCACCCGAGCGCATCTTCGAGCTGCGGCACCCCGATCTGCCCGACGACTTCCCGCCGCTCCCCTCCCTGGACGTCCTGGCCAACAACCTGCCGCCCCAGCTGACGAACTTCGTCGGGCGCAGCCAGGAGCTGGCGGCCGTCGAACGGCTGCTGGGGACGGAGCGGATGGTGACGCTCACCGGCTCGGGCGGATGCGGCAAGACCCGCTTGGCGGTCCAGGCGGCGGCGCGGCTGGCAGATCGATGGCCCGACGGCGTCTGGTGGGTAGACCTCGGTCCCGTCACCGATCCCGCGCTGGTGGCCGAGCTGGCGGCCGCTGCCACCCGGGTCATGGTCGAGCCGGTGGGCGGGCCGCTGCGGGCGCTGACCCTCGACCTCCGAGATCGCCGCCTGCTCGTCTGCCTCGACAACTGCGAACACCTCCTGGACGCCAGCGCCCAGCTGGTCGACGCGCTGCTGCGCTCGTGTCCGGAGGTATCGGTCCTGGCCACCACCCGAGAGCCGCTCGGCGTGGCCGGCGAGACCGTGTGGCGGGTGCCGTCGATGGTCGAGGACGAGGCCATTTCGCTGTTCGCCGACCGGGGCGGGCATGTGCGTCCCGGGTTTGCCGTCGACGACGACAACGAGTCGGCCGTTCGCACCGTGTGCCGGCGGCTCGACGGCATTCCCCTGGCCGTCGAGCTCGCTGCCGCCTGGCTCCCCACGCTGTCCCCCGCCGAGATCGCCGCAGGCCTCGACGACCGGTTCCGGCTCCTCGCCGGCGGCGCCCGGGGCGTCACCGCCCGGCAGCAGACGCTCGCAGCCTCGGTCGAGTGGAGCCACGACCTGCTCGACGCACCCGACCGGGCGGTGCTGCATCAGCTGGCCGTGTTCACCGGCGGGTTCACCGTCGACGCCGCCCGGGCGGTGTGCGCCGGGCCGGGCCCCGACGGCGACGTGCTCGTCACCCTGGGGCGCCTCGTCGACAAGTCGCTCGTGCTGGTCGACCAGGGTGGAGCCCAGGCCCGCTACCGGCTGCTCGACACCATCCGCCAGTACGCATACGACCGGCTCCGCGACGCCGGCGAGGCCGCCGCCACGCGGGACCGGCACCTCGACCACTTCCTGGCGTTGGCCGAGGCCGCGGAGCCCGAGCTGGAGGGCACCGGCCAGGACGCCTGGTTGGCCACGCTCGAGACCGAGCACGACAACTTCCGGTCGGCGCTCGACTGGGGGCTCTCGGCCCCCGACCCCGAACGCGGCCGGATGCTGGCGGCCGCGCTGGCCCGGCTCTGGCTCCTCCACGGCCACGCCCACGAAGGCATCCAGCACCTGAAGCGGACGATCGCGCTCGCCCCCGGGGATCGCTCGACGCTCCAGGCCAGGCTCCTGGTCGGGGCCGCCCTGCTCGGGGCCACCGGCGGTGAGTTCGGGCTCACCGTCGACGCCGCGGAGCGGGGCCTTGACATCGCCGCGGCCAACGGCGACGACCGCAACCGGGGCCGGTGCCTCGCACTGCAGGCGTACGTCAACGTGTACCTCGACTTCGAGAGGGCGCGGGAGCTGTGCCTCGAGGCGCGCCGGCACACCGAGGCGGCTGGCGACGCGTGGGGCACCGACCTCACGATGGTCCTGGAAGGGATCGCGCTGACCAACTGCGACCGCCACCGGGACGCGAGGCCGATCCTCGAGGACGCAGTGCGACGATGCCGCCGCCGGGGCGACCGGATCCTCGCCGCCTTCGCGCTCACCGGTCAGCTCGAGGCCGCACAGCGCACCGGCGACGTGGGGCTGTCGGAGCGGCTGGCGGCCGAGGCGGCCCGCTTGGCCGAACCACTGGGCGACTACTTCGCCGTGGGGACGACCCTCAGCAACCTGGCGTGGGTCAAGGGGCTCGGAGGCGACGTCCCGGGCGGCCTGCGGCTGATGGACCGCGTCGTCCGCTCCATCGAGGACGCGACGCACGCAGTCCACCTCCCGACGATGGCGGTGTCGCTCGGTCAGCTCCACCTGTGGAACGGCGAGCTCGAGGTCGCGAGCGCGTGGCTGGAGCAGGCGACCCGCTACGCCGAACCATTCGTCGACAACATGATCGTCGCCCGCGCGCTACCCGGGCTGGCCACGGCGGTTCGCCGCCTGGGCGACCCCGACTCTGCGGCGGCGCACCTCGAGCGAGCGCTGGAGCTGGGCCGCCGGCTCGGCCTGCCGCGCATCGTCGCCGACGCGCTGGACGAATCGGCCCTGCTGACGGCGGCGGAGGATCCCGACCGGGCCGAGAGCCTGAACCACGAGGCGCTCGCCGTTCGGGTGGAGCATGGTCTGCGCACGTTCTACGTCGACAGCCTCGACGCGCTGGCCGGCCACGCCGCTCGTGCGGGCAGCGACGCCGAGGCGACCCGCCTCTACGCGGCCAGCGACGGCGCACGGGAGCTCATGGGCCGCCCGCGGCCGCCCGTCGACCGGGACGACCACGAGGCCGCCGTCGCCGCACTGCGAACGTCACTCGGCGCCGAGCGCTTCGATGCCGCCCGGGCGGAGGGGGCGACCCTGTCCCTCGACGACGCCGTCGCATACGTCAGCCGCGCGCGGGGTTCCCGCCGTCGGCCGTCCACCGGCTGGGCGAGCCTCACCCCGACAGAGCTCCAGGTGGTCGGCGCCGCCGTCGAGGGCCTCACGAACCCCGAGATCGCCGGCCGCCTGTTCATGAGCCGCGACACCGTCAAGACGCACCTGTCGCACATCTACGCCAAGCTCGGCGTCACGAACCGCACCGAGCTTGCCGCGCTCGCGACCTCGCGGGAGATGACGCCGGCTCGTTAGACGCTGTTGTCACATACGGATAGGGTGGCCGAGAGCTCCGGCTTCCGGGGAATCCGAGCTGAAATACCGGGGAGAGCCGCGTGAGGGAGGGCACCGCATGACGCAGATCCCCCGGATCATCTCGGTCGACGATCACGTGGTCGAGCCGCCGGATCTCTGGTCGAGCCGGCTTCCCGACAGATACCAGGAGCGGGGCCCCCGCATCCTGCGCGAGAGGGGTTCGTACGACGTCGCCAAGACCGGACTCGTGTGGACCGCTCACGACGACGGCGACTGGGCCGACGTGTGGCACTACGACGGGATGGTCTCGCCGCTGATGAAGCTGTCGGCGGCCGCGGGGTTCGACGAGTTGGGTTTCGGGGCCGTCACCTTCGATCAGATCCGGCCCGGCTGCTGGCAGCAGAAGGAGCGGCTCGGGGACATGGACGCGAACCACATGGACGCATCCATCTGCTTCCCCAACACGCTCCCCCGCTTCTGCGGGCAGACGTTCGCCGAGCGGGACGACAAGGAGCTCGCGCTGCTGTGCGTCCGGGCCTACAACGACTGGATGATCGACGAGTGGTGCGCGGGTGACGGCAGGGGGAGGCTCATCCCACTGGCCATGGTGCCGCTGTGGGACCCGCAGCTGGCGGCCGACGAGGTGCGCCGCTGCGCCACCAAGGGATGCCACGCCATCACGTTCTCGGAGAACCCGTATCCCCTGGGCCTTCCGTCGATCCACTCGGGCAAGTGGGACCCCCTGTTCGCCGCCTGCGTGGAGACGGAGACCGTGCTGTGCATGCACATCGGCTCTTCCTCGAAGATGCCGGGCACGACCCCCGACGCGCCGTTCATCGTCAGCTCGACGCTCACGTTCCAGAACGCCATGGGTTCGCTGCTCGACTTCGTGTTCTCGGGCACGCTGGCGCGGTTCCCCGAGCTCGTCGTGGCCTACTCCGAGGGCCAGGTCGGCTGGATGCCCTACCTGCTCGAGCGGATGGACAAGCTGTGGGAGGAGCGGTCGGACAACTCGTTCGGCACCAACCTCCCCGAGCCACCGACGAGCTACATCCGCGGCCGGGTCTACGGGTGCATCTTCGACGACGAGACGGGTCTGGCCAACCGCGACCGCATCGGCATGGACACGATCTGCTTCGAGACCGACTACCCGCACGCGGACAGCACGTTCCCCCACTCGGAAGCCGTCGCCGAGGAGATCTGCCGCAAGGCGGGGCTTGACGACGACGAGACCTACATGCTGCTGCGCGGCAACGCCATCCGCGCGTTCGGCCTCGAACGGTTCGGCGTCAGCCGGTAGCCGGCGTTCATGACCTCGCCGGAGCACGACTGGGGCGGGTACACGACGATGCTGGCGCGCCAGGACGGACGCCTGCTGACGGTGTCCTTCAATCGCCCCGATCGGTTGAACGCCGTTGGCGGCGGGTTCCACGAGGAGCTCGTCGACATCCTCGGACGCACCGGTCGGGACGACTCCGTGGGCGCCATCCTCCTGCGGGGCGAGGGAAAGGCCTTCTGCGTGGGGGGCGACGTCAAGGCCTTCGACGAGCGTGCCTCGGGCCCCAAGCCCGCGCGCCCCGCCCACACGGTGCTGCACACGCTCAACGCCACCGCGTTGCTGGAGGCCATCCTGGACGTGCCCCAACCCATCGTCGCCGCCGTGCACGGCTACGCCATGGGCCTCGGCGCCACGATCGCGCTGTTCTGCGACGTCGTCGTGGCCGCCGAGGACGCGCAGTTCGCCGACACCCATGTCAGCGTGGCCCTCGTGGCAGGCGACGGCGGCGCGGTCATGTGGCCCCTGATCATGCCGTTCGGTGCCGCCAAGTGGTACCTGCTCACCGGCGATCCGATCAGCGGCGTCGAGGCCGCTCGCCTCGGCATGGTGCTGAAGGCCGTGCCCGCCGACCGGCTCGTGGACGAGGCGAAAGCCCTCGCCCAGCGCCTGGCCGACGGGCCACCGCTGGCGATCCGGGGCACCAAGGCGACGCTGAACCGCATCGTGCGCGACCGCATGAGCCTGCTCATCGAGACCGGGTTGCTGCTCGAGGGCGCCACGTTCGTCAGCGACGACCACCGCGAGGCCGCGGCCGCGTTCGTCGCCAAGCGCAGGCCCAACTTCCGCGGCTCCTAGGCGCGAGCGCAGGGCGCACAAGCGCCGTGGCTAACTTGACACTTGTGTCGCACGGCGTGGGGGGTTCGACCGAGCGGTGGCACCACGTGCTGGACGCGCGCACGAGCCGGGAGCGCGGCCGCCGCACCGTGACCCGCCTGCTCGCCGCCGCCGTCGAGGAGTTCTCGGCGCACAGCTACCACAGCGCCCGGGTGGCGCGGGTCGCGAAGCGGGCCCGCACGTCACACGGCACCTTCTACGTCTACTTCGACGGGAAGGACGACCTGCTGCTCGCCATGCAGGAGGACATCGTGGCCGCGATGGACGACCTGCTCGCCAGGATCCCGGACTTCGAGCCGGGCCCGGCCGGGTTCGCGGCGCTGCGTGCCTGGCTCGCAGAGGTGTGCGGCTCCTTCCTCGAACACTCGGCGATCCACGCCGCGCTGCTCGACGCGATCATCGAGGACGCCGACCCCCGCATCACCATGCAGGGCCTGCGGGCACAGCGACGGTGGACGACGGCGCTGGCGGATCGGATCAGGGCCGCCGGCGCCGTCGACATCGACCCCTACCTGGCGGCGCTGTGCATCTACAACCTGCTCGACCGCGCCACGAGATCGAAACATCGAGGGCAGCTCGTCATCACCTCTGACGAGCTGGTCGACGGCCTCACCGAGCTCGTGCACCGCTCGGTGTTCGGGTCGGACGACCCCACGGCGGCTCCGCGGCCGACCTGATCGGGACCCCCGTCCGCGGGCATGCCTCCCTCAGGCGAGCCGAAGACGGCTGGCGCGGCGCGGCGCATCGCCTCCCAGATAGGTCCGGTGCACCATCCGCGCGAGTGTGGGCGCCAAGGTGTCGGGGTCGATGCGTGACCAGCGCGACGTCACCGCCGAGTACGAGGCCTCGATGAGCAGGTAGAGCAGCGCCGCCTGCACCTCGGGGGCGACGAGCGACTCCACCCGGGCGTCGCTCACGGACCTGGTGAGGCCGTCGACCAGGCGATTGAAGACGTGGCCCTCCTCGGCCGGCACCTCGGGATCCAGGCGGGCAACCCGCTCCCACCACGCCCGGAACACCCCGGCGTGGCGGGCGTGCAGATCACGGTAATGGCCGAGGATCTCCTCGAGCTCGTCAATGTCGAGGTCGCCCGCCCGCACGCGACCCAGCTCCTCGACGATCGCCTTCATGTCCTGGAAGCAGGCGCGGCTCAGCTCGTCGAACAGTTCGTCCTTGTTGCGGAAGTAGCGGTAGAAGGTGGCCCGCGACGTCGCCGCGTGCTCGATCAGGTCGTCGACCGTCGCCCCCGTGTACCCGACATCGCTGAACACCGCGTTGCCGGCCTCGAGCAGGCGGCTGCGCAGCTCGCGGTTCTCGGTGAGCGGCGCGCCCACGGGATCGGGATCAGGCGGGTTTCCGGTCATGCCAGCACGGGGACTTCAGTCGACGACGGACGCCAGGAGGTCCGTCATGTCGGCGGCGTTGCGGACGCCGTAGTCCTCGTAGCAGTTGTTCATCAGCACGTGAACCTCGTGGGCTTCGCCGGCCAGCTCCTGCACGCGCTTGACCCACGGACGCAGCTCACGCTTGTCGTAGAGGTAGCGGAAGCGCTCGGCGGCAGACGTCGCCCGTCCCGACCAGGTGTCGTCGGCCCGACCGTGGAACCGGACCACCGCCAGGTCCGTCGTCGCTGCCGCCAGGCGCGGCAGCTTGCTGACCGCCGGCGCATCCACGTTCACCAGCGTCAGCTCGTGGTCCGCCAGCCACCCCAGCGTCCGGTCGAGATCGTCCTTGCCGAACCACAGTGGCGACCGCAGCTCCACGCACGCAGGCAGGCCGCCCAGCCGCTCGCGGGCCCGCGCCAGCTCGTCACGGTTGGCGCGCTTGGGTGTGAACCAGGGCGGATACTGCAGCAGGACCGATCCCAGCCGCCCGCTGGCCCGCAGGGGGTCGAGGGCGTCCGCGAACCGGGTCCACACCTCGTCGACGGCGTCGGCGGGGAGGTGGTGGGGGTACACGTTGCGCTTGGCGGCGGCCTCCGGCTCGAGCGCCTCGGCGAGGTCGCGCCACAGGGTCTCGGGCTTGGTCGGGTGGCCCGTCATCATCGAATACGCCTTGACGTTCATGCGGAAGCCGTCGGGCGTGCGCTCGGCCCAGCCCTCGGCCAGCTGGCGCGACGGCGGTCCGTAGTAGGTGCTGTCGGCCTCGACCACCGAGAAGCGGGCGGCGTAGAACGCCAGCCGCTCGGCGGCGCTCATCGAGCGCTTCGGGTACCAGTCGGTGCCCTTCACCAGGGTTCGGTCGGTCCACGAGCAGGTGCCCACCCGCACGTCCGCGTCGCCCATGTGCAGCACGGGACCAAGCTCCAGCGGAGCGCTGTTAGTCGTCACCGTCCTCGCCCTCACTCCCCCGTCGATCGTCCAGGACCCGGAGCCCCGCAACGAGGCGCTCCGCCTCGGCATCGGTCAGGCGGGCGTCGCGGTGGATCAAGGTGTACCGGTCCGGGGGCATCGATCCGTCCAAGATTTCCTCGATGGCCTTGTCGGCGTCACCATCGTCGCGGTCCCACTCCGAGAAGTTCAGCTCGTCTCGCCCGGACTCGACGTCCCTGCGCACCAGCCACGACATCGGCGCGACGTACGCGTAGACGGGCCAGTCGGTCTCGTTGCTGTGGCAGTCGTAGCACGACGCCCGCGCGATGCGCTCGCTGTCCGCGTCCGGCCACGGCGCGTCCTGGGTGACCGGCGGGTTGGGGTGACGCCAGCCGTACGGGACCAGCTGGATGCCCGCGAAGAGCACCAGCCCACCCAGGCCGGCGCCGCGCACGGCGCGCCACGCAGCCGAGCGGGTCACTCCCCCGGCATACCCATCGGGATGGCGCCAATGCGCTCCAGTGCCGCTTCTCCGGCCTCCCGGTGCTCGCCGCCCGCCATCACCAGGGTGCGAGCCCACTGGTAGGCGCAGCCCGTGGGCTCCAGCGCCGCCGCGGCCGCCGCCAGCCGGTCGGCGTCGGCGTCGGCGAGGGCGGCGGCGCGATCGACCATCGCCGCCGCCACCGGGTTGGCGGCCACCGACAGGCGGGCCCGCTCGATGCGCTCGGCGGCGTCCGGGAGCCGCGCAAGCACCGCCGCCTCGGCCCACAGCGCCGCGTACCACGGGCGCCACTCACCGCTGAACCAGGTGCGCAGCCGATCGGGGTCGACCTCCAACCTGGCGACCGCGGCGTCGATGTCGCCGACATGCAGCTGGACGATGGCGTCGAATGTCGGACCGTCACCGCTCAGCGGGCTCTCCAGGCGATAGGCGGTCCTCCCGATCGCGATGCTGCGATCCCGCCACTCCGCGCTCTGTTCCTCGTCGCCGCGCAGGCCGTGAACCATCGACACCGCCAGCGCCGCGCTCGCCAGGTTGCTGGCCACCGGTCGCCCCGCCTGTTCCCAGCCGCGGCGGAACCGCTCGGCGGCGGTCACCACGGCGTCGAGGTCACCCGCCATGGCGTCGACCTTGATGCGGCGGGCGGTGGCGATGTGGTCGAGCTCGGTGACGAAGGGCAGCGACGCCAGACGGTCCGCATACGTCCGGGCGGCGGCGAAGTCGCCGGCGGCGAGGCTGATCTCCGACGCCATGGCGTAGCAGTCGGAGAACTCCATGCCGTTGGCAGGTCCGAGCGGGATGCGTCGCAGCACCTCGATCCGGGCCCGCACCGTGGCCACCGCCGCGGGGACGTCGCCCCCGGCCAGGTGAACGGCCGACAGCTCGTCGAGCGCCGCACTCTCGTCGTACGCGTCGCCGATGCGCCGGGCGAGGGCGACCGCCCGCTCGGTCAGCTCCTGCGTGACGGGGTCGAGCTCGTCGCCGCTGAACGCCTGGGCGGTGAGGATCGACGGCTCGGCGCGGGGCGAGTTGCCCGCCAACGCCACCGCCTCCCGGATCAGCTCGTCGACGACCTCCGGGGGCGGGACCTCGGCCATGACGCCCGGGCCGCGGTTGATCAGCGTCGCCGCGACGGCGAGGTTGTGCGCCGCCGTGACCCCGTCGCCGGCGTCGGCGGCGATGTCGGTGGCCCGCCGCCAGAGCCGGAAGGCGTCGTTGCCGACGTGGCGACACAGGGCCGCGCCGGCGGCATCGTTGAGCGCCGTGACCTGCTCGGCGGGATCGTCGGTGAGGGTCGCCGCCTCCTCGAAACGACGCTGTGCCTCCGCGGGCAGCCCCCGCAGGAACGTCAGCGACGCCAGCAGCAAGGCCAGCCGGTGGGCCTCGGCGCGCAGCTCCGGCCGGCTCGCGGCCCACGTGAACCCGGCCCGCAGGTCGTCGGCGACCAGATCGAACGCGCCGCGCCAGGCGCCATCGCCGCCCCCGCCCTGGACGAAGTCCTCGACGTCGTCGTCCGCCTGCCCGACCAGCTCCTCGGCCGTCGCCAGGCACCAGCCCACATGCCGGGCGCGCACTTCCTCGAGCTCGCCGACCTGCTCGAGCTGATCGACGCCGTACTGGCGAATCGTCTCGAGCACCCGGTAGCGGGTCTCGGAGCCGGGCCGGGCGATGGCGAGGCTGTTGTCGGCCAACCGGGCGAGCCCGTCCGCCAATCCCACGTCGGCCGGCGGGAACCCGGCCACCTCGCCGGCGGCCTCGACCGTGAACGGCGCCGCGAAGACGGAGACCCGCCGGAGCAGGGCCTGTTCGGATGGCTCGAGCAGCGCGTAGCTCCAGTCGATCGTGGAGCGGAGGGAGCTGTGCCGTTCGTCGAGCCGTGAGCCGCCCGCCAGCATCCGCAGTGCGTCGGCCAGCCCCGACTCGACGCCATCGAGCCCCAGCGTGGCGAGGCGGGCGGCGGCCAGCTCGATGGCGAGCGCCATGCCGTCGAGCGAGCGGCACACGCCGGCGATGCGGGGCATGTCGCCCGGGCCCGGTTCGAACCCGGCGGCGGCGCGGGCTCGCTCGAGGAACAGCGCCACCGCGTCGGCGGCCTCGCCATCGTCGGGCTGCAGCGACAGGCCGGGAACCGGGAAGACGTGCTCGAACGGCAGCATGAGGCGCGTGCGGCTGGTGGCCAGCACTCGGGCCTGCGGGCACGTGGCCAGGAGCCGCTCCACGAACACGGCGACGCCGTCGACCAGGTGCTCGCAGTTGTCGAGCACGATCAGCGCCTCCGACCGGCCGAGGCGGGCGAGGACCGCGTCGTCGATGGTGCCTCCCGGACGCTCGGCCACGCCCAGGACCGCAGCCACCGCGGCCGCCACCATCGCGGGATCCGAGATCGGGACCAGGTCGACGAACCAGACCGCGTCCGCGGCCTCGACGGTCTCGGCTACGACCGCGATGGCGAGCCGGGTCTTGCCCACCCCACCGGGGCCGACCGCGGTCACGAGCCGGTGTCGAGCGATGGCCGCGGCCAGCGCCTCCCGCTCGGCCGCCCGGCCCACGAAGGACGTGAGCGGCGTGGGGATCGCCGGCGCCAGCGGCCGCGGCGCGGTGGCGCCGGCGCCGCGGCCGGCGGAGCCCGCCGGCTGGGCGGCGAGCACCGCGGCGTAGCTGGCGAGCTCGCGGCGGTCGGCGACGCCGAGCTTGCGGAGCAGCGAGGACACGTGGCTCTCGACCGTCCGCACGGATATGTACAGGCGAGCGGCGATCTCGGCATTGGTGAGGTGCTCGGCCACACCCGAGAGCACGTCGGCCTCGCGGCTCGACACGCCGGCGTCGGCCAGGACCTGAGCATCCATCACCCGAGGATTGTGCCCGGATCGGCCAGCGGCCACGACCCGCTTTAGAGGCGAGCGGACCGGCGGGACTCAGGCGCCGAGGTGCTCGGCGGCAACCCGCTTGGGAACGACCATGCGCCAGGCGTCGAGCACGATCTCGCGCATCTCCACGTCGTCGATCGCCTCCAGCCGCACGACCACCCAGTTGTAGCGCTGGTCGGAGCGCTTCGGCATGAGGAACTTGTGGGGCTCGGAGTCGATCAGGGCCTGGCGTTCCTCCTTGGGGAATGCGAACCCCATCAGGGTCTCGTCCCGGGAGAAAGCGATGTACACGATCCGCCCGACCCGGAACTTGACCCGGTCCCTGACCAGGGCCTCCTCGGTTCGGGGAAGCGTGAGGGCCAGCTCACGGACCTGCTCGATCGTCACCATGGTCCGGTGCCTAGTTCTTCGGCGTGGCCCGGTCCATCCAGAATGAGGTCATCGCGGAGAATGGGCCGAGTGGCGGGAGGAGCCATGCAGGCGTGGGTCGTCGAAGCGCCGGGGCCGATCGCGACGGGCCCCCTCGTGGCCGTGGAGCGCCCGGTCCCCGAGCCCGGCCCGGGCGAGATCCGCGTCCGGGTCATCGCGTGTGGCGTGTGCCGGACGGACCTCCACCTGGCGGAGGGCGATCTGCCGCCCCATCGGCCGGCGACCATCCCGGGGCACGAGGTCGTCGGCACCGTCGACGCGCTCGGTCCCGGCACGGGCCGGTTCCGGCTGGGCCAGCGGGCCGGAATCGCCTGGCTGCGCCACACGGATGGGCGGTGCCGCTGGTGCCGGCGGGGCCAGGAGAACCTCTGCATCGATCCGCGCTTCACGGGTTGGGACGCGGACGGTGGCTACGCCCAATGGTCGGTGGTCGACGAGGCGTACGCCTACGAGCTCCCCGACAGCTTCGACGACGTGCACGCCGCGCCACTGCTGTGCGCCGGCATCATCGGCTACCGGGCCCTGCGGCGGGCGGAGTTGCCGCCGGGAGGCCGCCTCGGCATCTACGGCTTCGGGGCGTCTGCGCACCTCGCCGCGCAGGTCGCCCTGGCAGAGGGTGCCACGGTGCACGTCATGACCCGGGCGGCGGCCGCCCGCCAGCTCGCACTCGACCTGGGCGCCCACTCCGCAGGACCGGCCGACGCTCGGCCCCCCGAGCCGCTCGACAGCGCCATCCTGTTCGCGCCCGTCGGTGACCTCGTGCCGACCGCCATGGCCGCCCTCGATCGCGGCGGCACCTTGGCCATCGCCGGCATCCACCTCACCGATGTGCCGCCGCTCAGCTACGAGACCCACCTGTTCCAGGAACGGCAGGTGCGCAGCGTCACCGCCAACACGCGGGCCGACGGCGAGGAGTTCCTGGCGCTCGCGGCGCGCCTCGGCCTGAAGGTGACGGTCACGCCCTACCCGCTCGACGCGGCCGACCGGGCGCTCGCCGACCTGGCCAACGACCGGCTCACGGGGGCCGCCGTGCTCGTCGCATAGCCCTTGGCCGCCGAACGCTTGCGTATTTGGCTAAATTAGGAAATTATGTGGCCCATGAGCGAACGCATGAGCGAACGGATCGACAACACCGTCATCTGCCAGTACCGACCACAGGTGGACAAGGTGGACGAGCTCTTGGGGCTGATCCGCGAGCACCGCTCCACGTACACCGAGCTCGGCTTGGCGACCACCCGTCCCGAGGAGGTGTACATCGGCGAGGACCAGGACGGCGCCGGGCCCCTCATCGTCGCGATCTTCCAGTGGACCGACGCAGAGGCTCCGGGGCGCGCCCACCAGCACCCGCGGATCGCCGCGCTGTGGGAGCGGATGGCCACCCTCGTCGAGGACCGCGCGATGGGACCGGGCATGGCGTTCCCGCACTTCGCCGTGAAGGAGACGCTCTGAGCCGGCGGCCGCGGGGCCTGCGCGAGCTCGACGAGCTCGAGGCCGTTTTCGGGGCGCTCGCCAACGAGCATCGCCGCCACATCCTGGTCACGCTGCACGCACGCGGCGGGGCGATGACCGCCGGTGAGCTGGCCGATCGCTTCAGCCACTCCTGGTCGACCACGACGCGACACCTGCAGCGGCTCGAGGGCGCCGGGCTGGTCCACGTCGAGAAGGCCGGCAGGGAGCGGCGCTACACGCTCGACTCCGAGCACCTGCAACGAACCACGTCGACGTTCCTGGACGTGTTCGACAACGACTGAGCCCACACGATGCTGACCCCCAGCCAGCGACTGGGGGCCAGTATCCGGGGAGACCTGGGGTGGGTGGGGCCCGGCCACGCCCCCGGGGGAGTGCGGAGGATGCCTGGGTGACCGGGCCTGCACCCGTCCGGATCGCCTGCTGGGATCCGGGAACGGTCCAACCCTGACCAATTCCGGGCCATTAGTAAAGTGCGGGTTAGAATCCATTTCCATCACTACTACTACTGATCGATCAGGTGATGGCCCGACGCGGTGGCAGGGCATCGAGCTGCGCCACCTCCTCGCATTCCGGGCGGTGATCTCGACGGGGTCGTTCAGCGCCGCCGCCCGGGAGCTCGGCTACACCCAGTCCGGCGTCAGCCAGCAGGTGGCGGCGCTCGAGCGGCTGGTCGGCGCGTCGCTGTTCGACCGGCCCGGCGGCCCTCGCCCCGTGCGCCTGACCGACATCGGCCAGGCGCTCCTGCCCCACGCCGATGCCGTCATCGCCCGGCTCCACGCAGCCGAGTCCGACGTCGCCGCCCTGTCGACCGGTCAGGTGGGCAGCCTGCGGGTCGGCGTCCTCCAGAGCGTCGGGGCCCGGGTGTTGCCCGGCCTGCTGAGCCAGTTCCTCGAATCCTGGCCGGGCGTCGAGGTCCACATCACCCCGGCGCTCGAGCCCCGCCACCTCATGGTCGCGGTCGAGCGGGGCGAGCTCGACCTGGCGTTCGTCAACCTGCCGCTGCCGCCGGGCCCCTTCCTGACGCGGCACCTGTTCGACGACCCCTACGTCTTCGTGACGTCGACGTCCTCCGAGCTCGCCCGCCGCGACCACGTGAGCCTGGAGGACATCGCCCGGCTGCCGTTGATCGGGTGGCGCGCCGACGCCGACCACGCCCAGATCGTCGACCTGTTCACCGGCCTGCCGCACCGGCCCCGCTTCCCCTACCGGTTCGACGACAACCCCACGCTGCAGGGATGCGTGGCGGCCGGCCTGGCGTACGCCCTGCTGCCGTGGCTCACGCTCGACCCGGCGCACCCCGGCACTCGGCTGGTCCCGGTGGTCCCGCCGGTCCAACCCCGGCACCTGGTCGCCGTCTGGCACGAGGACATGCACCAGACCGCACCGGCTACGGCCTTCCTCGACGCCGCCGCCGACAGCCTGAACAACCTGGAGGTCGACGCGAGGCTCACGGGCGTCGGGTCGCGGCCACGCGGCCGCGGGGCGTCACGGCGCCGCTAGTCCGGCGGGCCCCAGCCGCCACCCCCGGGGGTGAGCATGCGGAGGACGTCGCCGGCGTGGAGGCGGACCGTGCACTTGTCGGGGAGGCGCCCCGAGCGGGGTTCGTCGCCCCGCGGCAGCAGCCAGTTCTCGCCCGGCGCCCCCGGCTCGCCACCCCACAGGCCCCACGGGCGGGGGGCCCGCCGCTCGGTGGTCAGCGACACGGTGGAGTCCTCCAGGACCTGGAGGTCGCG
>Ga0081538_10002177_pt1 | contig 19445 bp, 17 predicted proteins | sample TabmetS5T2R1_FD_71022 | JGI IMG/M metagenome (GOLD analysis project Ga0081538, IMG submission 71022) | Tabebuia heterophylla rhizosphere microbial communities from the University of Puerto Rico - S5T2R1 | ecosystem: Host-associated > Plants > Roots > Rhizosphere ... | reverse complement strand
GAGGACGAACCGCACCTGCGGCTTGTAAGCGAGGCCGCTGCATTTTGGAACAACGTTTTCTCAGAACTCGCCACCCAATTCAGATTGGGTGCCTTAACACACGTTAGCGGAGCGATTCCGGTTGAAGACCTAAAAACACTTGCCGCCAATATCGTCGGGACTGGGCGACCCGCCCGTGAATTGCCCGAGAGCATCAGGTGGCTAACAGGCAACATCGTCGTCGCCTTGTCGGATGGCGATTTCATTTCTTTTGCTGTCCGTCCGGCAACCGGCGATAAGGCGCTGGTTGCTATCAAGGATTACCGTTTGTTTCCGCTAACGTTGCCAAACGTTGCACGTAACGTCATCGCGCATGAATTGGGCCACGCGATCGGGCTGCCCCACAACGATGACCCGACGACGCTCATGTGCGGCCGACCAGCACCTTGTCGGCCAGACCTTTTTGCCGCCAAGGACGCAAAGTATTTCCCGCTGAGTGAAGTCGACAAGAGCAGGCTACTGCGAATGTATCCGCCAAGTTGGCGGGCACATCAATCGCACTAAAAGCCTACGTCGCCTGCAATCACTCTTGGCGTTGTTCACAAAGGTGACGATTTTCCGACATTAGAGAAATGGCTATGTTGAGCCATCTTCCCGATCCACAACCGATTCATGACAGTTGATCCCAACAACTTCACAATCGAGATCGACCTCGTTGCTGTTCGCAAGGCGGCGGAGGATGTTCGGGACCGCCTAACGCAAATTCGTCGCCAGCTGGACCTGACGACGTATGAGTACACTCGCCGGGTCAGAACCGCCCCGACTGAAATCCCGCACAGTCACCCGGAGGTGGCTAGAACACCATACGCAGCGAAAAGTGCGATCAACCTTGAGTCACCGCAGCGGTGTCGGGCATGAATGTCGTAATTCTAAGCCTGCTCGCGGGCACGCTGGGAGCCTTGGGCGCCGCGGGCTATTGTTACACCGTGGCGCTCACCGAGGCGCGACGGCATTTTCCGCTGGAGTTTCAGGACGAGCACTCGTCGCGTGCGGTCCAAGGGCCGTCGGCCGCTAGAGGCAGGAGCGGCCGGGGAGGGCTATCTAGGGGGCGGCCCAGCATTGGCCAGGCCTAGGGGGGTAGGTCCCAGGCCCAGGATGGCGTGGGAACCCTCCGCGCTCTGTACCCGTTGATATAAATCAGGCGCAAGGAGGACTCCCACATGATGAAGATCGCTCTCGCCCTGGCAGCAGCCGCCGCGGTGCTGACGACTGCCCCGTTGGTCACACCGGCCGACGCGCAAGGCATCAAGATGGCGCAGCTCGGTATCCAGATCGGCCGCGACCGCGACCGCGACTGGGATCGCGATTGGGACCGTCGGCGGCGCGGCCCCGACGCCACGGTCGGCATCGGCCCGGGCGGCGTCAGGATCGGCCCGCGCGAGCGCTGCCGCACAGTAACAACGACGGTCGAACGGGGCGGCCGCATGGTCACGCGGCGGGAGCGCATCTGCGACTAGAGCACCGCGATCGTCCCACGTAGGGCATCCCGTCGCCCGCTCTGCACTGCGACGCCTCATATAAGGGGCGACCTTCCCACGCGCGCCCCTAAAACCCCACAGAAACCCGACCGCATCGGGCCTGATAGCCGCTCTCTAGGGGGCGGGGCGCCGTAAACCCACCTGCACGGCCAGACAGCCCAGTCAGTTCACGACGTTATACTAGCAATCAGCCGCACCAACCCCACAACGCCGCCAGAGGAACCCGCAGCACTGCCGCCGTAGCCGCCGTCGGCATATACACATCCGGTGCTGGGATCACCCCAGCGACGGTTTCGAGTTCAGCAAGCGTCAGCTCGCGGTCGCGGACATCGTTCAACGCACTCGACACACTGATCTGGAACCGCCACGTGCCCGTGAACGCGCGGCGCAAATTTCTCTGGTCGCTGAGCTTCAACTCGATTGCCCTCGGCTGCCTTACGCTGTTCATGGCGGCGCGCGGTCTGGCGTTCGGCGCGCTGCTGACGGGCGGCGTGTCCGTCATCGGTGTGGCGATCACAGCGAAATGCTGGCTCGCACATCGCGACGAACTTTGAGACGATCCGCTCCCCCAACGATCAGACACCAAACCGGTGAGCGTTCATGTCTGAAATGGGTCAATACTTCGCGTGCCGCCTGCCTGGCTGCCACGGCAGAAGTCCCTCCGATTCCTGCCGTAACTACCCGAGGGTCGCAACTCACCCTCCGTGCCAATAGCCGACGAAGCGTTGTACGATGAATCATCATACAGGTTGCATATGCGCGTCCCATTTAGTGCAACAGGAAACTATGCTTGGGACCGAGGGCAGAAGGCTGAATGAGCGCGCCGATCAACATCGATGCTTACAGTGATGCGCTCGTTGTGCTTGCTACGGCTGGCGTCGTCATTCCACTGGTGCGCCGCTGGGGGATTAGCCCCGTGTTTGGCTACCTGGGAGCAGGAGCGGTGCTCGGTCCGCTCGGATTGGGCTCGTTCATCGATACGTTGCCATTTCTCTACTGGATCACTGTGGTCGATGCGAAGAACGTCGCCGGCATCGCCGAACTGGGCGTTGTTTTCCTGCTCTTCTTGATCGGTTTGGAGATCCCCTACGACCGCTTGAAAACTATGCGCCGCCTCGTATTCGGGCTCGGAAGCTTGCAGGTCATGCTTTCCACAGCCTTGATCGGCTGCATCGCAGCACTGGCCGGCAACAAACCGGCAGTGTCGATAATTCTTGGCGCCTGCCTTGCATTGTCCTCGACCGCGATCGTCATCGAGGTCCTCTCCAACCAGGGCCGCCTTGCCACGTCTGCGGGCCGAGCCGGTCTCTCTGTTCTTCTGGCGCAAGACTTGGCGGTAGTTCCGATCCTGCTCTTTGTCTCTATTCTCGGTGCCGGCTCGGGTACCTCGGTCATGACCAGCCTCGTGCTGGCACTCTCGAATGCGTTGCTGGCCCTGATAGTGATCGTCATCGTCGGTCGTCTGTTTCTAAGACCCCTCTTCCGCCTGGTTGCTTCCGCCGGCACGAACGAGTTGTTCGTGGCTGCGACGTTGTTCGTGATAGTCGGCACGGGTGTGGCGGCCGCCATGGCCGGAATTCCCATGGCGCTAGGAGCATTCGTTGCCGGCCTATTGCTTGCTGAGACAGAGTTCCGCAAGGCCATCGAAACGACCATCGATCCGTTCAAGGGGCTTCTGCTCGGCTTATTCTTTTTTACCGTTGGCATGAACATCGATTTCCGCGAGCTTGCGCGTCAGCCACTGTGGCTTTTTGCCTCTGTCGTCGGTCTCATCGGCATCAAGTCCGTCGTGCTCATCGGCCTCGCCCGGCTCTTCCGCCTACCATGGTCAGTAGCGATCGAATTAGGTCTGCTGCTCGGCCCTGGCGGCGAGTTTGCGTTCGTCGCCATCGGCATGGCGACGACGCTCGGACTTATCAACGCCAATGTGTCGAGCTTCACGCTGGCGGTGACTTCGCTCACGATGGCGCTCATTCCGGTGCTGTCGCTCGTTGGACGGCGACTGGCGCCGAAGCTGCAGAAGCCCAAGGCGCTCGACCCAGAGCTTGCGGTTGCACCGACCGGTGGCACAGGGCATGCCATCGTCGTGGGGGCCGGCCGGGTTGGACAAGTCGTCTGCTCGATGCTCGAGCGGCACAGTTTCCGCTATATCGCCGTTGACAACCACCCCAAGGCTGTCACGGAACATCGGCGCCGCGGGCGCGAGGTCTATTACGGTGATGCGACGAACCCCGAGTTCCTAAAGAGTTGTGGCCTCATGGAGGCGGCAGCCGTGATCGTCACGACTGGCGCGGCGACCGAAATTGACGAAATTGTGAGTCAGGTGCGGACTCTCAGATGCAACATCCTCATCATCTCGCGCGCCCGCGACGCCGCCCACGCACGCCATCTCTATGCGATCGGCGTCACCGATGCCGTGCCGGAAACAATCGAGGCGAGCTTACAGCTGTCCGAAGCGACGTTGGTTGGCTTGGGGCTGGCGACCGGGCCAGTCATCGCCTCCATCCACGAGAAGCGCGACGAGTTTCGGCGTGAGTTGCAACAGGCGGCTGGGAAGGCGGGGCTTCAGACGACGCGCGCAATTCGCACGAAGGCGCACCGATCCTCCTAGGTTGAGCCCATCGCCGCACAAATTCTGCAATGTCGCTTTCGGGTCAACTTCGCGTGCCGACTGCCTGGCTGCCACGGCAGAAGTCCCTCCGATTCCTGCCGTAATTACCCGAGGGTCGCAACTCACCCTCCGTGCCATGAGCGGCCGTAAGCAAGTGCAGCAATGTTGGTGCAGTCGCGCCAACTTATTCGATCAGCTCGTCGGCGCGGGCGAGCAAGGCCGGCGGCACGGTGACACCGAGCGCCTTGGCGGTCTTGAGGTTGATGACCAGCTCGAACTTGGTGGGCTGCATGACCGGCAGGTTGGCGGGTTTTTCGCCCTTGAGGATCTTGCCGACGTAGATCCCTGCTTGGCGATAGGCATCCGCAAGGTTGGTTCCATAGCTCAGCAGACCGCCGGCTGCGGTGAACTCCCGCAAATCGTGGATCGTGGGAAGGGCATGGCGCGCCGCCAGCGCGACGAGTTGATTGCGCCGGGCTAAGAAAAACGAATCGGTGTTGACAAGAAGTACGTTGGCCCGCCGTTGAACGCAGGTTGCGAAAGCCGCATCGATGTCATTTTCGGTACCGGCGCTTAGAACAACGAGCTGCTGCCCGATGCCACGAGCCGCAATCTGCGCGTCCCTTGTATCCGGCTCCGCGTTCGAATTGTTCGGGTTCACGAGAATGGCGATCGTGGTGGCTGTGGGCATCAGCTGGTGCAACAGCTCCATTCGCTTTGCTAGTAGGAGGGAGGTGAACAGGGTCACGCCGGTGACGTTACCTCCTGGGCGGGCGATGCTGGCGACGAGACCAAACTTGACTGGATCGCTGCCGATGAGGAAGACGATCGGAATTGTCGCAGTCGCCGCCTTGGCCGCGAAAGCTGGAGGGTTACCACCGGTTGCGAACATCACTGCTACTTGACGGCGAGCCAGATCGGCCGCCAACGCAGGCAGCCGATCGTATTGCCCCTCGGCCCAGCGGAACGCGATGTCCAGATTTTGTCCCGCCACGTAGCCGGCCTCGGTCAGGCTTTGGCGGAACGCAGCCACAACCACTGCCGACTCGTTGGGCGACCTGCTGCTGAGGAACCCGACCACCGGCAGAGCGGGCTGCTGCGCGCTCAGCGGCAGCGGCCAGGGGACTGCCGCGCCGCCGAGCAGCGTGATGAACTCGCGCCGTCTCATTCGATCACCTTGTGGACACCGGCCACCGTGCACGTGGCTCCGTCGTTCATGGCCGGCATCCGAAACCCTGCAAATGGACGATACATGTCGGGATCGAAAGGGTTGTCCCGGGCTGACGGCCGGGACAAGAATTTCAGGAGCGAGTCTCGTTGTCACTGACCATGGGCGGTTGGACCGTGGTTACTTCACGTAATCCCTTACCGAGGATTTTCCTTTGCGCGTTCCAAAGCGCGGCGCTCCTGTAGCGTGTAGGGCACAACCGTACTTCCCGACGTGTCATTGTACTGTTGCGGAGCGATGTTGCCGGAACCGACGCTAGGATCAAACGACTGAGCGACGGCCGGGGAAGCAATGACAGTGGCAAGCGTCACGGCAGCAAAAAACCTGATCATAACACATTTCCTTTGCGACCGAGGTTAACAGTCTGCAGGATTGCAGACGCGCGTATTGTCTCGCCTTGGACCGGAAAGACGTGTGAAGTGGGTCACAGGCCAAGTTATCTGGTGGGTAAAGTCAACAATTTGTCCATTGCTAACAACTTCTGCTCGCCCACCTCAGGGTATTTTGCTCGGTCGACAGGGGGCGAACACGTGCAAGGAGCGCACGCTGCTCGCCCGCGCCGACGAGCTGATCGAGTGAGCGCTGAATGACCGATGTGGGTCACGGACGATAAGGCTCGTAGTGAGCGTATTGAGGCCGCATCACCCCCAATAGCCACCGTCAACGCAGACATGCCGATGCGGTCGGTCAGTGCTATTGAGCGGAAGTGCCTGTGCCATGCTCCCAGTGATCATAAGCTAAACCGAGATTCCCCAAATATGGGTCGCGCCACAGCCGTCATGCCGCTGCAAGTTTCATCTGCTCGAGCACGGCACGACCGAGGAGTCCGAGAGGATTCGCCAGCGTCTCGATGATCTCGAAGTGATTGTAGTCATCGGCAACGATCAGCGTCACCGGCTTACCGGCCGCCTTCACCGCCGCCGCGAATTCGCGGCTTTGGCGCTGGAACTCAGGCGTTTCCAATGTGCCATAGGCAACGATCACCGGCGCGTTGAGCCTGTCCAGGTGACGCTGACTGCTCAACCTGTGCTCGATATCATCAGTGAATTTCACATACGAGGAGCGTGCCGACAGCCGCACAGGTTTCAAATCAAACATGCCGGAACACAGCAGGCCGCCCTTGATCACGTCCTTGGGCAGGCCGTAATCGTTTTCCCAGTCCGTTACCAGCACGACGCCGCTGAGATGGCCGCCGGAGGAATGACCTGAAACGTAAATCCGATTCGGATCGCCACCGAAGCTTAGGGCGTTCTTGTAGACCCAGGCGACCGCATCCCGACATTGCTTTGCCATCGGCATCAGGTCGCCCCCGGTCTCGGTGACGTTCAAGAAGTCGATCGCGATGTAGTGTGCGCCCGCGGTGACGAACATTTCCGCAGGATAGGCGGCGTCGCGCGCGAGACCAACGCGCCACGCTCCACCGTGAATGAAGATATTGATGGGCGCGTTCGGCCGGTTCGTGGCGTAGAGGTCGGCACCCTCGATCGGTGATGATCCATAAGACAGGCGCTTGGGCGCACCGAGGCGCTGGCGAACCGCCTCGCTGTTAGTGGCGTGGCGCTTGATGATCTGCGGCTGGTTCGGCGCGTACTTGATTTGATTGTAAGCGTCATCGAGTTCTTGCTGATCCATGTCGAGCCAGACGCGTGGCCCTTTCTCCCGCGTCGGCTGCTGCGCCACGACCGAGCCCACCGTTACTGCGGTTGCGGCCGAAGCCGCGCCAATCAACACAGTGCGTCGGCTGATTTCTTCGATCGAATGAAGGTTGCACATTTGATCCTCCCGGTGCAGTGACGACTACTGCAAGCGTCGTTCGCTTTGCTGCCAAAGCAGCAGGGTGCAAAATAAACGTGAATGTCAGCGGCGCAAAAAAAAGCTGGCGCTGGATTGCAGACTGCAATACCGGCCGATAGCATGATCGCTGCCTCTTCCCCTGAACAGAAATTTCGGCATTTCCGTTTCAATGGCAGGCCGGCTAAAAATTAGACGATAATTCGCGGCTCGTGAAAAGGGTGTCATGACCTCACATCAGGGCCGCTTGAATAGAGGTACAACGTCTCGAATGGGTCATTCGCGTCGATTGGACGATTTCCGCGATTGGTCCAGTTTACCCCCAATTGCTGTCGTAATGGTGCAGTGCCGCGGACAGTCGCGAAGTGCCAAAATCCGTGGCGCCCGGTTGTCAATGCGACGGCGTGTTGAGGTTGACGGTCACGTTCTTTATCTGCGTGAAGCTGTCGAGCATGCCCTCGAGTGAGAATTCGCGCCCGATGCCGCTCTGCTTGACGCCGCCGTAAGAGTGGCCTGGCGACTGGCCAAGGCCCTGGTTCACCTGCACCCAGCCGGCCTCAATACTGTGTGCGGTGCGCAGCGCGCGGCCGATGTCATGTGTCCACACGTAGGCGGCTAGGCCATAGTGGGAGTCGTTGGCCATGCGAATGGCGTCGGCTTCGTCGGTCCAGCGGATAGCGACGAGCACGGGGCCAAAGATCTCCTCGCGCGCCAGGCGCCAATCATTAGCGACGTTGGCAAAGACTGTGGGCAGTGCGAAGTAGCCCTGCGCCAGCGGCCCAGTCTTCGGTGGTGGTCCGCCGAACAGCAGTTTGGCGCCTGGCTGGTGCATGCCCTCCGCGATATAGCCGCACACCTTTGTGAACTGCTTCTCGTTGATGATCGCCCCGATATCCGTCGCCTCATCGAGCGGGTCGCCAATCTTGAGCTTCATGGTCTTGTCGGCCAGCTTGGCGAGGAAATCGTCGAAAATGTCGGCGTGCAGGAACAGGCGCGAGCCGGCAGTGCACGATTGGCTCTGGCGCGTGAAGCGCATGGCCGCGATGATGCCGTCGACCACCCAGTCCTCGTTGGCGTCGGGATAGACGATGCACGGGCTCTTCCCTCCGAGCTCCAGCGAGACCGGCACAATGCGCTCGGAGGCCGCGCGCATGATGAGCTTGCCCACCTCGGTCGAGCCCGTGAACGAGAGCTTACGCACGCCCGGATGGGCAGCGAGCGCGGCTCCCGCCTCCTCGCCGTACCCTGTGAGGACATTGAGCACGCCCTTGGGCAGGTAATCTTGGCAGATGGCCGCCAGCCACAGCACGCCCAGCGGGGCATCCTCGGCGGCCTTCAGCACCAGCGTGTTGCCCGCGCAAAGGGCGGGCGCAATCTTCACTGCCGCGAGAATGACGGGCGCATTCCAGGGTATGATGGCGCCCACCACGCCGATGGGTTCGCGACGCGTGTAGCTCAGGACATGCTCGCCGAGCGGAATGGTCTCGCCCTTGAGTTCGCTCGCGAGCCCGCCGAAGTAGCGCAGAATATCGACTGCTCCCTTGGCCTCGGGCCGCGCCTGCGTGCGGATCGCATTGCCAGTTTCCTCGCCGATGATCCGGGCGAGTTCCTCCACCCGCGCCTCGACAGCATCTGCAATCTTCTGCAGCATACGCCCGCGCTCTCGCGGAATGACGCGGCTCCAGCTTGCGAAGGCCCTGCTTGCAGCCTGCACGGCCCGATCGACATCTTCGTCGCCTCCACGCGGAATGCTAGCAATGATTTGGCGGTTCCCGGGCGATTCTACTGATATTTCCTTGCCGGAGGTGCTGTCGACCCAGCTTCCGTCTATCAACATCTGCGCGCGCTTGCCCGTAGTGGCCCCGGTTGTTTTGCTCATCGTCAATGCCATCGCTGCATCCTCCTACAATCGAGTTCGCTTGCGCCGGATTGATCGCCTATTGTTCTCCCCGTGAAGCATATTCGCCCTGGTCCCAAGGGTGAAGCCGCCGAAGATTAACGAACAGTGGTTTGAGCTTCCGGGATCCATCAATCTCATGCTACAGGGGGCGGCAGGCCCCATGATCAATGGGCCAACGCCGGGACGGCCGCGGTGGCCGTCGGCAGGAGCTTCACCGGCAGAACGATCGACAGGGTCACTCAGATTGGGCCGCCGGGGCTGGCTGGGCGGCGCGGGAGTGGACCGTCGCCGCGCGGTACAGGTTGGGCTCGAGCGTCGCGATGCCGGCGTTAAAGCGCGCGCGGTAGACCTGCAGGTTCTCCATGACACGCTGGACATAGTTGCGCGTTTCGGCGAACGGGATGCGTTCGACCCAGTCGACGGCGTCGACCTTGGGATCGCGTGGATCGCCATGCTGCGCCACCCATTGCTGGACGCGGCCGCGGCCGGCATTGTAGCCGGCAAACGCCATGATATAGGAGCCCCGGTACTCCTTGAGCAGGGCGGCGAGCTCGGCGGCGCCCATCTGGGTGTTGTAGACCGGGTCGGACACCAGCCGGTTCCAGTCGTAGGCGACGCCGAACCGCTTCGCGGTGTCGCGTGCGGCTACCGGGGTGACCTGCATCAGCCCGACCGCCTTGGCCGGCGACATGACGCGTTGGTCGAACCCGCTCTCGGTGCGCACGATCGAATAGACGATGCAGCGATCGAGCCGGGGAGCGATCGGGTTGTAGGCCGGCACACCGATGTCAGGGAACGCGTACAGCTCCATCGCCAAGCCGCGCGTGAGCGCGGTCTTGCCGATGATTAGCATGGTCCGGGCATCGTTGTCGCGCGCGGTGAGCTGGCCGAGCGCCGCGAGGGCAGCGGCGTCGCTGCTCTCTTCGGCGAGGTCGGTCACGAACGCGACGAAGAAATCGCGGTCGCCGATCGCATAGAGCATGTCGGCAGCGTGCAACAGTTCGGGCGCGACGCCGTGCAGTTCTTGCGGCGGGTGGCGCAACGCGAACTGATCGAGACCGAGCCGGGCGCGCGCCAGCTGGCCATAATAGGCGGTGGGATGGCGGGCAGCGGCCTCGTAGTGGGCACGCATCTCCGCGAACCGGCCGGCCGCCTCGGTGGCGCGGCCGCGCCAGTAGGCGGCACGCGCGCGGACGATCGGATCGGCCGTGCCGTCATCGATGTGGGTGAAATGCTCGAGCGCGGTGGCGGGATCGGCGAGGAAGCGCAGCGCGATCCAGCCGGCCATGAAGTGGAATTCGGCACGGTAATAGGGATTGGCCGGAGGCGCAGCCTCGCGCGCGACCCGATAGGCATTCTCCGCGTCGCCGAGGTCGATGAGCCTGCGAGCCAGCACGCGACGCTTGCGCCACCATTCATCCGTATCCTGACGCTGCAGATCCTCGGGCGCCGCCGCGAGCACCAGCTTGACCGCCGCCGCGACGCCGTCGTGTCGCAGCAGCCAGTGAACGCGGCACAGCACGTAGCCCAGATCCCCACGTGCTTCGCCGGGAACCGCGTCGAGCAGCGCCCCGCCCTTGGCGGAGTTCGCCATGGCGGCGGCGCAAGCCTTCACGATCGCCACTTCAGCGTTGCCGAGGCGTTTGGCAGCGCGCATCGCCGCGCCGAAGTCCTTGGCGCCAATACGCCGGTCCATGCGCGCTCGATGGTCGGAGCGGGTCAGCACGTCGCGGAACGCGTCGAGCGCCGCGGCCTCCAGCTCGGCCGACAGCGCCGCCGACTGCCATGCCGCGCGAACTTCGCGCTCGGCGCCGGCGCGGTCGCCCTCCGCCATCAGCACGCGCGCGAGCGTGAGCCGGCCCACCGCGCTGGTCGGTTCCCAGCCGAAGGAGCGGCGCACCGCGGCGGCGTCGCGCTGCTCCTGCCATAGCCTCGCCTCCGCGCGCTGGCGCAGCCGCGCAATGCTCGGCCAGTCGGGATTGGCGCGGATGAAGGCGGCGTAGCGCTCGAATCCGGCTTGGCTCCCAGAATGGCGCAGCAGCGCCCATTCAACGAGCGTCTGCGCCACCGGATCGCCGATCGATCTCGCGAGCGCGGTCGCTTCGCCCGGCTTGCGCTGGCGCACCAGCTCGATCGCCTGCTTCGCAGCGGCGAGATCGGGCGGCAGCGCCGCCACCGGATCGTTGACCGCTGGTCGGGGTCTCGGCAGGGGGATGCTCGGCACGGCCGCTTGCGCGGCGCGACGCCGTTCGCTCTGCCGCGCCGCTGCGCTCCGCTTGGACGCCGTGCCGTGCTTGTGACGCTCCGCCCTGGCGGCCTTGCGTCCGTGCGCCGGCACAGGCTTGTGGCGGTCGGCCCCGGCGGCCTTGCCCAGGTGCGCCGACACGGGCTTGTGGCGTGGCGCGGCGAACGCGTCAGCAGTGCCGAGCGCAGCCATGGCCGAGGCGAGCAGCCAGACCAGGGCACCCCGCGTGACGGCAAGCGATGCTGGACTTTTGGTGACAACGAAGGACTGAACGCAGCCGGCAGGCGTCACGGTTGCCACGGCGGCCAGGCCAAATCGGACGACTGCCCGGACAGCAGAGGCCGGCCTGGACTCGGCCCGTACGGTGCAGCTTGCACCAACGCACGACGATCCGTCGCCGCTGAGGGAACACATACACGCCCCCATCGCCTTCGACACGCCCAGCATCGATGAGGACGCAGCAGCAGGTGCATGGCAAGCCCGCGGATCGCACCCTCGTGCGAATTCTTTTCGGTGTGGTTGTTTTGCAACAATGGATCAATGCCGCGATACGGTGGGCAGATGCGCACTGCCGGCCAGGCATTGAACGCGCCCCACTGGACGCCCGACAAAGATTTCTCGCCGTCTCGACCGATCGATTGAGGCGAGCGCGCCGGCGCATTGGCATGGTGCATTGCACCGCATCCTAAATGCTCGGTGGGGCTGTGAACTACTTCACCAGTGATCGGGAGCGAGGTGTGCCACAACGCGCGGGGTACTGCGGGAGACTTGAGATGACCATATGGCCGACGAACAGCCGGCGGCCGCGATGCAGGCTCGCACTCGCGGTCCTGTGCGCGGGCATTGCCCTACTCGCCGGCCAGGCGCCGGCCGAGGACCAGGGGCTGCAGCCGGATTCGGTCGTGGCTCCCGGATCCGCTCACGCGGAGCCCCGCGTCGCCGACTTCCAGATCTGGAAGCGGATCACGCTGGGGACTTACAAGGGCGTCAACGGCGTGCGGGACGCTCTCGATGCTGCGAACATCCGCGTCGGTGCGTCGGCGGATGAGATTCTCGGCCGGCCCGGTTTTCACTTCAGCAAGACCAGGATGCCCATGGACCTAGTCGTCCTCACGGCCGTCGACCTCGGCCTGGAAAAAGGGAGCTGGCCGCTGCGCGATATCTACCGGCGTGCGGTGCAGCTCGGCCTCGAGCTGTGTCCCGCCGAGGTCGGACCTCAGTTGCGGCTCGAATACCTGAACCAACCGGTCGGCGAATTCCTCCATATCGCGATGCGGCCGGTCGCCACCTATCGCGGCGATCTCGTCGATCTGACCGTCGCCAATGGCGGCGCCGGACTCATCCTGATCGGCGGCGACGGGAGCCCGGAGCTGAACCTCCACTCGAGCGTCAAGTTTGTGTTCGTTCGCCCGCAGCGCATCGCCCAGCCGAATGTGCCGTGAAGGGATGAAGACACGGAGATGCGATCGTTTCGGTCAGCATGCGTGAGTCCCTCAGTACATGAGCTCATAGTGCCGCCAGATGCCGCCACGCTCCGCGCCTATATCTGCCGCGTGCGCCTTCGGCGGCTCAGAGGTGAGACCGGCTTGAATAAAATTGGCGACATCCAAAGCATTGGCAATGAGACCGGCCGCAACAATGAACGCAATCGCGGTCATTGCGCTCCAAATGCGCGCGCGTCGATCCGACGCAACCGTCTGCTCATGCACTGTAGCAATGTCGAGACTCTTCATCACATTCTCCACCTCAGCCGATTTGTTGAACGCCACTTAGACCCACGCCGGGCCAAAGCTGCGTGACATAGGTCACAACCTGAAAATTATAACTTCAGGCCGACCGTCTCATTACGGCTGGCGGCACCGTTGGTCATACAGGCGGCGGGGGCAAAAAATCAAGCAAGTTTTTTAGTAGCACCAGCGGACGCAATTAAGCCCAATGATTTGGGCAACGGCTACTTAAGGCATAAGATCGCCAAGTGCTAGCGGCATCTGAACACCGGCGATGCTTGCGCTGTGCATTACCTTGGCTTGACGGATTCTCCGTCATGACCACATGAGGCACGTATGAAAACTTGTCCAGACTGCAACGGTGAAGGCGTCATTGAAAAAGGTACGGACGATGAACAGCAATGCCCAACGTGCGGCGGCAGTGGTTTCGTACCTAATGATGACGACGACCATGAAGAAGTAATACGCACTGCAGGTGGGCTTCCCAGCTAACCGCCAGCAACAGCTTGTCCCGCGGTGTGCGATTGAGGTCGGATGGCATTTGGAGCGTGGACTGCAAGCAACCGACGAGCAACAATGCGGACAATCCCAGGACACGCAATGCTGCTCGCTGCATCGGCATCGCTTTCGCGCTCCCGGCGTTCAAGACGATTTGAAGAATGCCTTGATTCGCTCCGATAACCAGCCGACGCCAGTCTTCGGGGACGGCGGGGCCACAAATGCCGCGATCGAAAGAATTCTTTTCTGTGATTATATTGCAACAGCCAGTTTTCGGCGCGATCCTGCCCGGCCCCGCCGTTGTCGCGACGGGTCGGGGCGCCAACCTTGGAATGGTGGCATGGGCAAGATGCCGCGCGCAGGAGGAAAGCCACGCGAGAGCACCGTCGCGCGAACGGATTACCGTGACTGGAAGGACCGCGCCGCCGCCGAGCTGGAGCGCGTGCACGGCGTCAAGGCCAGCACCATTCCCGAGCGCGTTTGGAAAAAACTCTACGTGCAAAACATGATGCCGCCGGAAGCTGCCAAGCAGGCAGCGGTGAGTGCCTACACCACGCGACCGGCAGCCGATCGGTCGAAGCGACGATGAGCGAAGATTTGTCGTTCAAGGTCGTCCGCACCAGCGCCATAGGGCGGGCAAAAGCGCGATCTCGGCGCTGCAATGGTGAGCAAATTCGCAATCGCGCCGTTGCCCACCGATCAGCGTTGCAACAGGCGAATTTGTCCACCCTACGGAGGAATCACTCCAGATCCGTTCCCAGGATCGCCATCTGAAAATTGTAGGAGCGCTCCTCGTCCTCGTCATCGACGAACAGAACGCCGATGAATTCCTCGCCGATATAGACCTCGGCGGAATCCTCCTTCTTCGGCCGCGGTACCACCCGGATGCGCGCATTGCCGAACAAACGCTTGAGGTAATTCTCGAGCTTGCTGATCTCTCGCGCGTCCACGCTGTTCTCTCCGGTTGGCCGCGCCGCTTCATGGCACGGGCCGACGCTCGATGCCAAGCGTCTCGGGCCGGTCGGCCGGTCAGGGCCCGGCCGTCACGGCGCGAACGTCACGGCCCCGAATCGTAGAACAACTGATCCATTGAGCGGGCCGGCTCGGGGCAGCCCGCCTCGCCGATCACCTTGGCCGGCACGCCGGCAACCGTCGTGTTGGGCGGCACCGGCTTGAGCACGACCGACCCGGCCGCGATACGGGCGCAGTGACCGATCTCGATGTTGCCGAGAATCTTGGCGCCTGCCCCGATCAATACGCCGTGCCGGATCTTGGGATGACGGTCGCCGGTTTCCTTGCCGGTGCCGCCGAGAGTCACGTCCTGCAGAATCGAGACGTCGTCCTCGATGACGGCGGTCTCGCCGACCACCAGCCCGGTGGCATGATCGAGGAAGATGCCGCGCCCGATGGGAGCTGCCGGATTGATGTCGCATTGAAACACCGAAGAGGAGCGGCTCTGCAGGTAAGCGGCGAAATCCTTGCGGCCCTTTTTCCACAGCCAGTGGGCCAGCCGGTGCGTCTGGATGGCGTGGAAGCCTTTGTAATACAGCACCGGCTCGATGCAGCGGTGCGTGGCCGGATCGCGATCGACGGTGGCGACGATATCGGCGCGAAAGGCCTCGCCGATGCTCGGCTCGTCCTCGAGCGCACCCGCATAGGCCTGACGGATCAGCTCGCCGGAAACCCCCACATGGTCGAGCCGCTGGGCCAGCCGATGAACGATGGCCGCTTCGAGCGTCTCGTGGTGCAGGATCGACGTATAGATGAAGCTCGCGATCTCGGGTTCGCGGCGCACCACCTCTTCCGCCTCGCTGCAGACGCGCGACCAGATCGGATCGACCTTGTCGAGAACGGGCTTGGTCCGATGCTGTGCCATGACGATCTCCGCGGCTTTGAACCTCATTTATAGCACGGCTCGGCCGCACGGTGCACATAAGCCCTGCAGTGGTCCAGTTTGACTGGTCGAACTGAACCTCTGCCTCACGGTAGCTTTTCCAGGAAGCCCAGGATCGCGGCCGAGAAGCGGTCGTTGCGATCGCCGACAACCATGTGCCGAGCGCCCGCCACGTCCATGTATTGCGCGTGCGGCACCAGTTCCAGGAACTCGCGGACGTGGTCTTCCGTCACCAGCTCGGACGAGGTCCCGCGCACCAGCAGGGCCGGGACCTGGATCTGCTGCGCCGCTGCGACCAGGGCCGCTTCGGTCTCCTGCCGGCCGGCGCGCGCCGGACGCGGTCCGTCGAGGAAGCGCGGATCCCAGTGCCAGCGCCAACGTCCGTCCGGGTCGAGCCGCAGGTTCTTCCTCAAGCCCTCATGCGAGCGCGGCCGCGGCCGATGCGGCAGATAGGCGGCGACCGCATCGGCCGCTTCAGTGATCGAGCCGAACCCTTCCCGCGCATGGGCGCGCATGAAGCCCTGGATCCTGGACACGCCCTCGACGTCGACGCGCGGCGTGATGTCGACGAGAACGAGGGCGGAGAACACCGGCCTGCGGCCGGCCTGCGCGGCAGCGCCTTCGGCCAGCAGCGCGGCGATGCCGCCGAGCGAGGCGCCCACCACCACCGGCGCGCGCCCCGCGCGCGTTGTCAACGCATCGGCGACCACGGTCGCGTCGGCGGCGAAATCGCGAAAGGCGTAGCTGCCGTCCGGCATCCAGTCGGAAGCGCCGTGGCCGCGCTGGTCGAGCGCATAGGCCACCGATCCGGCTTCGACCAGCCGCTGCGAGGTCAGGCGCCAGGCGTGGCGGGTCTGGCCGCCGCCGTGCAGCAGGAGTATCGGCGGCCCGTGCTCGCCGAACACGTCGGCGACCAGGCGGTTGCCCGCGGCGCCGGTGAAGATCGCGGTGGCGGGTTCCCTGTCACGCATCACGCACGCTGCTCTGCAAAATTTCCCTCGAGGAACTTGAGGACACCCGCCTTGAACACCTTGTCGCCAACCGCCAGCATGTGGTCACGGCTCGGAATATCGAGGGCGCGGGCGCCGGGAATGAGCGCGGCGAGCTCGTGCGCCGAGCCGGCAACCGGATCCTTCGTGCCGACCGCGATCAGCACCGGCACGCGGATCGCAGCCGCCTGAGCGCGCGTGAGCGTCTGGCGCGAGCCGCGGATACAGGCGGCGAGCGCCTTGAGGTCGCTTTTCGTCTGTTCGGCAAAGGCGCGGAACGTTGCGGCCTGCGGATCGCTGACGGCGCTCAGCGCGGGCGCTTCCAGCGCCTCGGCGATGCTCTCGGGCAAGCCGACGCCGTCGACGAGGTGGATGCCCAAGCCGCCGAGGATGACCGAGCGCACGCGGTCGGGGTGCTTTGCGGCAAGGAAGGCGCAGATGCGCGCGCCCATCGAATATCCCATGACATCGGCGCGCTCGAGGCCGAAATGATCCATCAGGGCGCGCACATCGTCGGCCATCTTGTCGGTGTGGTAGTCGGCGGGATCGTAGAGCTTGGACGACTGGCCGTGGCCGCGGTTGTCGAGCGCGATCGCGCGGCGGCCGGCGCGCGTTAGCGTCGCCACCCAGCCGGGCTGCACCCAGTTCACTTCCCTGGTCGAGGCGAAGCCGTGGACGAGAACGATCGGCTCGCCTTGGCCCTCGTCGAGAAACGCGATCTCGATCGAACCGTAGCGGAAACGCGGCATGGGATGATGCAACTGAATGCGAAAGGACGTGACGTTACACGGGGCCGGCAGCCGCCGCAAACTGCCGTGCCCCCAGGGCGGCCCGCCGGCGCGCGCGCGCCAGCTTGCGCCGCCGGATGCTGCGCAGGGTGATGCGTTCCGCCGTGCGTTTGAGCGCCGCGCACAGCCAGACGAGATTGACGAGCGCGGCGAACAGCCACGCCGCGAGATTGAACACGCCGGTCGTCAGCATGATGGCGCCGCGGCCGAGCAGCTTGATCACCGCACGGGTCTTGGTGCCCTTGGCTTCCGCCAGGCGCGCGAGGCGCGCGACGTCCTTCGGATTGTCGGCGAGCCTGAGGCCGTCGAGCGCCGCCCGCGTGCCGGCCTTCGACTGAACGCGGCCGACGTCGCGCGCAAGGTGCAGCAGGCCGCCGGCCTTCTCCACCTTGACGGCCTCGCGCGCAGCGCGCACCGCGAGCGCCGGCCGCAGCAACGCAGCCCGGGTGAAACCCTGCTTGACCGCGGCCGTATCCAACGTCTCCTTAACGGCGCGCACCACGGCAGCGGACAGCTGCACGCTCATGCGGCCGGTCCTGCGTGCCGCCTTGACGACGCTCAAGCCCAACCGCGCCGGCGCGCCAACGCCGAGACTGGCATAGGTTCCGGCCGTGACGGCAAGCCCGACGCAAGCCAAGCCGAGGATCAGTTCGTCGACCTCCTCGCCGCGGGCTAGGCGCACCCCTTCGCGCACCGCATCGCGCGCGTCGCCGAACACGAACAGGTCGCCGGTGGCAGTTCCGGCCAGGCTGGCGAGATCGTCCGGCTCGCCGGTGACGAAGCCGCGGACGAACTGACCCATGTGGCGCGCGGTCGCGGCCGGCACGCTCCCCTTCTCCGCGACCCGGGCGGCAAGCGCTGGATCGACCTCGATGCCGCGCTCGCGCGCGAGCGCGACGAAGCTTTCCGCGAGCTCGGTGTCGCCGGCGGCGAGCGCCGCCGCGATCTCGCGGCCGGCAACCTGCGCGTTGAAACCGTGGCTTACTCCGAGGTCGGCGAGCGCGACCGGATCGTCCTGCGCCGCGAGCCAGCGCGCCGCCACGATGCCATGCGGCACCAGCAGCCATGTCGCCACGCCGAGCGCACCGACCAGGACCAGCGACAAGCGAAGGGACAGAGGAGTCATCTTGGAATTTGCGCCCACCAGTGATCTGGCCCGATCTAGGGACCAATTGCGGCCAAATTGGTCTTCTGCGCTGCGGCAGGATGTTTGGCAAATGAACGCCCGTTTATCCGGACCAAACGGATGTGAGGCGGAGAGAACGGCTTCGATCGCCGGCATGCTAGGAATTACGGCACGCTGCCGCTATCGTGGCCGGAACCAGGACGAAAGAGTCACGGACCGCGCCATGGCGGACTACATCGTTCCACATTTTCACAACGAGCCCGGCGTTCCGGTGATCGAGATCGGCGCCAAGGAGTTCATGTGCGTGGGGGCCAGGCCTCCGTTCGACCATCCCCACGTGTTCCTCGACATGGGCGACGAGCGCGAGATCATCTGTCCCTATTGTTCGACGCTGTTCCGCCACGATTCCACACTCGATCCGCACGCCTCGCGCCCCGCCGAATGCGCCCTGCGCGAGCAGGCCGCGTAACCGCGGTGGCGCGGTCGCGCACGGTCATTGTCGCCGGCGGCGGCATCGGCGGCCTGACTGCAGCGCTGGCGCTCGCCGCCAAGGGCTTCCGCGTCGTCGTGGTGGAGCAGGCTGAGCGGCTGGAGGAGACCGGCGCCGGCATCCAGCTCTCCCCCAATGCAACGCGCATCCTGCACGCGCTCGGCCTCGCCGAGCGGCTCGGCGCGGTGATCGTCGCGCCGACCGGGTTAAGGGTGCGGACCCATCGCGGCCACGACATCGTCCGGGTGCCGCTCGGATCGTTCGCGCGGAGCCGCTACGGCGCGCCCTACTGGGTGGCGCATCGCGGCGACCTGCAGGCCGCGCTGCTCGGCGCGGTGCGGGCCCATCCCGACATCACTCTGCGCCTGGCCGCGCGCGCGGAGGACTTCGCCGCGCATGCCAAGGGCGTCACCGTGCAGCTGCGCACTGCGCAGGGCACGGAGGACGAACACGGAATCGCCCTGATCGGCGCCGATGGCCTGTGGTCGACGCTGCGCACGCGGCTCGGCGACGTGACGCCGCCGCGTTTCGCCCACCGCACCGCCTGGCGTGCGATGCTGCCGGCCAAACCGCTCATCCCCGAGTTCCGCGAGCCGACGGTGTCGCTGTGGCTCCGGGCCGATGCCCCCCCGGGTTTTTTT
>Ga0081538_10002176_pt1 | contig 19447 bp, 14 predicted proteins | sample TabmetS5T2R1_FD_71022 | JGI IMG/M metagenome (GOLD analysis project Ga0081538, IMG submission 71022) | Tabebuia heterophylla rhizosphere microbial communities from the University of Puerto Rico - S5T2R1 | ecosystem: Host-associated > Plants > Roots > Rhizosphere ... | reverse complement strand
CTTGCCCCTGGCTGTCCAGGGCAATGCCGGTGGGCCACACGAATTCGCCGTCACCTTCGCCGTAGTGGCCGAACTCGCCGATGAACTTCTCGGCGAGCGTGCAGATCGTAATGTGGATCCCATCGGGGCGGTTTTCATACGACCGGTTCACGACATACACCAAATCATCGGCGCCCAGGGCCAGGTCCAGCGGATTCCGGAACCCGGTCCCGGCGAACTCATTGCGGCCGACGGAGTGGCTGTAGGCAAAGGTCCAGTCTTTGATGCCAAAAAAATGCGTGCTCATAGCGCCTCCTGCGTCGACAAGCCTGAGGCTCCCCTCACCCCGCCGTTCTCCCATGAGGAGAGCGGGGCGAAGGGAGCCCTCGGCGTTAATTCAGGAATTTCACCGGATCGAAGCGACCGCCGATGATGGGAGCTGAGCTCAGGCCGAGCCAATCCTCCAGGATGGTGGCGTAGACGGAGCGGAAGTCCAGATTGTATTTCAGGTTACCCCCCTCTTCCTGCTCACTCGGTTGCAGCGAGGGATAGGTGCCGTAGATGCCGCCCTTGACGTGTTCCCCGACGGCGAACGCCACGCCGGCAGCGCCATGGTCGGTGCCAGACCCATTATCGGAGATCCGGCGGCCGAACTCAGAGAACATGAACAGCAGGACGTTATCGCTGGCGTTATGCTCGCGCAGGTCGTCGAAGAAAGTCCTGACGTTGTTCGACACATCCGTCCACAGATTATTATGCAGGACGGCCTCGTTGGCATGGGTGTCGAAACCGTTATACGGCGAGGTGGTGTAGAGGATCTTGGTGCCGAAGTTGGCCAGATGTGTCTGGGCGATGTTCTTCATGTAACCGCCAACGGTGCTCTTGGAGTACGTCACACTGGAGGTGTACTTCCCCGGCGCGGTGGCTAGGATGTCGGCCCCCTTCAGGGCATCGATACCGGTACGGCGAATATAGCTCAGGGCGTAGCCGGTGCCCACCGTTGGGCCATACATGCGAGCGAAGACATCCAGGGCCTGGGAACGCTGGTCCTGGCCTTCGATGTCGGTCAGCAGGCCGTAAGTTTCCAAGTCACCCACCGATGCCACCGGCACGCCCGCTTTGGCCAAGGCTCTTGGCAAGCCGCGGCCGAAGTTGACGCCGGTCAGCACGTTGTCCGCCTTCGGGTCGATTTCCTGAATGGCGCGGCCTAGCCACCCATCGACGCCGACCTGGACCGGTTCACAGGTATGCCAGATGTCCATGGAGCGGAAGTGGGAGTAACTGGGATGCGGGTAGCCAATGCCTAAGAAGATGGCCAGCTTGCCCTCGTCCCAGAAGGTTTTCAGAGGCGCCATCGCCGGATGGAAGGCCACTTCGTCATTGATCGGGATCACCTTGTCTGCCGGGATGCCTAGGTGGGGGCGGTAATCCCGATACAGACCGTTGGTATAAGGAATCACGGTGTTCAAGCCGTCGTTGCCGCCCGACAGGGACAGCACCGCAAACACATTGTCTTTCTTGGCAGAAGCCATGACTCTCTCCTCCGTTATGCATAAAGTTCAACAGAACTGGAACTCTCCAGTCGACGCTAGCATCTGGAACATCTCGCCACACCTGCGGGTGAACTCAGCCCGCTCGGCGTTGGTGCCATGCCGCAGCTCGCCCTGTTGCTGCGCATGCTCGACCAAGGATTGGCGAGTATTCCCGGTGACGTTGAGACAACCAACCAAATCAATACATCCATCCACGAACGCCTCAGGGGACAGCCGGTCGCCTTGCGCCATGAGACGATCGATCATGGCCTTGACGCCCGGCAGATCGGTTTGCCCCAGGTACTGCGAGGCGAAGTTGATACGCTCCACCAGAGTGCCGCTGTCGATCCATTCATGGCCGGTATGCCAGCCTTCCACCGTGGGCGGGTTCATCAGATCCATGCCCATGTACTTGGGCTCTTCCGAGATCTGGAAGAGGCCCGGCTTGATTTCGCCGCGGTGCTCGCCCACCGTGCGCATGAGGCCGACGACCATCTCCGCCGGACTCGCAACTCTTGCAAAGCGTGCCGAATCCGCCTTGAAGAAGTCGGAAGTGAACAGCGTCCGCAGCATCGCCTTGATCTCATAGCCGGAGTCGAAGTAGGCCTTCTCCAGCGCCGCAATCGCCGCCTTATCCTTGGGCGGCGTCATGCGCCAGGATGGCACTGGCACCTCGTCGGCGACGAAGAAGTTGTACATGTGCCGCGACAGAAATCGCGCTGTGCCGGGTTGCTTGCAGATGATGTTAACGATATCCTCGCCATTCCACCGACCGGTCTCACCCAGGAAGGTTTTTTCGCTATCATCGTGGTCCGCCGGATCATAGCGGAACTCCCATGGGCTACGACCATAGGGGAAGGGAGGATAGGCCGGTGCGACGCTCCAGCCGCTAAATGCACGCGCGCACACTTTGACGTCTGCTTCACTATAGTTGAACTCCTCGTCCTTGCCGACGCCCAAGGAGAAGAGCTCCAGCAGCTCGCGGCCATAGTTTTCATTGATGGCAACCTTGTGGCTTTCAGTGTTGTCCAGGTAATACATCATGGCGGGGCTGGTGGACAAACGCATCAACAAGTCCCGGAAATTGCCCATGCCGTGCTCCCGGAACATGGCGATCATGCGCGCCATCTCTTCCCCGCTGTCGATCTTGCTGTGGCCGGCGCAGAAGATCATGTGCCAGAAGAGGGCCATCTTCTCCTGGAGTTGGCGAGGATTGTTGATCATGTAATACATCCACTGTTGGACGTTGACCTGGATGGCGCCAGAATGGTTATAGGCTGGATGGCAGCGATACATCAGGTCTTCCTCGATGGCCGGCTGCGATTCAGGATTGAGTAATTCCTCCACCGTCGCGTCGTAGCCCTGCGCCGCCTTGGCTTCGATTTCCGCGCGGCTTGCACCAAAACCGGCTCGGCGCAAGAGATGAGCCATCAGAGCAACATTCTGGTCAGTCATATGCCCTCCCTCCCTGGTGTGCGGGCACCACGCCCCTGGCTACGGCAAGCGGCTTGCTGTCCTGGCATCTACAGCAACGCCGCAGATGGGACATTCGCGCTCCAACCTCCAGCCATTCGGCAGCCACGCCGGTGTGAACAGCCAGGACCACCGATGGTCGAAGAACGTCGTGTGCTGCAACTACGTCCCTGCGGGGAAAATAGTTCTCCCGCAGGAAACAGATTCAAGGTGAGATATGCGAGAGGTGTTAAGAACAAAGCGACCCTTTGCCCATTGGTGCGGAAGAGCCATAGGGCATGAGGTGATGGCAGCATCGACGCCACACCGTCCCCATGCCGCTCTCGGGGTCGCGTATACGTAGCTAATGCGAATCATTCCCGATAGTAAACTAGGATACTCACATATCTTGGTCACTGTCAAGCGTTACCTGCTCACCGTTGCTGCGTCTGTTTTTAGCGCGGTCGTGTCGGGGACCACTCTCTCTCTTTCCCCCTCACCCCGTCCCGCTCCCGGGGGGAGCGGCAATCGGCGCGGGACCGGCACGGCAAACCGCTGATTCGCGAGTCTCCCGCCGCTACCCCTCCCAGATGCCCACGGGAAAGGTTAGCATCGGTTGAAAGCCCATGGCCCGGTAGAGCTTGAGGGCACGGTCATTCGCCCGGCTGACGATCAGGGAAAGACTGTCGAATCCCCCTTCGGCCAGCTGCCGTATGCTGTAGTCCAGGAGTCCTCGACCAAGGCCCCGACGTTGGTATGCAGGAAGCACGGCTATCTGTGGTAAGTGTCCCTGTCGGGGTGCCACCTCAGTGACCAGGATGAAGCCGAGGCCTTGCCCCCGATGAGCAGCCATCGCCGAAGCTTGGGGGACAAGAACACCGCAGCTGCCCTGGTTCAAGATATTATCGAGCACCGCACGGCAGCCATCCACGGTACGATAGAGGGCGAGAATCTCAGCTTCGACCCCGCTCGCATAGGCCGCCTGCAAAATCGCCGCGGCCTCGCCGAGATGGGTCTCTCGCCATGGCTCCAGGGGCACCATTGCCGGAGCAGGCGCCGGGCGTCGCGAGGGGCACAACTCACAGTGGAGGAACTCGCGCCAGTACGTGCGGAACCCTGCGGTCTCAAGCGCCGCCCCAAGCCAAGGGCAATCGACCGATACGAAGCGGCTTTCGATGCGGGACACCCCCTGCCGTTGCATCTCACGGATGGTGTTCTGGAGAAGCATCTCCCCCACATCACGGCGACTCCAATCTGGCAGGACGACCAGCCCAGCGATCACCCCAAGACGCCCAGTTATCCCGTAATACGTGTAGCCGACCGTCCGGCCGTGCGCCCGCACAGCCTTGCCCGGCAAGCCACCGCGCCCGATAATGCGTCGGAGTGCCGCAAAGGCGCCCGAAGCGTCCCAGCGGAGCCGGTCACGCCACAAACACACTTCATACTGCCAGAGGTTATCCAGCTCGGGGGCCGTGACGCTGCAGAGGTCCACCACTTGGACGTCGTAGGGCGCTTTCACGGTGTTCTCTATCCAGTGACCGGAGGAGTCTCGGCACGAGGCCTTGGCGCCTAGCAAACTCCGAACCGCCGCCGTCAGGCATGCCTTTGGAGTATCCGCTGCGTTCGTTTCTACCATGGCCATTACCAGCAGGTCAAGCCCCACCGCTCGCCGATAGCTGTCGCGCGCGACGCTGAAATTGACACACTGCCAGGCGGTGGCTACAATGGCGCCTCGACTGCTCGTGCTAGAGCCTCTCTGCTGAGAGACGTTGCGAAAGTCTTGCCGATCACCACACGCCCCTGTAGAGAGTATTATCGGAGCCGGGGACCGTGTCCAGGGACGGCCAGGCCGTTACATGGGGGACCGTTATGGCAGCGATACTCGATACCCCACCGATCCGGGAGGCGATTCCTGACACGATGCGGGCGGCAGTCCTGTTCGGTCCGGGGGACATCCGTCAGATCAATCGCCCCGTGCCGCGGCCTGGCCCCGGCGAGGTGCTGGTTAAGGTTGCGATGTGTGGGACGTGTGGCACCGACCTGAAGATCTATGACGGGCACTTCCCGCTGACCCCGCCCTACGGCGCATTCACGCCCGGACATGAGTGGACGGGGACGGTGGTGGCCCTTGGCGAGACGGTGGATGAAGTCGCCGTGGGGGATCGGGTGTGCATCGAGGCGCATCATGGGTGTGGCCGCTGTGATAATTGCCTCATCGGCCGCTACACCGCCTGCCTACACTACGGCAACGCGACCAAGGGCCACCGCGCCACCGGCATGACCACTGACGGAGGGTTTGCCGAGTACGTGCTGCACCACGTCAGCGCGCTCTACAAGATGCCCCCTCAGGTGTCTTTCAAGGATGCGGTATTGCTGACCACCGCCGGCACCGGTTTGTATGGCCTCGATGCAGCCGGCGGCTACATCGTGGGGTATGACATCGCCATTTTTGGCCCTGGCCCGGTGGGATTGATGACGGTCCAGGCCTGCAAAGAGCTGGGGGCCGGCCGCATCTTCCTGGTGGGCACACGGACCAGTCGTCTGGAGATGGGGCAACGTTTTGGTGCCGACCACATCATCAATGTGCGTGAGTGTAACCCGGTCGCCGCGATTCAGGAGCTGACCGGCGGCGCTGGCGTCGACGTGGCCATTGAGTGCTCCGGCGCGGTCGACACGCCGCAGCAGTGCGTCCAGGTGACCAAGCGTGGCGGCAAGATCCTCGTCGTCGCCTTCTACCCGCAGCCGGTCACCCTGGATCTGAGCGCTGTCGTGCGCGGCGATATCACCATCTATACCACGCGTGGGGAGGGGGGCAATAACGTCAAACGTGCCGTCTCACTGGCCGCCCAGGGACGCCTGCGTGGGGCCGAGCTGGTGACCCACGAGTTCCCCCTGGAGGCGATCGCCGAGGCCTTTCGCGTCATGCGCGAGCGCGTCGGCGACCCGATCAAGATCGTCATCATTCCCTAGCGCCAATGCTTGGCTGCGGGCGCAGATCCGATGGCAGGGCGTATCGCATCCAATGAAGGCGCGTCGTACACCGACACGTGAGGGGTGCCCGGCGTATGAGCTCACGCACTGCTAAGATCATCCTCGATCAGGTAGCGCTGGCCTTTGGCGAACGGATCGTCCTGCAGGGTGTGTCACTCACCCTGTATGAACACGACCTCCTCTGCATCGTCGGGACATCGGGGAGTGGCAAGACCACGTTGCTTCGCGCCCTCGCCGGTCTGCTGCCGCTCCGCAGCGGTCGCATCCTCCTCGATGGCGTCGCCATCACTCGCCCCACGCCTCGCATCGCCATGATCTTCCAGCATTTCGGGCTGTTTCCGTGGAAAACGGTGCGGGCAAACATCGCCTATGGGCTATCGGTCCAGGGACGCCGGGACGACGGCGGCACCGTCACACGCCTCCTGGACATCATGGGCCTGAGCGACCACGCTGCGCGCTACCCCTACGAACTCTCCGGCGGGATGCAGCAACGCGTGGGCCTGGCGCGGGCGCTGGCAGTGGGCCCTGAGGTACTGTTGCTCGACGAACCGTTTAGCGCCGTCGATGCGCTCACGCGCGAGACCCTTCAGGGCGAGTTGATGCGCCTCTGGGAGGACCCGCAGCGTCGCCGGACAAGCGCCATCTTGGTGACGCACGACCTCGATGAAGCCATTTTGCTCGGCGATCGTATCATCGTGCTCGGCGGCATCCCCGGACACGTGCGCCTGCATCTAGAGGTCCCGATCCCCCGCCCACGCGCGCCCCAGGATCTCCGCTCCCATCCGACTTACCCCCAGCTACGGCGCCAGCTTTGGGACGCCCTCCAGGATAACCGTGCACCGCACCTGGCGAGCACTCATACCACACTGTATGCGGAGAAATCCCATTGAAGGCAGCAGCCCGTCACCTCACCCCAAGCCCTGCCACGCCCGCGCCTGCGACGCGCCATGCCGTTCGCACGCACCTGAGCCGCCGCATGACCTGGGGCCTCCGCGGAGCCTCGTCCGTCATCATAGCGGCGGTCTGGGAGTGGTATGGGCGCAGCACGAACCCGATCCTCTTTACCTATCCGACGGCCATCGCCCATGCCGCCGTGGACATGCTTGTCGATGGAACACTCCTGAGTGCCCTGGGCCAGAGCCTCTACGTGCTTTCCGCCGGCTTTGCCATGGGCACGCTGGTCGGGGTCGGACTTGGCCTGCTCAGCGGTCGGAGTCAGGTGGTTGCGGCCCTGCTCGACATCCCCGTCACGGCTCTTTACGCCACCCCGATGGTCGCACTGATCCCCATCCTCGTGCTCTGGTTCGGTTTCGGCACCTCCGCGAAAATCGCGGTCGTGTGGCTTTTCACGGTCTTTCCGGTGCTGATCAACACGCAGCGTGGTGTCCGCGAGGTCGACCCCCGCCTGGTCGAGGTGGCACGCGCATTTTGTTCTACGGAACACCGGCTGTGGACCGATCTGATCCTGCCGTCGGCATTGCCGTTCGTCATGACCGGCATCCGCCTGGCGATCGGCCGTGCATTGATCGCCGTCATCGTTGCCGAATTCTACACCGCCATTTCCGGGCTGGGATACCTCATTGTCTCGAATGCTCATGCCTTTCAGACGGCGCGCGTGTTTGTGCCTATCGTTGTGCTCATGACGCTTGGCGTCGTCACCACCGGGCTGCTGGAAATGGTCGAAGCGCGCATCTCGCCGTGGCGTCAAACCTCTCCCTAGGAGGAGTCTCATGCAACAGGTGCGGGCGGTTGGTGCTGTCGTCGTGCTCACCATGCTCGCGGTCATCTGCGGGGGCATGGCGTTCGTATGCGGTGTGGTGTGTATCCCGACGAGCGCCGCGGCCGCGCCTGCGGCCCTGCCGACACCGGCCGTGATCAGAATCGGGCTGCCGACAGGCAAAACGAGCTTCGCCAACATAGATGTGGTGGTCGCCCAAGAACTGGGCCTGTTCAAGCAGCAGGGGCTGGACGTCAGCATTCAGAACTTCGATTCAGGGGTAAAAGTGGTGCAGGCCGTGGTGGCCAATGATGTGGCGATCGGTGGCGCCAGTATCGAGCCGGTGGTCAATGCCTCGGTGGCAGGGGGCAATGTCGCGATCATCGGCACATACGCCAACCGACTCACCGTGTCGATGGTGACGCCGAAGACGATTGCTTCTGCCGCGGACCTCCGTGGCAAGAGCGCCGGCATCCAGGACGTGGGCGCCTTTCGCGAGGTGATGACCCGCATGGTGCTCGAAAGCGCCCGCCTAACCGCCAAGGACGTGCACTATATTCCGGTCTCCGCACCGGGCTATATTCAAGGGTTAATCAGCGGCCAGATCCACTCGGCGATCCTCCAGACCGAGCAGGCGATGGAGATTTTGGCCCGCGATGCGCGGTTCCACGTCCTCGTCGATTTGCACGAGGTCGAGCCCAACTATTTCTATGGGACGTACTTTGTGAGCAAGCCTTGGCTGGAAAAACATCCCGATCTCGCCAGCCGCTTTCTGACTGCGCTCACCCAGGCCCATCGCTGGATGTACCAGAACCGGACTGACACGGTCAGGATCGCCGCCGAGGCCACTGGCTTCAACGCTGGCGTCATCGACAAGACTTATGAGGTGCTGCTGGTGCGCAACCGCGTCTTTCCTGTCAACGACGGCCTCGAGCCGACGCGGCTCACCTATACGATTACCCGGATGAAAGCCCTGGGGTTGCTCAAGGATAAAGAGCCCGACCTCGCACGGCTGGTCGATCGAGAGCCATTCGGCCGGGTGCTCAGTCAATTGGGAATTGCATCTGAGTAATCGCGTACGCTCGGCATCGACCTTCAGGAGGAGTCGATGATGATCGGCGGCGATCGAGCCCCGTCTGCTCCCGGTAGCGCGATCTGTGTTGAGGACGTTTGTCCTGAGCGGTATGAGCCGCGGGAGGTTAGCCCATGCTGAAGTCTTTTTCGGTGCTATATGCTGGACATATCCTGGAGGGGGAAGGGATCGGTTTCGGCGGGGTGCCTGCGAATGACCGCCGGTACACCAATGACCAGTGTGTTCGCGCGTTGCACATCTCGGCGGACCTTGCCCAACATATGGAGTCGCTGGGGTATGATATCCTCTGGTTGGCGGAACATCATTTCCAACGGGAAGGCTATGAATGCATCCCAAACGTCCTGCTGCTGAGCCTATGGTTGGCCCAGCAGACGAAGCAGCTGAAATTCGGCTGTGCCTTCAACGTCCTGCCCATGTGGCATCCACTGCGATTGGCGGAGGACTATGCCATGGTGGACATCCTCACCAACGGGCGGGTGATCTTCGGGATGGGGCGAGGCTATCACACACGTGAGGTGGAAACCTTCGGCGCCCCTATGCTGGAGAATGAGGCGAACCGGGAGTTGTTCGAAGAGCAGTTTGAGGTGCTGATGAAGGCCTTCCATGAGGCGTCGTTCTCCCATGTCGGGAAGCGCTACACGCTACCCCCCGATGTGCCGTACCGGGGCTATCAATTGCGCGATCTCACCCTGGTGCCTCAGCCCCTGCATCGCCCGGTCGAAGTCTGGCAACCGATCGTCAGCGGGACGCCCCGTGCCTTTGATTTCATGGCCCGACATGGCATTAAGGGGGCAATTCTCGGCACCGCCGCGGAGTACGTCGAGCAGTGGGTCCATCAATACCAGGAGGCCAATGCCCGCTACGGGCGTCAGCTCCAGCTGGGAGAAAACCTGACATTGGGCCTGTGGTGTTATGTCGATGATACCTATGAACAAGCCAAGCGTGCGCTGCAACCCATCTTCGAGGAGCATGTGAAATTCGCCGCACCGCTGGGGATGTTGCGCTACCGGCAAGAACAGCTAGCGGAGATGGGTCCGACCGGCGCGGCCCGCCACATTGCCGCCGGCATCGACTTTGAGGACGTGCTGCAGAAGAAGGCTTGGATCTGTGGCACTGCCGACCAGATCATCGCCTACCTGAAGGACATCGAGGCGCGGTATCCTGGTCTGGAGCACCTGATGCTTGGCTTCCCGTTTGGGGAGACAGCGGCCCAATTCAAGGGACAACTCACACGCTTTGCCCGGGAGGTGATGCCGACGTTTAGGGAGGCCGGCGGAGGTTCCGATAGCCACACCCCCCTGGTCCGAGCGCACGACACTAAGTAAACCTCCGCAGCGACCCTCGGGGCGGAAGTCCTCTGAACCAACGCTCGTCAACAAGCTTGATTTTCCTGTCACGTGCGATTCAGAAATTTCCCTTGCGAATACGGCATGATACCTGGTACGTTATGGCATCGATAGTGTTCAATAGATCTCCATGAACATACACGGTTAGTGGACTGGCATTCAGAACGAGGCGGATGCCCTCAGGGAGGACAGGTCGGTGGAGACCTTGAAAACGGCCGTGAACGGCTCGAAAGAGCCGAAGGAAAAAGCGCTGAATCTCGCGGTGGCCCAGATCGAGCGGCAATTCGGCAAAGGCGCGATCATGCGCCTGGGCGCGCAACCCGCCGCCTTGGACATCGCGGTCATTTCGACCGGGGCCATCTCGCTCGACGCCGCCCTCGGCGTGGGCGGGATCCCGCGGGGGCGCGTCACCGAGATCTATGGCCCCGAGGCCTCGGGCAAGACCACGCTGGCGCTCCACCTCATCGCTGAGGTGCAATCGGCGGGCGGCATTGCCGCCTTTATCGATGCGGAACATGCCCTCGACCCGGCGTATGCCCAGAAGCTCGGGGTGAAGACCGATGAGCTCCTCATTTCGCAACCGGACACCGGCGAGCAGGCCTTGGAGATCGCCGAGACTTTAGTGCGCAGCGGCGCCATCGATGTCATCGTGGTCGATTCCGTCGCCGCGCTGGTGCCCAAAGCCGAGATCGATGGCGAGATGGGCGATGCCCAGATGGGCCTGCAGGCGCGCCTCATGTCGCAGGCCTTGCGGAAGCTGACCGGGATCATTAGCAAATCGAGGACCGCCATGGTCTTCATCAATCAGCTCCGGCAGAAGATCGGCATGTTCGTCGGCAACCCCGAAACCACCACGGGCGGCAATGCCCTCAAGTTTTATGCCTCCGTCCGCCTGGATGTCCGGCGCATCGGCCAGATTAAGGAAGGCGACGAGACGACGGGCAGTCGCGTGCGCGTGAAGGTGGTGAAAAACAAAGTGGCCCCGCCGTTCCGGCAGGCGGAGTTCGACATGATGTATGGCGCAGGGATCTCTCGCGAGGGGGATGTCCTAGACCTGGCGAGCGAGCGCGGTCTCGTGCAGAAAAGTGGGGCCTGGTATGCCTACCAGGACGACCGGATCGGCCAGGGCCGCGAGAACGCCAAAAAGTATCTCAAGGAACATCGGGATCTCGCCGCCGCCATTGAGCAACAGCTCCGCCAGGCGCTGGGACTGACAGGCGTGTCCTCTGAGCCACCGGGGCGAGCCGACCCCAATGGCGGGTCTTTGGATCTGGACACCGACGACGCGTAAGCAAACCTGCGGGGCAGACGACCATCGACCGGTCAAGAGGGGATCCCACGTGGCGATCCCCCGTTGCCCATGCACATCTTCCCTCAAGACCTCCTCGCGGTTTCCCTGTGGCGTACTCACTTCGCTAGAGCTTACCAGTACTTCCGCCTAATCTGAATCGGACGGCACCAGTGGCGAGACGGTCGGCATGCGATGGGCTATCCGCCAGTTAGAGGGGCCCCCGCCATTACACGGCGGCGCGTGCGAAACCGTGACGCACACCCCAACGAGACACGCTGCTTGACACAGAAGTACTGCTGGGCTATGATGTTGGACAATATGCTTGACAAGATTGTCTGACAATTTTCCCTGGCGATACAAGACCTCCGGGCTCGACACGTGTTGTGTGCCCCGAAGTGGCCGGCACAGATGGACAAGTGAACTGGAGCCGGCACCTCTGAGCAGAGGGGGAGGGCGGAAGCATGAAGTCACCAGCCAGGACGCACGCCCCAGCGCGCTGGGCTGACCGTCCGGTCTGTAGCCGAGTAGAGGCCACCTACCAGCGGCTCAAACGCGACATCATGGAGGGGATCTACACGCCCCGCCAGCGGCTGATCGAAACCGAAGTCGCGCCGATCCTGGGGGTGAGCCGGGCGACGCTGCGGGCGGCGCTGATTCGGCTGCAGCACGAGGGCTTCGTGGAGATCCAGCCGAACCGTGGCGCCCAAGTGCGCGCCTTCAGTGTGGAAGAGGCGACGCGCATTTTACAGGTGCGCGAGGTGCTCGAGGGACTCGCCGCCGGGCTCGCCGCCGAGAAGGCGACAGCCGCCCAGCTCGCCGAACTCCGCGACATCGTCGTGGAGATGGATAATGCCCTCACCGCCGACGACCTCCTCGGCCATTTACCGCTGGTTGGCCGTTTCCATCAGCATGTTATCGACATGGCAGGGAATGAATTCATCGACCAATTTCTCAGCATGCTGCGGGCACCACTCATCCGACATCAGTTTCGCGTCATTCTCGTCCCAGGGCGTAAGGACGAGTCGTTAGCGGAGCATCGTGAGATCTTGACCTATCTGGAACAACGTGATGCCATGGGAGCTGAGCGGGCCATGAGACGGCATATCGCGGCGTTGCGCAATAGCCTGCAGCAGGCGAACCACCTCCCCATCGCCTAGGTATGGCGCGCCATCACGGCTCCCCCAGTAGCGCACTGTCACACAGCCCTGTCCCCTGAGAGGGAAGGTTTGGGTGGGGGTGAAACGGCTATGCATAGGACTTACATGAAGGTTCGGCCGCGTCCGCCGTGGCGCCGGAGGCGGCGGCTACATTCGATCCCAAACCTCATCAGGGGGTGATCATGGACTTTGGACTTTTTTACTACTGTCAGGGGCGAGGCGTACCCCATGATCAAGCCTATCATGAAATGCTGGATGAGATCGTCCTAGCGGAAGCGCTAGGGTTCGGTGAGTGCTGGTTCGCCGAACATCATTTCACCGATTATTCCCTGCTGCCCAGCCCCAATCTGATGATCGCCTCGGCCGTCCAGCGCACCACCCACATGCGCTTTGGCAACTACGTCAATGCCATGTCGTTCCATCATCCGCTGCGGCTTGCCGCTGAAGCCGCCATGCTAGATAATCTGGCGCGAGGGCGCTTCGATTTCGGCGTCGGCAAGGGCGTGCGTCAGGGTGAGTTCGCGAAGCTCGGCCTCAATTTCGAAGATGGCGTAGCCATGACCGAGGAGGCCGTCGAGATCGTACTCAAAGTTTGGACGCAAGAAACCTGCTCCCACACGGGTCGATTCTGGAGCTTTCCAGAGCTGAGCCTGCGTCCGCGGGTCTATCAACAACCGCATCCACCGCTGCACGAAGTGGCCAGTCGCCCGGCGTCAGTGGCGCGCGTCGGGGCCAAGGGCTGGCCGGTGGCCATGCATTTCACGCCGACCGCCGTGGTGGCCCAGGCTGTCCAGGATTATCATGCCGCACTGGCGACGCGTAACCAGCCGCCGGGTGAAGGTCCGTATCGTCCGCGTCTGCTGCTGTGCCGTGAGACGTATGTCGCGGAAACACCGGAACGTGCGCGGGCTGAGGGGGCCTTGGGGTTGCAGGGCTTCTACCATCTGTCCTCACTTGCCGCGCCACCGCCGCCAGCCGACTTTTCCGATGAACGTCTCAAATCGCTGACTCGCAGCTGGGGCGGCAAGAGCTTCGACGAGATGGAGGCGCTCGGCGCCATGTTGATCGGCTCGCCAGAGCAAATCGTACAGAAAGTCGAGCACCTGGAATCGATCGGCGTCGACACCATGTTGCTGGTGTGTAGCTTCGGCAGTCTGTCTCACGACCAGGTATGTCGCTCACTCGAGCTGTTCGCGAGTGCGGTGATTCGCCCGCGACAAGCGGTGGCAACCTCGGTTCTTTGATGAGCGATCGGCAGACCACTCAGTGCCTCCAAACCGCCCTGCAGGCTCCGTAGCTGCAGTCTATAGGAGCCGGTTTGCAGGTGACGCGAAAGATCGGCTTGTCTCGGACAAGAAGGTCTGATACGATCACGCGCTAACGTGCAAGCCTGCCGTCACGAACAGCACGAGAACGGAGCTTTGTCCAAGGAGGGACTCATATGGGGATTACACGCTTGTATACCGGTCCAGACGGCCAAACTCACATCGAAGAATTAGACCTTGCCTCCCATCCGGAGCTCACCCAGCTCATGGCCACGAAGGGCGTGGTGTTTCGGAGCGCGGAGCCCGGCCGTTTTAGCGATTGGCATACCGCCCCGCGCCGGCAGTTCGTCATCACCCTGGAGGGCGAAGTGGAGATCGGCCTCGCTGATGGCAGTCTGCACCGCTTCGGCCCAGGGCATGTGAACCTGGCAGAAGACCTGACGGGGAAAGGGCACACCACGCGCGTTGTCGGGAATAAACCCCGCGTCACCGCCACAATTCACCTCGACTGAGCAGGGCTTTTCCCTGACCCTCACACCCGTGAGGGTCAGAGAGCCCCCTTTCGTGTGAGTCTGCGGGTGATTCGACCTGCCGGTTCGCAGGTCATGTGGCCGTGTTGGCCGTGCCACATGGGGGAGGAAGGCATTCCCAAAGAGCCGCCAAGTGATTCCTCGCCCGTCATCGGCCCGCGAAGCGGGCTGGGATGCTAACCGAGCGTCGCAGCGCAAGTCCCGGAAATCCTGCTTTCCGTTGAACGGACCCCCGCGGACACTTACAGATGAGAGCGCATGGGAAGCGCGGCCATGCCCCTCTTGCATAGTTCTGACCACCATGCTCAAGCCTGAACAGCGGTGGAACTGGCTGATGCTTCAAGCCATCACCGACTTCTCCTGCTCCCGATACCCGCTGCCCGTTCAGGGTCGCACAGCCATCGGGTGGGACCTACCCTACCGGCTCTTGCCCCCCTCTTAACTCCCAAAGACATAGCCTTGCGACCCAGGCGGGCATCGCTCTTGCTCTAAAGCCATGGTGCGTCGGTCAGGGATGGCCGAGGAGAAGGGAGCTTCGCTGCCTGCAGACCTCGCGAGATCTCGTAAGCACGCGGCGGATGCATCTGCTCACCCCCCACACGAGGCGATCGGCGCTTGTTGACCGGCTGGCCGATCGGGAGAGTTCCTATGAGGCAGGCGAATCACCGTATGGCCGTGGTCGTTATCGCCCTGGTCGTTCTCGGCTTCGGTGGTCTCACCCCGCAGCCGCTCTGGGCAAATCCGTGGAACGGTAAAGTCGTGCTCCAGGGATTCTGGTGGGACGCCTGGAACGAGAGGTACCCACAAGACTGGTATACCTATCTGGCGAAGCTCGCCCCGCGTCTACGCGAGCTCGGCTTTGACGGCATATGGATTCCATCACCGTCAAAGGCGAATGCCGGCACCAACAGCATGGGATACGACATCTTCGATCACTACGATCTCGGGGACAAAGATCAGAAGGGCACGGTGGGGACCCGATTTGGCAGTAAGGACAGTCTCTTGCGTCTGGTCGCCGTGGCTCATGCCAACGGACTTGAGGTGTACCCCGATATCGTCCTGAACCACGTCAGCGGGGGTGAAGAAGACTCCCAAGCGCCAGGAGATCAATTCAAGAAGTTTCGCTATATCGGTTTTTCAGGGCCGCACAGTGGACGTTGGGCCAAGGATCACTGGAATTTTCATCCCAATCCAGACCACCAGTGCACGGACGGGGATATCTGCCAGCAATCCTTTGGCCCGGATGTGTGCTACCTGGACGCTGACCACGGTGGTGGGGGAAACGGCAAATACATGCGGGACAGAGCGCGCGAGTGGTTCGTGTGGCTGACGAAGCAGATGGGCGCCGATGGCTTCCGCTTCGACGCCGTCAAGCACTATGAGGCATATGTGGTCGAAGATCTGCTGTATAACGCCATGGGAGATCGCATCGACTACTTCGCAGTAGGCGAGTACGTCGGCAGCCAGCAACAGCTGGATGGCTGGGCGGATCAAGTCCGGAACCGCGCCGGCACCTTCGATTTCCCCTTGCGGGAGGCACTGGCCAACATCGTGAACGCATCAGGTTTCTTCGATATGGGCAGCCTCCCGAACGTTCAGCAGAAGAACCGACTCAAGACGGTCCCATTCGTCAACAATCACGATACCTGGCGCGGCGCATTTTGGGATTCCGAACCCGGCTCACTGGCGCACGACGATCGATCGGACGATTGGCGGCAGAATCGAGAGGAGCTCGCGCCAACGATCGATCCCGACAATCCTCGGGCGGGTGTCGCGTATGCCGCGGCGTTTGCTGTCGACGGCAGCCCTATGGTGTTCTATGAAGACCTCTTCATCAATCATGACTCTGAGCGGTTCAAAGCGGATCCGCAGGCCATTCAGACGCGGAATTATCTGGTCAACCTGCTTTGGGCGCACCAGAAGCTGAATTTCAAAGACGGGGCCTATAAAGTTCGCTATCAAGAGTCGCCCGATCTCCTGGTCATTGAGCGTAGTGGCAGAGCGCTGATCGGGCTCAACGATCATGGCAACGAATGGCGCGAGGCGTGGGTGCAAACGGATTTCGCCCCTCGCGTCAAACTCCATGACTACAGCGGCGCCAACGCGCATGATCTTGAAACCGACGCCGACGGGTTGGTCCGCGTCGCCGTCCCACCCATGGGGTATGCCGTGTGGGGACCGGCCGGCATCGGCGGCGGCTTTGCACCCCAGCCTCGACGGACGACCCAAGAGTTTTAGCTGGATGACGATCGGGGAGACGCTCGCGGTTCCTCCCTCCAATATGGCGGCAAGCTGAGCCCCAGCGCATGGAGGAACGGCGGCGCTGTCTGGACCGCGCAGCAGTCCATGGTGAGAGTGTGGGTCTACACTGATGGCAAGCGTGATGTCGAGATTCGCGTCTATCAACCTGATGCGGAAGGCAAGAAGAGCACAGATCAAGGGCAGTTCAGCATCACGGGCGAAACGTCCAACGACCGTCCACTCTATCTTGAATTTCAAGCCCGTGTCGAAGGCTATCATCAACTGGCAGCCAAGCTTACCGACGCCAACCAGCCGTCCACACGGGCATACCTGAAGGTAGAATATGCCGCGCCTCCGACGTCAAGCAAATTTTGACGCGGGAGGCCGGAGGAACGCCATACGAGTCGGGCCCACCTTGGCACGCCTGGGACCCGGTCGCCGTGGGCGGAATTCCCCTCTCGCTCCCTAATGCCGCCCGACTCTGACCCGCGCCTCCCGCTGGTCCTCTGATCGGACCGCACTCTTATGGTCTACTTCTCCCGTGATGGCCTGCAGGCCCCTCCGGACGCCGCCTGAGCCCGAATCAGCCGCGGTGTCCCAGGCCGCAGGCGTCATCACCTCTTACGGGCTTTCTTCTCGACCCGAGCTACGTGCCGCTTCACCCCGACGAGGCTATCGGGGTTTAGCGAGATCGAATCAATGCCAGCCTCGACCAGAAAGCTGGCGAAATCCGGGTAGTTGCTTGGCGCTTCACCGCAGATGCCGACCTTTCGGCCAGCCTTATGCGCCACCCGGATCAGGTAACGGATCATCGTCTTGATCGCCCTATGACGCTCGTCAAAGAGAGGCGCCAGCTGTGAGGACCCGCGATCAACCCCCAGGACGAGCTGCGTCAGGTCGTTCGAGCCGATGGAGAAGCCATCGAACCGCTCGGCAAATTCCTCGGCCAGCACGACATTGGAGGGAACTTCGCACATGACATACACTTGTAGATTGTTCTTCCCCCGCTTCAGACCGTGCCGAGCCATGACGGCGAGCACCCTGTCCGCCTCTTCCGGTGTGCGGCAAAATGGAATCATGATGATGACATTGTTGAGGCCGATCTCCTCGCGGACCATCTTCAGAGCCCGACATTCCAGGGCAAACCCATCCCGATATTGCTCGCTGTAATAGCGTGCCGCCCCCCGGAAACCTAGCATGGGGTTCTCTTCTCTGGGCTCAAAGGACCGGCCGCCGATGAGGTCGGCGTATTCGTTGGTCTTGAAGTCGCTCAGGCGCACGATGACCGGTTCGGGATAGTGCGCGGCGGCGATTTTCGCGATGCCACGCGCCAGATGCTCGACGAAGTAGTCGGCCTTCTCGGCATAGCCCCGCGTCAGTTGTAGGATCTGCCGACGCGTCTCCCTGTCCTCGATGCTGTCGAAACGGACCAGCGCCATCGGGTGGATCTTGATGGCGTTGTTAATGATAAATTCCATGCGCGCCAGGCCGACCCCGTCGCAGGGTAGTCGCCACCAGCGAAAGGCGGCCGCGGGACTGCCGACGTTTATCATGAGGCGCGTCCGGGTTTCGGGGATGTCATCGAGCTTCTCCTCCACCGTTTTGAACTCCAATGTGCCGTCATAGACATAGCCCTGATCCCCCTCGGCACACGAGATGGTGACCTCTTGCCCGGGGCGGAGCACGTCCGTCCCCTCGCCCGTCCCCACGATCGCGGGAATCCCCAGTTCCCGGCTGACGATGGCGGCGTGTGAGGTGCGTCCACCATAGTCCGTGATGATGCCTGTGGCCCGGCTCATGATCGGCACCCAATCCGGGTCAGTCATCTCGGTTACCAGAATCGACCCCTCCTCAAACTGGTCGATCTTGTCCGGGCTTTTGATGACGCAGACCTTCCCGGCGGCGATGGCGTCGCCAATGCTGAGGCCCGTCAGTAACCGTTCACCCTTCGCGGTGAGTCGATACGTTTTCAACACGCCTGGGGCACGCTGGGTATGGACCGTTTCAGGCCGGGCCTGCACGATAAACAACTCGCCACTGTCCCCATCCTTCGCCCACTCGATATCCATCGGTCTACCGTAGTGTCCCTCGATGGCACAAGCCCAACGGGCTAATTGCAGAATCTCCTTATCCTGGAGCACGAAGGTGTGACGTTCATCTCTGGGGGTCCTGATGTTCTTGGTGGTCCTCCCCTCCCCTCGGCTGTACACGAGCTTTTGCGTTTTGTCCCCTAACGTCTTCTCGAGGATGGGAGATAACTTCTGGCGGTCGAGAAGGGGCTTAAAGACCAGATACTGATCGGGCGTCACCGCACCTTGCACGACGTTTTCACCCAACCCCCATGCAGCGTTAATCACGGCGACGTGCGGAAACCCCGTCTCCGTGTCGATGGAGAACATCACGCCGGCGCTGGCGCGGTCGGCACGTACCATCTTCTGCACCCCCACCGACAGAGCCACATCGAGATGATCGAAGCCCTTTTCTTGGCGGTAGCTGATGGCGCGATCGGTGAACAGCGAGGCGTAGCAATAGCGGCACGCCTCCAGGAGCGCTTCCTCGCCCGCGATGTTGAGAAAGGTCTCTTGCTGGCCGGCAAAACTCGCCTCGGGGAGGTCTTCGGCGGTGGCGCTGCTGCGAACGGCGACATCCGCTTCGGCCATCTGATAACGCCGGCTCAACTCGTGGTATGCCCGGCAGATAGCCTCGGCGATCGCCTCTGGGAATTGCGTCCGCTCAAACAGCCGGCGAATCGCTCGCCCCACTTGGTCCAGCGATTTGTTGCCGCGTTGCAGGTCCTTCAGCGCGGCGCGGATGTTGGCCGTGAGGCTGTTAGCCTCCAGGAATTCATGAAAG
>Ga0081538_10002175_pt1 | contig 19449 bp, 26 predicted proteins | sample TabmetS5T2R1_FD_71022 | JGI IMG/M metagenome (GOLD analysis project Ga0081538, IMG submission 71022) | Tabebuia heterophylla rhizosphere microbial communities from the University of Puerto Rico - S5T2R1 | ecosystem: Host-associated > Plants > Roots > Rhizosphere ... | reverse complement strand
AATTACCCTGCCGCTCAAGCTCTTGTTCGCACTCAAGCCCTCGACGCCGACGCTATTCACATTCATAGAAGTAATCGCTCTCGAACACCCACAGGTGTGTCATGCCACCGCGCGCATCCTCTCGGACGTCGACGTGATGGTCATCGACGATCTCGTCCTCGTCGCAGTGCCAGCCACGGCGCCGTTCGCCGTTCGAGTTCCCGTTGCTGGAGCTGTTCGCACTCGAATTGCTGGCGTGCCAGTCGGAGCTTGTGTTGGTGGACGTGTTGGTCGAGGTGTTGGTGCTGGTGTTGCCCGCGACCGCGACGCCGCTCAGCGCCCCGAACAGGACCGCGCCGCCCAATATGCTCAGCCAGGCTCTACCCATCACACGTCTCCTCCGTTCCGCCTGCGAAGTATGGCCCATGGGAATTAGGGGTGCGGTCACTTCTCCGCGAGCATGTGACCGGACGGCTTTGCTGGATCGCAGGGGATATTAAGGTCAGAGTTCAGTGCGGGCTGACCAAAGGGCTGCATTGACGCGTGGCGGCCGCGGCGAGACTATGTGCTTCCAAGAACGGACACGGGCGATGAGACTTGCTCTCCTTCTCGCTCTTCTTCCAGCGCTGGCGCTCTTCACCTCGCCCGCGGCAAGGGCCGCTGACGCCGACATTGTCGGCGCGGCGACGGTGCTCGCCGACGGGTCGCTCCGGGTCAACAGCAGCTGGGTCCGGCTGTACGGGATCTACGTTCCGCTGAGCGGGCAGCAATGCGCCACCTTCATCAGTCCCGCGCGCTGCGGGAGCCGTGCCGCGCTGGCGCTCGACAATCGCATCCACGGCTTCGTGTTCTGTCATTCCGTTCACGGCAACCGCGACGGCAGCGTCAGCGCGGTCTGCTTCCACCGGCGCGCCTTCTACACCGCCGGTGAGGATCTGGCGCTGTTCCTCGTTTCCCGGGGACTCGCGCTCGCCTTGCCCGGCGCGCCCTTCGAATATGTCGCCTATGAGCGCGTCGCGCAGACGCGGCAGCTCGGCATCTGGGGATTCTCGGTCGATGCGATCTCGCCCGGCCGGCGGTGGTGGGGCGATCGCGGGCAGTGGGGCGGCGGGCATTGGGAAGGGCGCTGATGGAGAGGAGGCGGTGATGTCTCGCGTGGCTCGGTCGATCCTGCTCGGCGTCCTTGTTTCGCTGACGGCCTGCACCACGCCTTACGCCACGATGCCACCCGGCCCGTGGGAGTATCGGCTCGGCTATCGCGATGGCTGCGACGAAGGCTACGCCTATGCCGGGAGCCCGTTCTATCGGCAGGCCTATGTGCGGCCCGCGCCGCCGACCGCCGAGCCCTATCGCAGCGGCTGGGTGGCCGGCTTCGATCGATGCCTGGACAACTACCAGCACTTCCAGCGCACGGTGAATTTCCTGGTTGGCCCGCCCTAATCCCACGCCCCTGACAGAGCCTGCCTCAGGCCTGTCTCACTCTGTCCGTCCCTTGATCGAACGCATGCTGTCCAATGCCCCTGCAGAATCGCTGCGACCCCTTCGGCGCGCTCATCGCCACGCCAGCGCGCGGCACCATGATGGGCAATCGCGGCGGCAAGTTCCATCGCGACGATCGCACGCTGGGCAAGCGGCGCTGGACCAGCCGGCATTGGATCTGCTGCGACCTCCACTACAAGGGGAAGCAGCATGATGCGATGGGGCAGTATTACACCTCGGTCTTTTTCCTCGACGAGGTGACGGCCCTCGCCGCCGGGCACCGGCCGTGCTTCTTCTGCCGGCGCAAGGACGCGCAGCATTTCCTGTCGCTGGCCAAGCCGCCGCTGATGGCGGACGCGGCCGACCGCATCCTGCACGAGCAGCGCTTCGCTTCGCGCAAGACCGCGATCGCGCAAGCGTGCGTCATCGCCGATCTGCCCGACGGCGCGATGGTCGCGATCGACGGCGCACCCCACGCGGTGCGCGGCGAGCGCCTGCTGCGCTGGTCGTTCGAGGGCTACGAAGATGCGCTGCCTCGTCGCACGATCAAACACGCAACCCTCGTCACGCCCCCACTATTCGTGACCATTCTCGCGAATGGTTTTGCGCCGCGCTGGCACGACAGCGCGCACTAGGTCGCGATCACGCCGCCGCTTCGCGTATGGCGACAATTTCTGTGAGCGACTTCACACCCGCGCGCTTGATTTCCGCCGCGCGCGCATCCTAATCATTCTCGCCACGTCGCGCCGCTCTTACAGCGCCGCGACATAGTCCGGGGTGATGGGCCGATCCATGCGACCGGCCAGGGCTGCTTCCCTCCGATGCTGCGGAAGGGATCTATCATGTCTGAGATCTGGAAAAGCGGTGGAGTCGTTCCGGCGCGCCGGCGTGCTTCATCCAATCTGTGCAAGCTGTTCGACCTCCTGCTGCTATGGCGCGCCCGCCATCGCGAGCGGCGCATGCTGAGCGCGTTCAACGATCACACGCTGAAGGACATCGGCCTCTCGCGCGCCGATGTCGATCTCGAGGCGCACAAGACGTTCTGGCGCAGCTGAAGGAGCCCACCATGCTGCCGAAGATCAATACCCGCGAACGCGACACCATCATCGCCGCCTTGCGCGCTTGGCAATCGGAGCCGCGGCTGCGGCAGAGCTTCTACTACGTCGCCACCGGCGGCGGCGCGCAGACGCCGCTCACCGACGCCGAGCTCGACGCGCTGTGCCGCCGCCTCGACGTCCCGGTGAAATAGCTAACCGCCGCGCGCACGATGGCGCGCCACCTTGTGCCGGTTGCCGCACGCCGCCATGGAGCACCATCGCCGGGTGGCGTTGCGCGCGGTATCGTAGAACACCAGGCTGCAATCCTCGCCGCCGCACCTGCGCAAGCGGTGTGGCTCGAACGAAGGGATGAAGTCGGCAAGGTCGGAGGCGACGCGGCCGAACAGATCGCTGTCGATGCTCTCGCTGACCTGCAGGTTCCCCTTCGCGGATTCGACGCGGCGCAGGCGCGGCGCCACCGCCAAGTGCCGATTGAGTTCCGCGATCGCGCGCACCGGCGGCACAGCGCCCTCGCTCAGCGCATGCGCGATCGCGCCTAGTGCAGTGCGCAGCGCATGCGCCGCCGCCACATCCGCGCGCGTGAAGGCCGGCCGGCCGGCGCGGTCGATCCCGGCCGCCTTGGCCCAGCGCGCCAGATCCTCCGGGCTCCCGATCAGCTCGCCCATGGTGGCGGGCGCCGAGTTGAGGAAATCCAGCCACAGGCGGCCGCCCAAAAAGGGAAAGCCGTCCCGCATCTCTTGCGCAGCCTGGTCGATCATCGTGACACCGTTCAAATGGCTCTTGACAGGTTACATTCCTTGTGTAACCGTTAAACAGCTGCTTGAACGGTAACACATGGAGCCCCTCATGGTCAAAACCCTCCTGGCCGCCGGCGCCCTCACATTGAGCGCCCTCGCCGCCGCGCCCGCCATCGCTGCCGAAGAGATCGCCTACAAGACCGTCGCGGTCGACGACCTCGACATCTTCTATCGCGAGGCCGGCCCGGCCGACGCGCCGACCGTGCTGCTGCTGCACGGCTTCCCCTCCTCCTCCCACATGTTCCGCAACCTCATCCCCGACCTCGCCGCGCAGTATCACGTGATCGCGCCGGACTATCCGGGCTTCGGCTATACCAGCGCGCCGTCGGTTGAGCAGTTCGACTACAGCTTCGCCAAGCTCGCCGACGTGATGGAGGGCTTCACCGACAAGCTCGGCCTCACCTCTTACGTGCTCTACATGCAGGATTACGGCGGGCCGGTCGGCATGCGCCTCGCCATCAAGCATCCGGAGCGCGTGCGCGGCATCGTGGTGCAGAACGCGGTCGTCAGCATCGAAGGCTGGGACCCGGTGAATACCGCGCCGCTGCAGGCCTATTGGAGGACACGCAACGCCGAAACCGAAAAGCCGGTGCGCGACATCATCACCGCCGAAGGCACCAGGTGGCAGTATGTGACCGGCGAGCCGAGACCTGAACGCATCAGCCCCGACTCCTGGACCCACGACCAGCGCGGCCTCGACCGCCCCGGCAACGACCGCATCCAACTCGAGCTGCTGTACCAGTATCGCGACAACGTCGCGAACTATCCGAAGTGGCAGCAGTTCCTGAAGGAGCTGCAGCCGCCCATGCTCATCACCTGGGGCAAGAACGATCCGGTGTTCACGATCGCCGGCATGGAGAAGTTCAAGGCCCTGGTGCCGGACGCCGAGGTGCATGTGCTGGACGGCGGCCATTTCGCGCTCGAAGCGCACGAGCCCGAGATTGCCGCCGCCATGCTCGATTTCCTCGCGCGAACGACGAAGTGATTTGAAGCCTCCAGCATCATGCGAACCGCGCCGCAGCCGGGCAGGCTGCGGCCGGCGCGTCTTTCCGATGATCTCGGGATGTGGTAGAATAACGGCGTTCGGGCAACCCGAAACTCCAAAGCACTCCGGCATTCCTGCGTCGCCGATTTCGCGCGGCGAAGACGCTTTGAGGGAATCATGGGACGCCGCGACAAGGACATCCTCAGAGTCGAGAACAGGACGCTGAACTACGCGGGCAAGACCATCCCGCTGCGCAATATCGCCTACTTCGAGAAGTACCGGGTCAAGAAGGACAGCCAGTTCAGCGGGGTACTGCTGATCACGATCCTGGTGGTGGGCTTCACCATCTTCGTTGGCCTGACCAGCCGCAGGGGCGTACCGCCGGACCTTGTGGCGTTGGCGGCGGCGATCCTTGTTGCCGTCTATGTGTGGTGGATCCTCTACCTCATATTTCGCCGCCGGCAATATGCGATGAGCCTGCAGACGACCGCGGGCGACGTGGTGCGATGGTTCACCAGCAACGACGAGAAGTTCCTGGACGATCTCATTCACGAGCTGACGATGCGGATCGAGGATGACGGCGCCCTGCCGCCGCTGATCGCGAACATCCACGAGAACAAGATCCACTACGGAGATAGGATCATGGGCGACCGGGTCATGGGCGACAAGTTCGAGAACATCTCCGGCCATGCGACCATCATCAACCGCAGCCTGGTCAACAAGTCGTTCCACAAGACCCAGCAGCGATACGATGAGGAGACCGCGCAGGCGCTGCGGAAGCTGGCTGCTTTCATCGAAGCCTCGCAGAACCAGGACGCCATCGAGCGGTTCAACGAGTTCAGCAAGGAGCTGACCAGCGACAAGCCGCGCAAGGGCATGCTGCGGCTGCTGTGGCAGGGGATCAAGGAGGCGTTGCCCGCCGTCAACACGCTGGGCGACATCGCGGTCAAGATCGCGACCATCGTCGGGTGAACTATGGAGTGAGCGCCCCGAGCATGCAAAGCACCGCGCCGCAGCCGAGCAGGCTGCGGCCGGCATGCAAGCGGCCCCACAGCTGCATCAGGGCGCGGCTGTCCGGCCCCGGCTCCAGCGCCATCAGCCGGCGATTGACCGGCATGATGCAAACCAGCGTGTAGGGCCAGTTCGCGACCAGCAGCACGGCGCCGATCAGCCACAGCCACGCGCCGCTTTGCCACCACGCCCCGAGGCCCAGCAGGAATCCGACGATCGCCAGCGATGCCTGCATGCGCGCGCCGCGCTCATAGGCCGGCCGCCACTCGGCCAGCATGGCACGATCGTCGAGCGTCAGCCGCGCCGGCTGCTCCGCGACCGTGATGTAGATGGCAGCGCCGGCGAACAGGGAAGCGGCGGCCAGGGCAAGCGCGCCGACGAACATTGCTACTTCCGCGCCTTGTCCGCCTTCAGCCAGCGGAACAGCTCCTCCATGCGCGCGGCGATCAGCGCCTGGCCGTCGCGCTCGGTCCAATTGCGCACGCCGCGGCCGTTGGCGATGCCGTTGGCGCCCTCGGCCACCAGCCTGGCGACGGCGGGGTCCGGCTCCGGCCGCGCATCGAGGTGCGGGATCAGCGACTTGCCGAAGTGATACATGGTGAACAGCCCGCCGGCGTCGGCGGATTCGAGCGGCCCGGTGATGCCGAGGCGCCGGCCGAAGCTGTGGCGCACCACGGCGTCGATCGCCTCCGCGCTGGCGGCGCCCGATGCCCACAGCGCCCAGGCCTCGCGCAGCAGCGCGAATTGCAGACGGTTGCCGATGAAGCCCGGGATCTCCTGGTCGATCACCGCCGGCTCCTTGCCCGCTTCGCGCAGCACCTCGCACACCCACAGTGTCACGTCGACCAGGGTCTTCTGGCTGGCGCACACCTCGACCAGCGGGATCAGCTGCGGCGGATACCAGAAGTGGGTCGCGATCACGCGCTCCGGGTGCGCGACCTCGGCGATGAGCGCGCTCGCCGGCTGGCCGCTCGAGGAGGCCAGCACCACCGACGGCGCGCAGATCTTGTCCAGCCGCCCGAACAGGCTGCGCTTCAGCGCCAGGTCCTCGGTCACCGCTTCGATCACCAGCTGCGCCTCCGCCGCATCCTCCAGCCGCACCGACGGCACGATGCGCGTGACAATGCCCGGGATCGCGCTTTGCTCGATCAGCCCGTGACGCGCGAAGTCGGCGAGGCTGACGCCGATCTTGTCCAGCGCGCGGCCGAGCGAGGCCTCGTCGCGCCCGATCATCCTGACGCGCTTGCCCGCCATCGCGAACACCTGCGCGATGCCGTGCCCGATGATGCCGTTGCCGATGACGGCCACCGTCTCCAGCGGTTTCATGGGAAACTCCCGCAGCTAGTCTTGACCTATCATACCGCCGGATTCGGCAACGCTACCAGCGGCACCAGGAGTTCCGCTCATGACGCGCGGTGCTACCGCCCTTTCGCGCGTCCGCGCCCGCCCTTGTGCTCGTCCTCGTATTTGAACGAGACCTTGAGCTTGGTACGGAAGGCTTCGACCTTGCCGTTCTCGATCACCAGGTCCTGCTCCACCACTTCCGCGACGCGCAGGTCGCGCACGGTCTGCGAGGCGCGCCGGACCGCGGTCAATGCCGCATCCTCCCAGGATTTCGTGCTGGTTCCGATCAGCTCCAGGACCTTGTAGACGCTCTCGGCCATTGTTCCCTCCCAAAGGGTGTTAGCGGGGGATGTCATTGGATTTATCGGATGGCGGCCGCGCCACGCCTTGGACAGTGGCGCGGTCCTCTCCTTATAGTCCTTTGGCCGTGACGTGGCCACCAGCGGGAGATGCGCCCCATGCCCACCCTGATCGACCTTTCCATTCCGGTGCGGCATGGCGACGGGCGGCTGGGGCTGGAGGTCGCCTTCTCCACCCCCTACAGCTTCGAAAGCTGCGGCTGGCAGGGCTCGTCCTTCTCGATGTTCGCCCACTACGCCACCCATGTCGATGCGCCCAATCATTTCATCGAGGGCGCGCACGGCATCGACGCGGTGCCGGTTTCCAGGCTGATGGGCGCCGCCGCCCTGATCCCGCTCGACGATCACGGCGCCGCGAAAGGCATCACCGCCGATACGTTGGAGGACCGCGGCCGCCATGTGCGGCGCGGCGATATCGCGATCCTGCGCACCGGCTGGAGTGACCAGCACTGGGGACGGCCGGCATTCTGGACCGACGGCCCCTATCTGGACACCAGCGGCGCCGACTGGCTGGTGGAGCGCGGGGTGAAAGCGGTGGTCTACGATTTCTCCGAGGAATTCGCCGTGCGAAAGCCCGGCTTCCGCGGCGCGGATTGCCCGATCCACCACCGCATCCTCGGCGCCGACATCTACAACATCGAATATGTCCACCGGCTTTCGAAGATCCGCGCGCCGCGCTGCGCTATTCTCGCCCTGCCGCTGAAGCTCGCCGGCCTCGACGGCGCGCCGGCGCGCGTGGTGGCGATCGAAGGCATGGAGTTTCCGGCGGAGTTCACCGTCGCCGCGTGATGCTAGCGGACTTCTCATCGTTTGACGGACCCGCTAGGCTTGGCGGATGGTCATGGTTGGGGGAAGGGCGATGACGGTTCCGGCAGCCGGAGCGGAGGAAACCGCCGAGATCACGCAATCACGCGGCGCCAGCGTCTCGGAAGCGCTCGCGATCTTCAAGGCGCAGGTGCGGGACTACAGGCTGCACATGCCGAAGACATTCAGGTCCAAGGTTGCTCGAGGTGCGGCGCTGTTGCTCGCCATGGCAATGCTCGCGTTGGCGTATTGGATGCCTGCTCTTCCGCTGCCGGTGTCGATCGGCGTCTTTGCGCTGCTCGTGGTCGGGAGCATCACGCTGTTGCGCCACGGCTACTACTGGAACTGTGCCGAGCTCTACCGCGGGGGCTACAAAGCCGCCCGGCGATTCCGCATCGAGCAGGATGCCCTGGTCATTACCGACTCGTCCGGCGTGGTCCAGTCGATCCCGTGGAGCGCCATCACCAACATCGTGTCGCACAAAGACATGCTCGCCATCTACTTTTCGGCCGTCAACTCGGCCTGCCTGCTGAAGGCGGCTCACGAAAATCAGGACGTGGACGGCTTCTGCGCCGACCTGATGCGCCACTGGCAGGCGCACCGCGGCACAGCGGGAGCGATCGCATGACTCTCGACGCGCTGCTCGAAGTCCGTTGCATTTTCATCGAAAGCGCTGCGATGTAGACCGCTTTGTCCACGTTCAGCAGGTCTGCCTTCCCAACGTTTGATTAACCACCGCTCGCTAGGCTCAGCCGATAGTCATAGTCACTATCGGGGAACGACGATGACGAGCGGGGAGCGCCAAGGGCCGGCGCTTGAAATTGTCCAGACGCGCGACATTGCCGTCGAAGACCGGCGCGATCTGATTCGCCTCTGGGAAAAGCTGGTCGGGCGCGCAGGTTCCAGTCGGCTCTACACCGCATTCTTTTATCTCTGGTACGCATTTGCCGCGTTCCTGACCGTGTCGATCCTGATGGCCGCGCGCAGGTTGAACGATATCGCGCCCGACCTCGCCTTGCAGCTGGTCGTCGCCGCGGTCGGATTCGCCATCTTCCTCGTCGGAACCTACTTGCTCGCCAAGCGCGAAGTCTGGGACCGGTACTGGACGTCGCTCCAGGCCGGCGACCGTTACGCGTTGGTGGCGGACAGCTTGCATTGGAGCACGGGGCACGGCGTGCTTTCGTGCCGCCTTGATAAGGTGCAGACCGTCATCAACGACGACCGGCGGCTGGTCGTCCTGCTGCCGCATGACGGCGGGGTGTTCGTGGTCAAGTCGGCCTTCGAGCGTCAGGACGTCGAGAGCTTCAGCGCGGAGCTGGTGCGCCGCTGGCATGCGCACCGTGCGCCGATTGGAGCAATCGCATGACCCTCGTCACCCACGTCCTCTCCATCCCGCTCGAGCCCCGCGATGCGCGCGCCTCCAACAAGCTGCGCGCGAGCCTGGACGCAATGTGCGCGGAAGACGCGACCCTTGGCGTCGAGGTCGGGCCGGTCAACGAGGTCATCCTCAAGGGCATCAGCGAATCGCAGCTCGAATGGGTGGTCGGCCACCTGCAGCGCCAGCCCGAGCTCGCCTTCAAGGTCGGCATGCCGGAGGTGCAGTATCGCGAGACCATCACCCGCACCGTCGACTGGACCTATACCCACAAGCAGTCCGATCCCTCGCAATATGCCGTGCTGCGCATCCAGCTGGTGCCGCTCGCCCGCGGCTCCGGCATCGAGACCGAGATCCGCTGCCCGTCCGATGAGATCCCTGAGCACATCCCGCTGCCCGAGTTCCAGCGCGCGATCGACGCCGGCGTGCACGCTGCTTGCCGCACCGGCATCGTCGACGGCTTCCCGCTGACCGACCTGCAGGCCGTCATCCTCGATGCCGGCTGGACCGATGAAGAGTCCACCGCCGAGGCGTTTGAGATCGCCGCCAGGCTCGGCCTGCGCGAGGCACTGCCGCGGGCGCGACCCTGGCTGCTGGAGCCGATGATGGTGGTGATCGCGCTGACGCCGGAGGAGTTCCTGAGCGACGTGATCGCCGATTTCGGCCACCGCCGCGGCAAGATGCAGGGCCTCGCCATGCACGGCAGCATCGCCTCGGTCACCGCTCTGGTGCCGTTCGCCAACCTCGCCGGCTACGAGAACGACCTGCGCGCCCTGACCCAGCGCCGCGGCGCCGCCACCATGGCGTTCGACCATTACGGCGAAGTGCCGCCGCGGCTCGAAGGCGAGGACATCCAGCCCCTCGCCATGCGCGTGTAGGCGGCCCAAGACTTTTGCGCGCAGGTGCTAGCGTCGCGGCCTGCGATCGGGATGCGTGCCTGGCGCGCGCTAGTTCGCGACGCTCGACGCGATCGAGGCGATCACTTCCGACGCCATCTTGAACTGCGGGTCCTGGCTGACGATGCCGTGGCGCTCGGCGATATAGGCGAAGTCGGTGTATTCCGCCCACACCTGCCCGCCCGCATCCTGATAGACCAGCAGACGTACCGGCCAGTCGATGCCGGCCTGCGGGTTGGCGGTGATGAACTGGGTGCCGAGCGCGGGATTGCCGAACACCAGCAGCGTCGAGGGCTGGGTCGCGATGCCGGAGTCGGCCGCCAGCTTCTGCTGGTCGACCTCGTCGAAGAACACCAGGCCCTTGGCGGCGACATCCTGCTTCAGGCGCGCCACCGTGTCCGGGAACGCGTGCGCGCTCTTCACCGCCACGATGCCGTATGGCGTTGCGGCCGGGTGCGACGCGATAGTCGTCTCCGGCTGTGACGCGCAGCCGGCGAGGGCAAGGGCAAACAAGGCGGCGCCAACCGCGCGCAGGCGAATGGACATGATGATTCCTCGATTGTGAGCCGTGCACCATGCGCGGCCGGTCCTGCGCATCTTGCCGACGGCCGGGCGCCCGCGGAAATGCCGGTTGCCTATGGTCTCGATGCCCTGGCTTGTGGGCTGTTCGTCAAAGTGCTCGCTTGGCTCACACGCCGGTACATCGGTCGGCGGCTTGTGGCTCATTCCTCCGGCTGCGGGCCGCAAAGAAACCTGTGACCCGTGCGATTGTGGGAACCTCCTCCGCCAGAAGGTGTTTGCCCCGCAGTGCCGCGTGGACGCCAGCATGAATGATTCGGACGAATATCGGCGGCGAGCGGGGGAGTGTCTTCTGTTCACCCAGTATGTGACGAGCGAGCGCAGCAAGCAGCTCCTGGTCCAGATGGCGCTTGGCTGGCGCGATCTCGCCGAGCGGGCCGAGCAGCAGAAACGCGAGCCTAGCGATGCCTCCAGGGGCGATACGTCCCTGACGGGCACCGACAAGACCTGATCTCGACAATCCGCACGCGCTGAGATCTCCTTCCCCCCAGGAAGAGATAGGAGAACGTCCATGATCGCGCGCATGTGGCGCGGCCAGGCCAAGGCCGCGAACGCCGACGCCTACGAACGCTTCGTCACCACCAAGGTGTTCGCGGAACTGCGGTCGATCTCGGGCCATCGTGGCGCCTATCTCCTGAAGCGCCTCCTCGAGAACGGCAACGAGATCGAGTTCATCGCGGTCACGCTCTGGGAGTCGTTGGCATCGATTCGCGGTTTTGCCGGAGACGATATCGAGCGCGCGGTGGTGGAGCCCGAGGCGCGCGCCATTCTCTCCAGCTTCGACGACTTCGTGCGCCATTTCCAGCTGGCGCACGCCACACCCTGCGCCTAATCGCGCGCTGCCTGCCAGACCCTGAGCGCGCCGATCGCGCCAAAGCCCAGCTGTTTCATGCGCGCGAGGCTGTCGCCGTGTTCGTATCCAACCAGCGGCATGTTCGGCGCGAAGCGCGTTGCTGCGTCGAGACATGCGCCACGCACTGCGCCATCGTCCTGCACCGGCGCGAACAGGTTGGAGATGCCGAGCACGCCATCGGACCGGCTCGCGATGCAGCCGCCCATGATCACCCCATCCTGCAGCGCAGCGACGACGGCGTGATCTGGCTCTCGTAGCAGGGCCGGAGGGAACAGGCGTCCGTCCACTTCCGCCTCGCCTGCGCACCAGGCTTGCTCCCACGCCGCCAGCATCGCCTCATCCGTCACGCGCTGCGCACCGGCCGCGCCGAACGCGCCCGCCGGCCGATGAATCCAGCGCGCCTCGAACAGCAGGTCGAATCCCATACGGTCGAGATCGAGCGCGGCGAAGCTGTCCTTCACCGCCCACTCCGGCGCCGGTGGTGACTGCATCAGCTGGGCCAGGGCGGCGTGATGGGCGCGCACCCCGAGCGGACCCTCCAGCGTCACCAGGTTGGGATAGAAGCGCGGCGCCGGCCGGCGATTGATCCACGCGGCCGCGACGAATTCTCCGGCTGCGCCGTGGAGGCGCGCCATGGCATCGCACCAGGTCGCATTGTTGCGCGCCGCGGCGGTGCACAGCTCGCGGTTCAACTCTGGGCTCATGCGCAATCCCATAGCCGATCCAGGGCTTTGCGGCCACCCATTGCGAACGGCGCGAGCGCATCGCATCTAACAAGCATCAACTCAAAGGATCTCCCATGAACATCTCACTCACCGGCAAGACCGCGCTCGTCACCGGCTCCACCAACGGCATCGGCTTCGCCATTGCCAAGGGCTTGGCGGAGGCCGGCGCCGAGACCATCCTCAACGGCCGCAGCCCGGATAAGGTCGAGCACGCGGCCGCCGATCTCCGCCGCACACTGCCGGGCGCGAAAGTGCGCGGCGTCGCGGCCGATGTCGGGACCGCGCCCGGATGCGAGGCGCTGGTCAGCGCCGTGCCGGAGGTCGACATCCTCGTCAACAACGCCGGCATCTTCGAGCCCAAGGATTTCTTCGCGATCCCCGACTCCGACTGGACCCGCTTCCAGGAGATCAACGTGATGTCCGGCGTGCGGCTGTCGCGCGCCTACATGCCGGGAATGCTGGGGCGCGACTGGGGCCGCATCGTCTTCATCTCATCCGAATCCGGACTGCAGATCCCGCCGGAGATGATCCACTACGGTGTCACCAAGACGGCGCAGCTCGGCCTGTCGCGCGGGCTGGCGGAGCTGACCGGCGGCACCGGAGTGACGGTCAATGCCGTGCTGCCCGGGCCGACGCGCTCGGACGGGGTCGAGACCTTCCTGCAGCAGATGGCCGACCAGGAAGGCACCGATGTCGAGACCATGGCGCGCGAGTTCGTGAAGCGGCACCGGCCGACCTCCCTGCTCCAGCGCTTCGCCACCGTCGAGGAGGTCGCCAACATGGTGGTGTATCTCGCCTCGCCGCAGGCTTCGGCCACCAACGGTGCCGCCCTGCGCGTCGATGGCGGCGTCGTGCGCGCGATTGCCTGATCTGCGAAAGGATGACGCACTCGCATTCCCGGTTCGCCTGAGGTAGCGTCCGGCCCGCCAAAAGCAGGACGCAAGGTTGACAGCCCGGCGCTGCCCGGCTGAGGATAGCTGCGTCATGACAGAACAACCCGCTGACGATACAATTTATGAGAGCGTCGCTGCAGTACGCTCCCCGATCATCCTCGAGATGCTGGCCTATTGGGAAAGCAAGCGGGTGGGCGGGCGCCTGCCGCGCCCGGCCGATATCGACCCGACCGAGATTCCGCGGCTGATCGCGACCATCGTCATCTGCGACCTGGAGTTCAATCCGTTCCGGGTGCGCTATCGCCTCGCCGGCACCCGGCAGGTCCATGTCCTGGGCAACGAGCTGACCGGCCGCTATGTCGACGAGATGAACTGGGAGGAAGGCCCGTTCGTGCACCGCATCTTCGCCCGCGCGCACGAGACCAAGGCGCCGGTGTTCGGGTTCTACTATTGGGGTTTCCGCGAGAATACACCGGGCGCGTCGGAGTTCGGGCTGTTCCCGCTGTCGGAGGACGGCGTCTCGGTCAACCGCGTTCTCGGCATCGACGAATTCTACCCGGAGCCGGGCTCGCCGGCCTTCGGCGGTCGCCGCCGCCTGTAGGTCCGGCGCCATCTGCGACACCATGACCGAGCCCACATCCGACGAACACCGCGACTCCATCATCTACGAGTCGATCGAGCAGCTGCGCTCGCCCACCGTGCGGGCGCTCGACACCTATTGGCAATCGAAGCGTCGCGGCCGACCGATGCCGACGCCGGCGGAGATCGACCCGGCGGAGATCCGCCCGCTGTTGCCGAGTCTCATCATCGCCGAGTATGTCGGCGCGCCGGTGCGCGTGCGCTATCGCCTGGTCGGCACGCAGCAGGTCTATTACAACGGGCTCGACTTCACCGGCTCCTATCTCGACGAGATCGATTGGGGCATCGAGAACGAGTTCGTGCGGCTGGTGCACGACACCCTGCTCCGCACCGCGGCGCCGGTGATCGGCCGCTACCAGTGGGGCTTTCGCGACAGCGTGCTGGGCTTCGCCGAGTTCGGCGCGTTCCCATTATCGGAGGACGGCGCCACGGTTGCGCGCTGCGTCGGCATCGACGATTTCGTGCCGTTCGAAGAGCAGCTCGGCAAGCGTCGCTGATCTGTTTGCTGCGTATAGGTATGCCACCCTCTCCGGCCATGCCCACTTGGCCAACGCCGCGCAGTAGGGTATAGGCGGCCCTCGCTCAGCCTACCGAAACCGTAATTTCACCGAGTTGCAGTCCCCGGTGTAAGGTGACAGCATGGCTTCTAGAAACTGCGGCGCCCCTGGGCGTTCATCCACCAAGACCATTGCCCATGCGCCCTGCACACATGCTCAAGAGCGATCCTGAAGAACGCCCCGTACCTGTTGCCGGGGCGCAATCCGAGATCCATCGACCGCCGGCCAAGCCGCTGCCGGTCGGCGCCAAGGCCCGGCGCCTGCAGCGCAGGCTCCTGCTCCGCGACCGTTCGCTCGAAGGCCTCTATTGGCTGTTCGACCAGTATATAGGCCGCCCGCTGGTGAATCTCTCTCGGATCCCGGCGATGATCCGGCTGGTGGGCGAAGAGGTGCGGCGCGAGTTCGGCGTTTCGATCCGGCGGCAAGTTTGGGATCAGGCGCGCCTGATCCTGTTCCATGGCGCCAAGGCCTGGGTCTACTACGTGCTCGAGTTCTATCGCGAGGGCGCGATGGCCAACGTCGGCGCCGTCGTCATGAAGAACGAGATCAAGCACGGGCTTTTCAAGGGCCTGAACCGCATCGATCCGGAGGCCAGGGATCGCGCGAAGGCGCTGGGCGACAAGTTGAAGGTCTCGCGCTGGTGCACCGAGAACGATATCGCGCATCCGCAGCCGATCATGCTGGTCGAGCGCGGCGAGATCTCATGGCTCGGTTCGCGCGCCGATATCGATCAGGACCTGTTCGTGAAGCGCCGTCACGGCAGGGGCGCCTACAATTCCGCCAGCTATTGGCGCACCGGCCCGTTCGAGTATCGGGATGAAGGGGGCCGGCCGGTGACCCTCGATCAGATCATGGTAGAGCTTCAGCGCCGGTCGCAGCGTTCCAAGCGCGACCGGCTGATGGTGATGCCGCTGCTGCACAACCACCCGGGGCTCGCCGATCTGGCGGACGTGACGCTGATCGTCTTCCGCTTGATCACCTGCCTCGACGAGGAGCTGCGGCCGGTCCTGACCAACGCCTATCTGCGCTCGATGACCAAGCTCGAGCCGAACTGGGACGTCGGCTTGATCGAGGAGTACGGCGCGCCGATCGACCTCGAGACCGGCGCGCTCGGCCGGCTCACCGGCGACAAGGCGCCGGCCCTGTCGGAGTGGTTCGATCGCCATCCGGTCACCGGCGCTCAGGTCACGGGCCGCATCGTGCCGTGCTGGCCGGAGCTCGCCGCGCTCGCGCTCAAGGCCCATCGCCTGGTGCCGGAGCGGGTGATCATCGGCTGGGACATTGCGATCACGCCGGATGGGCCGTCGCTTCTGGAAGGCAACAGCTTCCTGGACCCGGTCTTTCCCGAGCGCGTATTCCGCCAGCCCATCGGCGAAATGCGCCTTGGCCAGCTGCTGGATTTCCATCTCGACCGGCTCGAGGCCAAGCTCAACGATCCGACCTGGCGCTATCCCTAGCCGTCGCGCCACTTGCTCCAGGCGCGCCACTGCTCCGGATATTGCCGGACCCACGGCTCGCTGCGATCGAGGAACTCCGCCACCGCGGCGATGCAGCGCTCGTCGGAGCTGAGATCGCGGTCGATTGCGATCGGCGCCTCCACCACGATGCGCCAGCCGCGCTTGGGATCGCGCACGGTGAAGGCCGGCAGCAACGGCGCGCCGGTCAACGCCGCCAGGCGCGGCGCGCCGACCGCGACCGGCAACCGGCCGCCGAAGATCTGGCCCTTGATCATCTCGTAGCCTTCGGTCGATGAGGCGACGATCGACACCACCTCGCCGGCCTTGAGCGCGCGCACCATCCGCCGCATCGCGGTCGTCGGCGCCGCGCTGTCGAACACGATGCGATCCACCAGGTAGCGGTCCTCGGGGATGCAGCGGATGCGATTGAGATACTTGGCCCCGAATTGCGTCTCCGAGACACCGTGCTTCGGGCTGCTGAGGTGCGAGACGCGATAGCCCTTCTGGTGCAGGATGATCTTGGTCGGGCCGCTGTTGAACACGAACGGCGCCAGCCACAGCACCGCGCCCTTGCCGCCGACGAGCGCTGCACGCAGATGCTCCTCGCCCTCCAGCGAGATCGCTGGCTGCCACCCGCCCGGCCGCCAACCGCGCAGGTCCTGCAGCCGCATCTCATACACCGCCGCCTTGAGACCCCGCATGATCGCCTCTGAGCGGCCGACGTCCGGTTCGCCCAGCGCCTTGCGCACGGTCTTGGCCGTGCCTTTGATGGCGCGGGCGCCGGTCAGGGCTGACAAGCCGATCCGCACGCGGCACAGCGGCGCCCACCACCGCTCCGGCAACAGCCAGGCCGGCAGAACCAGGAGCGCGAGGCTTCCCATCGTCTTGAGGTCGGTTAGTTCCCACGCCCGGGCCGCTGCAGACTTGCGCCGCTTGCGCTTGATGGCATCGCCTGAAATGGCATTGCCCTGATCGACCTTGACCTCGGCGTCGGATTGTCTTGCCAGCACTGCGTCTGCCCCCCAGTCGCGTCCTCACGGCCCAAAAATACAGCGCGCAGGCGCAATGAACCAGAGCCGTGTGGGGTGGAGACCTACTCGTCCGATCATATGCACGTCGGCACAGGAGTTGCATTTGAGAATGACCGGCTGATGGGGCCGTGCGGCGCGATATTGCTGCCCGGGTCGCCAGGCTTCGCTCCAGGCGCTACCATGCGGCCTATGCCGAGTCGCGCCGATCCGCTGAAACAGATCGCGGCCTTGAACCGGGGGCGTAACCCGGAGCTGCTCGCGCTCAAATACCGCAAGATGGCGGCGACGCCGTTCGGCTATTTCCGCGGCACCAATCCGTTGTTCCATGCCGACTGGCCGGGCGCGGCCTGGCTGGAGCGCATGCCGGCGGTGTGGCTCAACGGCGACCTGCATATCGAGAATTTCGGCACCTACCGCGGCGACAACCGCCTGGTCTATTTCGACATCGGCGATTTCGACGACGGCGCGCTGGGCCCGCTCGGGCGCGACCTCATGCGCTTCCTGGTCGGCGTGCACATGGCGGGGCACGAGATGGGCTTCGGCGCACGCCGCGCCAGCGAGCTGGGCGGCATTTTCCTCGCCGCCTATCGCGCGGCGCTGCTCGACGGCAAGGCGCGCTGGATCGAGCGGCGCACCGCCGGTGGCGTGATCGGCGAGTTGCTGGTGAAGCTGGAGCGCCGCACCCAGGGTGACCTGCTGGCCAAGCGCACGGTGATGCGCAAGGGCAAGCGCCGCCTGCGCACCGACACCGGCAAGGCCCTGCCGCTCGCGCCGGCAGAGCGCGCGCGGGTCGTCGATTTCATGAAGCGCTTCGCCCAGGACCGCGTCTATCCGCGGTTCTTCAAGGTGCTGGACGTGGCGCAGCGGGTCGCCGGCGTCGGCGCGCTCGGGCTCAAACGCTACGTCGTGCTGGTCGAGGGCGACGGCGGGCGCGAGGGCGCCGCGCTGATCGATCTCAAGACCCAGAACGGCTCGACCCTTATCCCGCGGCTGAAGCAGCGCCAGCCCAAGTTCGGCAGCGAAGCGGCGCGCGTTGTTGCGATCGAGACTCGCATGCAGGCGGTCGGCCCCGCCTTCCTCACCCCCGCGCGCATCGGCGGCGCCAGCTTCACGCTGCGCGAATTGCAGCCGAGCGCCGACAAGCTCGACCTCTCCACCACCCATCCCGAACGCGCCGCGTTCGAGGCGGTGATCAAGTCGATGGGCGAGCTGACCGCCTGGGCCCAGTTGCGCTGCGCCGGCCGCGACCGCGCGGCCGACATCGACGGATTGATGGCATTTGCGCGAAATACCGGGTGGTCGCGGCCCTTGATTGCGCTTGCCAAGGATTGGGCCACGGCAATCTTCGAGGATTGGCGCGGCTTTAGGGAATCGAAGCTGGCGACCTGGGCCTACACGCAGACCGGATTGGTCAGACGCATTTAATTTTGGGCGCGTTTAATTCTGTTTGCAGGACCAAATTGCTGTGACAGGCACACGGCCGGCATGACTTTTCCGAACGAATCGCTAACAATGCGCCGTGGCGACCGGCGAGGGCTGATGGGGACGGCCGGAAACCGCGCTTTGGCTTCTTTGGGCTGACGCATGGGATTCGACATCCTCGCGCCGATCGCGATCGTTTTGCTCGCACCGCTCGCGCTGTACGGTGCCTGGGCGCTGTGGGCCAAGCAGCGCGCGTCCCTCGCCAGCGCCGATGCGCCGCGCCCGTCCGCCCCCTTATCTAACGCGTCATCCGATCCTTGGGCCTCCCTGCCGCTTGCCATCGCCGGCTTCGATGCGGAGGACCGCCTGCTCGGCGCCAGCCGCGCCTTCCGCGACGAGCTCGGCGCGCGCAACATAGCGCTCGACGACGTGCTGAAGCCCGGCATCGCGGCGCAGGCCTTGTTCGATGCCTGGACCCAGCGCAGCGGCGGCACCATCGCGCCGGTCACCGCGATCGCGACCCTGCCGGCCCATGAGCTGACCTGGCCCGCCAACGGCACGCGTGCGCCGCATCGCCTCGCCTGCGTCGCGCTGCACGATGCGGCCGGCGCCACCTATCGCCTGCTGGTCGATCCCGCGATCCTCAGCGCAGCGCCCATCATCCAGGCGCCCGACGGCGCCGCCGACGCGCGCGCCATCATCGCGCGCAACGCGGTGCTGGCCTCCGCCCTGCAATCCATCACCATCGGCGTCGCGCTGTGCGATGCGACCGCGCCGGAAGCCACCATCCTCTATGTCAATCCGGCGTTCGGGCGCATCACCGGCTACGAGACCCAGGAGGTGATCGGCCAGCCCTTGCGCTTCCTGCAGGGCCGCGGCACGCCGCAGGACCAGGTCGAGCGACTGGAGCGCGCGCTCATCCAGCGCCGCGCCGCCAACCTTTTGCTGCGCAGCCAGCGCAAGGACGGCAAGCCGTTCTGGAACGACATGCACGTCAACCCGATCCTGGAGGACGGCGGGCACGTCGCGCATTTCGTCGCCTTCATCACCGATGCATCCCCGCGCATCCGCGCCGAGGAGAATCTGCGCGAAGCCAAGCACCAGGCCGAGATCGCCAACCGCGCCAAGTCCGACTTCCTCGCCAATGTCAGCCACGAGCTGCGCACGCCGCTGAACGCGATCATCGGCTTCTCCGAGATCATGCAG
>Ga0081538_10002174_pt1 | contig 19454 bp, 21 predicted proteins | sample TabmetS5T2R1_FD_71022 | JGI IMG/M metagenome (GOLD analysis project Ga0081538, IMG submission 71022) | Tabebuia heterophylla rhizosphere microbial communities from the University of Puerto Rico - S5T2R1 | ecosystem: Host-associated > Plants > Roots > Rhizosphere ... | reverse complement strand
CGCAACCGCCGGCCGCAGGGCAGGCACCTGAGGGCCCACGTGCCGACCCTCGATCGCGATCTGACCGTCTTTTTGGTGTTCTTCGCGATCGCGCTCGTGCTCGGCATCGGGCTCGCGCTCGGCCTGCGGATCGTCGCCGCGGTGGCTCTCGTGCTCGCGTACGCGATCTACGTGCAGAGGACGCTCAGGGGCGGAGGCGAGCTGCAGCCCGAGGAGACCCTGGGTCCGCTGATCATCTCGCGGACACGCGGCGACGATCCGACGACGCGGGCGATCGTGACCCAGTTCGTGATCGGCCTCGTGGCGATGATCGGGGGCGCCCACCTCTTCGTCGAGGAGGTGACGGCGGTCGCGGAGGAGATCGGGCTCGAGGTGCTGGTGCTCTCGCTGGTCCTTGCGCCGCTCGCGACGGAGCTGCCGGAGAAGGCGAACAGCTTCTTCTGGGTGCGGGACGCAAAGGACGCGCTGGCGCTGGGCAACATCACCGGGGCGATGGTCTTCCAGTCGATGATCCCGATCGCGATCGGGCTCGCGTTCACCGACTGGGACCTCGACCGCTTCGCCGTACTGTCGATCGTCCTCGGCCTCGCCGGCGGAATCGTCGCCTACTGGGCGCTGCGGCTCCGCGGCCAGTTCAACGCCCCGGCAATCCTCGCGTGGGGCGCGCTCTACGGCGTCTTCCTGGGCTTTGTGATCGCGGAGGGTTAGCCGGGAGCTAGTGGACCTTCCCGAAGGCCCACTAGTCGACCGGCCAGAAGTCCTCGACCTGGACGGCGGGATCGTTCCCCACCTGGGAGAGGATGACCAGCTCCGCATCGCCGGGACCGTCGTTCCACACCGAGCGCACGACCTCGGGGCCCACCCGGATCGCCGTCCCGGGTCCGACGTCGATCACGTCGTCGTCGAGCTTGAACTGCACGGTGCCGGAGATCACGAAGTAGACCTCCTCCTGGGTGCGGTGGTGGTGGCCGTAGCTGCCCTTGCCGCCGGTCTTCTCGGGCATCGAGCGCCAGCTGAATCCGACCTGGTCGGCGCCCATCGCCGCCGTGAACGAACGCATCTCCCCGTAGCCCGGGTACTGGGCCATGAAGTCGTCGCACTCCTCGCGCCTCACCACGGTGTAGGTGTCGCTCCCCGCCACCGGTCCTCAGTCCTCGCGCCCCGGATCCTGCCCCGCCTCGCCGTCGTCCTCCTCGTCGTCGCCCTGCTCGAGGGCGGTCTCGGAGACCGAGCCGCGGGCGCCGGGATGGTAGTGGGTCTGGAAGCTCTCGAGCAGCTCGTCGCGGGCCTCCTCGTCGACCGGGACCTCGTCGCTGACCCGGACCCACTCGGTGCCCTCGTAGGACTCCATGTTGAACACGCCCTGGTCGAGCGAGGTCGAGTCGTCGACGATCACCACGACCTCGGTCTGGGGATTGAAGTACGTGCCGGGTCGGACGAGAAGGTCGTCCACCTCGACGACGATCTCCTCGATGTCGGGCTCGGGGCTCACGTCGGACGGAGGTATATCGGAACAGCGCGGCTCACTGCCCGAGGTTCTCGAGCTCTCGGAGCTGCCGCTCCACCTCGGCGTCGACGTCCAGCGGCTCCTTCCCCTTGCGGGCGCGGCGCTCGTTTCGCGCCACGACGAGCTGGCGCACCTCCTCGCGCAGGTCCGAGTCCCCGCCGAGCGACCCGGCGGGCCGCTCGTCGAGCAGCCTGCCGAGCTCGGCCTCGACGTCGAGCGGCTGCTCGCCGCGCTCGCGCTGGCGGTACGCCTTCGCCTCCAGCATCTGTCGCACCTCCTCCTCGCGCGCCTCGCGCGACGGCGGAGGCGGAGCGCCGCCGCTTTTCTGGGGTAGCTCCTGCTCGATCGCGAACTGGCCCTTGCCGATTTGCCCCAGCGCGTGGCGGGCTCCCAGGAAGCTGAGGAGCGCGAACGGAACGGCTGCGATCACCAGGATCAGGAAGACGTCGCCCGTGCTCAGCGCGATCACCACGGGCCTAGGTTAGACCCGTAGGGCCGCTCCCGGAAGCGGTATGCTTTGCCGCGTCCGTCTGGCTGACTGACCAGTCAATCGGCCGATACCCGAGAAGGGGGTTCCAAGATCAGTGGTTGACTTCACCCTCACCGACGAGCAGAAGGACCTGCGCGAGCTGGCCCACAACTTCGCCGAGAAGGAGATCCGCCCCGTCGCGTGGGACTACGACCGGGACGCGACGTGGCCGCAGGAGATCATCGAGAAGGCGTGGGAGGTCGGCCTGATGAATGCCGAGCTCCCGGAGGCCTACGGAGGCCCGGGCCTCGATCTGCTCTCCGGCGTCCTGATCGAGGAGGAGATGGGCTGGGGTTGCTCCGGGATCGGGACCTCGCTGATGGCCAACGGCCTCGCCGCCGCCCCGGTGATCATCGGCGGCTCCGAGGAGCTGAAGAAGCAGTACCTCACGATGCTGGCCGAGGAGCCGAAGCTGGCCTCGTTCTGCCTCACCGAGCCCGACGCCGGCTCCGACGTCGGCGGGATGAAGACCCGTGCGGTGAAGCGGGGCGACAAGTACGTGATCTCGGGCTCCAAGTCCTTCATTACCAACGGCAGCCACGCCTCCTGGTACACCGTCTACGCGAAGACCGACCCCGACGCGGGCCACCGCGGGATCAGCGCCTTCGTCGTTCCTCGTGACGCCGACGGCGTCACCGTCGACAAGAAGGAGGACAAGCTCGGCCAGCGCGCCTCCGACACGGCGCTGATCTCCTTCGACGAGGTCGAGGTCCCCGCCGGCAACCTGCTCGGCGACGAGAACAAAGGCTTCAAGCTCGCGATGATGACCCTTGATCGCACCCGGCCGGGAGTCTCCGGGCTGGCGGTGGGAATTGCCCGCGCGGCGTTCGAGTTCGCAAGCGAGTACTCGAAGGAGCGCGTCCAGTTCGGCGTCCCGATCGCTATGCACCAGGCGGTGGCGTTCATGATCGCCGACATGGCGACGAAGGTCGAGGCCGCGCGGCTGCTCGTGTGGCGGTCCGCGGTCCTGCACGACCAGGGCGAGCGCAACACGCTCGCCGCCTCGCATGCAAAGCGATTCGCGGCCGACGCGGCGATGGAGGTGACCGTGGACGCGGTGCAGGTGTACGGCGGCTACGGGTTCATCAAGGAGTATCCGGTCGAGAAGCTGATGCGCGACGCGAAGATCATGCAGCTTTACGAGGGCACCTCGCAGATCCAGCGCCTGGTGATCGCGCGCGAGATCCTCAACCCGCGCCCTCCGGACACCGAGCTGCAGACGAAGAAGGAGACTGAGGTGTCAGAGAAGGCGCAGAAGGAGGTCGCGCCCGCCTAAGCGGGCTGCGGGCGGCCTACCCGCCGGCGGGCTGCGGGCCCAGCTTCCCGGCGCGGATCCGTTCGGCCATCGCGCCCGACTCGTCGCGGTAATACGAGCCGTCCTCGAACTCGATCACCGGGAGGAGCCTCTGCCCGGTCTGCTGCTCGATCTCGACCCGGTTGCTGCGCCGCGCAGGTTCCTTCACGACCTCGTACTCGATGCCCGCGTCATCGAGAGCCGACTGCACGCGCCAGCACGCGTGCGCGTCGGCCTTCAGCCACATGTTCGGGCAGCGGTGAAGCTTTAGTGCCACCCGCGGAACTAGCCGCGGCGGTTCGGGTCGACGGCGATCATGAGGCCGATCGTCATCAGCACGATCACGCCGAGCACGAGCGCCTGCCACCACTCGTCGATCCCCGCGACGACGGCGTAGATGAGCACTCCGAGGAGCGGAAGCGCCAGCAACGTGTAGATCAGCGGCCCTCTGTTCGAGCGCGACCTCAGCAGCCGCTGGCTCGACGCGTCACCCAGCTCCACGCGCTCCGTCTGGGTGCGCTGCGCGGCGTCCATATTCCCCATCGCAGTACCCTCCTTCGTCCGTTCCGGTCTCCAAACACTACGACCATCGTCGGCGCGCGTGCGTGCGGTTGGTCACGCTACGGCGTGCTGCCTATAGTCGTCGCCCGGATGGCACGGAAGCGGGGCAAGCCGGTGGCGGAGGCGGTCGCGGAGACTACCCTTGCGACGGAGCCGCGCGAGCGTAGGCGCGGCGGTCGCCCATCGGACGTATTCGGCGGCGAGATCCGACGACGCGACGTGATTCCGCTGCTGGTGCTCCACCTGATCTCGCGAGGCCCCGACTACGGGAACAGCCTGATCGAGAACATCGAGGAGATCACCCAACGGGTGATCTCGGTCAACCCGAACACGATGTACCCGCTGCTGCGGGAGATGGAGTCGCAGGGCCTGATCGACGGTCGCTGGGAGCACCCCGACAAGCGGACGCGCCGCTACTACTCGATCACCGCTGAGGGTCGCAAGGAGTATCGCCGCCTCGTCGACGAGCTCGAGCCGTTCCTGGATTCCGTGATCCGCTCCGTCACTCTGATCAAGCGCGAGATCTACGGCGGGAAGTAGCCATGCCTGCCGTCACCGAGTCGGTTCGGGTCGGCGCGTCGCTCGCCGAGGTGTGGGGCTTCTACTTCGAGCCGAGCGGGTGGCCGTCGTGGGTCGACGGCTTCGCGCGCGTCGAGTCTTCGGACGGCTACCCCGAGCGTGGTGGGACGCTGCGGTGGGCCTCGACGCCCGCCGGCCGCGGGACTGTCGAGGAGCGGGTGCTCGAGCACGAGCCGCGCAGGCGGCATCGTGTCGCCTTCACAGATCCCGAGAGCGAGGGAGAGCTGCTGACGACGTTTGAGATCGGGGCCGGCCCCGACGACGCCGGCACCCAGGTCGCCCAGCAGTTCACCTACCGGCTGCTCGAGGCAGGACCGCTGACCCGGCTCACCGACGTGTTCTTCATCCGCCCCCAGATACGCCGTTCGCTGCGGCGCTCACTCGATCGTTTCACGATCGAGGTCACCGAACGCGCGTCCCGATAGCCTTCCCGATCCGATGTTCGTCTTCAAAGCCGCAGTGGTTGGCGCCGGCACGATGGGCGGCGAGATCGCGCAGGTGATCGCCGCGTCGGAGGTGCCCGTCGTGCTCAAGGACGTGGAGCAGAAGTTCGTCGACACGGGTCTGGAGAAGGCACGGGAGGTGACCGAGCGCCAGCTCAACGGCCTCGTCGAGAAGGAGAAGCTGACCCGTGAGCAGGCCGATGAGCGGCTCGAGGAGACGGTGGGGCGAATCACGGGGACTACCGAGTACCAGGGTTTCGGGGACGTCGACTTCGTCGTCGAGGCCGTGCCCGAGCGGATGGAGATCAAGCAGGCGGTGTTCGGCGAGCTCGACGCGCTGACCCCGGGGCACGCGATCCTCGCCTCAAACACCTCGGCGCTCTCGATCTCGGAGATCGGAAGCGCAACCGCGCGCCCCGACAAGGTTCTCGGCTTCCACTTCTTCATCCCGGCCTCGGTGATGCGGCTGATCGAGGTGGTCGACGGCGAGTTCACCTCCGAGGAGACCGCGCAGGCCGCGGCGAACTTCGCGATGCAGATCCGCAAGAACCCGATCCGGTGCGGCGAGGAGCCGGGGTTCGTCGTCAACCGGGTGCTCGTCGCTGCGGGCTCCGAGATCTGGCGCTACCAGGACGAGAGCGGGCGCTCGGTCGAGGACATCGACAAGGAGATCACGGACGCCAAGGCGGGGCCGATGGGGCCGTTCTACCTCGCTGACTGGAGCGGTCTCGACACCACCCTGCACGTTGCGGAGCATCTGCGGGAGGCGTACGGGGATCGCTTCTACGTCCACCCGAAGATGAGGGAGCTCGTCGAGGCCGGCAACCTCGGCCAGAAGACGGGCCAGGGTTACTACTCCCATGGCGGGGACTGAGGGGATCGAGATGGAAGCTGCAACCGAACGGATGACAGTCGTCGAGCGCTTCCGGCTCAAAGCCCTGGCCGAGGCCTGTCGCGTGATCGACGAGGGCGTCTCGACCGCGAAGGACGTCGAGCTGGGGATGATGATGGGCGCCGGCATCCTCCCCGGACCGCTGACGCAGGTGGACGAGGCGGGGCTCGACACCGTGCTGGAGCAGCTCGAGGCTGCCGAGCGAGAGTGGGGCGAGGGCTTCGCCCCGCCGCTGATCCTCAAGCGGCTCGTCAACCAGGGCCGCCTCGGCCGCAAGACCGGCCAGGGCTTCTTCGCCTACCCGCGACCCGATGAGGGCTTCGATCAGAGGGAGACCGTCCTGCTCGAAACCCGAGGGCCGGTCGCGATCGCGTGGCTCAACCGGCCCCCGACGAACCCGATCTCCCCACAGATGATCCGCGACCTGACAGAGGTATGGGACCACGTCGACGGGGCGTCCGACGTCCGCGTGCTCGTGATCACGTCCTCGACCTTTGCCGTGTTCTCCGCCGGCGCCGACATCAAGGAGTTCACGAAGATGACCGACCCCGCCGCCGGGATGGAGCTCCTGAACAGCGGCCACGGCGTGATGCGACGGATGGAGCAGTCCGGAAAGGTGACGATCGCCGCGGTCAACTCGCTCGCTCTCGGGGGCGGCTGCGAGCTGTCGATGGCGTGCGACTTCCGGATCGCCGCCGAGTCCGCTAGCTTCGGCCAGCCCGAAATCAACCTCGGGATCATCCCGGGCTTCGGCGGCACCCAGAGGCTGGCGAAGATCGTCGGCGAGAGCACGGCCCTGGAGATGAACCTGCTCGGGGACGCGATCTCCGCGGCGCAGGCGTACGAGGTCGGGCTCGCGAACGACGTCGTCGCCGATCACGAGCTGCTCGACACCGCGCTAGCGTGGGCGCGAAAGCTCGCCGGCCAGGCGCCGGTCGCGGTCGAGCAGATCAAGAAGGTGTCGGCGAAGCCAAGTCTCGACGAGGGGATCGAGGCGGAGAAGCAAGGATTCGTGACCGCGTTCACCTCCGAAGACGCGCGCGAGGGGATCGCCGCGTTCCTCGGCAAGCGCAAGCCGAAGTGGAAGGGCAAGTAGCCGCTGCGGCGAGCGCCGAGCGGCTCGCCGCGCTGTTGAGAGCGAGCAAGCGCACGGTCGCCCTCACGGGCGCCGGGATCTCCGTCCCGTCGGGGATCCCGGACTTCCGCTCCCCGGGAACCGGGATGTGGGAGAAGGTGAATCCGCTCGAGGTCGCGACGATCGACGCGTTCCGGAGCGACCCGACGCGGTTCTGGGGGTTCTACCGGCCGCGGTTCGCGTCGCTGGCCGACGTCGAGCCGAACCCGGCCCACGAGGCGCTTGTGGAGCTCGAGCGGCGCGGTCTGCTGGAGGCCGTGATCACCCAGAACGTCGACCGCCTGCACCGCAAGGCTGGCACCCGGAGGCTCATCGAGGTTCACGGAAGCATCGACACGTCGAGCTGCATCGCATGCGGCGCTTCGTGGCGCCTCGAGGAGATCGAAGGGCTGTTCGACGACGGCGTCGCGATGTGCACCAGCTGCGGCGGCCAGGTGAAGCCAGACGTGGTCCTGTTCGGCGAGTTGCTGCCACAGGACGCGATGGCCGAGGCGCAGGAGCTGGCGACGCGGGCGGACCTGCTGCTGTGCGTCGGGTCCTCGCTCGAGGTGTATCCAGTCGCGGGGCTGCCCGACCTGACGCGGGCATCCGGAGGCCGGATCGCAATCGTCACCCAGGGGCCGACTCCGTTTGACGACGCCGCCGAGGTGCGGATGGACGCCGATGTCGTGGACGACCTGGAGGCCGTTCTCGCCGCTCTGGGCTAGGGCTTGTTTGGCTACCCCTCGAGTCGAGCTATAAAGCCCGCCGTCGCCGCAGGGCCCGCAGGCACTCGGCGAGCGCGTCCTCGACGGTCGCGCGCGCTCCCGCATCGAGCTCACCCCGCGAGGCGGCCGCCGCGGCAGCGGCCACGTCGGGCACCCGCCCCCGAAGCGCGCCCTCGTCCTCCCGCCGGCCCGGTGACTCCCCCGCAGCCGCCTCCGCGAGCAGTGCCTCGAGGCCGGCGCGGACCTGGAGCGCGGCCTCGCGCTCCCGGCCCTGGTCGAGGTCGAGGCGTGCGCGGAGGAGCAGCGACTCCGATGGAGCGACCTGCTCGCGCCCGCCCAGCACCGCCACGACGCGCTCGGTTGGCTGCAGCGCGTCGATCCGCCTCCGGCGCGGCTCGCGAGCATGGAGCTCGCGTGCGTCGCTCCACGTTCCGTCCGCGACCTGCTCGCCCTCGCCGTAGCCGATCCGCAGCGCGGCCGCACCGGACGCCGAGAGCTCGTTGACATAGGGGTCCTGCGCCGCTGTCGCGTGCGCGTGCAGCGCACGGTTGAGGAGTCCCAGCGCCTGGGCGACGAAGGCCTCGGCCGCGTCGCTGTCGGTGGCCACGCGCTCGAGCCACGCGGCGGCGTCGGCCGCCGCCCCGAGGCCCTCGGGCGTGACCACCGTCACCCTGGTGAGCGGGAGCGGCTCGGGATCGGGCTCGGGTTCGACCGGCACCGCCCGCGCGCGCCGCCACCGGCGCCGTGGAGCCACCCCGAGCGCCGAGACCACGAGGACCTCGCTCGCCTCGCCGTCGCTGCGCGCCAGATAGCGCCCGTCCGCGAGGGCGAGACGGCCCGCGAAGTCGAGCTGTACGAACGGAAAGAGCGCCGTGGGGGCTACCGTGCCGTTGCGGCTACTCGCCCACGTGCGCCGGGCTGCCGCCCTTGCGGCCCTTGCCCGCCGGGGTCGAGTACTGGGAGGGCTGGTTCGGCACCTTCGGCTGGTCGAGCTCGCCGATCCGATCGAGCAGCCGTTCCCACTGGTCGGGTTTGAGCACGGTCTCGAACTGCTTGTCGACCTCGCCGTTCTGGTACTGCGGCGTGAACCCGCAGTGGATGTGGTCGGCGTGGTCGGCCATCGAGAGCGTCGGGCCCCCGAGGTCCATCAGCGAGATCAGCTGGTCGCACTGGTTGGGCTCCTGCATCGCCAAGAGCTCGCGCAATACGGTCTCCGTGATCGAGCCCTCGCCCTGGTTGCCGAGGATCGGCTGGCCATTGACCTCCGCGATGTCGACCGCGTTGCCCGAGGAGTGATGGCTTACCGAGCCCGACGCGGTGTAGTAGCTGTGGCCGCACTTCAGCGACGTAACCGTGAGCCGGAGCCCCTTCGCTGCGAGCACCGCCAGGGTGCGCAGCACCCGCACGTCGATCTGGTGGGTCCGGATGTCCTCGCGTCCGCACGCGTAGAGGCTGATGCGGGAGTTTCCCAGCACGTGCCGCTCGAGAGCGGTCTTCGACATCAGCAGCACCTGGCTCACGTCGGCCTCCGAGAACGGGCTGCGGCCCTGGGCGCGGTAGATCGCCGTCGACTCGAGCAGCTTCCATCCGTCGAGGATCGGCTTCGGGTCGATCTTCCGTGATCCGCGACCCGCCGGCTCGATCGCGAAGCGGACGTGGGGGGCGAGCTCCGAGGTCTTCCCGATCCGGCCCAGCACCGTCCCGGCGACGACCTTCGAGCCCTTCTCAAGCGGGCGCATCTCCATCTCGCGGCGGTCGAACTTGAGCACTCCGCCGAGGTACGCCTTGACGGTCTCGTAGCCGGGGAAGCGGTCGGCGAACAGCGCGTCGAGCTGGCCGGTGAGGTCGGCGCGGTCGATGTTCTGGGGGCGCTCGGGGTACGCATACAGGCGCCGGCGAAGGTCCTCGCTGTTGACCGGGGAGTCGCCGTCGGGCTTGGTCGAGGCACCACGCGCGTCGCGCAGGGCGGTGTCCTTGGAGCTCGCCGGCTGGTGGGGCTTCTGGTCCTTGGGGTTGACGAGCTCGAAGTCCTCGGAGCTCAGCTTGTCCTGCTTCGGGACCGGATACAGCTTGGACACCTCACCGAGGCCGGCATAGGTGAAGCGGTTGCCGTACGCGTCCTCGAGGACGATGTAGCGGCCGAGCTCCTTCGAGCGGCCGACGTCCTTGATCTCACCGTCGTTGACCGCCACGACCGGAGCCCCCTCGCGGGAGAAGATGTTGATCCCGCGGCGCGTCGCGGAGGACTCGATCGTCTCCGCCGTGACCCCACCGATCTGGGACCGCTCGCTGGGCTTGGTGCGCTTGAGGATCTCTCGCTCGGACAGGTCGTCGGCGTAGGTCGCGCGCGCGGCGACCGGGAAGTGGGCGCCCTCGGTGAGGCCCGTTAGCGAACCGACCAGGCCGTCCGGCAGGCGCCCGTACTGGCGTGCGACCAGAAGCACCTCGTCGACGTACCAGTCGGCGTGGTTGTAGGCGAAGATCGCGCGCTCGAGGTCGTCCTCGCCGCCGGCAGCGTTGAGGTACCGGGCGGCCGCGCAGACCGCGTCGAGCGGGTTGTAAGGATCCTTGCGGCCGTCGAGGTTCGCGTCGACGCCGTACGCGTGCCAGGTCGAAGGAAGGAACTGCATCTGGCCGACCGCGCCCGCGGTCGACGGCCCCATGTTGGTCCCGAACGCCGACTCGATCTTGTGGATCGACGCCAGCACGTTCCACGGAACCGAGTACTGCGTGCCGCACGCCTGGTAGATCGAGAGCATGAACGGCGGGATCTCGAACTGGTTGATCATGAAGTTCGGGACGCCCTGGACCGGGGCCGGGCCGAAGTCGGCGACGCTCAGCCCGGGGTTGTCCTTAGTCGGGGTCCCATTGGGGTTGCGGATCGGCGGCTCGTCCACCGAGCCGTCCTTGTTGATCCGGACACCGCCCGAGCCATGGTCGTTGTCCTTCTTGCCCTCGCCCTTGTCACCGCCGCCACCGCCGCCGCTTGGGCCGTCCTTGTAGCCGCCGGCTCCTCCCTCCCCGCCCCCGACGTTGCCGCCTCCGGTCGGGTCATCCGGGGTGGTCGTGGTGCCGGGAGTGGTGGTCGTGCCCGGCGTGGTCGTGGTGCCGGGCGTGGTCGTCGTGCCCGGGGTGGTGGTCGTGTCAGCCGGCGGAGCGTTGTACTCGCTGCTGTCGGTGGCGCTCGCGCACCCGGGGTCATCGAGGTCGGTGAGCCCGTCGCGGTCGTCGTCTACGACGTTGGCGCACTGGACCACCTCGGGGGGCTCAGCGCCGCCGGGGAGGTCGATGTTCACGTCCCCCTCGTGCTGGCCGACGATGTCGGAGCCCGCGCTCGCCACGCCGCCGACGCTCGTCGCCGCCAGCACCGCCAGAGCAACTATGAGAAGCAGCCTTTCTCTCATCCGTGCGGTACCCCGTGCCCCGCGAGCCACCGTACCCGACGCCTCCCTGTGCGTGCGGTTACTGGGCTCACAGGCACGAACACGCTACTTGTTCGAATATCGCTTTGCAATCCGGGACCCTGCCCCTGGAACCCGAAACCTAGAACAGCCAGCGGCGCTGGGGTGGGCGATCTTGAGATACCCCGTGTTAGGCTCGCCCACACGGGAGCCGGAGCGGAAAAGGAGGAATCGAATTGAGCGAGGAAGGGGCGGGCGAGAACAGCATCCGGGATCGGCTATCGAGCGCCGGGGAGGAGGCGTTCGGCGAGTTGACCCAGAACCTGCTCGACAACCCGCTGTTCAGCCAGGCCCTGGTCGCGGCGCTTGGCGCCGGAGAGAGGGCGCTTCAGGCGCAGCGCTCGGCGATGACGGCGCTCCACATTCCCTCCGCGGACGACGTCGAGCGGCTCGAGCGCAGGCTGCGCAGCGTCTCCGACAGGCTCGAGGACGTGGAGGACCGGCTCGACGAGCTGTCGTTCGAGCTCAGCGGGCTTCGTGGGCAGCTGCGACGGAACGCACCCGATCAGAAACCCGCGCCGACTCCTGGGCCCGGCGAGCGGGCCGGCGCCTCCTGAAGCGCCTCGAGCGCAATCCTCCCAAGCTCCACTCCCGCGGCGGCGCCGAGGCATACGATCGCGCCCATCTCTAGCCCGAGCCTCCGGGCGAATGCCAGCAGCGCGGCGGTCTCGAGGTCGACACCGACCACGTCGGAGCCGGCCGGGACGCCGGCTTCGAGGAGATCGACGCTGGCCACCGTTCCGCGGCGCGCCGCTTCGCCCGCGGCCTGCGCGAGCCGGTTGGTGATCGAGCGATCGGCGGGGACCAGCCCCCTTGCCCCGAGCGCGGCGCTGGTTCCATCCCTCGCGAGCGCGCCTTCGACGACGACGGGCTCGCATTCCACGACCGGGCCCGCGGGCGGGGCGCCCGTTCCCACGCGAACCGCTCGCCGCACGCCGAGGTGGGCGAGCTCCTGCAGCACGCCGGCGGCGCTCGGGCCTCCGATCCCGGTGGACTGGATGGTGAGCTCGCGCCCGCGGCGCGTCTCGCCGTGGTAGCCCCACAGCCCGTGGTTGTGATTGCTCATCCGGGGCGCCTCGATCAGCTCCTGGGCGAGCGCCAACGCCAGCCCCGGGTCGGACGGGAGCAGGGCATCTGCGGCCGTCGGGCCGGTTGGCTTCAGGTAACCGAGCACCGGACGAGGATATGTCGTTCGCCCGATTCGGCCTTCAGTGCTCCACGCCGCATTTGCGGCGGCAATTGCGACGGCGAGCACTAAGCTTCGCGGACGTTGGAGCACTCGCAACCGCCGCAGAAGCGTGGCCTCCCCGAGGATCTGCGCGCGGCCATCGAGGACACGCTGGCGAGCATCGGCGACGCCGGGTCCGCGGCGAGCGCGGAGATGCGGTCGGTGGCCCTCGGTCGAGCGCGTGAGCTTCTCGACCCCCTCGTCGCGCTCGGCGAGATCAGCCGAGTCGAGATCGCGAGTCGGGCGGGGGGAGCGCGCGGCCAGATCACGCGGCGCAGCGTCCAGGCCCGCGAGCTCTCGACGGCGATGGCGGTGCGCGTTCTCGACGCCGTGGCCGACACCCTCCACAACTCTAAGCGTAAGGTCGAGGGTGAGTGATGGGAGGACGCCGGATGTCTAGCACGGAGGGCCGCCGCACCACGACCGAGAACGGCGAGGGGGTCGGCCCGGAGGCCGTGGCCGAGTTCCTGCGCGCGGTGCGCGAGGGCGTCGAGGAGGGGCTGGGGCCGCTGAGCGCCGCCCAGCGCGCGGCGGCGGGGATGCCGGACGCGTTCCAGGACGCGCTCGTGCGGGCGGGGCGGCGGCTGCGGGGCGAGTACACCGAGGACGAGTGGGGCTTCGACGAGGAGTTCGCCGAGACGGTCACGCCCGCGTTCCAGTTCCTCTACGACGTGTGGTGGCGGGTCAAGTCCACCGGGGTCGAGAACGTGCCCTCGCATGGTCGGGCGGTGCTCGTGGCGAACCACGCCGGCTCGCTGTTCCCGTTCGACGCCTCGATGATGGCCGCGGCGATCCGGAACGAGCACCCGGCGCCGCGGTGGCCCCGGTTCATGGTCCTCGATTGGGCGTTCGCACTCCCGTTCGTGAGCACGTTCATGCGCCGGGTGGGCGGCGTTCCGGCGAACCCGGACAACGCCGTGCGCCTGCTCGAGCGGGACGAGCTCGTGATGGCGTTCCCGGAGGGCGTGAAGGGAACCGGGAAACCGTTCTCGAAGCGGTACCGACTCCAGCGCTTCGGGCGCGGCGGGTTCGTGGAGACCGCCCTGCGGACGCGCTCGCCGATCGTCCCGGTCGCGGTCGTCGGCTCGGAGGAGATCTATCCGAAGCTGGGCGAGAGCGAGTCGCTGGCGCGGCTGGTGGGAGCGCCGTTCGTGCCGATCACGCCGACGTTCCCGCTGTTCGGACCGCTCGGCCTGGTCCCGCTCCCATCGCGATGGCGGATCGAGTTCTGCGACCCGATCGACCTCTCCGAGCATCCACCCGAGGCGGCCGAGGACCGCCAGCTCGTCTTCAAGCTCTCCGAGCAGGTGCGCGACGTGATCCAGCACAAGCTGTACGAGAACCTCGTCCTGCGGGGTTCGGCGTTCCTGTGACGGCAGCGCGGTCGGGGTGTGCCGCGCCACGTGTGTGACGTGAGTAACCAGTGGTGGCTCTAGGAACGTTGTGCGAGACACCACTAGACTGGCGCCGACGATGGCGACGGCGACGCGGAGTGGCGGCGCGGCGAGGTTCCGCGACGCGGCACAGATGCGCGAGATCCTTGATCGCGCCCTGTCGGCCGCCAACGCGGACGAGGAGGCGGGCCCGCTGCTGCGGGCCACCCGGATGCGCCTCAGGCTGATCTGCCCCGATCTCGACCTGACGGTCAACATCGCCGCCAGCGAGCACCCCGACTCGTGCATCGAGTGGTCGTTTTCGAATGTGCCGGAGTGGAGGCCGAAGCTCGAGCTGACGATGTCGTCGTCGGTGGCGAACGCCTACCTCCAGGGGGCGACGAGCCTCCCGGTGGCGATCGCGCGCCGGGAGATCAAGTGCTCGGGCGACGCACGCGCCGCGCTGCATTACCTGCCCGCCGCGAGGTTGATCACAGGCCCGTACCGGGAGCTCGTCGCCACCGAGTTCGAGCATCTCGACGTCAACCGCTGACCATTGACCCGCTCGCGGAGCGGGCGTAAGCTGAGTCCTCTTCGACAGGGCAGCAGGCCAGCAGTGGGCCAGCGCCCGCCCACCCTCCGGCGACTGGGGTGGGGGCGAGGTCCCGCGAGGCGCCATGGCGCGCCGCAGGCCGACGCCGCGGGCCGTTAGCCCGCCAGCGACGGGGCACCTAGTCCCGTCGCTCTTTTTGGAACGATCGGCTGGGATGGACCGGACTGTGAACGACGATGCAATCACGCTCGAAGAGGCCGCGAGTCGCGCCGGCGTGCCGGCCGAGAGGCTGAAGCAGTGGGCGCGCGACGGGGTGATCCCCGTCGACGGCGACCGCTGGACCGCGGCGGCGGCGGCTCAGGCGCGGGTAGTGGCCCGGATGCAGGAGCGCGGCCACACGCTCGACTCGCTGCGCGAGGCGGTGAGCGAGGGACGGCTGGCGTTCGGGTTCGTCGAGGAGCTCTTCCCGAGCCCCGACCGGACGATCAGCCTCGAGGAAGCGGCGCGGCGCACCGGGCTCGAGCCCGAGTTGATCGAGCGGCTGATGGCGCTGATGGGGACGCCGGTCGCCGGGGAGCACGCGCTCACCGAGCGCGACGCCGACGCGATGGCCGGGATCGCGCGCGTGCTGGAGGCCGGCTTCCCGCTCGTCGCGTTGCTCCAGCTCGTGCGCGTGTACGCGCGAGCGATCCGCGCGATCGCCGAGGCGGAGGTGCGGCTGTTCCACATCTACGTGCACGAGCCGCTGATCCGCGAGGGGGTGGGGCCATACGAGATGGCGGGGGAGATGGAGGGGCTGGCGGGCGAGTTGATGCCGCTCACCACACCGCTGATGGAGTACCTCCACAACCGCTACCTGCGCTTCTTCATCGAACAGGACGTGGTCGGCCACATGGAGACCGAGTTCACCGCGAGCGACGAGTCCGGCCGCGTCTCGATGGCGTTCTGCTTCATCGACCTCACCGGGTTCACCCGCTACACCGAGGAGGAGGGCGACGAGGAAGCGCTCGATCTCGTCGAGCGCTTCGTCGAGACCGTCGAGGCGACGCTCCCGGCCGAGGCGACGATCGTGAAGACGATCGGCGACGAGGTGATGATCGTCTCCCCCGACGCCACGAGCCTGACCGAGTGGGCGGTCGGGTTCCTCGGCCTGTTCCAGGAGCGCCCCCAGCCCCGGGTCGGGATCCACGTCGGGCGGGCGGTGTACCGCGAAGCCGACTACTTCGGGACCGACGTCAATCTCGCCCACCGCGTCGTCGCGCGGGCGCTCGGCGGCGAGGTGATGGTTACCCGCGCGGTCGTCGACGCGATCGGGGATTCGAACTACCTCGAGTTCGTGCCGATCGGGGAGACGCAGCTGAAAGGATTCCCCGCACCGGCCGAGCTCTTTTCGGCGCGTCCTCGCGCGAGCGACGAGCGCGGCCGCGACCAGTCGTAAGATCGCCCCATGGAGTGTTCTCGAGTGGAGACGCTCGAATCGCTCAAGGGCGTCGTCAAGCGCAGCGGGTTGATCGCGGAGGGCTCCTCCGGGGTCGTGCTGATCTCGGGCGGTGCCGACTCGACCTGTCTCGCCGCGGCGCTCGCTGAGTACTGCGGGCGACCCAACGTCCACGCCCTGCACCTGAACTACGGTCTCAGGGAGTCCGCCGGTGACGACGAGCAGGTGTGCCGGCGCCTATGCGGTCTGCTTCGCATCGACCTCCGGGTGGAGCGGCCGGTGCTCGGGGAGGGAAACGTGCAGGCGGCGGCGCGGGAGGCGCGCTACTCCGCCGCCGAGCGGCTTCGCGAGCGACTGGGGTGCGACTGGGTCGCTACCGGGCACACGCGCACCGACGTCGCCGAGACGGTGCTGTACCGACTCGCCTCGTCGCCCGGGACGCGCGCCCTGCTCGGGCTTCCGGCGAGGAAGGATCGCGTCGTGCGCCCGCTGCTCGCAATCGAACGGGCGGACATCCGGCGCCTGGTGGTGGCCGCGGCGCTTCCGTTCGGCGACGATCCGACCAATCTCGACCCACGCTTCGCCCGCAATCGGATCCGCGCCGAGGTGTTGCCCGCGCTGCGGGCTGTGAGCGGGGAGGCTGAGCGCAACATTGCCGAGACGCGTGCCGAGATCGGCGAGGAGAGCCGGCTGCTCGACCGCGTGGTTGCCGAGGCACTCGACGCGGCTGGAGCCGGGGACGGGGCGATCGCGATCCGTGCCGACGCGCTCGAGGGCAAAGAGCCGGCCTTGCGCCGACTCGCCCTGCGGACGCTCGCCGAGCGGGCCGCGGGCCACGAGGTCGCGCTCGGCCGCCGCCGGGCAGGCGAGATCTGGCGCCTCGCGCGACTCGCCGAGGGCGGCGAGGTGGATCTGGGGGCGGGCGTCCGCGCAGTGTGCGAGCAGGGCTTGATCCGGTTCTCGGCCGGGGACGAGGCGCTGCCCGAGCCGGTGGCGCTCACCGTGCCCGGGCGGGTCCGCTTCGGCGCGTGGGAGATCCGGGCCGAGCTGCAACCGTCGCCGGTAGAGGCGAACGGCCCGGAGCGGGCGATCCTCGATCCCGGCGCGGTTGGCAGCGACGTCGTGGTCCGCGCGTGGCGGGCGGGCGACCGCATCCAACCCCTCGGAATGGCGGGATCCAAGACGCTCCAGGACCTGTTCACCGATCGCAAGGTCCCGCGCTCGCTCCGACACACGCTCCCGGTGGTGATCTCTGACGACCGCGTGGCGTGGGTGGCGGGCGTGGCCGTCTCCGAGGAGTTCCGGCTCGGCCGGGCGCCCAGCCAGGCGGTGGTCATGAGCGCCAGCCTTCATGACCACGAGTGAGCCGGGGCCGGACGGCGGGCCGATCGGCGAGGTCCTGATCGGCACCGAGGAGCTCGAGCGCCGGGTCAACGAGCTCGGAGCCGAGATCAGCCGCGACTACGCGGGCAGCGACCTGGTGCTGATCGGGATCCTCAAGGGCGCCGTGCTGTTCATCGCCGATCTGATGCGCAGCCTGACGGTCCCGTGCGAGGTCGACTTCATCGCCGTGTCCAGCTACGGCTCCTCGACCGACTCCTCGGGCGTGGTTCGCATCCTCAAGGACCTCGAGACCTCGATCGAGGATCGCAACGTGCTGATCGTCGAGGACATCATCGACTCCGGGCTCACGCTCCACTACCTGGTCAAGAACCTGAGCGCTCGCGGTCCTCGTTCGCTCGAGGTCTGCGCCCTGCTCACGAAGCCCGAGCGACGGCGGGTGGACCTCCCGATCCGCTACGTGGGCTTCGAGATCCCGAACCGGTTCGTGATCGGGTACGGGCTCGACTACGACCAGAGGTACCGAAACCTCCAGTACATCGCGGTGCTCGCCGAGCAACCGGGCTGATCCGGAACGGCGCTCGCATCGCACCTTTCCCGTGATGATGAGCCCGCTTGCCGTGCCCAGGCGCCCTGGTAGGCTGGAAAACGGATGGCAGGGCCTTAAGAAGCCGAAATGTCCTGCCGACACAATGGCCGTGAGGTCCCGTAGATGAAGCGTTTTTTCAAGAGCGCGTGGTTCCCCCTCCTGATCGTCGTGGTGCTGGCGTTCTTCGCCCACCAGCTGATCAGCCCTGGGCAGCAGGAGGAGGAGCCGACGTACAACGAGTTCATCGCCCAGGTCGAGGATCAGCCGAACTCGATCGAGTCGGTGACGATCCAGACCAAGGACCACACCGTCGACGTCAAGGAGACGAACGGCGAGGAGTACTCGACCGGCTATCCCGAGAACACCGAGGAGTCGTTGGTCAACTCGCTGGATCGCAACGAGGTCGAGACGAAGGTCGAGGGAACCGGCGGCTCGAGCATCCTCTCGCTGCTCACCTACGTACTCCCGTTCCTGCTCTTCTTCGCGTTCTGGATCTTCCTCATGAACCAGATGCAGGGTGGAGGCTCGAAGGTGATGAGCTTCGGCAAGTCGCGCGCCAAGCGGATGTCCGTGGACGCCCCGAAGATCACCTTCCGCGACGTCGCGGGCGCCGACGAGGCTGTCCAGGAGCTTCACGAGATCAAGGAGTTCCTCGAGAACCCGAAGAAGTTCCAGGCGCTCGGGGCTCGGATCCCGAAGGGCGTGCTCCTCTACGGCCCGCCGGGCACCGGGAAGACGCTGCTCGCACGCGCCGTCGCGGGTGAGGCCGGCGTGCCGTTCTTCTCGATCTCCGGCTCGGACTTCGTTGAGATGTTCGTCGGGGTGGGCGCGTCCCGGGTGCGCGACCTGTTCGAGCAGGCGAAGCAGAACTCTCCTTGCATCATCTTCATGGACGAGATCGACGCCGTCGGCCGCCATCGCGGCGCGGGCATGGGGGGTGGCCACGACGAGCGTGAGCAGACCCTGAACCAGCTCCTCGTCGAGATGGACGGGTTCGAGATGAAGGACAACATCATCCTCATCGCGGCGACCAACCGGCCCGACATCCTCGACCCGGCGCTGCTGCGCCCCGGCCGGTTCGATCGCCAGATCGTCGTCGACCGACCCGACCGCAAGGGGCGCAAGCAGATCCTCGAGGTCCACACTCGCGGCAAGCCGCTCGCCAAGGACATCGACCTCGACGCCCTCGCCGGTCAGACGCCGGGGTTCACCGGTGCCGACCTCGCGAACCTGATCAACGAGTCGGCGCTGCTGACGGCGCGCTCGAGCAAGCGCGAGATCTCGATGCACGAGCTCGAGGAGGGGATCATGCGCGTGATCGCCGGCCCCGAGAAGAAAAGCCGCGTGATGTCGGAGAAGGAGCGGCTCGTCACCGCCTACCACGAGCTCGGCCACGCGATCGTCGGACACGTGCTGCCGAACACGGATCCGGTCCACAAGATCTCGATCATCAGTCGCGGCCAGGCGCTCGGGTACACGATCTCGCTCCCGACCGAGGACAAGTTCCTCACCACCCGAGCGGAGCTCACCGACACGATGGCGATGACGCTGGGCGGCCGCGCCGCCGAGGAGATCGTGTTCGGCGAGGTCACGACGGGCGCCTCGAACGACCTCGAGAAGGTGACCGAGACCGCGAAGCAGATGGTGATGCGGTTCGGGATGTCGGAGCGCCTCGGCCCTCGCGTCTTCGGCCACGATCGTGGACAGCCTTTCCTGGGCCGCGAGTTCTCCGCCGAGCCCGATTACTCCGACGAGATCGCGCGAGAGATCGATGACGAGATCCGCCGCGTCGTCGAGGAGGCCCACCAGACCGCCAAGGATGTG
>Ga0081538_10002173_pt1 | contig 19454 bp, 19 predicted proteins | sample TabmetS5T2R1_FD_71022 | JGI IMG/M metagenome (GOLD analysis project Ga0081538, IMG submission 71022) | Tabebuia heterophylla rhizosphere microbial communities from the University of Puerto Rico - S5T2R1 | ecosystem: Host-associated > Plants > Roots > Rhizosphere ... | reverse complement strand
CTTCGCGAATCCCTGCGGCGGCGGGGGTTCGTCGTCGTCGGGCTGCTCACGGCCGTCTTCCTCGCGCTTTACGGCCTCGCGACCTGGCAGGCGTTCGAGGCCGGCGACGAGCTGACCGGTCCGACCGAGTCGGGAGTCGACGCGGAGATCGTGATCGGCGCGACGCTCGCCGGGCTTGCGATGTTCGCGATCCTGTTCCTCGGCACGATCCTCGCCGTCTTCCTCACGCTCGGCGCCGTCCGCGGCGACGCCGAGCGCGGCCTGCTGCAGCCGCTGCTCGTCCGCCCGCTCCCGCGCCACACGCTGCTGCTCGGCCGCTGGCTCGGCGCGACCTCGGTCTGCGCGCCCTACGTGATCGCGGTCGCGCTCGGCGCCTTCGTCATCACCTGGGCGCTCGGCGGCTGGTGGCCGGATCGCCTCATCGCGCCGCTGTTGGGACTCGCGCTCGGCGTCGCGATCCTCGCCGCGCTGTCGCTCGCCGGCTCGATCGTGCTCGCGTCGACCGCCAACGGCATCGGCGTCTTCATGCTGTTCGGCGCCGGCCTCACCGCCGGGCTGCTGGGCCAGATCGCGGAGGCGATCGGGTCCGACAGCCTCGACGACATCGCGCGCATCGCCACATGGGCGCTGCCGTTCGAGGCGCTCTATCAGGCCGGCCTGGCCGAGCTGACCGCCGACACGGTCGGCTTCACGCGGCTCGCGATCGATCTCGGCCCGTTCGGCGGCGCGCAATCCGGCGGCGTGGGGCTGTGGCTGTGGTCCCTCGCGTACCTCGTGCTCGTCGGCGCCGCCGCGGTGGCCGCGTTCGCGCGGCGCGACCTCTGACCGGGCGACGAGATAGCGTCGCGCCGCGATGATGATCACGGACTCGAGCAAGCGCCTCATCCCGTTCCGCGAACGCGACGCGAAGCGGATCGGCGAGGGCTGCTTTTACCTCGACTCGATCGTCTGGCTCAACGGCGACCGGATCGAGCTAGGCGATCGCGTCGGATTCAACGTCGGCTGCTTCGTGAACGGGTACAGCGGGCTGATAGTCGGCGACGGCACGAACTTCGGCCCGTACTCGATGATCCACACCGCGAACCACAACATGGACGATCCCGAGCGGCCCGTGACCGAGCAGGGCTGGCGCGACGAGCCGCCGATCCGGATCGGCCGCAACTGCTGGATCGGCATGGGCGCGCTGATCCTGCCGGGCGTCCAGATCGGCGACGGCTGCGTGATCGGCGCCGGCAGCGTCGTCACGCGCGACGTCGAGCCGTACTCCGTGGCGGTCGGCAACCCGGCGAAGGCGATCCGCAGCCGTCGCTGATGCGGGTCCTGTTCCTGCAGCAGCAGCCGTGCGTACGGGCGCTCAAGTACGCCGTCGGCCTGACCGCCAGGGCGCCCGAGATCACGCTGGGCTTCGCCTACCGCGGACGCACGCTGTCCGAGCTCTACGGCAGCGGCGACGAGCTGTTCGAGGGCTGGTGGCCGCTCGGCGACGACGCCGCCGCCGCGCTACCCGACGTCCTCGAGGAGTTCTCGCCGGACGTCATCCACTCGCACAACCTCCCGGACGAGCTGACCGTGCTGGCGCTGGACGAGACCGGCGGCCGCATCCCGGTGATCCACGACGTCCACGACATGCAGAGCCTGCGCCGCACGCCATACGAAGACGGCTTCCCGGAACCGGCCGACCCGCTCGCGCTGGAGCGCCGGGCGGTGGAGGAGTGCGCTGCGATCGTGGCCGTCTCACCCGAGCTGATCGACGCGCTCGCCGCGCGCTACCGGCTGCCGCACCGGGTCGTCGCCTACGCCAACTACGCGCTCGCGCGCGACCTCCCGCCGCCGGCCCGGCGCGCGCCGCGTCGCGACGCCGCGCCGCGGATCGTCTACCAGGGCACGCTGTCGGCCAACGGCGGGCACTACGACCTGCGCGGGATGTTCGCCGCGATCGCGGCGCAGGGCGTCGAGCTCGACGTCTACCCCGCGCGCGACGCGCCCGAGTACCGCTCGATCCCGGGCATCCGGCTGCACGAGACGCTGCCCGCCGCCGAGCTGCTGCGCGTGCTCGCGGGGTACGACTGGGGCTGGGCCGGCTTCAACGCCGCCCTCAACGGCCCGCACCTCGACACCGCGCTGCCGAACAAGCTCTACGAGTACCTCGCCTGCGGGCTACCGGTGATCACGCTCGACCACCGCGCGCTGCGCCGGATGCTGCGCGAGGAGGGAGCCGGGATCGCGCTCGACGACGTCGGCGAGCTGGCCGCCGCACTCGCCGCGTCCGACTTCGCCGCGCTGCGCGAGCGCGTCGCCGCCGCGCGCCCGCGCTTCACCGTCGAGCACCAGATCGACCGCATCGCCGCCGTCTACCGCGAGGTCGCGGACACGGTCGCGAGCGAGGCGCTCGCCGGCTAGCGCCGCAGGTTGTTCTCGATCGTCAGCGGCGGGGCCCCGGGCTCCGCCGCGACCGGCGCCTGCTCCGGCGCCTCGGCGGGCCGCTCGACGCCGAGCACCTCGGCGAGCTCGCCGTTCTCGTACATCTCGGTCACGATGTCGCAGCCGCCGATCAGCTCGCCGCGAACGAACAGCTGCGGGATCGTCGGCCAGTTCGAGATCGCCGACAGCTCCTGGCGGATCCGCGGGTCGGGCAGGATGTCAACCGCCGCGAACGGCTTGCCGAGCGCCTCGAGCGCGGCGACCGTGCGGGCGGAGAAGCCGCAGCGCGGCGCGTCGGGCGTGCCCTTCATGAACAGGAGGACGTCGTTCTCGGCGATCGCCTCCTTGATCGCCGTGCTGATCTGCTGCTCGGGAGTGCTCATAGGAGGGAAGACCTACTCTCCGGCTCGGGTGACGAGTGACAGTGCATGGATCGGGCCGCCGATCTCGGCGCCGAAGACCGCGTACACGCGGCGGTGCTGCTCGATCCGGCTGAGCCCCGCGAACTCCGGGGCGACGACGGTCGCGCGGAAGTGATCGCCGCCGCCGCTGAGGTCGATCACCTCTGCGCTGGCGCCAGGGATCGACGCCTCGATCCGCTGCTTCAGCTCGTCCGTCGTCGGCACGATAGGAAGCCTAGCGGGGTCCGCCGGCCTCGCTACACTTCGTGAAGCTTTGGACCTCCCGAGGGAGACTGACACGTGATCACGTTCACCGACAAGGGCGCCGAGAAGGTCAAGGAGTTCCTCGCCTCCCAGGGCGCCGACATCGGCAGCTCCGGCCTGCGCGTGGGAGTGCGCGGCGGCGGCTGCTCCGGCTTCCAGTACGCGCTCGCGTTCGACACGCAGCGCGAGGGCGACGAGGTCTTCGAGGATCACGGCCTGCGGCTGCTCGTGGACGGCCCGAGTCTGCCCTACGTGAGGGGCGCGATCGTCGACTACGTCGAGAGTCTCCAGGGCGCCGGCTTCAAGGTCGACAACCCCAACGTGATCGCCGCCTGCGGCTGCGGCTCCTCGTTCCGCGTCGCGGAAGAGGAGCAGGTCTCGGCCGTTTAGTGCACGCGTCCGAAAGTTCGACGGGTTCTGGCGGGCGACTCGCCGAACCTCCGGACACGTGCACTAGCGCCGCCGGCGACCGACCTCGCGCAGCGCGTCGAGCACCGCCAGCGGTGCGGGCGCCCGCAGCCCGCGCATGATCGCGGCCTGGACGTGACGCACCGGCGCGCCGCCCGCCAGCGGCGCGACGGCGATCCGCTGCGGCTCGATCAGCACGTTGAGGTCGTGCGCGACCGTCACGCCGCGCCCCGCGGCAATGAATGCCTGCGCCTCGGCCGGCTCGTCGCCGTGGCCCGCGAGCAGGATCGGCGGCTCAATGCGCGCCTCGCGCAGCACGTGGTCGACCAGCCGCGCGGCCGACCCGTGGTGGGCGCGGATCCACGTCTCGCCCGCGAGCTCGCGCGCGCTCACGGCGGTCCGGCCCGCCAGGCGGTGACCGGCGGGTAGCAGCACGCGCGGCGGGTCGTCGAACAGCGCGACGACCTCGACGTCCGCGGGCGCGGGATCCGGCTCGAACTCGTGCTCGAAGACGATCGCCACGTCGAGCTCGCCGTTCGCAAGCAGCGCGAACGCCGTGGCGCGGTCGACGAGCTCGTCGACGATCACGTCGCGCCGGCCGCGGTACAGCTCAGGGTGCCGCGCCTCGAGCAGCGCGGCGACCTCGGCGGACAGGTAGACGAGGGCGGTGAAGAACGACCCGAGGCGGACCTGCCCGCGGCCGAGCCCGGCGAGCTCGCCGAGCTGCGCCTCCGCGATCGCGACGCGCCCGAGGATCGCCTCGGCATGCACGGCGAGGACGCGGCCGGCCTCGGTCGGATACGCGCCGCGCTGCGTCCGGCGCACGAGCTGCGTGCCGACCTGGCGCTCGAGCAGCGAGACCTGGCGCGAGACGGCGGGCTGCGTGAGCCCGAGCTGCTGGCCGGCGGCGGAGAACGAGCCGTGCTCGAGCACCGCTTTCAGCGTCGCCAGCTTGACCAGGTCCAGCATGACGGAAGCTTAGGACTCTTCTGCTCAATCCGTATGTGTCGTTCTACGGCTTGGCGAGAACCCGGACGGCATGCGCATGCCACGGATCGCAACGTTCGCGATGTTCTTCGCGGCCGGCTGGCTGCCGGCGGCCTGGGCGACCCGGATCCCGGCGATCAAGGCCGAGCTGCAGCTCTCCGAAGGCGCCCTCGCGCTGGGCATCCTCGGCCTCGAGGCCGGCGCGATCGCGGGCCTGCCGGCCGGCGCAGCGCTCGTCGCGCGGCTCGGCAGCCGGCGGGCGCTGTGGATCGGCTTCGCCGGCTTCGCGCCCGCGCTGCTCGCCGTCGGGCTGGCGCCCGGGCTCACCGCGCTGGCGGCGGCGCTGGCGGCGATGGCGCTCGGCAACAGCGTCGTCGACGTCGCGATGAACGCCCAGGGCGTTGAGCTCGAGCGCCGCGCCGGGCGGCCGCTGCTGTCGAGCCTGCACGTCGGCCATCCGCTCGGCCTCGTGGCGGGTGGCCTGACCGGCACCGCGGCGGCCGCCGCCGGGGTCCCGGTCGTCGCGCACTTCGTCATCGCCGCGGCGGCCGGGCTGGCGTGCGCGCTCGTCGCCGGCGCGTGGCTTATCGAGGATCGCGGCGCGGGCCGTCAGCCGGCGCTCGCGCGCCCCAGCCGGCGGCTGCTCCTGCTCGGGCTGCTCGCGTTCTGCGCGTTCGCGCTCGACGGCGCCGCGTACAACTGGAGCGCCGTCGACCTGCGCACGGAGCACGGTGCCCCGGCCGCGCTCGCGGCGGCGGCGTTCACCGGCTTCGCGCTCGCGCTGGCGCTGGGCCGCCTGTTCGGCGATCGCCTGGTGGCCCGCTGCGGCCGCGCCCGCGTCGTCCAGGCCTGCGCCGCGGTCGCGGCCGCGGGTGGCGCCGTCGTGGTCGTCGCGCCCGGCCCGGAGCTGGGGGTCGCCGGCTGGGCGCTGTTCGGCCTGGGCCTCGCGGCGGTCGCTCCGACGGTGCTCGGCGCGGCGCCGCGGACCGGAGGCACGCCGCCGGCCGTCGCGATCGCCGCCGTCACGACTGTCGGCTACCTCGGCTCGTTCACCGGCCCGCCGGTCATCGGCGCCCTCGCCGAAGCGAGCAGCCTGTCGGCCGCCCTATCGGCGCTCGTCGTCGTGAGCGTGGCGCTGGCGCTGCTCGCGCCGCTCGCGCTGCGAGCCGATCAGTCGGTGTCGGAGTCCCGGTCGTGGTCGTGGTGCCCGCGCCGCTCGGCGACGAAGCGGTCGAACCAGTCCAGCACCCGCCGGTAGGCCTCGGCGGCGGCCGGCGCGTTGAAGCGGGCGGCGTTCGTGTCGTTGAAGAACGCGTGGTCGGCCTCCGTGAACGTGAGGATCTCGTGCCGCAGCCGCGCCGCCTCGAGCGCCGCCTGCGCGTCGTCGCGCGTCTCGTTGACGCGGTCGTCGAGCCCGCCGTAGACGCCCAGCACCGCAGCGTTGCGGGAGCCGCTGAGGTCGCCGCCGGTCGGGAACGGGCCGTAGAACGGCGCGGCGGCCGACAGCCGCGGCTCGCCGGACGCGAGCAGCTGCCACACCATCCCGCCGCCGAAGCAGAAGCCGATCGCGGCGAGCCGCTCGCCGTGGACGCGGCGCTCGAGCTCCGTCAACGCGGCCTTCATGTCGGCCGTGAACCGCTCGGGCGGGACGCGCGACAGCGCCGCCGCGACCGCCGCCTCGTCCGCGAACGCGCCGGTCCCGCCCTCCTCCGACAGCAGGTCGAGCGCGAGCGACGAGTAGCCGGCGGCCGCGAACCGGCCGGCGACCGTCCGGATGTGGTCGTTGAGCCCGCGGTTCTCGTGGATCACGAGCAGCCCGCCGCGCGGCTTCTCCGCGGGCGCCCACGCGGCCAGCAGCGGCTTCGTGCGCGGGCTCGGGAACTCGATCGGCTGGGTCGCCACCGGCGCCCACTCCGTGAAGCGCCCGTGCTTCGAGCGCCCGTGCCGGCGTGACCGCTTCGACGAGCCCGCGCCCGCGCTCGCGGCGCCGAACGACGCGAGCAGCGTCGATGCCGCGGCCCCCGTCACCCCGAGCAGCCCGAGGCGCCGCATCGCCTCCCGCCGCGTGATGATGCCGTCGGCATGGTCCTCGGCCACCTCCTCGGCGAGGTAGCGCTGCAACTCGGTCATCCTGCCTCCCCTCTGGCCGGTCGGAGCCAGGCTATACGCAGGGATGTGGCGGCAGGATCGGGGCTGTCAGGCCGTCGACTGCGCCAACAGCCAGAGCGCCAGCGACGTGAAGCCGATCATCACGGCCAGCATCCAGTACTGCGATCGCACCGCCAGCTGCGGGTCGCGGTAGCTCGCGATCGCGCGGTCGTGGGCGAGGATCAGCGCCGCCACGTGGCCCACGATCACAAACGCGACCTGCAGGTACCAGGTCGCGTTCTGGCTCAGGTACGTGTAGTCGATCGCCCTGTCGGCCGTGCCGAACAGGTCCCAGCCTTCGCCGAGCGGGTCCGACGCGAGGTAGAACGTCGCCTGGCCCTCGAACAGCAGGAACGTCAGGTAGTGGGCCGCGACGTACACCATCGCGATCGGCACGAGCGTGTGGATGAACATGCGCCGGAGCTGCTCGGCGCCGAGGTCGCCGCCGACCGAGCGCGCGCCGTCGATCCCGAGCCGGTAGAAGCCGCCGATGACCGCCACGCCGAGCAGCAGCCCGAGCGTGGCCACGACCTTGGGGGCGGCGTCGAGCCCGACGACGCCGTCGATCGCGTCGGCCAGCTCTACGGAGATGTCGTCGTAGAGACTGCCCTGCGTGAAGCCGTCGAACGTGACGGTGCCGATCATCACGACGACGAACAGGACCGTGCCGGGCACCGGATCGAGCCGCGGCAGGCCGGCCAGCGGCGGCCGCAGGCCGACGACGCGGTCGCGCGTCTCCCACGGCGACAGGCGCGAGAAGAGGTTGAAGTAGACCGCGAACGCCTCGCCGTTGCGGGTCCACGTCTCCGTGCCGAAGACCGCCTGCATGGCGATCGTGTAGACGGTGTAGACGACCGCCGCGGTGGTGAGGTCGACCGGGTCCTCGCCCCAGCCGGACACGAGCTCGATCCAGGTGAAGCCGAGCAGCGCGAGCGCGGCGGGATAGCGGCCCCAGCGCTCGGGATAGGGCCGGATGCCCGGCAGCCGGATCGCGCGCCACGGGCTGAACGCGCGGAAGACGTCGCCGAACAGCACGCTGACGAACACGAGCCCGACCCAGAAGTCGATCAGGATGAACGTCGGGGCGAGGTTGTCGAGCGCCGATCCGCCGCTCGCGTAGCCGGCGAAGATCACGACCGCGAACAGCGCGCCGCCGATCGCGGCGCAGATCACCTCGACTGCCTGGCTCCCCAGCACGCGCCCCAGGCCGCCCGGCAGCGGCCGCCACGGCGGATCCTGCAGGCGCGGGCTCGGCCACAGGACGGCGAGCCCGAGGAACGAGAGGACCAGGACGATCGCCGCGGCCCACGCGAAGACGACCTCCGGGATCGGCAGGTTCGTGCGCTGGACGATGCCGTGCGCGTGCGCGGCGTGCGGTGCGAGCACGGCGCCGAGCGCCGCGCCGCCGAGCACGAGCGCGAGCCCGCTGCGGCGCGTCACAACGCGCTGCGCAGCGCCTGCTCGACCGCGTCGAGTCCGAACGAGCCCTCGAGCCGCGCGGTGATCCTGCCGTCCTCGCCGACCGCGAACAGCCACGGCTCGGTCCGCAGGTTGAACTCCTGCAGCGGCTCGCGCAGGCCCTTGTTCGGGTCGTTGCCGGTGTAGACCTCCTGGTGGATGAAGTCCACCTGGCCGCCGTAGCGCGCGCGCAGCTGGAGCGCGACGTCGACGACCGGACCGCAGACGCGCGACTGGCACAGCTGGGGGGTCGCGAACAGCAGCGCGACCGGCTTGGAGCCGACCACCTTGGAGAAGTCGCCGTGCATGTCGCTGGTCGGGCGGCGCGTGTCGATCGCCTCGACGTCGCCGCCCGCGGACGCGACCGTGTCGGTCCGCACGTCGGGCGCCGGCTCGCCGACGTCGGGCACCTTGTCGCGCGCGGCGGTGGTGACCTCGAGCTGGCCGGCTGCCGCGACCGGGCGGCCGTCGACGATCGTCACGGCCATCAGCGAGTAGGGGCCGGGCTTGGCGAACGGGACCTGCGCGGCGTAGACCGCGGCGAACGGGTCGCTCTCCGTCGCCGCCTGCTCGGAGCGGTACGGCGCCTCGGTCATGAGCACGTCCGCCGGCGCGACGTACGGGCCCCGGGCCTTGGCGTTCGGCGAGCGCGCGACGTAGAGCGCGGTCTTGCCGTAGAGGAAGCCGGCGTTCTGGTCGATCACGCCGAACGCGACGCGGTTCTTGCGGCCGGCCACGAAGACCGACCCAGCGAGCCCCATCTCGGTGCCGCCGCCGATCTCGTCCGCGAGCTCCTGCAGCGTCTTCCCGCCGGTCGCCGGGAACTCGGCACGCTGCGGGTCGCGCGCCAGTCGGACCTTCTCCTGGATGCCGCTCGGGACCTGCGCGACCGGATCGGGCGGCTCGTCGTCGCCGCCGCCGCACCCGGCGGCGCCGAGCACCAGTGCGGCCAGCGCCGCCGGTACGACCCTGCCTAGGCTAAGCGCCACTACGGCTGCCCGGCCACCGCGCCCGGGACGCCGGTGTTGGTCGAGTACGCGGGCTGGATCTTGGTCTCGGGCCTGATGTGGTGGACGGCCTGCGAGACGGCGATCGCGGCCTCGGCGAAGCCCGTCGCGATCAGCTTGAGCTTGCCGTCGAACGTCGTGATGTCGCCGCACGCCCAGACGCGGTCGAGGTTGGTGCGCATCAGCTGGTCGACCACGAGCGAGTTCTTGTGGATCTCGAAGCCCCAGTCCTTCAGCGGCCCGAGCTTCGTGACGAAGCCGAGCTGCAGCAGCACGGCGTCGCACTCCATCCGATGCACCGACTCGTCGCCGGCGTGGTGGAGCTCGACGGCCTCGATCCGGCCGTTGCCCTCGACGTGGCGGATCACGTACGGGACCTTGAGGTCGACGCGGCCGGCGTCGACGTGGCCCATCACCTCGGCGACCGTCGCCTCGTGGGCGCGGAAGCCCTCGCGGCGGTGTACGAGCGTGAGCTCCGACGCGGTCTCGAGCAGGTTCACGACCCAGTCGAATGCGGAGTCGCCGCCGCCGACGATCACGACCCGCTTGCCGGCGAACTCACGCTTGTCGCCGACGAGGTAGTGCGCGCCACGGCCCTCCCAGGGGCTCATGTCGACATCGGAGACCGGCAGCCGCTTCGGCTCGAACGCGCCGTGGCCGCCGGACACGATCACGGTGCGCGAGCGCAGCGGGCCCTCGTTCGTATGCAGGACGATGTCGTCGCCGTCATAGGAGATCCGCTCGGCCGTGCACTCGAGGTGCACGGGGATGTCGAACTGCTCGAGCGCCTGGGCGCGCAAAAGCTCGACGAGCTCGCGCGCGAGGATCCGCGGGTGGCCGGGCACGTCGAAGATCCACTTCTCCGGATACAGCGTCGTGCACTGCCCCCCGATCTCGGGCAGCGAGTCGATGATCCGGCAGCTCGCCTGCCGCATGCCGGCCCAGAACGCGGTCGAGAGGCCGACGGGACCGGCGCCGATGATCGTGATGTCGACGGTGTCGGAGCTCATGTGGTGGCGAGGGCGTCGGCGAGCGGGGTGCCGTCGAGCGCGGCGAGCGCGCGCTCCACGGAGGTGGATACGCACGTGAACGTCGGCGTGTCACGCTGCGTGTACGCGGACGCCTCGGTGCCCCGCAGGCGCTGGACGAGGTCGAGGAAGCGCGCCGGGTCGTCGGCCTCGAACGCGACGACGAACTCCTGGTCGTCGAGGCCGAACGAGTACGACGTGTTGAGGTCGATGTCGGGGTACTCGCGGCCGACGCGGATGTGCTCCTGCATGATCCGGTAGCGCTCGTCGGCCGGCTTGGCGTACCACTCGCGCGACTTGACGAACGGGTAGACGAACAGGTAGCGGCCGTGCGCCGGGCGGACCTCCAGGCGCGACTCGTCGGAGTACTCCGACGGCTTGGTCATCGCGAGGTAGGAGTACGGCGTCGAGCACCACTTCATCAGCCCGCTCTGGGCGAGCACCACGTGGAACTCGTGGATCCGCTCGAGGTTGGTCGCCTGGCTGAGCAGCATCAGGTCGGTGTCGCCGCGCGTCCCGATGGTCGAGAACGCCCGCAGCAGGCGCTCGGCGGCGAAGTCCTCGCACGCCGCCACGAACTCCCGCTTGTCGGCGGCGCGCTGCTCGTCGGGCAGCCGGCGCCATGCAGGATCGACCTTGAGGAACGTGTACTTGACGAAGTGACGCTCGGGCACCGCGACCAAGAATAGGAGGGCGGACGCGCGTTAAGGACCGCAAAGGTGCGGGTTCCCGCACCGGCAGCGTCGAGCCACGAGCGTAGGATGGCCCGGTGCGAGTAGCACTGGTCTCTCCCTACTCGTGGACCTATCCCGGCGGAGTGACGCGCCACATCGAGGCTCTGGCCGGCGAGCTGATCGCCTCCGGACACGACGTGCGCGTGCTGTCGCCGTTCGATCCCGACGACCGCCGCACCGCGTGGCTGCACCGCGGCGCGCGCCCGCAGCGGCGCGCCGTGCCCGAGTGGCTGGTGCCGCTCGGCGGCACGATCGGCTGGCCGTCCAACGGCGCCGTCTCGAACCTCGCCGGCACGCCGTCGGCGGTCGCGAAGCTGCGGCGCGAGCTGCGGGCCGGGCAGTTCGACGTCGTGCACCTGCACGAGCCCGTCGCGCCGACGGTCGGCTGGGACGCGCTCACCACGGCCGACGCCCCGCTCGTCGGCACGTTCCACTGCTACTCCGAGAGCGTCCCCGCCCACACGATCGCGGCGCTGATGGGCGCTCGCCGCAAGCTCAACCGGCTGGCGCTGCGGATCGCCGTCTCCGACGCCGCGGCCTGGACGGGCCGCCGCTTCTACGGCGGCGAGTACCGGATCGTGCCCAACGGCGTCGCGCTGCCCGCCGGCGGGGCGCCGCCCGCCCGCGTGCGCCGCCCGGGCGACCCGCTCCAGATCGTGTTCGTCGGCCAGGCCGTCGAGCGCAAGGGCCTGCCCGTCCTGCTGCGCGCGTTCGAGGCGCTGCGCGGCCACGTCGAGGCGCGCCTGGTGGTCGTCGGCGCGTCCGAGCCCGAGGTCGCCCCGCTGCTCGTCGAGCGCTCGGGCGTCACGGTCCTCGGCCGCGTCTCGGACGCCGCGAAGCGCGCCGCGCTCGAGCGCGCCGATGTGCTCGTCGCGCCGTCGCTTGGCGGCGAGTCGTTCGGGATGGTGCTGACCGAGAGCTTCGCCGCCGGCACGCCCGTCGTGGCGTCGGACATCGCCGGCTACCGCGACGTCGTCCGCGACGGCGTCGACGGCGTGCTGGTGCCGCGCGGCGATCCCACCGCGCTGGCCGAGACGCTGCGCGACCTCGCGCTCGCGCCCGAGCGCACGAACGCGCTCGGCACCGCCGCCGGCGCGGGCGCCGAGCGCTACGCCTGGCCGAAGGTGGCAGCCGAAGTCGTGACCGCCTACGAGGACGCGCGCGCCGTGCCGCAGCCGGAGGGCGCGGCCCAGCGCACCGCCGTCCGCCTGGGTTTGCGCTCCGCCGACCTCGGCCCGCGCCGGCCCGCGCGCCGGATCGCGTCGCTCGAGCCCGCGCTGGAGGGCGGGCGCCGCGCGGCCGCCCTCGTGCGCCGCGGCGCGATCGCGCTGGGGGCGCTCGGCGCCGCCGGCGGCTCGTACCTCGCGCTGCAGCGGATCGACCTCGACCAGGTGGGGCGCACGCTCGTGACGTCGAGCCCGTCGTGGGTGCTGATCGGGCTGGCGCTGATGTGCGCCTCGATGGTGCTCCGCGCCGTCTCGTGGACCGCGATCCTGAAGGCGGCGCTGCCCGACTCGAACCCTCGCTTCACCGACGCCTGGCAGGGAACGGCGGTCGGGGTGCTGATGTCGGCCACGCTGCCGGCACGGCTCGGCGAGCCGTCGCGCGCGCTGATCGTCGCGCGTCGGCTAGGACGCCCGCGCCAGGCGCTGCCGGTCGTGATCGGCACACTCATCTCGCAGACGCTGCTCAACGTGCTCGCGCTCGTCGCGCTCGGCGCGGTGATGTTCTCCACCGTCGGCCTTTTCGCCGGCCGCCAGCAGGCGCTCGTCTGGTACGCGCTCGCGCCGGTCGCGGTGCTCGTGCTGGTGCTCGTCGCGCCCGCGCTGGTCCGCTCCGGGCTGCCGCGCCGGTCGGCGCGGCTGCGGCGCTGGATGCGCCAGGCACGCGACGCGGCGACGCGCGTGCGCCGCGGCCTGGTCGTGTTCCGGCGGGCGCGCCTCGGCGCCGCCGCGATCTCGATGCAGCTCGGCGCATGGGCGCTCCAGCTCGTGAGCTGCTACGTGCTGCTCGTCGCGCTCGGCCTCGACCACCGCGCCGACCTGGGCGCGGCTGCGGCGATCCTGTTCGCGGTCAACGTCAGCGCCGTGCTGCCGGTGACGCCGTCGAACGTCGGCGTCTTCCAGGCGGCCTGCATGGCGGTGCTGATCGGCGCATACGGGATCGGCGCGGCGGACGCGCTCGGCTACGGGATCATCCTCCAGGCCGTGGAGGTCGCGACCGCGGTCGTGCTCGGCGCGCCCGCGCTGGTCAAGGAGGGCCTGTCGTGGCGCGAGGTGCGGCTGCGCGCGATGCACACGTCGCCGGTCGAGCTCTCCGCGCTGCCGCGCCGCGGCCGCGGCGCCGAAGCCCGCGGCTAGCTTCAGCCGGTGACCGGCGGGGCCTGCTGCCGCCGGCCGAGGACGGCCTGACCGAGGATCCGCGTGTCGGCGACGTCGCCCACGAGGCTCGCGTTGACGGCGGTCGCGAGCACGAGATTGCGCTTCTGCCCCGGGGTCCCAGCCTTGATCCTGACGCTCCCGCGGATCGTGCGCACGGCTCCCGGGGCGAGCGTCCCGAGGCGCCAGAGGGCGTAGCGCTGCACGCGCGCCGCGGGGCTGCTGGACCGCAGCCCGGTCAGCGCGACGGCCGCCGGCGGGATGTCCGCCATCTGCACGTTCGTCGCCGCGACCGACCCGACGTTCGTCACCGTGAGCCTGAACCGCACGCGACTGCCGACTCGCACGACCCGCGGCGCCCTCTTCACCACGACGAGCTCTGTGGTGGGCGGAGGCGGGGGCGGGGGCGCGGGTGGCTCGACTGGATCCGGCGGAACCGGCGGATACGGCGGGACGGGCGGCTCCGGCGGTTCGGGCGGGATCGGCGGGTCGCTGCGCCTGTCGTGGTAGGTGCAGACGACGGAGTCGCCCGGGCCGAGCGGTATCGTCACTTCGGGACCCGTGACCGCGACCGCCGGGTCGTTGCACGTGACGCCGGTGAGCTCCCAGTCCTCGGGCACGTGCTCGCGGAACACGTACGTGCCCGGCGCGAGGCCGGTGTAGAGCCGCGACGAACCGCCGCCGTCGGCGTCGTCGACCAGCGTGAAAGGCTCGAACGGGCCGGTGAACGGGAAGCGCTGCGAGCTCTGCGGCGTCGCCTCCTTCTCGATCTCGATCGTCCCGGGGATGATCCGGTTGCGGACGACGCACCTGGCGTACTCGTTCGGACCGAGGTTGCCGACGGCGATATCCGCGGCGGCGGCGCCTTGCCGGACCCTCGTCCTGGTCCTACCGGGCGCGTTCTTCTCGCAGCTGTAGTCGACGAACTCGTAGCCGGGCTTCACCTCCTCGGAAAGCGTCACGGTGCTCGTCGCGCTTGCGTCACTGGGCTTCCACTGGAACGTGGCTACGCCGTCGTCGTCGGTGATCTGTGAGCGCGGGCCGGGCGGCGTCGGCGGGGGCGGCTGGACCCACGTGTAGCCGCCGGGGGCGGAGACGTTCGCCCGGAACGTCCACCCCGGATCGGGCCGGTACGCGCCGTCGCCCTCATCGACCAACTTCGTGACGCTCACCGACGCCTCGCAGAGAGCGATCGCGATCTCGCGGAGCGCCTGAGCCAGCTGATCGAAGTCCTCGACCAGCGTGTAGTCGGCCTCTTCGAACGGCGTGCCGGGGAACCGGTCGAAGCCCGAGACCGCCGTGAGCCGGCGCGCGCTCGACGGCTTCGTCACGGCCGCTCCGACGCCCATGGCGAGGACGTGCGAGCCCTGGCCCTTGACCAGGTCGGCCTGCTGCGCGGCGCGCCGCAGGGCCTCGACGTCACCCTCGACGAGGTCCGTCACCGTGCCGCCACCGTCCCTGTTGCGCGCGGTCGGGTCGCCGTCGGTCATGAAGACGACGAGGTCGGCTCGGGTGCCCTGCGTGTTCGCCGTGCGCACCTCCTGGAACGCGTCTTCCCAGTTGGTCCAGCCTTCCGGGTCGTACCGGTTGTCGATGTACGGATCGAAGACGTTGGCGATCGAGTCCGCGGTGACCGTCGTGTACGCCACCTGCCGCCGGGCGGTCGTGCTGAAATCGATGATCGACACCGCGGAGCCGGTCCCTGAGAGGGCGTCGAGGAACGCCTTGGCCGCGTTGCGCACCGTGTCCGTGGCACCGGACGACGCGATCGAGCCCGATTCGTCGAGCACGAGCATCACGTTGATCCCGCAGCGCGGCGGGAGGTCGGGGTTCGGACCGGGGGCCGTGACGCGCAGGGCTTCCCGCAGCACCTTCTCGGGGCTCGCCGCACCGCCGCAGGAATCCGTTCCCCTCGCGGTGAAGCCGGCGTCGTAGTTGCCCGGGTCGCCCGGCGCGGTGACGTTGAACTCGACGGTCTGGCTGCCGCCCGTGTTGGGCGTGTTCACGCACCTCTGGGCGCCGCCGCCGAACCGGTACTCGGTTCCCCGCCAGGCGTCGCTCCCGCTCGCCTGACCCTTCACCCTCGCCTCGAGCACACCGCCCGGAGGCGACGAGGTGCTCGTGACGCTGTCGATGGTCGCGGCGGTCACCTCGAGGGCCGCCGCTGCGGCGCTGGGCGACACCGCTAGCGCCAGAGCCGCGCCGATAGTGGCGAGCATGAGGCGGGCCCGGCGGGGGCGATCGGCCATCGCGCGGCGAAACGTACAGCAAATCCGCGGCAGGGCACCGGCCTGCAAGTCTCCCGCCCGGACCGCCGGGCTAGCGCACGCGCACCGGGATGCCGGGCAGCCGACCCGCGCCCACCTTGCGCACCAGCCACTCGATCGCCCTGTTCGCCAAGCGCACGCACCCGTGGCTGCGGGCGCTCCCGAGCCGGTCGATCAGGCTGGAGCCGCCGCGGCCATGGATGCCCACACGGCCGTCGCCGCCGCCGAACTCCTGCAGCACGTTGCTGTGGGCGGTGAGGGGAAGGATGTACGAGCCGAGGAAGTCGGCGGGGTTCCAGGGCCAAACGCCCACGACCGAGAAGAGGCCGCGCGGGGTCGGCGTCGGCGGCGCGCCGACGACGACACGGAACCGGCGGAGCCGCACGCCTTCCCGGTGGACGGCGAGCGTGCGGGCGCGGCGGGATACGACGATGCGCCACGGAGTGGGCCGCAGCGCGACGCGGTCGGCGTCCACCCACGCGGCCGCGTCGTTCGGGCGGGAAGGGAGCTGCACGCGCAGCCAGCAGCCGCCGTCGCGATCGCGCGCCGCGCGCAGTACGAGCAGCCACGAGGCCTGGCGCGGGCCGATCGTCCCGCGGTTCTCGTCTCCCGGCGCGGGCACGGAACGCCAGAGCCGCGTGCGCGCGATCAGCCGCGCTCGCCAGGCGGTGTGCGCCGCCGGCTCCCCCAGCTCGGTGGCCGTGGCTCGCCGCGCGCCGCACTCCGGCGCCGCCGACGCCGGCGGCGGTGCGGCGGCGAGGGCGACGACGGCCGCGCACAGGGCGGCGAGTCCAGGCGCGGTCCGATCCCGGCGTGGCGCGTGCACGCGGCCGCGATTGTCTCAGACGTCCCTACGCGTCGGCGACGAGGATCGCGCAGGCGCGCTCGATCTCGTCCTCCGAGGCGGCGATCAGCTGCTGCGCCTCCGCGCGCAGCGCGGCGAGGTTCGCCTCGCTCGCGTCGTCGAAGTCGTCCGAGGCGATGTCGAGCTGCGTCTGCAGGCGGATGTAGCGGTCGTCCATCACCGCCGCGGCCTCGAAGTCGATCGTGTCGGCGACGCCGTCGAAGACCATGTCGAGCACCGGGCGCGCCCACTCCAGCTGGCCCCACCAGCGCACCTGCTCGAACCGATATGGCTGCGTCAGCTCGCCGGTGCCGAGCGACAGCATCAGCTCCAGCTCGCCGGACCGTCCCGCGCGGACGACGTCGGCGTATGCGCACATCGACGGGTTGACGGCGTAGACGCCGCCGTCGATCAGCGGGTACGTCCGCGCGCCGGCGACGTCGGTCACCTCGATCGGCTCGAAGTACGCCGGCGCGGCGGACGTCGCGCGCGCGACGTGTGTCAGCGGGAAGTCGTACGTGGGGTCGTTGCGGGCGCGCGCCGAGCGGAAGAAGAACGCGAAGCGGCCGCCGATGTCATAGGCCGTGACGAGGACGTCGGCCAGCGCGCCGGACAGGCGGGCTTCGCCCAGGTAGCGCTCGAGCGCGGCGTTCAACCCATCGTCCTCGTAGCGCTCGTCGATCCAGCCCCCGACCGAGAAGATCCGCTTCAGGAGGCTGCGCTCGAAGATCCTGGGCCCCTCCTCGACGTAGATGCCGGCGAGCTCCTCGGCCGAGTACAGCGGCCGGCCGTCCGGATCCGGCCGGGTGAGACCGCACGCGAGGATCCCGCCCGTCGAAGTGCCGGCGACGAGGTCGACGAGCTCCGCGGTCCGCCGGCCTGTGCGCCGCTCGATCTCGGCCAGCACGAGCGCGGGGATCAGGCCGCGGATGCCGCCGCCGTCGATGCATAGGACCTTCATCGGGTGGCGAGTCTAGTTTTCGTCCGGATAGGTTGCCGCGCATGACCGCCCACCACATCAGGCGAACAATGCTCGCGACCGCCGCGCTCGCCGCCGTCGCGCTCGTACCCGCCGCGGCGCCCGGAGACTCCGGCCACGTCGCGCCGCAGAAGATCACCGCCGCCGGCGTCGGCAAGGTCAAGCTCGGTAAGACGTTCCGCGAGCTGCGGGATGCAGGGCTGCTCGGCCGGATACGGCCCGGCTGCCCGCTCGGCGGTCCGAACACCCGCTCGGCGCGGCTGAAGGCGCCGCTCAAGGGGTTCGTCAACCTCAGCACCAACCGGCGGCCGCGCCGCGTCCGCGACATCACGGTTCGCGGCGGCGCCCGCGCGCGCGGAGTCGGCGTCGGCGCGACGATCGCTCAGATCAAGGCCGCGTTCCCGAAGGCGAAGGTCGACCGCAACACCGAGGAGGTGTTCGGCTTCACGCTCGTGCGGATCCCGAAGAACGGCGGCGGCCGCATCCAGTTCGCCGTCGACGTCGACACCGGGAAGACGACCTCGATCGGCGTCCCCGGCATCGCCGTGTGCGATTAGGACCCGAAGTCGAAGCGGATCGTCTTGAACAGCTCGTCGCCGTTCCCGGGCTTCGTGCAGCGCGCGAAGCGGAGCTCGGGGGCGGCGCGGGCGACGAGGCAGCTGAACCCGCGCACGGTGCACGACCAATCCGTGCCGCACTTCTCCGGCGTCCTGCGCGCGACCCGGCGGGCGTTCCGGCAGGTCACGCGGCGGGCGAGCAGGTCGCCGATCAGCAGCCCGTTGGCCGCCTCGAGGTCGCCGCACGACTTCATCGGCGGGCGATCGATCGCCTGAGCGGGAGAGGGGAGCAGCACGAAGGCGGCCAGGACGGCTGCGGAGGCGAGCGTCTTCAGCATGCGGCGAACGCTATAGCGTCTCCGGCGCGCGCCCGGGCGAGCGCGCCCGGCTCGCGGACAGGGCCAGAGGCCCGTCGCTCACACCGGCAGGGCCCATCCACGCTCGCGATCGACTCGGGCGCACGGGCTGCGAGCACCAGCGCCCATGGAGGAGATCGTGATGGAGCTCGACCTCGACCAGGCCCGCCGCCGCGCGAAGGAGCTGCTGCGGGCCGCCCGTTCCGGCGACCCCGACGCGCTCGCGCGGATGCGCGACGACCGCGCGCCGCGACTGGCCGACGCCCAGCGCGCCGTCGCGGCCGAGCTCGGCTTCGCGTCCTGGTCCGCGCTCGTTCGTCACGGGGAGGCGGCACGCGGCGACCGCGCCGGCGTCGTGCGCGACACCGGCCTGACGTATGTGCCCGGGCGCCCGATCCGCGTCAGCGTGCGCCGGCGCGGCAACCGCTACGACATCGACGACATGGGCGGTGCAGTCGCCGTCGCCGGCCGACCGCCCGGCTGGCTCGAGGCCGCCGAGCGGACGGTCGCGGAGCTGGGCTGGAACGTCAACCGCGCGGGCGTCGTCTTCGTCCAGGCCCTCGAGGGGCGCGACATCGACGCACTCGCCTGGCGCACCGGCGAGGCGTCCGCGGCGGTGCTGGAGGCCCTCCTCGCGCTCGACGAGTAAGCCGGACCTGGACTTCCCTTTAGGTTCGCTGCGTAGAACTGAAGCCCATGTCGCGCCGCCACCGATTCGGCGCTGGGGCCCTCGCGGCCACCTGCGCGCTAGCCCTTGGCGCGTGCGGCTGGCGCGAGATCGAGGCCGAGCTGACCCGGCCGGTGCCGCCCGCAGATCCGGAGCCGCGGATCGCCTGGAAGCGCTCCACGGCCGTGGGCTCGCCGTCGGCCGGGCGCCTCGAGCGCGGCGTCCGCCTGCCCGCGGAGGGCGAGCACTTCTACACATGGGACCCGGTCCTGAGGCGCTCCCCGAACCGCCCCTGGCGCCGCTGGGGCACCGACGGGATGGTGCGGCTCGTGCTGCGGATCGCCCGCGAATACGGAGAGGCGCACCCCCACGCGCCGCGGATGTCGGTCGGCGACCTGAGCCGCCCGCGCGGCGGCGACTTCGGCCCGCAGTTCGGGTACATCGGCCACGCGAGCCACCAGAACGGGCTCGACGTGGACATCTACTACCCGCGCGCCGACCGGCGCGAGCGGGCGCCGAAGGACGCCTCAGAGATCGATCGCAGGCTCTC
>Ga0081538_10002172_pt1 | contig 19456 bp, 18 predicted proteins | sample TabmetS5T2R1_FD_71022 | JGI IMG/M metagenome (GOLD analysis project Ga0081538, IMG submission 71022) | Tabebuia heterophylla rhizosphere microbial communities from the University of Puerto Rico - S5T2R1 | ecosystem: Host-associated > Plants > Roots > Rhizosphere ... | reverse complement strand
AGGAAGGCCTCGTCGGTTGCTCGATACGGGTCGTCTTCTGCGAGGTACATGCCCAAGGTGCGCCGGGTCGGGTCGCGCCAATCCGCCTCGGTCATCTCAGCGTTGTGACCGCCGAACCAGGCAATGTTCCTTCGCCCCTGCAGTTCACCCTTGGCATCTAGCAGGAACTCTCCGCGCCGGTAGCTCGCGCGTCGGAAGACCGGGTGATCTGCACGCAGCTGGAGAAGCCGGCGTGCAAGATCGGTCAGATCGCTCCAACTTTCTGCGGTATCCCAGTGCCCCCACGAGAGGTGCGAGTCTTGGCAATAGGCATTGTTGTTGCCCTCTTGAGTCCGGCCCAGCTCGTCGCCGCCGGTGATCATGGGGATTCCGGCGGCCAAGATCAAGGTCGCCATAAAGTTTCGCGCTTGACGATGGCGCAGGTCATTCACCGCCGGATCGTCAGTCTCGCCCTCCACGCCGCAGTTCCATGATCGATTGTCATCGGATCCGTCGCGGTTGGACTCGCCGTTGGCGCCGTTGTGCTTGACGTTGTAGGTGACCAGGTCGCGCAACGTGAAGCCATCGTGTGCGGTGACGAAGTTCACGCTCGCGGTAGCTGCACGGCCCTCGTGATCAAAGATGTCAGCGGAACCGGTCAGCCGCTGGGCCAGCTCGCCAACCCCGTGGGTGTTGCCCCGCCAGAAGTCGCGGACATGGTTGCGAAAACGATCGTTCCACTCACTCCAGCCCGGCCCGAAGGCGCCGACTTGGTAGCCGTACGGGCCCATGTCCCAGGGCTCGGCAATGATCTTGATTTGGCTCAGCACCGGATCTTCCCGAATTGCCTGCTTAAATTCGTGATCTTGATCGACGTGATGCCGCTCGTCCCGGATCAACGTGGTGAGGAGGTCGAAGCGAAAACCGTCCACGCCCATCTCGGTGACCCAGTAACGCAACGAATCAAGCACCATGCGGAGCACGCCGGGCTCGGATGTATCCACCGAGTTGCCACAGCCGGTTACGTCGTAGTCGTTGCGCTTATCGTCGGTCAGCCGGTAGTAACCCAAGTGGTCAATGCCCCGGTAGCACAATGTGGGCCCCTCGTGCCCACCTTCACCGGTGTGGTTGTAGACGGCATCGAGAATGACCTCGATTCCTGCATCGTGCAGCGCCGAAACCATCTCCTTGAACTCACGCACCTGCTGTCCGAGCGTGCCGACTGAACCGTACGCGGAATGCGGTGCGAAGAAGCCGAGGGTGTTGTATCCCCAGTAGTTGGAAAGCCCACGACCGACCAGGAAGGGCTCGGAGTTGAAGTGGTGAATAGGAAGCAGTTCGACGGCCGTAACGCCAAGATCTGCTAAGTGCTGCACAACGGCGGGATAGGCCAATCCTGCGTACGTGCCGCGCAGATGCTCGGGTACCGCTGGGTGCAGCCGCGTGAAGCCTTTGACATGGAGCTCATAGATCACCGACTCCGACAGCGATCTACGCCGAGCGATCGGGCGGGGAGGGGGCGAGTCGGCCACCACCACGCTGAGCGGGACGGCGGCGAAGGAATCGGTGGTGTCTGGAACGTAGTCCGATTCCTTTGTGTGGTCCAGAATCGGGCCCGAATAGTCGACGCCGCCGGTAATAGCGCGGGCGTACGGGTCGACCAACAACTTGGCTGGATTGAAACGGGCCCCGGCGGGTGGCTCCCAGGGACCGTGGACCCGGAAGCCGTACCGTTGCTCGACGCCCACGCCGTGAACGAACACGGTCCAGACCCCATCCGAGTCGCGCTTCATGTCGTAGTTGGCCTGGTTGCGGTCCTCGTCTACCAATGCAAGCTCAACGCGTGTTGCTCGAGGAGCCCAGAGCCCGAAGGAAGCACCACCGTCGTGGATGTGGGCACCTAGAGCCGATGTGTCCTCCGGCACCGGTAGGACTGCGGACATGTCTAGGTGCCCTTGCCTCGGCTACTTGCTGAACCGCTCACGATGAAGGCGACTTACCCCTCTTTCCTGGGAAAGATGCGCCTCATTCTGCCCCAATTGGACGACATATGGCGATCATCCGGGCGTCAACCGTGCGGCGCAACCGGTTGTTTGCCAACCGTAAGCACTGGAATGTGGGCGCTGCAACAGATCCGGGCATGGGCGCCAGATCCGGGGCGCCAGTACAGGCCGTCCACTCAGGTCAGCGCGCGAACCTTGTTGTTGCGAGGATCGTGAGTGAGCTCGACCTTGCCGAGAGCTTCCAAGAGTGGTGGCACGTACATCCCGAAACGGCCGCGATAGCCCTTACGCAAGCCGTACCATCCGCCCACCGGATTGTCCTCCGAGCGGCCCCATGCCTCGACTGTGCCCTCCTTGACCGACTTCTGTTCGTCCGCGGCACCGAGTTCCACCCAGTCGCCCTGCTCAACCAGCCACGCGTACAGATCATCGATGCATCGGAGTTGGTACCTCAATTGGGTCGATCCGACCTGACAGAACAGCGTCGGCGGGTCTGCGGTCTCGTCGGCCCACATGGTGTAGGTCGAGGTTCTCGGCGCCGTACTGAGCTGCCACGGATCATCTTTGGTTCCGGCAGGCATAGCCGGATTCTCGCAGACGGAACACCCAACGAGGCGAGAAAGGTCCCAACCATGCGCTGCCTCGGTTGACCAGTGCCCGCCGACAGGCAGCAGACTTCTCTAGTGGTGATGAGTGACATTCGAGAGCTAGGCACGATTCTGTCGATCTGGGCGCATCCTGACGACGAGGCCTATCTCTGCGGCGGCGTTATGGCCATGGCGGCGGCTGCGCAATCCCCGGTTGTCTGCGTTACAGCGACTCGTGGCGAGTTGGGCGTGACCGACGCTACGAGGTGGCCGCCCGAACGACTCGCTGCCATTCGTGAGGCCGAGCTTGCGGAGTGTCTGCGAATCCTGGGCGTCACCGAGCACCGCTGGCTGGGCTATCCAGACGGTGGCTGCGCAGCTGTGGACCTCGACGCGGCCGCACAACAGATTGCGGACATCATTAGCGACATCACCCCGGACACGATCCTGACCTTTTCGCCCGATGGTCAGACCGGCCACCCCGACCACATTGCGGTACATCGCTGGACTGCTGAGGCTGTACGACGTACTGGCAGCGGCACCCTACATGTGGTGGCGAACACCCAGGAGTGGCTCGACGATCACCTGGCAGAGTGGATTGAGCTGGGCGCGATCGTCGGCGATCCACCTGTGGCCTGGACTGGCCCCCTCAGCATTGATGTCACAGTCAGCGGCGAGATGCTGGACCGCAAGTACGCTGCGTTGGCAGCACAGGCCAGCCAGACTGAGGCGCTGCGAGCGGTCGTGGGTGAGGAGCGCTACCGACAGATCATTCAAGTCGAGCGCTTTGCCGCCTTCGACCTCCAGAGAGCATTTGGGGCACCAGAGTCCGGTGGTTTTAGGCAAGGAGGCTTTATTACCCATGAGTAATGTAGCAACGGCGGAAGCGCGGACTAGACACACCAAGAGCGGAGCGAAATGAAGATCGTAGTTCTGGCCAAGCACGTCCCGGACGCCACAGGCGAGCGGACCTTTGCTGATGATGGCACCGTCGACCGAGCTTCAAGTGACGGATTGCTGTCAGAGCTTGACGAGTACGCAGTGGAACAGGCTCTGCAGATCGCCGACGAGCGCGACGATGTGGAGGTCGTCGTGATGACCCTCGGACCTCAAGACGCGACTGATGCCATTAAGCGTGCCCTGCAAATGGGCTCCTCTGCCGGCGTCCATATCAGCGATGAGGCAGTCCACGGTTCCGACGCCTTATCGACCAGCGCGATTTTGGCTGAGGCGATCAAGATGGCCGCGCCTGACCTGGTGATCTGCGGCATGGCTTCCACCGACGGAACAATGGGCGTCATTCCCGCCATGATCGCGGAGCGGCTTGGCTGGCCGGCGGCGACCCTCGGCGCGACGCTCTCGATGGCCGATAATCGGGTGACAATCCGCCGCGACGACGATGTTGCCAGCTTCACGATCGAAGCCAGCTTGCCGGCAATTGTCAGCGTCACTGATCAATCTGGTGAGGCTCGATACCCATCCATGAAGGGAATTCTTGCCGCCAAGAAGAAGCCGGTTGAGACCTGGACGCTTGCTGATCTTGGTATGGAGGCCACCTCAGTCGGTCTAGATGCCGCCTGGAGCAAGGTGGTTGAAACAACCCCGCGGCCGCCTAAGGAGCCGGGCCGCGTTGTGCCAGAAGAGGATGGTGCATCGGCATTGATCGACTTCCTGGCTGCCGGAAAGTACATCTGAGAGGAGGCATCGATGCCTGAGGTTCTAATTGTCGCCGAGCATGCCGACTCGCACGTGTCCAAGCCGGCGCTTGAGCTCCTTACGCTGGCGCGCCGGATCGGTGACCCAGTAGCTGTGGTTTTCGGTGAGACCGATGACACGGTGGCAAAGGCGTTGGGGGAGTACGGCGCCACCCGAGTGCTCCTAGTGACAGACCCTGTCATCGACGAGTACCTTGTCGCGCCCAAGGCTGAGGCTTTGGCACAAATTGCCGAGAACCTGCAGCCGGCCGCGATCTTGATCACCTCGACTCCCGAGGGGAAAGAGATCGCTGGACGGGTTGCGATCAAGCTGCAATCCGGCTTGATCACTGACGCCAGCGACATCCGGTCCGATGGCACGACCACACAGTCAGTGTTTGCCGGCAACTGGACGGTGACTGCATCAGTAACCCACAGTGCTCCGATTGTCACAGTCAAGCCGAACGCTGTAGCGCCAGAGGCTGCCCCCACCGAGCCTGTGACCGAGCAGATTCAGGTAACAATCTCCGACTCGGCTAAGAGCGCACGAATCGTCAACAAGGAACCCAAGAAGTCCAGCGGACGCCCGGAGCTTACTGAGGCCGCAATAGTTGTCGCCGGTGGACGGGGCACGGCTGGAAACTTCACCGCGGTGGAGGAACTAGCTGATGTTCTGGGCGGTGCAGTAGGAGCATCCCGGGCCGCTGTCGATGCTGGCTGGTACCCGTACGCGTACCAGATCGGCCAGACGGGCAAGACCGTGTCACCTCAGCTCTACATCGCCGTTGGCATCTCCGGCGCCATTCAGCACCGAGCCGGGATGCAAACATCCAAAGCGATCCTTGCGGTGAACAAGGATGCCGAGGCGCCCATCTTCGCCCTTGCTGATCTTGGCATTGTCGGCGATCTGCACAAGGTGCTTCCCGCCGTCATCGATGAGATCAAGAAGCGCAAAGGCTGAGGCACACTTGGGCTTCATGAGCCGGATCTACCTCGACCATGCGGCCACGACGCCGATGCTTCCTGAGGCCGTCGAGGCAATGACGCGCGAGCTGACCAGGGTTGGTAACGCGTCATCGCTGCATGCATCGGGCCGGTCGGCACGTCGCGTCGTTGAGGAATCCCGCGAGACGATCGCGGCTTGTGTGGGGGCGCAACCGGCCGAGGTGATCTTTACTAGCGGTGGAACAGAGGCGGACAACCTCGCCATCAAGGGCGCGTTCTTGACTGGCTTGGAGTCGGGCCGGCGCCAAGTGGTGACATCGACAATCGAGCACCATGCGGTGTTGGATTCGGTCGTCTGGCTCGGGCGCTCAGGGACGGCCGACCTGTGCTACCTCCCCGTCGAAGAGGATGGGCGGCTGAACATGTCCGCCTTGGCCAGCACGGTCGATTCGCAGACCGCGCTGGTGTCGGTTATGTGGGCCAACAATGAGGTCGGCACGCTGCAGCCGGTAAGCAAGATCGCTGCGTTGGCGGCCGAACATGGCGTGATCTCGCACAGCGACGCCGTGCAAGCGGTCGGCCACATCGAGGTTGACTTCGCGGCAAGCGGGCTCGACATGCTGAGCTTCACCGCGCACAAACTGGGCGGCCCGTACGGAATCGGTGCCTTGCTAGCGCGCCGGGAGCTGCGGCTGGCACCGATCTTGCACGGTGGTGGCCAAGAGCGAGATGTACGGTCCGGCACCTTGGACGTCGCCGCCACGGCGGGTTTCGCAGCGGCGGTGGAGGTCGCGACGCGTGATCGTGTTGCCGAGGAGCAGCGGATTCGCCGGCTGCGTGAGGAGCTTGTCCGCGCTGTGCTCAATGCCGTACCGGAGGCCATCCGGTACGGCCCAGCAGCCGAAGCCAATCGGCTGCCAGGCATTGCCAACATCGGCTTCCCAGGCTGCTCCGCGGACGCAATATTGATGCTGCTGGACGCTGCGGGAATTGACTGTTCAACCGGAGCGGCGTGCTCTGCCGGGGTGTCGCAACCAAGCCATGTACTGATTGCACTGGGATGCAGTGAGGCGGAAGCGCGCTCAGCACTCAGATTCTCGCTCGGCCACACCTCAACCGTGGCCGACGTATCTGCGCTCGCCGCGGCGCTGCCCGAAGCTGTACGACGCGCCAGGGCTGCGGCGGCCTTCGCCTGATGCTGCTTGGCGGCAGTGGCCGCGCGTGACAGACTTGCGGCTTGCCCGGAAGCGCCCCGGAAAGGACTCTGATGAAGGTACTCGCCGCGATGTCGGGCGGCGTCGACTCGGCGGTAGCCGCAGCGCGGGCGGTCGACGCCGGCCACGATGTCACCGGAGTGCATCTGGCGCTGTCCAAAAACCCACAGACCTATCGCTCGGGCGCCCGCGGCTGCTGCTCGAAGGAGGATGCGCACGACGCTCGGCGGGCCGCCGATGTACTCGGTATTCCCTTCTATGTGTGGGATCTGTCAGATCGCTTTGCTGCTGATGTGGTGAGCGACTTTGTCGCAGAGTATGCCGCCGGGCGTACCCCTAACCCGTGCCTGCGGTGCAACGAGAAGATCAAGTTCTCGGCGGTGCTCGACCGCGGCATTGCGCTGGGCTTTGATGCGGTCTGCACGGGCCATTACGCCCGGCTGATCCGTTCCGACTGTGACGTAGAACTGCATCGAGCGGTTGACGTGACCAAAGACCAGTCGTACGTACTGGGCGTGCTGAACCAAGATCAACTTCGTCGGTCGTACTTCCCGCTCGGTTCGTCCCTCAAGTCCGAGGTACGCGCCGAGGCTCGGGACCGCGGCCTGACCGTCGCAGACAAGCCCGACAGTCACGACATCTGCTTTATTGCCAATGGCGATACCGCAGGCTTTTTGGAGCAGCGGCTCGGGAATCGACCGGGCGACATTGTCGATCTTGCCGGGGCAAAAGTCGGCAAGCATGCCGGATCACATCGCTTCACGGTCGGTCAGCGGCGAGGGTTAGGACTGAGTACGCCAGCCGACGACGGCCAACCGCGCTTCGTGTTAGCCATCACCCCGGCAACGAACACCATTACCGTCGGTCCCCGCGATGCGCTGGCGGTGAAGATGATCAGCGCAGTCCGGCCAACCTGGACGAGTCAGCCACTCGAGGGCGAATGGTCTGGCCAAGTGCAAGTCCGGGCCCATGGCCAAGCCATGGAGGCTAGTGTTGCAGTCCATGATCAACATCTGGAGGTAGTGCTGGATTCGGCGACGCGCGCTGTGGCGCCAGGACAAGCGGTAGTGCTCTACGCAGGCACACAGGTCGTCGGAAGCGCGACCATCTCGGCCACTCAAGCGTGACTGCCACACCAACCGACGGCGAGCTGTCGCCGGTCCGCAGCACCGGCATCGGCTCTTGGCCGGGTACCGACACGATGGATGCGATAAAGATCGCCTTCGCGGAGTGCCCTGATCTTCCGTATTTGCCTGAGCTTCCGGCACGCGGACCGTACGCCGAGATGATCGGACGCTCGACAGCGTTCCTCGCCGGGCTTGCGGTAGATCTGCAACCGGCCGGCTGGCGGCTGACCAATGCCTCCGGGCGTGACCATCGGCTGGCCGTCGCCACGTTGCGCACTGATCTTGATCTGCTCGAAGAGCATGCTCAGGGATACCAGGGCCCGATCAAGCTCTCTGTGGCTGGCCCTTGGACGATGGCGGCCATGATGGAACGGCCGCGCGGTGATCGGGTAGTCGCCGACTATGGGGCACGGCGCGATCTCAGCCAGTCGCTTGCCGAAGGAATCGCCCAAATCGTCGCCGAACTGAGCCGACGGCTGCCCGATGTGGATCCGCTGATCCAGCTGGACGAACCCATGCTGCCGGCCGTACTCGCCGGCGCGATCGCAAGCGCCAGCGGCTTGCTACGACATTCCGCCATTGAGCCCAGCGAAGTAACCGCCGCGATCATCCACACCGTGGACCGGCTTGCGCCCACACCTGCGGCTGTGCACTGCTGCGCCGCGAACCCACCCATCGAATTGCTCCGCTCCGCCCGGGTAGCAGGAATCCTTCTCGACACTGATCGGCTGTCGAGTGCGGACTGGGACGAGGTGGCGACGAGCCTCGAAGCCAAACTCTGGATAGGCCTGGGTGCTCTTCCCACCGACCGCACACTTACTGGAGATCAAGTCGCTCGCCGGGTACTTCAGCCAATTCGTGATCTTGGCCTGGAACCAACGGTTTCGGAACTCATAGTGATCACGCCAGCCTGCGGACTGCCATCTGCGACCCGCGATGCGGCGATCCGGGCACTACAAACGGTGCGCTCCGCGGCCCGGATCGTTACTGAGCAGCTGGCCGACTAACTAAGCGCAGGCTTCTCAGGTGTATAGAGCCAGGCCTGGAAGAACGCATCCAGATCCTGACCTGACACCCGCTCGGAGAGCCTGATGAAGTCGCGCGTCGAGACATTCCCATACGCGTTCTGCTGTGCCCACTTCCGCAGGATGACGAAGAAGTCGCGTGATCCGACCCCCTGCCGAAGCGCCTCCAGCGTCATGGCGCCGCGGAGATAGCTCTGCTGGCCGAAGAGGTCGGCTGGATCAGTCAGGCAAGCGGGTGCGGGCGACCAGACTGTGTCGGGGTCGTCGTACGCGTTCTGGAACTGCTCTGCCGCGCTCGGCCCGCCTTGAGCAGCCTCCCAGAGCCACTCCGCGTACTGAGCGAAGCCTTCGTTCAGCCAGATGTCGCCCCAGTCGCTCAGCGTGACTGAGTTGCCGTACCACTGATGAGCCCACTCATGGACGTTGATCAAGTCGTCGACGGTCTCGCCTTCGGGAGTGTCGAAGACGGGTCGGTTCTGGGTTTCCAGGGCGTACCCGACGCCGATGTCCTTGACTACGATTCCGGCGCTGTTGAACGGGTACGGTCCGGAGCGTCGCTCCATAAAGCGGATTGCCTTCGGGATGAGTGCGCGGGCGGCTTCCTGGGTTCCCAGCTTGGGCTCGATGAAGCTCCAGATCGGCAGCGTGCGTCCGGTCGTAGTCCCCATCGTGGAGCGATAGACGTCGTAATTGCCGATCGAGATCATGCTCAGGTACGTCGCCTGCTGGTAGGGCTGCACCCATCGCCAGGTCTCTCGGCCATCATGCTTGCGGATGCTCCGTAGATCACCACTCCCAGCCACCTCGAGCTTGGCAGGAACGGTGATCTTCATATCGAAGGTCGCCTTGTCGCGGGGCGTGTTGTTGTTGGGGTACCACGTCATGGCACCGACTGGCTCATTGAGCGTGGTAGCCCCGTCATCGGTGGGGAGCCAGCCCTCCGACGATCCATCAGGGTCGATATGCGTGACCGGCTTGCCGTGGTAGCGGATCGTGGCCGAGAAGCGGCCGTCCAAAACCTTCGATGGCTTGATGATCAGCTTGTTGTCTCGCCTGGAGAAGTCCGCCTTGTGTCCATCGACCTTGACTGAGTCGACAGTGAGTCCTTCCAGGTCCAGCGAGAACGACTTCAGCCTCTTCTTCGCCTTAGCGATGAGGGTGGTCTTCGCCTTGATCTCTCCTGAGCTCTTGAAAGTCAGACCGATCGCATAGTGCTTCACGTTGTAGCGGCTGCTGCCCTGCTCGGGAAACAGCGAATCGCGAGCGTGCCGCGTGCTGGTTGGGGTTGTGGCGCACTCGGGTGGATCAGCGGTTGCAATCCCAGCCGGCGCAATCAGAAGACCGAATCCAAGAGCGCCCATGGCCGCCATCGCTGAGAGGCGCGGGCGTTGGGCGAAGGAGGTTATGGAACGCTGCGCAGCGGGCATCGGCACTCCTTGAAAGGGGCGTTGCAGAGGCGGACGCGCCAGACGCTAACAGCAGCAATTCGGTCCGGGGCGGAACTCGCGTTATTTCCTCGTTATTTCTCGTCCGTTCGCAAAGCGCCCGCCAAGCAGCCTGCGGTGGACTGTCACGACCGGGCGTTAATGTGCCTACGTGACGGAAGAGGCCCTAGCTACGCCGGCAGGCGAGTCAGATATCGAGCTATCGGAGTCATTGGCCAAGGCAAGTCAGCGGCACGCGGATCTCAGCGAGCGGGTGAACGAAGCGCGGTGGCGCTATTACGTGCTCGATGCGCCAACGATGTCCGACGGGGAGTTCGACGCCTTGATGCGCCAGCTGATGGAGCTCGAGGACGCATTTCCGCCGCTTCGTACACCAGACTCTCCGACCCAGCAGGTCGGCCCGCCACCGTCGACAACCTTTGCTCCGGTCGAGCACTTGCAACGACTGATGAGTCTGGACAACGCGTTCAGCCGCGAGGAGCTGGATCGCTGGGCGCAACGGGGGATTCGCGAGCTGGGCGAAAAGCGGCTCGAGCAGTCGGGCTACCTCTGCGAGCTGAAGGTCGACGGCCTGGCGATCGATCTGGTTTACCAGGCCGGCCGGTTGGTACGGGCCGCAACTAGAGGCGACGGGCGCATGGGCGAAGACGTCACAGCCAATGTCAAGACGATCAAGGTCATCCCACATCGGCTGACAGGCACTGATGTTCCAGAGACCCTCGAGGTACGCGGTGAGGTGTATTTCGCAGTCGCCGACTTCGCTGCACTCAACGAATCTCTTGTCTTGGCGGGGAAGGCGCCGTTCGCGAATCCGCGGAATGCGGCTGCTGGCTCACTGCGGCAAAAGGATCCAAAGATCACCGCCTCACGGAATTTGGGCTTCGTCAGCCATGGCATTGGCGCACTGGACGGCTTCACCGCTGATCGGCTCTCGGACGCGTACGACGCAATGGACCGATGGGGTGTTCCGGTCAGCCCGCATCGCAAGCTGGCGCTGAGCTTGGCTGAGGTCTGGGACTACGTTCAATACTTCGGGGAGCACCGACACTCGGTCGAACACGAGATCGACGGGGTAGTGGTAAAGCTTGATGAGCGGGCGGTCCAAGATCAACTCGGCTCGACATCACACGCGCCACGCTGGGCGATTGCGTACAAGTACCCGCCCGAAGAAGTCACCACCAAGCTCCTCAACATCGACGTCAATGTCGGGCGTACCGGGCGGGTGACGCCTTTCGGCGTTATGGAACCGGTTCAGGTCGCCGGCTCCACTGTGGGTATGGCCACCTTGCATAACGCCAGCGAAATCGTCCGTAAGGGTGTGCTCATCGGCGACACCGTGGTGCTCCGCAAGGCCGGTGATGTCATCCCAGAGATTGTTGGCCCAGTTGTCGACCTGCGCGACGGCACCGAGCGGGCTTTCGTCATGCCCACTCATTGCCCGGCCTGCGGTACGGAACTGCGGCCGGAGAAGGAAGGCGACGCTGACCTGCGGTGTCCAAACGCCAGATCCTGCCCTGCCCAGCTGCGCGAGCGGCTGTTCCATGTCGCCAGCCGTGAGGCTCTCGACATTGAGGTACTGGGTTACCAATCGGCGCAGGCGCTGCTCGACGCTGGTCTGCTGATTGATGAGGGTGATCTCTTTAGCCTGACCGAGGAGAAACTAAAGAAGACTGAGTTCTTCACCACCAAGTCAGGAGCCCTGTCCGCCAACGGCGCCAAGCTATTGGCCAATCTTGAGGTGGCCAAGACCCGACCGCTGGACAGGTTTTTGGTGGCACTGTCGATTCGGCATATCGGTAAGGGCGTCGCGCCCGACGTTGCGGCCGCTTTCGGCGACATTGACGCGCTCGGCAACGCGACTTCGGAACAGCTGGCCGCGGTTGAAGGCATTGGCCCGACGCTCGTCACCGCCATCACCGACTGGTTTGCCGTGCCGTGGCACCGCGAGATCATCGCAAAGTGGAAGGCCGCCGGGTGCGTGATGCAGGACGAGCCCAAGCAGGCTCAGGAGCAGACGCTCGCCGGGCTGTCGATCGTTGTTACCGGCTCTATAGAGGGCTACACCCGGGACTCGGCAACCGAGGCAATCACCTCGCGCGGTGGCAAAGTTGCCGGTTCGGTGTCGAAGAAGACCAGCTTTGTTGTTGTCGGTGACGCCCCAGGATCGAAGTACGACAAGGCTGTGGAGCTGAAGGTCCCGGTGCTCAGTGGTGCCGACGCCTTTGAGGTGCTACTGGGGCAGGGTCCCGAGGCAGCCCGTAAGGTCGCGACCGTCGGGCAGTAACTGCAACCTCACAGCAGGAAGATCTGGAAGAGCTGCCTCTCGTCACCAATGCCGAAGCCCCAGCTGCCGGTCATCAAGTAGTAGACGTACCAGCCGAGCAGGAAGATTGCGAGCAACGACCCAAGCAGTGCCAGGGAAACCCAAATTCGCATCCGCTTTTTCTGCTTGGTGCTCGGCACCTTGACCGGACCCCATTCGCCAACCGATGGCTGCACGCGCGGCGGGGTGGCTCCATGCAGATTGAGGTTGCTGAAGATCTTCAACGGCACCGCACTAATTTACTAGGAGCTTCTCGCCACGTCGCGCTGAGAGCTGACGCCGTCGTCGCTCTTCGCGAAGCGCCGATTCGAAGCTGCACCTCCGCCCTTTTGCAAAGGCGCTTCGCTCATCGTTCCTCCGATCGTCAGCAGCGCGACTCCGACGCTCGAAGCTCAGATGACGATCGCACTGGAAGCTCAGAAAAACCAGTCATGCAGGCCGTAGAAGCCGGTTGCCACCAAGAGGAAGCGGCCCAGCCGACCCACGAAGACGGTGAGTCCGAACCAGAGCGGCCGCATCGTTGTCGCCCCGGCTAGCAGCGCAACGGCGTACAGCGGTGGGAATCCGATAACGGCTGCAACAAAGACGATCGGCAAGCCCCAACGCTCTTGGCCCACTAGATCAAGAAGCTTCTTCCCGGCCGCTCGAAAGCGAGCACGAGTCGGACCGATCGGGGTTTGCTTCCGCATCTCACGCCGATGCTTGACGAATGAAAGCTCTTTGCCCTGTCGTACGCCGAAGAAGAGCAGCAGCTTTCCTATCGTTTGACCGATTGCGATACCTATTGCGATAGGTATGGGCCCGGCGATGGCCGACATCTGCGAAGCGATGATGTACGCCTCGGCGTTGACGATCGGAATGATTGCAGACACGGTTCCGAATCCGATCGAGGTGAGCAAAGCGACAAGCTCGGCCCACCCAAATGCAACCACTTGCTGACCGTACCCGAGGTCGGTGAGCGGCTACTTCACGAGCGCTGCGAGGTGGTGCAACCTGGCAATCTCAGACTCGAGATACGCCGGCCCGCCGAGGCGGCCGATCACAATCACACGATCACGGGTCAGCGGCGTTACGACCGCAGTCGTCTCGCCCCATCCCGGACTCCACTCCGCATCCAAATCGGTGCGGTGGGTGGTGTCGAACGGTGTGAACTTCGCCGCGACCTCGGGGGTCAGATCGGGTGCCAGAGTGGTCGAAAAGCTCGCCCGGGGGGCTCCGTTTGAGACATCGAGCAAGCTCGCCCAGTGGGAGCGAAATACCACCGGACACAGCGAGACGAGCGTTTCCGCGGCGTGGGCTGGATCCGCGGCCATTCGCTCTAACGCCTCCAGGTCCGACTGCAGCCCGCCGCCCTCGGGATATCGGGCTATCCACTCCACGCGTACGCCGGGGAGGTTCTGACAGGCAGTCACGATGGTTTCGGGCAGTTGGTTGGGCGGTAGGTCAACGATGAAGTCGTCGACAACACTCCCGTCAGGCTGCTTTTCGACGATCTCGACAGCATTGATGTCGGCCCCAACCCCGCCCATCGCAGTAGCGACCGAGCCCAACGAGCCCGGCCGATCTGGGAGAGTGATCCGCATCAGGAACACGTGAACATCTTTCCTTACATCGATTACTGGCATGTTTCGGCCCGATAAAGGGTGGTCCCGCGCTTTCTTGCGCACGATCCGTGGAAGCCTTGTGCCGTGCCGCGCTTCGAACCATTTACCGCGATCCGTTACGCGACCGATGACCTTGCATGCCTAATTGCTCCACCGTACGACGTGCTCTCTGAGGCCGACGTCGATGTCCTCGAGGCAAGATCGCCGCACAACATTGTGCGAATTGATGTACCGCGTGGTGGCGAGGATCGTTACGAGCTGGCGGCCACGACCATGCAGGTCTGGTTGAAGGAAGGAATCCTCGCCCTGGATTCAGTGCCCTCCTTCACCGTTTACCGGATGCGGTTCATCGACTCGACGGGCGCATCGCGTGACATCGCCGGCGTACTCGGCGCGCTTGAGGTCGTCGATGCGGAGGCCGGCGGAGTGTTGCCGCACGAGCGAACCACTGCAGCGGCGTCGACGGATCGACTCCAACTCACCCGCGCCACCGCCGCCAACCTGTCGCCGGTCTGGGGCCTGTCACTCGCCAAGGGTCTCACCGAGCTGCTCGCCGAGCCTGGGGAGCCGTTGGGCACGGTGACCGATGAGGGTGTTGAGCATCGAGTGGAGCGGGTCACCGATCCACGGCGGATTGCGGCCATCCGCAATCTGTTGGCTTCCGATGACGTACTGATCGCAGATGGACATCACCGTTACGGGGTGGCCCGCATCTACCGCGATGAGGTTCGTGAGGCGACTGGAAGTAGTGATACACCGGCTGAGCTGACGCTGGCATTTGTCAACGAGCTGATCGAGGACCAGCTGAGTGTCGCAGCCATCCACCGCCTGTATTCAGACATAGCGCTCGCCGATCTTGCTGATGCGCTCAGCCGGTCATTTGATCTGATTCCAACTGAACGACCCACCAGCGAGACGCTGGCAGCACTCCAAAGGACAGGCTTGTTGATCTTGGTCAGCCCTGACTCCGCCTGGCAGCTGCGAGTCAAGCCGGGACGTTTTGACGGCGTACGCCCCCTCGATGGGGCCTGGCTGGAAACCGCGCTTGCCGATGTCCCACTTACCGTGAGCTATCAGCACGGGCTCGACGAGGCGCTTAGCGAGGTGGATAGCGGACGCGCATCGGCTGCGGTATTGATCAGGCCAGTCAGTGTCGCTGAGATTGAACGCACTGCACGGGAGGGTCTGCTGATGCCCCCGAAGTCGACGTTCTTCACTCCCAAGCTCAAGACCGGATTTGTGATTCGTCCGCTGACTGAATGAGGACACGTGCCCTGAGCCGGGCACTGCTGAGCGTTCAGGCCGGATTGATCTCGTCAGGCGGGTCAGCGGGTGTGTCAGATCGCCAAGGGGCCCGCCACTCGGGGGCCTCCCATGCCTCGGTGACATAGATCCGCTCGCGGGCCACCTTCTCGCCGCGGAACTCCAGCAGTTGGACACCCTGCAGCCAGGATTCGCCGTCGTAGCTGGCCGTCAGCTCGACAACGGCCAGATCGGTGCGCACAGTGACTCGCCGGAGTTTGAAGCGCACCTTGCCTAGGTCCGCGGGATACTGCCGGCGCCACTCGGTGAATGTGGCCGCGCCTTCGAACCGCTCACCTGACTGGGGAAACTCGAGCACTGCATCGTCGTGGTAGATCTCATCGGCCCGCTCCACATCAGCGCCGGCGAATTCGAAATAGCGCTTGACGATCTCGTGGACCCGCGCCTCATCGGCCATCGCGTCTCCTTAGTCCGGACTTGCCTTCCTTCGGTGATCACTGCAGTGATGATGTCAGCCGCCCCAAGGCACGTCGGCTTTCCCAGTATCTCGGCAGCCCATTCCTAGCGTCCAGAGCCGATGAGTCGATCACGACAGCTCGACATGCTCGTGACCTAGGATTGGCCGGACCGAACGAACGAGGAGATCAATAGGTGGCACTCACCGCTGAAGACGTCGCGAACCTTGCCAGATTGGCGCGAATCGAGCTGACCGAGGCCGAGCTGGAGGTATTGGCACCGCAACTAGATGTGATCTTGGAATCTGTTGCCCGAGTATCAGAGGTCGCGGCCCAGGATATTCCCCCGACCTCCCACGCGCTGCCATTGACAAATGTGTTCCGGGAGGACGAACTGCGGCCATCACTGTCTCGCGATGTAGTACTGGCAGCTGCGCCGGCAGCCGAACTGATGCGGTTCCGGGTGCCCAGGATTCTGGGGGAGGAGGCGTGACGCTACGCCAACCAGCAAACGCCGAGATCATTCGGCACACTGCTGTTGATCTTGCTGCCAAGATCAAATCACGTGAGCTGAGTGCTGTCGAGGTGACCCAGGCGCATCTTGATCGCATCGCCGAGGTCGACGAGGAGATCCATGCGTTCCTCTATGTCGATGCAGAGCGTGCCCGAGCGTCTGCCGCACGGGTCGATGCCAAAGTCGCAGCCGGCAATGAGGTTGGGCCGCTTGCCGGAGTGCCACTGGCATTGAAGGACATCCTTACCTACACCGGGGCGCCGACTACCTGCGGATCCAAGATCTTGGAAGGCTGGTTGCCACCGTACGACGCGACCGTGACCCGGCGTCTTCTTGATCATGACTTGGTGATCTTGGGCAAGACGAACCTCGATGAGTTCGCAATGGGCTCGTCGACGGAGAATTCGGCGTACGGGCCTACCCGCAATCCCTGGGACACTGATCGAATTCCGGGTGGTTCCGGTGGCGGATCGGCAGCAGCTGTTGCGGCGTACCAGGCGCCGTTGGCTATTGGCACCGACACCGGCGGCTCCATTCGGCAGCCGGCCGCCGTAACGGGGACGGTTGGTGTGAAACCCACCTACGGCGGGAGCTCACGCTACGGCCTGGTAGCGCTGGCTTCGAGTCTTGATCAGCCCGGTCCGTGCGCGCGTACTGTGCTGGATGCTGCCCTGCTGCATGAGGTAATCGCCGGCCACGACCCGTGTGATTCGACTTCCATCGATCGACCGGTACCCGACGTAGTCGCAGCGGCCCGATCGGCCGACATCACTGGAATGAAGATCGGCGTCGTCAGCGAACTCGGCGGTGAAGGCTATGCGACCGGAGTCGAGCAACGCTTTCACGAAGCGGTCGAACTGCTCGCCTCACTTGGCGCAGAGATCATCGAGGTCTCCTGCCCACACTTCGTTTACGCACTGCCCGCCTACTATTTGATCTTGCCTGCCGAGTGCTCGTCCAACCTCGCGAAGTTCGACGCCATGCGCTACGGGTTGCGTGTTGGAGATGACGGCATAGCAAGCGCTGAGCAGGTAATGGCTATGACCCGGGAAGCAGGCTTCGGTGCCGAGGTAAAGCGGCGGATCATTATCGGCACCTACGCATTGTCCAGTGGCTATTACGAGGCCTATTACGGGCAGGCGCAGAAGGTCAGAACTTTGATCTCCCGGGACTTCGACAAGGCGTTCTCCCAGGTAGATGTGCTGGTCTCGCCGTCCACACCGATCACGGCCTTCAAGATCGGCGAAAAGGTGAATGATCCACTGGCCATGTACATGAACGATTTATGCACCATCCCGTCCAACTTGGCTGGTAATGCCAGCGCGTCCTTCCCCGCGGGTCTGGCACCGGAGGACGGGTTGCCGGTTGGCCTGCAGGTGATGGCGCCACCACTGGCCGACGACCGGCTCTATCGGGTCGGTGCTGCGCTGGAAGCGACACTGGAATCAGACTGGGGCGGACCGCTGCTTGATCAGCTTGCGGATCGAGGAGCAGTGCGATGACGGTGCTGCCATACGAGCAGGCCCTGGCTGCCTACGATCCGGTGCTCGGTTTGGAAGTACACGTCGAGCTCAACACGGTCTCCAAGATGTTCTGCGGCTGTTCGACGGCTTTCGGAGCCGAGCCGAACACTCAGGTATGCCCGGTCTGCTTGGGGCTGCCGGGCTCGCTGCCGGTTGTGAACGGCAAGGCTGTGGAGTCGGCCATCCGAATCGGGCTCGCGTTGAACTGCACGATTGCGGAGTGGTGCCGCTTTGCCCGGAAGAACTACTTCTATCCCGACATGCCGAAGAACTACCAAATCTCCCAGTACGACGAGCCCATCGCGTATGACGGGTGGACTGAAGTCGTCCTCGACGGAGAGAGCTACCGGATCGGCATCGAGCGTGCCCACATGGAAGAGGACACCGGCAAATCCCTGCATGTCGGTGGCAGCACCGGACGCATTCATGGTGCGGACTATTCGCTGCTGGACTACAACCGGTCCGGCGTACCACTGATCGAAATCGTGACCAAGCCCATTGAGGGCACCGGCGTCAAAGCACCGGAGGTAGCCCGGGCGTACGTGACCATGCTCCGCGATTTGCTGCGTGCGCTCGGCGTCTCAGACGTCCGGATGGAGCAAGGTTCGCTGCGCTGCGACGCCAATGTCTCGTTGCGACCGATCGGCACATCGACCTTAGGGACCCGTACCGAGACCAAGAACGTCAACTCGCTGCGCAGCGTCGAGCGAGCCGTGCGCTACGAGATCACTCGGCAGGCGGCCGTACTGGCTGGCGGTGGCAGGGTCGTTCAGGAAACCCGGCACTGGCACGAGGACTCCGGCATCACCACGGCCGGCCGAAACAAAGAGACCGCAGAGGACTACCGCTACTTTCCCGAGCCGGACCTGGTGCCCATCGCGCCAAGCCGGGAGTGGGTCGACGAATTGCGTGCCACGCTGCCAGAACCACCTGCTGCCAAGCTCAAGCGGGTGAGCGCGGAGTGGGGGTTTACCGATCTTGAGATGCGCGATGTGATCAGCGCCGGTGCTGTCGACGCAATTGAGGCGACTGTTGCCGCCGGCGCCTCACCGCAGTCGGCCCGTAAATGGTGGCTTACCGAGATTGCACGCCGTGCTAATGAGGCCGGAGTTGATCTTTCTGAGGTGGGTGTTACACCGCAGCAGGTCGCTGAGATCCAGGCGCTGATAGAGAACGGCACTATCAATGACAAGCTGGCGCGCCAGGTCTTCGAAGGCGTGATCGCTGGTGAAGGGTCGCCAACCGAGGTTGTCGCGGCTCGCAAGCTGGCGATCGTTTCCGATGAGGGTGCGTTGGCTGCGGCCGTTGACGAGGCGATCAATGCCAACCCCGACATCGTTGACAAGATCAAGAGCGGCAAGGCGCAAGCAACCGGTGCCCTGATCGGATCGGTGATGAAGCAGATGCGCGGACAGGCTGACGCGGCCCGAGTCCGTGAGCTGATCTTGGAGAAGATCAGCTGACAGTTGCTGAGCACCCTGCTTTCACGGGTTGCCGGGTCCGGGTCAAGGCGCCGCGCCGTCTAGGCGGGGATTGCACCTGGCACCGGCTTTGAGGCTTCCCAGACGGCGGCGCTGAAGGTGGTGCGGCCGAGGGTGAGGGTGCCTTGGTTGGTGACCAGGTAGATGTATCCGATGGGTGAGCGGAAGATGTAGTAGCCGGGCTCGGGCTGGTGTTTAGCCCAGTGGTTGTGGGTGACGGCGCGATGTGCGGGACGGCTCATCGGGCCCAGGTTGCCGAGCCGGGTTTGGCCCG